>Ga0105054_10011059_pt1 | contig 11334 bp, 8 predicted proteins | sample BON02_FD_78091 | JGI IMG/M metagenome (GOLD analysis project Ga0105054, IMG submission 78091) | Freshwater microbial communities from Lake Bonney liftoff mats and glacier meltwater in Antarctica - BON-02 (megahit assembly) | ecosystem: Environmental > Aquatic > Freshwater > Ice > Glacier... | reverse complement strand
TCTCCAGTTCGGCGCAGCGATCACCTGGGGCTCCATGCGGCTCTCCCTGACCCATGTCATCCAGACCAAGGAGTTCGATGGCGAGGACGGCGGCGACCAGTTTGGTGCCATTAGTTTCAGCATGGCATTCTAAGGTCCGAACGCAGAGGCTGCTCGTGCGTTCTAGGAGGATGTGACCGGCGGGGTGCAGGCGTGGACGGCAAGGCTTTTCAGCGAATCGTGATGGTCGGCATCTGCGGCCTGCTCGTGCTCGCCGTCGTTTCGCTGTTCTATCTTGCCCGCGATCTGATCCTCCCGGTCTTCCTGGCGATCTTCCTTGCCCTGGTTCTGCAACCGATTGTGCGGCGTTTCTGCCGCCTGGGCATGAACCGGCCCACGGCCGCCGTCGCAACCATGCTGATCGTCCTGGCAATCCTGGTGGGTGGCGGCTATCGCCTGACCGAACCGGCGATCGCATGGCTCGATCGTATCCCGACGATCACGCAGAAGATCGAAAGCCGCTTCTACGACTTGCGACGTTCCCTGGCAGCCGCCGAGCAGGCCAGCGAACAGATCCAGGAAATCACCCAGGGCAATCAGGCCGACAAGGCTGATACGGTCGTTGTCGCCGAGGAGAGTTTCGCCCGACGCATGCTGGGGCAGATCGGCTCTTTCCTGGGCCAGGCCGGCATCACCATCGGGCTGCTCTACTTCATGCTCGCCTTCGGCCAGCCCACGGCCGAGAAGGTGACCCAGGCGTTCGAACTGCGCGACACCCGTCGCCGCCTGCGCGAGGTGACGCGCGACGTCGAACGGCGCTGCGCGCAATACCTGCGCACCGTCACGCTCATCAACATCGGCGTCGGCATCGCCACGGGCCTTGCGATGTGGGCGCTCCATGTGCCCAACGCCGCGCTGTGGGGCATCCTTGCCGCGGCGCTGAACTTCATGCCTTACCTTGGTCCAACGGTCATGTTCGGCGTCCTGGGCGCGGTCGGCATCGTCTCCTTCGAGGATCCCCTGTCGATGGCTGCGCCCCTGCTTGCCTTTGTCGTGATCACGGGGATCGAAGGCCAGTTCATCACCCCGGCCGTGGTCGGACGGCAGCTCACGCTCAACCCCATCGCCGTCTTCCTGTCGATCGTCGTCTGGTTCTGGATATGGGGCGTGGCCGGTGCCATCATCGCCGTACCGCTGCTGGCCAGCATCAAGATCGTTTCCGACCACCTGCCCGCCCTTGCCCCGCTTTCGGCGTTCCTTGGCCGCCCCGTGGTCGAGCGATCCCGCGCTGAAGCCGAGACCAAACCGACTTCCGCCTGAACTCCAGTCTGCCCAGGAATCGCCATGCCCATCTTCGAGAACGTCACCGAACAGTGGAACCTCGGCAAGGCGGCGGTGACGGGACGCAACGGCATCGTGGCGACCAACCATTACGAGGTTTCCGAGATCGGCGCCGATGTGTTGCGCCGTGGCGGCAACGCGGTCGATGCCGCCGTCGCGGTGAGTTTTGCCATCGGCGTGGTCGAGCCATGGAACAGCGGCCTGGGCGGTTGCGGCTTCATGCAGATCTTCGATGCGGCCAATCGCAAGGTGACCAGCATCGACTTCGGTACTCGCGCCCCGCGCGGTATCAAGCCTGCCGACTACCCGCTGGCCGGCGGCACGGCAGAGGGCGGATTCAACTGGCCTGCCGTGGTTGGCGACCGCAACATCACCGGGCCGCTATCGGTCGGCGTCCCGACCCTGGTCGCGGGCATGGCCAAGGCGCTCGAGACCTTCGGCACCCGCTCCTGGGCCTCATCGCTGGAAGGGGCCATCGCGCTTGCCGAACGGGGCATGCTGATCGACTGGTACGCCAGCCTGCTGCTTGGCAGCGAGGCCGCCGAAATGGCGCGTTTCCCCGATTTGGCCTCGCTCTACATGCCCGGTGGCCACACCCCTGCCCTGGGCTGGTCCGGCCCCCTGCCGCGCCTCGACCTCGGCCCCCTGGCTGCGACGCTGCAGCGGCTGGCCGATTTCGGGCCGGGCGATTTCTACCACGGCACGCTGGCCGACCGGATCGACGCCGACGCCCGCCGCTCCGGCTGCGCCCTGCGCAAGGCCGATCTGGAAGCCTTCCAGGCCGAGGTCTGCGAACCCTCGATCGGGCATTACCGTGGCGCGGAAGTCCATACCGCGCCGGGGCTGTCGGCCGGACCCAGCCTGCTCCACGCCCTGGAACTGCTCGAACGCCACCCTCTTGCCGACGCCCCTGATGCCGAGGCCTACCTCGCCTACGCCGATGCCCTGTTCGAGGCCTACCGCGTGCGTCTGGCCACTTTGGGCGACACGGCGCAGGCACCATGTTCGACCACGACGTTCTCGGTCATCGACGGCCAGGGCAACATGGCGATTGTCACCCAGACCCTGATGTCGGGTTTCGGCAGCAAGATCCGGCTGCCCCAGACCGGCGTCATCCTCAACAACGGCATGCTCTGGTTCGATCCCGTGCCGGGCCGCCCCAACGCCATCGCGCCGGGCAAACGCCCGCTTTCCAATATGGCGCCGACCGTGGTCCTGCGCGACAACGCGCCCGATTTCGGTCTTGGCGCCCTGGGCGGGCGGCGCATCTTCCCGGCTGTCTTCCAGTTGCTCTCGTACATGCACGATTTCGGCATGGACCCCGGCGCGGCCATGGCCCAGCCCCGGATCAACGTTTCTGGCGGGCCCGATGTCACGGTCGACGCGCGCCTCAAGGGCCCCGTGCTCGACGCCCTGCTTGACCGTCACCCGGTCGAAATCGAGCAGAACGGCGTGCTGCCGGAGGCCTTCGCCTGCGCCAACATCGTCATGCAGGCCAAGAACGGCGACCAGAGCGCGGCCGTCCACATTCCCATGCCATGGTCGCTGGCGGTGGCTGCCTGACGTAGCAGGCCCGCGTCAGCCGTCACCCAGGGTCATGAGTGCGGCATTGCCCCCGGCTGCGGTGGTGTCGGTGGAAACCACCCGTTCGTTGGCAAAACGCGGCAGATAGTGCGGCCCGCCGGCTTTCGGGCCAGTGCCCGAAAGTCCCTGCCCGCCAAAGGGCTGACTGCCCACGACGGCGCCCACCATGTTGCGGTTGATATAGACATTGCCGACCCGGGCGCGCTCGGCGATGTAGCGGGCATGGGCGTCGATCCGCGTGTGGATGCCCAGGGTCAGGCCATAGCCGCTGTTGTTGATCGCGCCCAGCAGATCGTCCAGACGGTCGGCACGGTAGCGCAGGACATGCAGTACCGGACCGAAGACCTCCCGCTCCAGGCGATCGAACCGGTCGATCTCGATCACCGTGGGTGCCATGAAGGTTCCGTCTGCGGTCTCGGGCGGCAGTTCGGCGCGGTAGAGTAGTTTGTGTTCCCGCGTGAACCGTTCGACATGGGCCTCCAGGCCATCGAACGCCTCGCGGTCGATCACCGGCCCGACATCGGTTGCCAGCAGGCCGGGATCGCCGATGCGCAGTTCGGCCATCGCCCCGGTCAGCATCGCGATCATGCGCGGGGCGACATCTTCCTGCAGGCAGAGGACGCGCAGGGCCGAGCAGCGCTGGCCCGCGCTGTTGACCGCCGAGCGGATGACATCGACGGTGACCTGTTCGGCCAGGGCCGTGGAATCGACGATCATGGCGTTCTGCCCGCCAGTTTCGGCAATCAGCACGGGGATCGCACCTTCGCGTGCGGCCAGGGTCCGGTTGATCAGGCGCGCGGTTTCGGTCGACCCGGTGAAACAGACGCCCGCGACGCGCGGATCGCCAACCAGGCGTCCGCCCACCATGGCGCCGTCGCCCGGCAGCAGATGGAGAACATCACCGGGAATCCCGGCCTCGTGCATCAGGCCGACGGCAAAGGCCGCCATCAGCGGCGTCTGTTCGGCCGGCTTGGCGATCACCGTGTTACCGGCGGCCAGCGCCGCGGCGATCTGGCCAGTGAAGATCGCCAGCGGGAAGTTCCAGGGTGAGATGCAGACAAAAACACCGCGCCCGACCAGGGACATGCGGTTGCGCTCGCCCGTCGGCCCGGGAAGTTCGAGCGGCGCGGCGAATTCCTCGCGGGCACGATGGGCATAGTAACGGCAGAAGTCGGCGGCCTCGCGCACCTCTGCGATGCCGTCGGCCAGGGTCTTGCCCGCTTCCCGCGTCGCGATCGCCAGCGCGCGCGCCATGTTGGCTTCCAGAAGATCGGCCACCTTCTCCAGACAGTCGGCACGTTCCCCGGCCGGCCTGCGGGCCCACGCGGTTGCCGCAGCCGCGGCGGCATCCAGCGCCTTGTCGACCTGCGCGGCGGTTGCCTCGATCACGCTGCCTACCTGGCGTTTGCCGTCGGCGGGATCGAGCACGGCGCGCGCCCTGCCGTCGCGCGGTTTGCCCGCGATCACGGGGGCGGCCTGCCAGGCGCCGCAGCCGGCTTTCGCCATATCGGCCGACAGACGGTCGAGAACGCCTTCGTCGGAAAGGTCCAGGCCGTGCGCATTGGTCCGGTCGGGCACGAAGATGTCGCGCGGCAGCACGATGCGCGGATGCGCTTTGGGTTCGGCGGCCCGCACCATGTCGGCGGGATCGGCAACGATAGCCTCCAACGGCAGGTTGTCGTCGACGATGCGGTTGACGAAGGAGGTGTTGGCGCCGTTTTCCAGCAGTCGGCGCACCAGATAGGCCAGCAGGTCCTCGTGGCTGCCCACCGGCGCGTAAATGCGGCAGGCGATGCCGCGCCCGCTCTGCTCGACGAGGCGCTGGTAGAGAGCCTGGCCCATGCCGTGCAGACGCTGGAACTCGAAATCGGTGCGGTCGTCGCCGGCCAGCGTCAGGATGGTCGCCAGCGTCTGGGCGTTGTGCGTGGCGAACTGGGGGTAGAAGGCTTCCGGATCCTCCAGCATGGCGCGGGCGCAGACGATGTAGGAGAGATCGGTCGAGATCTTGCGCGTGAAGACGGGATAACCCGACAGGCCTTGTTCCTGGCCGCGCTTGATCTCGCTGTCCCAGTAGGCGCCCTTGACCAGACGCACGGGCAGTCGCCGGTTGGTCCGCCGCGCCAGATCGGCAAGCCAGGCGATGACGTGAATCGCGCGCTTCTGGTAAGCCTGCACCGCCAGACCAAGGCCGTTCCAGCCGGCAAGCGAGGGCGCCGAGGCGGCCATCTCGAACAGATCGAGCGACAGATCGAGGCGGTCGGCCTCCTCGGCATCCACCGTCAGGGCGACACCGCGCTCGCGGGCGCGCTCGGCAAGGGAGATCAGCCGCGGCGCCAGTTCCTTCAGGACCCGTTCGCGCTGGGCCAGCTCGTAGCGGGGATGGAGCGCCGAAAGCTTGACCGAAATGCTGGCGCGCGCGAACAGGTCGCCGCTGCCGCCGGCAGCGCCAAGCCGGTCGATCGCGTTGGCATAGGATGCCATGTAGCGGTCGGCATCCGCCATGGTCCGTGCCGCCTCGCCCAGCATGTCGAAGGAATGGCGGTATCCCTTGCGTTCGGCTTCGGCGCCGCGCTCCACGGCCTCGTCGATCGTGCGCCCCATGACGAACTGGCGGCCGATGATGCGCATGGCATGGGTCATCGCTTCACGCACGATGGGTTCGCCCACCCGCGAGACGACACGCCCGAAGAAGCCGGCAATATCGCCCTTCCAGCGATCGTCCAGGCGCACCACCTTGCCGGTCAGCATCAGGCCCCAGGTGGAGGCGTTGACGAACAGGGAGTCGCTGTCGCCCAGATGGCGCTGCCAGTCGGCCTCGGCGACCTTGTCGCGGATCAATGCTTCGGCGGTGTCGTCGTCGGGGATGCGCAGCAGCGCCTCCGCCAGACACATCAGCGCCACGCCTTCCTGACTGGAAAGGTCGTATTCGTGCATGAAGGCATCGACCCCACCGACGTTGCGGCGGCGCGCCCGCACGTGGGCGACCATGTCGCGGGCCTGGCGCTCGATGCGCCGTTTGACGGCGTCCTCGAAGGTCGCCCGGGGCAGCAGGGCCTCCACCGTGGCGGCCTCGTCTGCCCGGTAGGCTTCACGGATCATTCGACGCAGCGGCTGATCGGTGCCGAACCGGTCGGCAGCGACAAAGGGCGGTGGAACGGCTTGGTCCATGGTCTGTTTCCCTGGAAACGGCGGCTGTAGCGACGTCGTCAGGTGCCGCTTTACGTTTCACTCTAACACCTTGATACTACACGTTCCGTCGCCGCAGCCGGGGGGGATCGTGGCCGAGACTGGGACTGTCCCGCGTAGTCTGGCAAACATCGAACTCTTTATGGAACTTCCGCGCACCGAAGTGGAAGCCATAGAGAAGCTCGTCCGTTGGCGCACCTACAAGGCAGGCGAACAGATTCTTGATCGCGCCAGCGACAACAAGGACGCGTTTCTCGTCGTCGAGGGCGCCGTACGCATCGTCAACTATTCGCGCTCCGGGCGCGAGGTCGCCTACGCGGTGGTCAATGCCAACGGTTTCTTTGGCGAACTTGCCGCAATCGACGGCGAGCCCCGCTCGGCCACCGTGGTCGCCGTCAACAAGGCGCTGGTCGCCACCGTCTCACCGAGTCTCTTTGTCGAGCTGCTCAAGCGTTATCCCTCGATGCTGATGTCCGTGACGCGCCGCCTGGCGCGGATCGTGCGCACCTGCGACGACCGGATCATGGATCTCAGCACCCTTGGCGCCGTGCAGCGCGTCTATGTCGAACTGCTGCGCATGGCCAAGCCGGATGCTGCCGGCGCCGGTTTCTGGGTGATCTATCCCATGCCGCCGCACAAGGAGATTGCGGCGCGCGCGAGCACGACCCGAGAAACTGTCGCCAGAGTGCTCAGCCAGCTTTCTGGTGACGGCATGGTCGAAAAGCGCGACAAAGTTCTCTACATTCAGGACAAGGTCAAACTTCAGGTCATGGCCGAAGCACTGGAAGCTGGTCACGGCGAAATAGCGCGTTAGGCGGCGTGGCGGGTCCAACCGCACGCATGGCTGTGATGACTGTCACTGGCTAGTCATCACCGACAACGTCAGATTGCTCGTTATCCCGTTCGGGACATGGATGCCGGTGTTGCGCTGGGGGGTGCACCAATTCGGGACCGGCCATTGGTCTGCGACTTTGTGGTTCTTAATCTTGGCGAGCGGTCCGGTCCGGCCGCCCTGACGAGCGGGGAATATCGCCATGGCGTTCAAGGTAAAATTCTGGGGAGTGCGGGGAAGCATCGCCTGCCCCTCTCCACATCATATCGCGTTCGGCGGCAACACGAGCTGCGTCGAGGTCAGTTGCGGCGGTTCCCGCATCATCCTCGATTGCGGCACGGGCGTGCGGAACCTGGGGCATTGGCTGCTGCGCAAGAACGTGCGCTACGCCACCATGATGCTCTCCCATACCCATTGGGACCACATCAACGGCTTCCCCTTCTTCACCCCGGCATTCCACCCCGATTGCGAATTCGCGATCATGGCCGGACACCTCAACGGCACGCGCATCGAGGATGTCTTTGCCGATCAGATGCAGAACCCCTATTTCCCGGTTCCCCTGGAGGCCATGCTCGCGCGCAAGACCTTCGAGGACTTCCGCGCCGGCGAAACCTTCACCCTGCCCGACAATCCCCAGGTGACGATCCGCACCGCGCCGCTCAACCATCCCAACGGCGCCACCGGTTACCGCATCGAGTACGAGGGCAAGTCGTTCTGTTACGTCACCGACACCGAACACGTTCCCGGCCAGCCCGATCAGAACGTGCTCGACCTGATCGAGGGCGCCGATCTGGTCGCCTATGATTCGACCTATACCGACCAGGAGTTCCCGGCCAAGGTCGGCTGGGGCCATTCGACCTGGCAGGAAGGCGTGCGCCTGGCGCGTGCCGCCAACGTCAAAAGCCTGGCGATCTTCCATCACGACCCCGATCACGAGGATCGATTCATGGAGCGTGTCGAGGCAGAGGCGCGTGCCGTATGGCCGGGCGTCTTCGTTGCGCGGGAGAACATGCGCGTCAATCTGACGTGAGCGGCCAGGCTCTAGGCGTCCTGCGCAGCGCCCAGGACCTTGTCCATGCCGTGATGGCGCCGACGCCGCTGCGCCGCTGGCCCCTGCTGTCGGCCCGTTGCGGCACCGATGTTGCTGTCAAACACGAAAACCACACGCCCGTCGGCGCCTTCAAGATCCGCGGCGGCATCGTCTACATGACCCGCCTGAAGGAGCGTGCCCCCGACACCGCCGGGGTCTGTGCGGCCACGCGGGGCAACCACGGCCAGTCGATTGCCTTTGCCGCCGCGCGGGTCGGTATCGCGGCAACGATCGTGGTGCCACATGGCAATTCGGTCGAGAAGAACCGCGCCATGGTCGCTTTGGGCGCGCGCCTGATCGAAGCCGGGCACGACTTTCAGGCTGCCTTTGAACACGCCCAAGGCCTTGCCGCCGCAGAAGGCCTGCATATGCTGCCCTCGTTCCACGACGATCTCGTGGAAGGCGTCGCCAGCTACGGGCTGGAGATGTTCGACGCCGCACCGGAACTCGAGACCGTTTATGTCCCCATCGGGCTGGGCTCGGGAATCTGCGGCGTGATGCGCGCACGCGACGCCCTGGGCCTGACGACCCGCGTGGTCGGCGTCGTGGCGGCCAATGCACCGGCCTATGCCCTGTCGGTTGCCCAGCGCCGTGCGGTCTCCACCAACAGCGCCGAGACCATGGCCGACGGCATGGCCTGTCGTGTTCCGGTCGAGGCCGCGCTGGAGGAAATCATGGCGGGCGCGGACCGTATCGTCACCGTCGGGGACGACGCCATCGCCGCCGCCATGCGCCACTATTTCAGCGACACCCATAACATCGCCGAAGGCGCCGGCGCCGCGGCGCTGGCCGCACTGCTGCAGGAGGGCGCGGCTGTCGCCGGCCGCCACGTCGGCCTGGTCCTCTCGGGCGGCAACGTCGACCGTGACGTTTACGCGGGCATTCTCCAGGGCGCCTGAGAGCGCCCGGGTGCAGCTACCAGCCGCCCCGTTCCAGCCAGCGTTCGATCTGTTCGAACTTGTCGCAGCCAAAGAAGGGTTCGCCGTCGACCACCACGGTCGGCGAACCGAACACACCCGCAGCCACTGCCGCATCGACCTCGTTCTTGAGGCGGGCCTTGATCGCCGGCTCCGCCAGTGCGGCCTTCAACGCATCCGGCGCGATGCCCATGCCCGCAGCGACTTGCGCGACCTGTTCGGGCCGGGCGACATCGCGCCCCTGGCCCCAATAGGCCTGGTAGATTGCGCGGGCAAAGGCCACCGCCTCCTCGCTTGATCGATCCTTGAGCCAGTAGAACGCCCGGCTCGCGGCAATCGAATGGAAGGGGAAATTTTCCGGAAAGACAAACGGAACCTCCCATTCCCGCGCCAGACGCATCATGTCCGTCCTGAAGTAGTCACCGCGCAGGGGCTGGTCGATCAGCGGTGTCTGTCCGGTGATCCCGAAGATGGCCCCGAGCAGGATCGGGTGCCAGTCGACGCTGCGACCATGGCGCGCGGCCAGACCGTCGATGCGCTGGGCCGCCAGATAACCGTAGGGCGAGCTGAAGTCGAAATAGAAACGGATCGGATCGCTCAACGTTGTTCTCCAGGTTGTGCGCCAGAGCAGGCTCGTTTCAGACGAAACGACAGGAAGCATGAATCCCGCTTCAGCCCCAAAACCCTAGAGCAGAAACGCTGCACCCAGCGCCAGAAAGGCAAGGAACCCGACGACATCGGTCACGGTCGTCAGGAACACCCCCGCGGCCACTGCGGGATCAATATTCATGCGGTTGAGGAGCAGCGGAATCAGCGCGCCCGACATGCCGGCAACCAGAAGGTTGGCGACCATGGCCCCGGCGATCACGCCGCCCAGCATGGGGCTGGAAAACCACAGCCAGGCGACGACGCCCATCAAGGCCGCAAAGATCACGCCGTTGAGCAGACCCACGGCGATCTCCTTGCCGATGACGCGCAGGGCATTGGCTTCAGTCAGATCCTTGGTCGCCAGAGCGCGCACCGCGACGGTCATCGACTGGGTGCCGGCATTGCCGCCCATCGAGGCCACGATCGGCATCAGCACCGCCAGCGCGACGACGGTCTGCAGGGTGTCGGCGAACAACCCGATGACCAGGGAGGCCAGCACCGCTGTTCCCAGATTGACGAGCAGCCAGATGAAACGCTTGCGCGTGGTATCGATGATGGAGTCGTTGAGATCGGTTTCGGCGACACCGCCCATGCGCAGGACGTCCTCCTCGCTCTCCTCGTTGATGACGTCGACCATGTCGTCGAAGGTCACCGCACCGAGCAGGCGTCCCCCCGCGTCGATGACTGCCACCTCGGTCAGACCGTATTGCTGGAAAAGGTAGGCGACCTCCTCCTGATCCATGTCGGCCTGCACCGTGGTCGGCTCGCCTTCGACGAGTGCGGCCAGCTTGACGTCCCTGGGATTGCGCAGGATGTCGTGCAGACTGATCATGCCGACCGGCTTGTGTGCGGGATCGACGACAAAGACCGCGTAGAACTCGCTCGGCAGGTCCTTGCTGCCGCGCAGGTAGTCGATGGTCTGGCCGACGTTCCAGAACATCGGCAGAGCGACAACGTCGCGGCGCATCAGGCGGCCGGCGCTCTCCTCTGGGAAGGTCAGCGCCTCCTCGACCATGCGCCGTTCGGCCGCGGGCACCGCCGCCAGAATCTCGCGCTGCTCCTCGTCGTCGAACTCGCCGATGACCTCGACCGCATCGTCGACGTCAAGCTGGCGCACCAGATGGGCAAAATCGTCGTTGCCCAGCAGGTCGCGGACATCCTCCAGGGTCGATTCGCCCAGATAGGCCAGGATCTCGGGATCGATATCGGGCTTGAGAGCGCCGATCACCTGGGCACGCTGGCCCGGCGTGATCTGCTCGAGAAGATCGGCGGTATCGGCCGCATGGAGCGGCACGACCAGGGCTTCCAGGCGGTTGACGTCCTCCTGGTCGAGCGCCTCGAGGATCGCGCGCAGCAACTCGGGCGTCAGGCCGTAGAGATCCTGACCCTCGCGCGCATTCTCGTCGATGGCAGCCGCTTCACTCATGCGGTCAAGTGCCCTTCCGGCCCCCAACGCGCCGTTGCGGCGCGCTGACGTCACAGTCTAGAGCATAATGGTGACGGATCGCAGAAGACTCGCCGTTTGCCCTGGCGCCAGTCCTTATCCGGACCGAAATCCAGATACGAAAAAGGCCCGCCGATAATTCGGCAGGCCTCTTTCGAGAATGGTGCGGTCGAGAAGACTCGAACTTCCACGGGCTTTCGCCCACAGCGCCCTCAACGCTGCGCGTCTACCATTCCGCCACGACCGCCCAGGCTGGTAAGCGCGGTCCGTATAGCTAAGATTGCCGGGGGCCGCAAGGCACGAAAGGCCTCCG
>Ga0105054_10011055_pt1 | contig 11338 bp, 11 predicted proteins | sample BON02_FD_78091 | JGI IMG/M metagenome (GOLD analysis project Ga0105054, IMG submission 78091) | Freshwater microbial communities from Lake Bonney liftoff mats and glacier meltwater in Antarctica - BON-02 (megahit assembly) | ecosystem: Environmental > Aquatic > Freshwater > Ice > Glacier... | reverse complement strand
GGGGGGGGGGGGGGGGGGGGGGGGGGGGGGGGGGGGGGGGGGGTAACACATCTGGAGGAATCTGGACCAAGTCATGGAATTGCCGAGGAAGAAGGGGAGGAGGAGGAGGAGGAGTGCGTGGGAGGGGACAGAATGGAGGAGGATACATTAGAGTCCCGTGCGTACCCCCTCCCTCCTTCATTTCCTCCCTCTCTCACTCCTTTCCTTCCTCCCTCTCTTCCTCCCTCTCTTCCTCCCTCTCTTCCTCCCTCGCTTGCTCCCTCTGTGCCTACTTCTCGTCCTCCGCTGTCTTCAGCTACGAGCCGTCCGCCCATGCCCCCTCGACGTTGAAGAGCCGTATTTTCTATCAGAGGTGCCCGATATTCTATCAAAAGGGCCCTGCATTCTACCAAAAGAGCCCTGTACTCTATCAAATGGGCCCATATGTCCACTCGTGCCCCCTCGACGTTGAAGAGCCTGTATTCTATCCAAAGAGCCCTAGATTGCATCATGTGGTGACAGGCCTGAAGAAGTTTCCAGCGCTTTTTGGGGTGGGGGGCGGAAGGGTTTTAAACAAAGGATGCAGAAAAAGACCAGAAAGGCGCGTCGTATCGAGCGAGTGGCGCGCGCCACTCGCGCACTCACACGCGCTCAGCGCGCCACAAGTGCCTTTTTCCTGCCGGACTGCATCCTTTTCGACACAGTTGTAGTGACACACTCACTCTTGTAAGATTGTTTTGGGCTCGATTCTGGTCCTTGTTCTCGGCGTTTTTCTGAGGGTTTGCCCCGGATTGTTGCGATTCTCATTTCATAAATGCTGAGGAAAAGGTTGATGGAACGTTGAGAATTCAAGGTAGACCAGAGACGAGATGTGACCATGTGTGTGGATATAGCGACCTCAAAATTGAGTGATTTTTTGTACGTGTGAATTCTGCAATTAAGGGCTTGCAGCTCCGTGCAAAATTTGTCGTGAGATTTCAAAAATTCGCAAAAAAAGAAAGATAATCAAATTTTTCTTACAGATTGCAGGTGGGTGGCATCTCAAAAAAGTCTACCTGAGCACCGTGGAGCGTCAATTCCTGATCGAATCCTACCATCTTTTTAATGTGAGATTTGTCGTATTCAGGGCTTTCAGCTCTACGCAAGAATGTGCGCGAGATTTGAAAATTTGACCCTTCAAAAGTCACAACCCGCCGGATTTGCCGCTGAAAAAGTCTAAACCTGCACGGTTTGGCGCCGTTTTGTATGGGAATTTCAAAATTACGATTTCAAAAGCATTGGCGAACGCGCCGAACACACTGGAGAAGGTCCTCTTCCGCTCCAGGGAGGCATGCGCGACTCACTTGGGCTCAATTCGACTTGACCCGCACAGGTCACGGTCCCCTTTTTGTCCCGAACTCTGTCGATTTGGTCACAAACACCGCTGGCGCGTGAATCTGCATTTTTACAAATCTCTCACGAACATCCTAATGGATCTCTGACTATGAGAAAGAGGGGTTGACCCTGGGCCATTTGTAGAAATTCGTACTTTTATATATGTATATGTATAGTACATGTGAATGTGTGTTTTTTTTTCTATAAGAAGTGCACACAGACTGCATGGGTGGCAAATAGTATGAATGAGTCATCCAATGTCATACACACGTGTCATTACGTCCCCCCCAGTGTGTTACATTTTGTTACACTATTGAGTCGTGTGTTGCAGTGTGTTGCCGTGTGTTGCCGTGTGTTGCCATGTGTTGCCGTATGCTGAGAGTGTTGCTGTGTGCCACCTTGAGAGCATGGTTGTATGTTGCAGTGTGTTGTAGTGTGTTGCAGTGTATTGCAGTGTGTTGCAGTGTATTGCAGTGCGTTGCAGTGTGTTGCCGTGTGTTGCCTTGTGAGCATGATTGATGATGGAACTTGACAAGGGCTATCTAGATGAACACTATTATGTATATTCATGCACACGTAAACACGTACAAAGACATCACGACGGTGCCTGCAACATGCACACACATACATATGGCGCCTCTCAAAGTCGGCCTGCCTACCTGCCTGTCGGCCGGCCTGTCAATCTGCCTGGGTGGCGTGACGACGTCGCTCTGTGCCTCCTCTGGTGCAGTAACACAAGCTACCTCTGCATTATGCTGCAGTCAAAAAAGCCGGGCAAAGCCCATATTCAGCAGATGTACATGGTTTATTCGTGTAAATGTCGAACGGATGGATCCTAGCCCCTACGATTGACTCTGTCTCTTTTCTCTGTCCTTTCTCTTGTGCATATTCTCAACCCATCCAACTCCCAATCAGTCTCAAGCTTACTGCAGACAGCATATGTACCACTGCATTTGTCAAGTACACGTCCCTTGCTCTCACTATCTTCACACATGGATCTTCAGACAGTATATGTAAGATAGTAGATAGAGTGTGCGTGGTACACTCATAACTACTATCTCAAGCGCACTCATATCTATTATCCGTGCTTAAGTTTCAGATATTCAATGGTCTCCGAGGTCTGCCCGAATGCACCCCTCCAAAATTGGGACGATCCCAGATTTAGCCGACGTAAACTCTGGTGACGTGGGGGGTTTAGGGTTTAGGGTTTAGGGTTTAGGGTTTAGGGTTTAGGGTTTAGGTTTATGGTTTAGGGTTTAGGGTTTAGGGGGGCTGGGGTAGAAACCCACGAAAACAAAAAGATTTTAGTACCATTGTCAAAAAAAGACAAAAACAAAAAATCTAATGAGCGTTGGACGTAGGCGTCTGTTACAGCTTTACTGGTATAATGTTCCCGTGTTACATATCATTAAGTACCATTAATTGAGCGAGTGGTAACAGTAATCTATTTGGTACAAATCGAACCAAAAAATGGGTTCGAAACTGAAAAAAGTGAAGAAAGGGTATCGACAGTGTGGATATCTACCCCAGCCCCCCACGTCTCCGTGGGCGTGGGAAGAGCTGTACGATGGGTACCGCAATCATTCGATTACCTGGTATCACGACTCCCTGCACACACGTCGTGTCACTGGCGCCCACACGGCACGGCGCCGTGTGGACCGCGCGATCGAGTCCCACAGTCGATATATGTCTCTTTTCACCCACAGGGTGAAAAGACTTCTGCGCGCGAGCCAATTGATCTAACCTGCACCTGCAGCTGCTTGTGCCATGTTGCTGGAAAAAGACGACCACAGCACCTGCCCAACCATGATACAGAAAGAATCAGCGCGACAAAATGACGACACAACACTGGAGCCCAGAGCAAGGTGTCAGGAAGCGAACGAGCGATACAGTGAAAGGAAACGAGAGCGGTTGGTGTACATGAATATGTGTTGGTTCTCTGTCGGTGCTCATGTACAGCCCCCCCTGAAACCGCAGAAAGCCATGCCATGTGAGTGAGCACGAACCGTGCTCGGGAAACCCTGGTACGGACTACACCAGCAAACACCACACTGGCTGACACGCGTGTGAGTTGCAGTTTGAATGTCAAGGACACCCGACGTGTGCTTGACAGGAACGCGAAGCAACAACCCTTACAACAACGAGACCAGACACGGGCGAGAACATGCAATGTGAAAGAATGACTGAAACAAGCAGGCCCGTTGATGAGAGGGGCGACAACATACAGGACAGTGAGGGCAAGGCGGTGTGCGGTTTGGAGCTCTTCCAGGTCGAAGACCGAAAAAAACACACCTTGGTGCAAGGCTTGACCACATGGTACCAGAAAGAGTACCTGAAAACCTCGTTTTACTAGGGAAGTGTACCAGGAACCCAAAAAATGAGTTTGGGTGTGCAAAAATACCCAACCTAAAAATTAGAGTCCAAAGTGACCAAAAGTGGGTGTACAGGAGCACCCATCCCTGTCTCCTACCGCCTCCCTATCCCGTTTCCATCCTCTGGGGCACATGATATCTAGGAGGGAAAGGCTCAAGCAGATGGCCTCCTCGCAGGATGTATCATCTCGACTTATCCGGGACACAACTTGGGTGTGTTCCTCTAAGACGGCTGTCATGACTAATGAGGCGCTTCTGTCTGTGTCGTAGAGTTGGGTACATATGAGATGGGCATATAGGTCTGGTATTTCCTCTTGTCCTAGTAGGAACCAAGCCGCCTCCTTCTGTTAGGTCGTTAGGTTGGATTCTATCAATATGAGATCGTGGAGGGTTTGGAGTCCCGTCCAGTGTCTGTCCCCTTGGCCCTGTCTGCCGAGAGTGTCCCCGTCGGGTAGGAGTTTCAGGGCTAACATACTTTGGAGTATCCAGTTCCAAGTCGTATCAATATTCCATCCAGGCCTCGAAGATATCCGTGCCCCATTGTGCAGGGTGCTTTCCGTGAGTCGCGGTGTGGTTATAAATTTGATGCATCCTATGGCTAAAAATTGAATGTCTTGAGACCTTTGTCGGATCAGGTTACCGTGGTCTGGTCTGGTCATTTGTATTAGCCCAGCATTATCCGCTATGGTCAAGAGGTTGTGGGGCCTCGTGCTGAGAATATCCTTGCCGTAACTATACTCCTGGCTTAGCCCCCGGAGGATCTGCATTGCGTTTTTGGCTTGTGTAAGATCGGACGATTTGTCTTGGAGCGGGTGACAGGTGGATTCAACTCGGGCCATAAATATGGGAATTATGTTTGCTCTCCGCAAGGTGGGCCATAGCCAAGTAAATCTGTAGAATGCTTCTTGAAGCCAATCGATAAGAAGATCTTGTACTGGTCCAGCCCCACCTCTGCTCATTGTGTGTATGGCTCTGCTGATGACCAATCGCACTCGTGCGTCCTCTGTTTTAGCTCTCAGGCTGAGTCTTAGTAGGAGATCCGCTGTGTTTGTTATATACTTTAGTCCCTCCTCTTGGTTGTGAGTGACTGTCTTGTCCAGTCCCGCTGATAGCAAGCCTTTGGAGACTAATGTAGTGATCCTGTCTCTCGCAGCCGGTCCTTTACGGCTCCATCTTTTGACCTCCAGGAGCTCACTGTCGACGCTCTCAGTTCCCTGCATGCCTACGATGAGATGGTCCTCGTCTAGTGGTTTAGTAATTACGTGGATGAGAGCGTCGAGTAATTCCCCGGAGGCAGCCAACCCGAGCATGAAACCTTTCCAATCATCATCTGCCGGTGCTCCAAGTGCTGGGCTTGGCTTGAGAAGACAGAGAAGTTGCAATCCGACTTTCTGACTTCCTGCATCTATCCATAATTTGTGCATCGTGCCCGCACAGGGGGACCCCTTTTCGTTTTTCTCGAGGTTCTCACAGTGCCCCTTGTTCGTGGCTAATGTGCCCCTCGGATTCAACCAAATTGCTATTGAATCCGCCCACCCCTGTACCTGTGGGGGGGCAGTTCTTTCTCGGCCCGGGACCGATACTTTCCACAAGCAGCCAAAGTACTGGGCATGGAGTGGGTCCGGGAGTGTAGATTCGAGACTGTTGCGGAGGGTCAGCAGCTTGATTAGGAGGGAGCGGCCCACCCGACCATTCTGTTTCGGTAGGGTTGTTAGTGGCCAGTTAGGGTGAGGATTGGGAGGAGCACGTAAAGGTGGGAGATCAAGGATCAATGGTGTTGTTGCAAATCCCAAAGTTCATGGGCTGACAGATGGTGTAGTTCGGTGTCGTTTTCCGTAGGATTGCCTATGTTGAGGAGTGTCTGGAGGATCTGGAGGATGTCATAACCCCGGCGATGAACCTCAGTCTTTTTTTGGGCCGGCTCTATGTACCCTTCCTTTTGAAGACGGGGCAGGATATCCATATGGGTTTCTTCCAAAAGCTCTGGGCCTATGCCCCAGGGTCCCGTCCTGTTGGGGTGCCAGGGGGTCTGTACCAGAGAGTGTCTGAGCAGACTTGTCGTGAGGTGTGATTGAAGTACAATACGTCCATGTGGAAAGGGGGTCGCTTCCATTGCAGCATTAGGTCCCAAGGTCTTCAGGAGTGATCATTGGTGTGTGCCAAGACAGAAATTATTGATGTCACCCCACCCACTAACGCCCTGCTGAAGCTGAATGCTTCCAAGCTCGTGCATAAGACTGTGGTGAGCTCGATAGTTACTTTACGCAGTTCCAGATGTGGATGTTTCTTATCCATCTGGGCTTTGCGCATGGCACAGTTGTATAGCGCCTTCCACGTGCTTCTCACCTCCGTTCTCAGGTTACGTTGCCATTGGTTGTCGGGATCTGTATACGTACTGATGTGGTACCACCAGCCCCTGCATACTTGTTTCCAACCTTGCAACAATCGCATATTCTCTTCCGTGGTGTGTAGGGTATCTATAATGTTGCTGAGGGTTTCAATGGGTTGGTTGTGAAAAAGGTTTCGGCCTTGACGAATCACCTTGTTTTTATTGAATAAAAGTCGACCGTCAAGGGTCCGGGTGACCGCTCCTGGTCCCTACTGGGTGCTACCCTGGGAAAATTCTGGTAGGCCTTGTAGGCGTGTGCTTTCCTTCAACGTGTAGACCGGTGTTTCACTACCGTTTTCTTGGCCTCCGTCTTTTTCTTTCCCCTGTCTCATGTGGTAACCGAGAGAAGCAGAGATACATACATAGAGGTCGGGCGTCAGGATAACTACGTTGCCCGGTGGGTCAAGTACAAGATTGACCACCTTCTTGACGGGTGTCATGCAAGTCCAGCGCGAAGTGGATGTGCCACGGCCTAGGTCCGCCGCCTTCATCCAAACTGGGTTTTTTGGTTGGTGTGTCAGATGCCATTTTTTCGTGGAATCTTGTCGTATTCGTCCGTATGCTCGAATATGGTGGTGTTTGGTAAGTGTGACTCCCATTCCCGTCGATAAAGTGTCCTCTTGTAAGGATTTGTTTAAGGCAGAGTTGTCATCCTGTAGGATCTCAAAGAACATCACGCAGGTTATTCTCGCTAAATAGAAAACATTGCCCTGACCCTTAGAACCTCGTCTTTCGGCCAGTACTGTATCTCCAAATTTCATTTGCCCTATGGGTCGAGACAGTGCTTGACCCGGGTCGTATGTGTCGTGATTCAGTGGATTTTGTAAGAGGAGAGCAGTGCCCGGTTCGAAGCAGGCCGCACCTGTTTTGGCTATATGACTTGCCTTGGTGTCCAGCCCAGCTGAGTGGTCCTGTGGTTCACCTCTGCTTGGCGGAGCTGGGGGTGTGGCCAGGCTTTCCCCTGCGTGTTAGTGTATACCGTGTGTTTCCGTGCTGAGTCCATTTTTTCATTTTCAGGGAGGCAGCGTATTTAATAAATGAGAATATAATCATTTTGACCCGATCTAATTGGGCGTGGTCGGGTTTGGTTTCTGTCTCGTCGTTGTCTGTGAACTTGGGGTATGGAGGCGTGAGGGGTTTTGGGATAACGTTTTCCCTCTTGCTCCGACTAGGATTCGGCCCATAGCTAGGGTTTGTTCCGTCGTTCGGCGGAGGGGTTTTTTAGGTCCGTTTCTTTGGTCGTGCTCGGGCTGGAGTGCCGCCCAAAGCTAAAGCTGGGTTCTCCAAGGTTTCCCGAAGGTCCTCCGTGGAATCGTCTAGCCCTTCTGCCCTTGCCTCTCCTACCTTGGCACTGCGATCTATATATCGTCAGGACGCGGGCTGGCTGCTGCCTTGCATGGCTAGGTTTGGGGTTCCCATTCGAATAGAAGAGGCTGCTATCCTTTGGTGGGACTTCTTCCAGTTTATCGGTGGATTCATGAGGCATCCCGTCCTCTCCTGTTCTTCTCTCTTGGATATTCACCTCTGGTTCTGGGATGTGGATAGAGTGATGGGACTTGTCTAGGCGTTTGGTCTTTTTGGGTTGTCCCGGAGGGCTAGCTTCGGCGTTCACTTCTTTGTTTTTAGTTTCCAAGGCTTTGAGGCGGGTGGCGGAGCGAGTCTGATTGCTGATTACTCTCTTCCTGCCTAGTGAATATCCAAGTTCTTTTGTAGCCATCTTAGGGGCAAGTTTGTAAAACTGCAAGCGTAGGCTCGTCTACATTTTAGCGCATAGGAGTACCGCTGTAGGGGTGGCCTGGAGATAGTAGTGTCCTGGCGTTACCCCCAAGAGGTCCGAGTGGTCGTGACAGGCGAATGAATATGGATTCCGAGCCCATTTCACCTCTTCCCATAGAACTTTATCGCCGTTAGGGGTGCAGAGTTGAATTTCCCCCTCCAGGTCCTGGAGTGTCTCGTGGCTACTGTGATCGGTTTGATTCAGCCCGATCTTTTTGTTCCCAGATAGGTGGTCTTTTGGCCCTAGCGCTGTCCGCCAACTCCCCTGCATCTCATCTACGTTGCAGGGATGTTGTTCTTGGGGCCAAAGACAAAATTGACAGCCCGAACAGGAAACATTTCGAAGGCACGCGAGGCGCGCGTTAAGTTCGCTCATATTCTCCTCCTTATCGACCTCGATAGTTGTGTCTAATTTGCTGGCGGCCCCTGTTAGGTTGGAGAGCTGTGTGTCGAGCCGTGTGGTCGTCTTTGGCAGTGGTGGGTGTGTGGCTTGGGGTTCAGTTTCTGAAGATTGCGGGCCTTGACTCTCCTTCCTGCATTTAGTATCCTGCGGCACGTCCGCCGTTTGGTCTTGAGGTGGTCCTTGACTGTTGTGGTCGGTCTTCTGTGTGCTGTCCTTTTGGCACTCAGATACGTTGTCTGGTGGTTTAGCCGTTATCGGGCCTAGATTCTTCCCCGTTGATTTGGCTTCCTTCCTCAAAGGAGTCTGGTTCATATCGGAGGGGCACAAGGTAGCTTGAAAGGGGTTGGCCAGCCCGGGAGGGGTTACCCTCTGCTTCATCTCAGTTCCGTTTGTGAAGGGCCAACGTGTTGATTTGGGGTTGTTTTCCTGCTGCTTACCCTTCTGTGTGCGCCAGGCCTCCTTCCGGGCTCCGTTATCCCTGAAGCATGTCTCTCCCTTGGGCTCGGTTGTCAGCTCGTTGTTTGATCCAAAGTGTTTCCTTCCTGTTTCCATTTCTTTGATCGCTGCTAGTTTGGTCAGATTGCTTTGTGGGTATGTGGGCGAACCTTTCGGCTGGGAGGCCGATGGTAATTCGAGGCAGTTTCCCATCGCTGTCGCTTCTAAATATGAAGGTATGTGCTGAGATTCAGCATTGGTTATAACCAAGATGTTGCAGCCCTGGTTTAGGCTTGAGTTATATACCCAGTTGTTGGTTAGGTCGGTCCATAATTTCCTGAGACCGCTGTCAGACAATTGCAGTCTACCTCACCATCTACGTCTAATTTGCTGGTGGCCTCTGCTGGGGGGGAGAGCTGTGTGTCAAGCCGTGTGGTCGCCTTTGACCACGGATGTGTGACCTGGGGTTTGGTTTCTAAAGATTGCGGGTCTTGACTCTGCTTCACGAGTTTAGTGTCCTGCGGCATGACCACCGCTTGGTCTTGAGATGTTTCTTGACTGTTGTGGTCGATCTCCTGTGGGCTTTCCTGTTTGGACTCAGATACGTTGTCTGATGGCTCAGCCGTCAACGGGCCTAGAGACTCCCCTGTTGGTTTGACTACTTTCCTCGAAGGAGTCTGGATCACATCAGAGGGGCATGTGGTAGCCGGAAGAAGGTTGGCCGGCCCTGGAGGGTTTACCCTCTTCTTCATCTCAGTTCCATATGTGAGAGCCTCAAATGTGGATTCGGGAATGGTTTCCTGCTGCTTGCCCTTCTGTGTGCGCCAGGCCTCCTCCCGGTCTCTGTTCTGTCTGAAGCATATTCCTCCATTTGGTTCGGTTTTCAGTTCGCTCAGTCCAAAGTTTTTCCGTCCTGTTTCCATTCCTTGGATCCCTGCTAGTTTGGTCAGGTAGCTTTGTGGGTATGTGGGTGAGCCTTTCGGCTGGGTGGACGATGGTGACTCGAGGCAGTATCCCATCGTGGCCGCTTCTAAATATGTAGATGTGTGCTGAAGTTGTGCAGTGGTCTCGACCAAGATGTTGCCGCCCTGATTTAGGCATAGGTTGTACACCCGGTTGCATGCTAGGTCGATCCATAATTTCCCGAGGCCGCTTTCACCCGCTTGGCGAGCCGTCATCCACCCGTTGTTTGTGCGTAGCTGTGATGAAGGCCTCCCCTACCTGTACTAGATTGCTCTTTGCATCAGGGCACTCAAATGTACAGACTGTTCGGATCAACGTTGTTAAGGCCTCTCATAAGTCCTCGCAGCTTCCTGAGGGGAGTGATTGGATTACTATGGCGCCCTTCACCATATTCCAAATGGGAATCCATTGTGCACCGTCGCCCCTGATTACTAGGATGAGTGTGTTTCCCCAGAAGCAAGCCGTGCTGTCTTTGCCACGGCCCTTGGCCCTGGTTTGTCTCCTTCTGCGTTTGTCTATTGAGGCGGCTTCTGTTTTTGAAAGAGGTTGTTGCGTGCGACTATTCTCATGTTTGATATCCTCTGTGGGAGTGTTGGTAGGGTATGGGTGATATCTTTCCAATATTTCCAGTTCCCTCCCAGTATTTCTCGCAGAGGTCGCTTTGGGTACAAAGTCGATGAAGCCAGCGGCTTCTGACCCTTCGCCAAGAAGTGTCCCGTCAGGTTTAGTACTTTGATTTCGCTTCATTTTTTGGGAATCATCATCTCCTTTTTTTGTGTGAAGCCCAGGAGGTTGACAGCCTCTTTCTTGGGTCGCAGCGGCAAGTGGGGTTTGAGGTGCGGAAGTGTCATAGGTAGTTGTGACCTCCTTCGCTTCCTTATGAGCACACAGTTCTCCCCCCTTTGTAGGGAGACGTTCTTGACCGTTTGCGCGCGCTTTGGGCGGGGAAGCCACCACTAAGGGATCAGATTCACCCTTCTCCTCTCGGGGAGAGAACTCCACTCACTCCCCTCACTAGGAGGCTCTGGGGTGGGTCTTCGGTTGCCTGCTGTTGTGTCTCCGGGAGAGGTGTTAGTTTCCTTGGTTCACCCCTTGACCCCTGTGGTAGGTGTCTCGTGAGTCGTGTTGAACCCGGGTAGTTGGCCTCGACTTCCTTCATTCGTAGGGGCAGGTGAGGTGTGAAATATGGAGGTTTCATAGGGCGTGTTCTTGGCTCCTTTGCGGGCGCTCCTATCCACCTTCAGGGGTTGTTTTTGACAATCCTCAGGCGCATTTGGCGGGGAGTCCGCCCTCTTAGGCGCTTGGCCGGGGAGGTTGGGTTTGCTCAACACCCCCCCACTGTTTTTGGCAAGTCTCAGATTCTGCGTGCACTACTGTATTGACCATGACACTGTCCAAAAAAAAAAACCGCAGGCTTGTTTGTTGTGATGTCCACAATAGACTTGAAAATGATTTAGAAACAAACAACAAACAAACAAATGTACTTGATTTGACAATGCGGACGTTGGTGATGCACACATACACACACACACACACACACACACACACACACACACACACACACACACACACACACACACACGGTGTGCGTGTGTGCGTGTCTGTGTGTGTGTATGTGTGTGTGTGCGTGCGTGGGCGGGTGTGCGT
>Ga0105054_10011048_pt1 | contig 11345 bp, 12 predicted proteins | sample BON02_FD_78091 | JGI IMG/M metagenome (GOLD analysis project Ga0105054, IMG submission 78091) | Freshwater microbial communities from Lake Bonney liftoff mats and glacier meltwater in Antarctica - BON-02 (megahit assembly) | ecosystem: Environmental > Aquatic > Freshwater > Ice > Glacier... | reverse complement strand
TTTTTATTATTTCCTCATTGCCGGATTTATTTTTGCGATGATCGATGGAGCGATTGGAATGTCCTATGGTGTTACTTCCACAACTTTTTCTTTATCGATGGGAATCCCGCCGGCATCAGCAAGTACCGCAGTACATGTTTCAGAGATTTTGAGCAATGGCATTGCAGGCTGGATGCATTTCAGAATGAAAAATGTGAATATGCGGTTATTCTGGTTATTGCTTATTCCGGGAGTGATTGGAGCTGTTCTGGGTGCTGTTTTACTTTCGTCTCTTGAACATTACAGCTATATAACCAAGCCGATTGTTTCATTATATACCTTTACTCTTGGGATAGTAATCCTACTTAAAGCAGTTAAGTTAAACAGAAAGCAAATTGGCTCTAAAATTAAAAATATTCGATTTCTGGGTTTTGGGGGAGGTTTTATTGATGCAGTTGGTGGCGGAGGCTGGGGATCAATTGTTTTGTCATCGCTGATTGCAGGCGGGCGCAATGCCCGTTATGCTTTGGGAACGGTAAAACTTTCGAGATTCTTTATTGCATTGATGAGTTCTCTGGCATTTGTTACCATGCTGAATAATGTATACTGGGATGCTGTATTGGGCCTGGTTATTGGTAGTGCGGTTGCATCGCCAATTGCGGCTCGGTTGTCAAATAAAATTTCGGTTAAAGCAATCATGATTGCGGTAAGTATAATTGTTATCCTGGTGAGCCTTAAAACAATTATCAGTACCCTGATTAATTTTATTTAATTAGTATTTTTGCCGAAATCCTAAAGAATAATGAAAGAAAAATCCAATCTCATCCGAACGCAGGCAGCACGCTCATCAAACAGGGAACATTCAGTGCCAATCTATTTGACCTCAAGTTTTGTGTTCGATAATGCGGAGCATGGAAGAGCTATGTTTGCTGATGAAGTAGAAGGAAATATCTATTCGCGTTATTCTAACCCAAATACCACCGAATTCATCGATAAAGTTTGTGATTTTGAAGGTGCTGAAGCGGGATTGGCTTTTTCATCCGGAATGGCGGCTGTATTTGCATCCATAGCAGGTCTTTTGCGCAGTGGAGATCATATCGTTGCCTTCCGTTCTATATTTGGTTCTACGCATCAATTGTTCACTCAATTGCTGCCGCGCTGGGGAATAACTACAACTTATGTGGATGCCTCAAAACCCGAAGATTTTGAGCCTGCTCTACGCCCTGAAACAAAAATGGTATTTCTTGAAACACCTTCAAATCCCGGACTTGAGCTGGTTGATCTGGAATGGCTGGGGAAATTAAAGCAAAAGCATAATTTCATTTTAAACGTTGATAATTGTTTTGCAACACCCTATCTGCAGAAACCTATTCAGTATGGTGCTGATCTGGTTAGCCATTCAGCAACCAAATATATGGACGGGCAGGGGAGAGTGCTTGGAGGAGTGCTGGTTGGCCGAAAAGATCTGATGAAAGAATTGATGTTCTTTATCCGTCATACAGGTCCGGCGATGTCGCCTTTCAATGCCTGGACTATTTCAAAAAGTCTTGAAACCCTTGCTGTAAGGATGGACAGACATTGCAGTAATGCGCTGAAAGTGGCAGAAACTCTGGAACAGCATCCTGAAGTTGAAGTGGTCAGATATCCTCACCTGCCATCTCACCCGCAATATGAACTGGCTAAGCGTCAGATGAAGCAGGGTGGTGGCATAGTTACTTTTGTAGTTAAAGGAGGGTTTGATCGAGCAAATAGGTTCATGGACGCGTTGAAGATGATCCTTTTGTCGCCTAACCTTGGAGATACCCGTTCTATTGCTACCCATCCGGCCTCAACAACACATTCTAAATTAAGTGATGAAGAACGTTCACAGATTGGAATTTCCCCAGGCAGCATAAGAATATCAGTGGGTTTAGAGGATATTGATGATATTCTGGAAGATCTGACACATGCACTAGACAACTCGAAAAGTTAAAATATAATGGATAGTTCAGAAAAAATACTTCAGGACATTAAAGGTTTAGGGATTGTAGAGTCACTGGAACATTTGGTGAAAACTTTTCCCGCTGAAGTAATTTTTTCGACGAGTTTCGGATGGGAAGATCAGGTGATTTCACATATCATCTTTAAAAACAATCTCCCAATCAAAGTATTTACTCTTGAAACAGGGAGACTATTTCCCGAGACTTATTACGTCTGGAACCGGACGATCGAAATGTATGGAAAGCCCATAAATGCCTATTATCCCGATACTGAAGCGGTAGAAAAAATGGTTAGTTCAAAAGGTCCCAGCAGTTTTTATGAATCTGTTGAGAATCGAAAAGAATGTTGCGGGATCAGGAAAATTGAGCCTTTGAAGCGTGCTATTGCCGGTAATTCATGCTGGATCACCGGAATTCGTGCTGAGCAATCATTGATTAGGGAGCATATGGATCCGGTTGAATGGGATGATGCGAATCAGATTATTAAGTTTCATCCAATTTTCGATTGGACACTGGATCAGGTTAAGGTATATATCCGCGAAAATAATATTCCTTATAATCCATTGCATGACAAGGGCTTTCCAAGTATCGGATGTGCGCCATGTACGCGGGCAGTAAAGGAAGGGGAAGATTTCAGAGCCGGGCGCTGGTGGTGGGAAGATCAGGATAAAAAGGAATGTGGGTTACATACTTCCTGATAGATTGATAGAAATTTTCGCAGATTATGCGATTTTATAATTTAATATGAATAAACAGGACACCACTTATTTAGACCAGCTTGAAGCCGAAGCAATATATATATTGCGTGAAGTTGCCGGCCAGTTTGAAAAACCAGCTTTGTTATTTTCCGGCGGAAAGGATTCGATAACACTCGTCAGACTTGCTGAGAAGGCATTCAGACCTGGAAAGTTTCCCTTTCCACTAGTGCACATAGATACCGGGCATAATTTTCCTGAAACAATTAGCTATCGTGATAATATGATCGATAGGATCGGAGAAAAATTGATTGTAGGCTATGTTCAAGATTCAATTGATCAGGGAAGAGTAATAGAGCAGACCGGGAAAAATGCTAGCAGAAATGCACTGCAAACTGTTACTTTGCTAGACACCATTTCCGAGAATAAGTTTGATGCCTGTATTGGCGGTGCCCGCAGAGATGAGGAAAAGGCTCGTGCAAAAGAGAGAATATTTTCAGTCCGTGATGAATTTGGGCAATGGGATCCAAAGCGTCAGCGACCTGAACTATGGAACATTTACAATGGCAGGATTCATAAGGGAGAAAATGTCAGGGTGTTTCCAATTAGTAACTGGACGGAGTTGGATGTTTGGAATTATATCCGCAGAGAGGGAATTGAGTTACCATCAATCTATTTTGCACACGAGAGGGAGGTTATCACTCGGAATGGGCAGTTAATGGCTGCTGCAGAGTGCCTGAATATGGATCAGGAGGATCATATTGAACGCAAGAATGTTCGTTTCAGAACTGTTGGGGATATGACCTGCACAGCTGCAGTTGAATCGGACGCAGATCAAATCAATGATATCATTGAAGAGATTAAATTTTCAAAAATCAGTGAAAGAGGTGCCAGAATGGATGATAAAGTATCCGAGGCAGCCATGGAAGACCGCAAGAAGGGGGGATATTTTTAATATGGATTTACTTAAATTTTTTACTGCCGGAAGTGTTGACGACGGAAAGAGTACCTTAATTGGCCGTCTGCTTTATGACAGTGAGTCAATACTCGCCGATCAGCTTGAGGCATTGCAGCAGTCGAACCGTAAGAATGATGACGGAACTATCGATCTAGCCATTTTAACTGATGGTTTAAAGGCTGAGCGTGAGCAGGGTATAACCATTGATGTTGCTTATAAATATTTTCAGACTGACCGTAGGAAGTTTATTATAGCTGATACGCCGGGGCATATTCAATACACTCGTAATATGGTTACAGGAGCATCCAATTCTGATCTAGCGATTATTCTGGTTGATGCACGTAATGGAGTGGTAGAACAAACAATTCGACACTCATTTCTTGTTTCCCTTCTTGAACTTAAGCATGTAGTAGTCTGTATCAATAAAATGGATATGGTGGCTTACAGTGAAGATGTGTTCAACTCAATCAGAGAAGCATATGCTGCCATAGCAGTAAAACTTAACTTAAAGGAAGTAACTTATATTCCGGTAAGCGCGCTTAAGGGAGATAATATTGTTAATAAATCAGAAAAGATATCCTGGTATCATGGGAAAAGCCTGCTCGATCATCTCGAAACAATCGAGGTAAATGAGGCAGTTCTATCACATCAAGCACGTATGCCTGTACAGTGGGTAATTAGGCCGCAAACTGATGAACTTCATGATTATCGCGGTTACGCCGGTCGCATTTTAAGTGGATGTTTTCATGTGAACGATAAGATCACGGTTCTGCCATCCGGAATTCGTTCTGAGATCAGTAAAATCGAAACGAACTTAATTGAACAGGATGAAGCTCAGTCGGGTATGTCTGTGACTCTTCACCTTAAGGATAATATTGATATTGGACGCGGCGACATTCTGGTTAATTCGTCTCACGAGCCCCTGGTTTCGCAGGAGATTGAAGCAGATCTGTGCTGGATGGATACGCGCCCGCTGGATACCTCTATTATGTATCTGATTCAGCATAATAGTAAGGTTAGTAAATGTAAAATCCGCGAAATCTTGCATAAAATGAATATCAATACACTCGAAAAGATAGAAACAGATACTTTTCAATTAAATGATATCGGGCGTATAGTGCTTAAAACCGCAGAATCTCTTGCTTTTGATCTATATCAGGACAATAAATTGAATGGGGGCGCAATTCTGATTGATCCACGTACAAACCTGACTGTTGGAGCATTGATGTTCCGCGCTAAGGCAGGATAATTTTTATCGCGTTTTTTTAATATTCCTAGGGTGACGTATACTGTTGATTTTTAACATGATATATCACCCTTTAAAGTTTAATAGCTATTATTATTATCGCTACCAATCTCCTATGAATTGTTACAATAGTTTTTTAGCTAATCCTTTTATCTGTCTTCAAATTGGATATCCATTGCAAAATCTCTAGCTTTGTTAAAATTATAAAACTTGAAAGTAGCCTTAAAAAGAGTAAATGATGCGGTTCATTTTGAAGCATCCGCCCCTTCATCTACAGTAAAAGTACATATTGATGGTTCTCCTGAGATTGGTGGTCAGGGTTTGGGCGTACGGCCTATGGAAATGGTGCTAATGGCATTAGCTTCCTGCAGTTCATTAGATTTGGTCTCAATTCTTAAGAAGCAAAAACAAGTGATCGATGATTTTTCGGTAAGTGTTGAAGCAGAGCGAAGAGAACAAATTCCCACTATTTTTACCAAGATCCACTTATTGTTCAATATAAAGGGGGACATCGATCCCGCTAAAGCAGAAAGAGCCGCAGAGCTTGCAGTTAAAAAATACTGTTCCGTTCATGATATGCTGGTTGCAGGAGGAGTGGAGATTAACTATTCTTTGGAGATTAGTAAATAGAGAATTAGCAAATAATTAATTAGCAAATTAGCAAATTTGAAAATTAGCAAATGAATTTGTCAATGAATTGATTTGTCCATTTGTCAATGAATTAAATTAGCAGGACATTCGCCTTCTGCTTTTCCCTTTCAGCCAAAAAGATGATTTTCATCTTCAGTCGTATTTCAATAAAACCTATTAACCACCACTTATTACTTAACCTCTTCTTGTGACCTTTAAATTACATGTTTAAACATGTAATTATATATTTTTATATTTTAAACTAGAAAAAACTTAAAAAATATATAAAATGGAAGCAGTAAAAACTAATTGGCTTATTGATCCTACTCACTCAGAAGTGCATTTCAAGGTTAAACATCTGGTAATTTCAACAGTTACGGGTACATTCAAATCTTTTAAAGGAAGTATGGAATCAGAAAACGACGATTTTCAGGATGCAGCAATTGAATTTACACTTGATGTGAGCAGTATTGATACCAATCAGGAGCAGCGTGATGGCCATCTTAAATCAGCTGATTTCTTTGATGCTGAGCAATTTCCAAAAATTTCATTCAAGTCAACTTCATTCAAAAAAGTGGGTGATGATTATGAATTGTCAGGCGATCTGACTCTCAAAAACGTAAGCAAATCGGTAAAATTAAATGTAGAATATGGTGGCAGAGCTACAGATTTCTATGGTAATGATAAAGCAGGTTTTGAAGTTTCCGGCAAAATTAGTCGTAAAGAATTTGGGTTAACCTGGGACGGAATTACAGAAGCTGGAGCGATTGTTGTAGGTGATGATATTAAGCTGCAGATTAATGTCCAATTTGCAAAACAAGCTTAACCAAATATATTCCTGTAAAAGGCTGTCCCCACCCGGCGGACGGCCTTTATTTTTTTAAAAACTCCAAATTCCAGATTTTTTCTGCCTTTCGTCCAATGAGCCAGAAGGAAAGTGCCATGATCCCAAAGAATATTGTTTTATCGATAATATCCCATAAATATTCAAAGTAGCGGCTATAAAGGTTTATGAGTAGGAAGCTAATTCCGAATTCACGTGCGATATGATCCCTAAAGCGAATGCCATAAATTGTAAAGCCAATGGAAAACAGCAAGGAAATGATTCCCCAATAAAACAACTCAATCTGTTTTATCTGCAGCCAGTCCTCTAGGCTTCCGAAGTTCCCAAAAATGGATAGCAGCCATAGGGAAACAAACAGGTACATAAGTCCAATTATATAAGTTAGTTCCCTGAATAAATTTAGGCTTTGAAAGCGAAGCATCAGGAAGCTGAACAGTACTAGTGATATTCCAAACAATACGAAGCGCAGCGGATAGTTCATCCCAAGAAAGTAAAAACTCCAATCAGTTTGATATCCCGTTTCAGTGCCAAACCAGCTTCCTAATGACACTAGGGCGAAAGCCCAAATTAGGCGGGAAGAGAACTTTAAGGCTAGGGCAGCATAGATTAGCACAGATAAAAGAAATAATATGGAAAAGTGTCCTTTACCATTATCGAAGGTTTTTCCCAGAAAAGCAATTGAACTCGCTGTTAATAGAATACCGAAAAAAATGATGGATTCATTACTGAAAACGCGCTCCGGATATTTCTTCTTCCGCTTATTGCCTTCCAGAAAGAGTAATGAAGCCAATACAGCAGAAATGATGCTGATAATGATATCAGGAGTATCGTAGAGTTTCTCAAGCCATTTGAGTACTGCATCATCAATAATCAATGAAGCAATTGCAACCATGCCGCTGGCAAGTGCAACCCAAAACGAATACTGAGCAAGTCGTCGCCAGTCGAATCCTTTGACCTCATAAGAAGATTGTAATTTATCAGAGGTTTCCTTATCGACTAAACCTTCAGCTTCCCAGTTACGTATGGTTTTCCCAAGAAATTCAGCTTCCTGTTTATCGAGATTTAATTTTGCCAAAACGTTTTTTTTGACAAGATAAAACTATTATTCTGGTCCTAAAAGGATTTTTCTGGCTGCTTTTTCGTCTTTAATGAGTTGTTCTTTGAGATCTTCGAGTGAATTGAATTTTTTATCTCCACGCAGATGTTCTAAAAAATTAATACGAATGCTCTGACCATAGATGTCCTCATCAAAATCAAAAATGTTCACTTCGATATTACGACTCATTCCATTGATGGTTGGCCGGTGGCCGATATAGGACATACCGTTTGCAGTTTTTGTGCCTGCTTCTCCTGCCAAGATATCAATGCTCACCGCATAAATACCGTCAGATGGAATAAGTTTGTAGTTTTCTTCTATAAATAAATTTGCTGTTGGAAATCCAAGTACCCGACCCAGCTGATCGCCTTTGATCACTTTGCCGTACAGGTGAAAGGCATATCCAAGGAATTCACTTGCAGTTTTAGCATCACCACTTAAAATAGCATTTCTGATTTTGGTTGAACTTACCGCGACATCATTAATGTCTTGTTCAGGAATTTCTTCCACATCAAAACCAAAATCCGAAGCAAAAGATTGCAGTTCTTTCATTCCTCCTTTGCGATCCTTCCCAAAACGATGGTCATAGCCTATAATAATATGACGGGTACCAATTTTATCAACTAGTACTTCTCTGATATATTCCTGAGGACTCAGGTTTGAAAAATCACGGGTAAAAGGGGTGATGATCAGATGGTCTATTCCCAATGCAGCAAGCTTTTCAGCTTTTTCATCCATTGTACTGATCAGTTTAATATTCAGATCGTCCGGATGAAGGATCATCCGCGGATGTGGAAAAAATGTAAGAATTACTGATTCTCCCCCATTCTTTTTTGCGACTTCCTGTAAACGGCTGATAATCTTCTGATGTCCAATATGCACCCCATCAAAAGTGCCGATAGTAACTACGGCATTATGAATTTGTTTGAATTCGTCAATGTGATTGTAAATCTTCATCTTTTGGGAGAGAGGGCAAAACTAATAATAAAATTATTTTATTTAGCCTGTTCTTTTAGCTGTCTGATATGATTCACCAGTTCCATTACTTCAAAAGCATCCTCAATATCATAATTGCCGCTTTTAGTACGACGAAGAGATTTTAAATGAGCAGCATTATTTAAGGATCTTCCAAAATCATGCACAAGAGATCGGATATAAGTGCCTTTGCTGCAAATCACTCTGAAATCTATCTCAGGAAGCTCAATCCTGGTAATCTCAAACTGGCTGATATGGACTTTCCGTGTTTTTAATTCTACAATTTCTCCTCGCCGGGCTTTCACGTAAAGCCTTTCACCGTCAACTTTAATTGCCGAATGTGCTGGGGGGTATTGATCCAGATCTCCTGTAAACCGGCTAGTATTGGCCTTGATTTGCTCTTCTTCAATGTGACTGATATCGAAAGTCTCGTCAATATCAGTTTCTAGGTCGTAGGAGGGAGTATTTGCACCCAGTATCATCGTTCCGGTATATTCCTTTGTCTGGGCCTGAAACTCGTCTATCTTCTTGGTCATCTTACCGGTACATATGATCAGCAAACCGGTTGCAAGAGGATCCAGTGTGCCCGCATGGCCAACTTTTAACTTCAATGGTTTGAATGAATTGCGAATCTTACCAACAACATCAAAACTGGTCCATTTATAGGGCTTGTTGATGAGCAGTAATTCACCCTCAACAAAATTAAACTCCGGGAATTTTTTATCTGTTTTTTCGCTCATCAGATCACTTGAAGATCATATCCCGAAAGAAGCAGGATCAAAATAATGCCTCCCACAATTATGCGGTACCATCCGAAGATCCAGAACCCTCTGGTTTGCAGAAAAGTGATGAAATAGCGAATCGCCAGCATGGCGACTATAAAAGCAACGACATTGCCGATAAGCAATAATTTTACTTGTTCCTGATTAATCACAAATCCATCCTGATAGAAATCAAACAGCTTCTTTGCAGTTGCACCAAACATAGTTGGCACTGCCAGAAAGAATGAAAATTCGGCAGCAGTTTTTCGGGATAATTTCTGAGACATTCCCCCCACAATTGTGGATGCAGATCTCGAAACTCCGGGAATCATGGAAATGCACTGAAACAATCCGATTTTTAATGCTGTACTGTAACTAATATCATCAGTATGATCAATATCTCCATTTTTAAACCACTTATCTACAAAAAGTAAAATGACTCCCCCAAGGAGTAATGCGATGGCTACACCCATTGGGCTTTCTAGCAACTGATCGATCTTGTCACTGAGTAATAAGCCGAAAAATACTGCAGGCAGAAAGGCTACCAGAAGCTTAAAATAGAAACCAATGGTTTGGAAAAACCGTTTGAAATAAAGTACTATAACCGAAAGTATAGCTCCCAGCTGAATAGCAACGGTAAATAACTTAACGAAGTCGTCGGTTTGAATACCCATTAGGGAAGATCCAAGAATCATATGGCCTGTGGAGGAAACCGGTAAAAATTCAGTCAGGCCTTCAATAACAGCCAGAAGTAATGCCTGATATACAGTCATTATTTTTTAAGAATTGCAATAAAACCGATTGCAAAGCCGGCTAATACAACAATTGGGGCAAGCACAATCTTCCTGAATTCATAAATATCAGTATCTCCGATCATGAGCATGAAGCCAAATACAACAACAAAGATACTGAGTAACATCAATCTGTAATTGTTCTTCCCGAACACGAAAGCCTCTTGCGGGGTTTCCTTAATGGGGGTGTTTTTCTGTGCCATTATTTGTAAAGTTCGTAAATTTTTAAACGAAGAAACTTGCTTACTGCAAAATAGGTGCTCAATCCGGAAATCAGAATTCCAATACCGATTACAGCTAGGAAAACAATTCCGAATTCAAACCAGTTACGCAGAATTATCATTTCGGGTACCTGTTGTTGCGCCAAATATAAAGTAAGCAGCAACAGAATTACCGCGATAAGTCCGGCGAGTAAACCATGAAGAATACCGTAAGTAAGGAAGGGTTTACGTATAAAGTTTTGTGTCGCTCCCACCAGTTGCATACTTTTGATCAAGAACCGTTGTGAATAGATTGCCAGCCGGATTGTATTATTGATCAGTGCAATGGCAATGATCAGCAGGATTGTCGCAAATGCAAGTATGACCAGCCCAATTCCCCTGATATTCTGGTTGACCATATCGATCAGTGACTTCTGATAGATTACCTCTTTTACCAATGGGTTTTTACTGATTTGGGAAGTAAAGGCTTCAATGCTCTCATTATTAGCATAATCAGCCTTCATATAAAGATCTATCGATGATAATAGCGGGTTATAGCCAAGAAAATCGACAAAATCTTCGCCAAGATCCTTAGTTAAATTTCTGGCAGCAAGCTCCTTGCTAACATACTGTGTTTTTAATACATAAGGATTTGCATCCAATTGTTTTTGTAATGCCGTAATATCCACCTCTTTGGCACCATCATTAACTATTATATTGAGTACAATATTCTCCTTAACGTATTTAGAGAGGTTTTTCGCATGTACCAGAATTAGGCCGAGCAGTCCTGTCATTAACAGAACCAAAGCAATACTGATCACAGTAGAAACATAAATAGTTTTAGTTTTTCCGGATGATGTACTTTTTTCAAATTCTTCCATGAGCAAAATGTTATGTTGCGAAAATAAAGAATTCAGTTCATAAACCTAAATAATAAGCACTGAAATGCCCTGATTTGAAGTTAAACTTTGTTAAAATTTAAAGTTCAGGGCTTAATGCAAGTTAATTGAGGTTTTAGGGGCAGCTTCTGGTTCAAAAAATCGTAGATTTTAGTATTTTCGCAACTTAATCAGTTTTACAATGGATTATCAATTCAGAGATATAGAGAAGAGGTGGCAAAAATTTTGGGCCGAAAATCAGACCTTCAAGGTCGATAATAGTTCTCCAAAACCAAAATATTATGTTTTGGAT
>Ga0105054_10011047_pt1 | contig 11345 bp, 9 predicted proteins | sample BON02_FD_78091 | JGI IMG/M metagenome (GOLD analysis project Ga0105054, IMG submission 78091) | Freshwater microbial communities from Lake Bonney liftoff mats and glacier meltwater in Antarctica - BON-02 (megahit assembly) | ecosystem: Environmental > Aquatic > Freshwater > Ice > Glacier... | reverse complement strand
TTGCCCAATCAACTCGGAAAAGAAGTTAAAAACCCGACAGCAAGATGGGTTTTCTCTTGTTTCAACGGTATTCATGTGCTTTACATGGACAAAAAGCCACGTGTATTGAACATAAAACCCCTGTATCTGAAAATTTTAGACCTACTTGGATCCCAATATCGAAAATACTATTTTCTCGAATAGGGGTGGGAAATGTCGGTAAGTAGATACTATCCCAAATTAAACGACCATCTCCTCCGTTGCCGACCCAATTCGATAATGCCTCATGGTGCATACCGAAAGGCATAGAAGCAAAAAAAACACTTTCAGGGATACTGTCTATCCAATAATAAGCACTTCCTAAAATCATTTGATACTGACTGCCTTCTGAAACTTTTTTTAAAAGTGCTTGTAAGTTAGTAAATTCACCTGGAAAATCTGCATTTAATTTCTGATAGTTAATTATATTTATCTCAATGTTTGTTAATTGCTCTATTTCAGTCTTAAAATTTTGTATTTCGTAGTTAAGTCGAGTATTTCCGTCATCAAACATTGAGACGAGATTTATCTTGTGCTTTATTGGGTTCTGAATTTTGTAAATACAGAAGCAAATAATTATTAACCCAACGACGAGCAAAGCCAGACGAAGGGTATTATTTCTGCTTATAGTTCTAAAATCTAACATTTTAATCTGCTTTAATCAGTTTTGAAATAATTTGCTGTATCCATGTATTATTTTCAGATACTTCATTTTCAAGTGCTTTTATCCGCATGTTCGCTTCTCCATTCCCAAATTTATAGTTCCTGTCAACTTTCAAAAAATCATCTAACACTTAAATCTTTATCATCAATCTTGTTATATTTTTCCAATAAATCAATTGCCTCTATTTTAAAAAAAATATTAATTTCTTCGTTGATTAGGTAAGTGATATCCTCCTTAACGCTTCTATAAATCCGAAAAAAGAAAAAGGCAACTGTAATAAATAGAACAATAAATCCAGAGCGGGTGACTAATTGAATATAAAGAAGCCTGCTATCTGCGGTCAAATGAATATCTTTGAATAATAGGATTGGCAGGCTCAACCCAATAACCGTAAAAAGCAAGCCTATGCACAAATTTGCGTTCGCGACCGTGACTAATCTTCTCCTCCTGTCCTCAATTAGTTCAATCATATCTTTCCGAACAGAGCGTTCTTCGTTAATATCGCCTAAATCGCTTTTAGGATTATTTTCTGTCAAAGCGAAGAACAGGGATATTATAAGAAATATTGAACTAATGACAATAATTGAAAAAATAAAGTATTGTGAAGTAGGATCTGTCGGTTGAGGGTCAACAAATAATTTCACAAAAGCAAACCCTAAACCAAAAAGGGAAAGAGTAACAATCAAGATGTTAAGCCACCTTCTTGATTTTATCATATTTATTCTTGTTCCATTCATTTATTATATTTTTTGCTTCTAACGTTACCACTGCCGACGTGCCGACGTTTAGGAGGCATGATAGGTAGTGGTAGCGTTCACTGTATTTTTATTGATATTTTGACTCTACAGAGTTCATTATTTTCCATAATTGGTCTCCACTTTCAAATTTTTTATTTGACAAAGAGTAAAAAGTAATATTACCATGTTTGCCATTTGGGAGTGCCATTTTACGATTTAAACAATATGCAGTAAAATTTATTGTTCTACTTTGATTTGGCTCTAAATCATATTGAAGAAACATTGAAGAAGCCAGGTTTTGAGTATCATCGTCGTACCTTTTATTTTCAAAAACCTGTCCTTTCTCTATCTCAACCCTACATTTTTCATTGGTCAAATTATTTAATTGGATTTCTACTTCGTGGATATTTTTATCATCACCTTTATTCAGGGTTACACTCTTTATTTCAATCTTACCGTCAATTGCTAAATTCACCAAAGCATTTTTCCCATCTACCTTCTTAAACCCAATAGCTTCAGGGAAAAACACCTTCTCCTTGTTGTATTGGCTATTTGTTTGAAGAATAAATATCAGCCCTCCAATATTTATTTGTTCAAGGTTGTTTGATTTTATTGTTTTTATTCTTTCATCTTTGCTGGACAACTTTTTTTCTATAATTCTTTCATATTTTTCATCTTTCGTTTTTTCTATGAAATATAAGACATTGTCAATGATTTGCTTAAAAGATTTTTCCCCTTTTATTATTTTATCTCCAACAAGGTTCATTTGAGCGAGTTTCTTGAAGTCTTCAATTGTAGCAGTTTCAACACTTTCTGGCAGGTTGTTGATAAATTGAATTGTCATTTTGGAAAACTCTTCATTCCCAAGTTGATTCAAAATAATTTTCCGCCCTTCTCTTTTCAGCCAATCAATTGCTGTTCTATAATCGTCATGAAGGTTATCTTTTCCATTCAGATTTAGAATAATTTCCCCAATGTGGATTTGATTTATCACGATACCTTTTGACTTGTCACGGTCAAAAAATTTATCCATAAGCCTTTTCCATGCGTCTTCAAATATAATTTCCCAAAACATTATTAATACCTTATAAGACATTGTTAATTTATTTCAGTCATTCAACCTCAACTATGTAAACAAAAGACTTTGCAATTTTTGCTTGCTCGGCTAGCGTTTTATCTTTTAGAAGTGATAAATTCAATATCAAACCTCTGGGAAGTTGTTCTATTAGATTATTTAGATAAGTACTTTTTACAGCGTAGGATGCGTTTTCAGCACCACCATGCTTTGCATTTACAACACCTATTATATTTCCACTTTGGTCAAAAAGTGGACCGCCACTATTGCCGGGTTGTACTGGTGCCGATATTTGATAGGAAGTTATATCACCTTGAAAACCAGATTTGGAACTGATTATTCCATTCGTCAACTTTACCTCGTCACCCATAGTCGCTCGGAGCGGGTAACCAAGCACAAAAATCGAAGTTCCGACATCACTACTAACCTTTGCGATATTAAAAGGCAAATTTCCTAAAGAATTAAAATTGAAATCCGATATTTTTAAGATTGCTAAATCATTATTCTTGTCCGAAACAGCAACATCAGCCTTAAATACCTTTTCAAAATTCCCATTCACACCTCTAATTTTTATAGACTTCGCACCGTCTATAACATGAAAATTGGTCACTACATATCCATCACTTGATATTGCAAAACCACTTCCCGAACCAACACCTGAGGGTGTGGTATTCGAGAAACTTGAAGTTGGATAGAGTTTGATGTAGATATTTTTATCCTGTTCTTCGGAAAGAACATTCATCAAGCCTTGTTCAAAGGACACAATGAAGTTTGAGTTTTTTGTTTTGTCTGCCATCAACCAATCCGCCTTAAACAAATTACTTGTTGCTGTTGGAATTAATTTTCCTTTGATATCGCCCTCCTTCCAATCTAAATAATTGAATGCTCCTCCAAGGTATATTAAATCGTAACCAGTTAGAGTCTTTTTTACTGCAACTTTATATTTTGGTTGATTTCCAACCGTGGTTATGTTTTCATAAATACCTTCCAGCATCTCAATGTTTTTACTATTGAAATAGTCTTTTATTTTAGATTCGGTTAAGTTTGTTGATTCGCTATTCAATTTTAATCGTCTGGATTCGTCATAATTAGGTTTTTGATACCCATACATTTTTATTGATAAATTATACATTTTTTTATCAACATCTGTGTAAGAGCCTGACCCAATGTTTTCAGGTGCCTGAAAAACAAATATATCATTGTTGCACGAAATAAAAGTCCAAGTTATATTACGATAGGCACCATCGGCAAAATTCCAATGCAAAATCACACTTACATTGTCGCAGATACTTTTTAATTCACTTTGGGGTATTTTTTCTGCCGTCCATAATGAGACATGCTCAAACCCCATTTTTTTCATTCTGTCTTTGATTGCGTAAAGCAACTCTCCAGTAACGGGATAAGTTTTTATGTATGTCTCTTGCTCGGGCGCAAGTAATATTTCGGCGAATTTTACACCGCTCAAAAAATTGTCGAAATTCAAACTCTGGTTTGTTTGACTCGTTGGGGTTCTGTTCTGAGAAAAAATATTCAACGAAAAAAGGATGGCGAGAAGGATTGCATATACTTGCTTCATATTTATTGTTTTAATTCTTAATTACAGTGAACGTGGGCATGGCTGCCACACCGCTGCGATTAGCGGGCGGTTGGCAGCCATGCAGAGTTAGCATGATATTATTTTATCAATTTAGCAAACCTGTATCCCAACTTCAAGGCCACATAAACACTTGTTCCATCCGCAATGTATACAGCATCCGGCTGTGGTGTACCTTTATAGGTATATTTAAAGGTTTGTCGTTGATACGGTTTATGGCCCAATGCTGCTTGTGCGTATAGCCCAAGTTCAATCCTTTTAAAAAATCTGAAACCAATATCCATGCTTCCAACGGGTATTAGTTGAGTAGTATTATATACTTCTGCCGCCATTGGAGCAGTTTCTATATAATCTGGCCCTAATACTGGCGTATAAAAAAGTTCATATCCCTTACTTACAGATTTTTGGATTCCCAAGCCTAAGCCTGGGTTTAGAAAAAACACTTTATTGGTTTTGGTCAACAAATATTTCAACTCAAAATCTGCCCTTCGTATGGTCGAACCTTTAAATCCATAACCATTTACAATGAAATATGGAAAATTTGGCACGTAATCCTGATTGAATAGAATATTAGAAAATCCAGTGTACCTAAAATAATCTGCGTGTATTGATAATTTAGATTTTGGAATCAAATATTCAAATCCGATCTGAAAGGGAAATGAGGAATTGCCGAAATCCTCATTTGAGTTTATTATCGGGCTTTCTGCCTTTGATTTTGTAAAAATAGTCCCATAGGAGACAAAAATAGATTGCGCGGTGACTATCTGCTTAACATGAAAGATCAGGCACAGTAAAAACAGTTTTTTTTTCATATCAGTTGGAAAAAATGGGCACGGCAATGATGCCCTGCCCGTGGTCAAATCAATTGAGCGTTAATCGGGCTGGGCCACCATAACCGAAACCATACCAAGTCCCTGGCGAGAACCGAAGCCTGTGACCCGATGACAACTTCCCCAAGTCTGCAAAATTCGGCCCGGGGTCAGAGATTGTCAGCGTAATAGACCCATTTGATTCCCCGTCCTGCAGGCACTTCTCCTGGCTCTTACTCTTTGATGCACATTCTTGCCCGTGCAGGTATGAACCATTAATATCAACACATCCGCCGTTGGAATTGTATACAAGGTTTAATTGCCACCAAATCCCCAATTTTTTTGCAAAGTGCCTGCTCTTGCAGCCAATTTCATTGTTTTTTACCCATATTTTCGCATCAATCTTGATTTTTTTCCCGGAACCGCCCCAGTTTGAATTTGTAATCGTACCAGCTGCCTCTTTTTCATCTCCGCACTTGACAATAACGTTTTTTGTAAACTCACAGGCCTTAGTGTTATTACTCGTTCTCCAAGCCTCACACCTTACCCAGCCGTTGCTGTTGAATACTTTTGTCACCGTAACGCCCGTTTGGCTACTTCCATCACTGAAAAACCATTTTGTGTAGTATGGAGAATTTGCAGGGTCGAATCCTGGCCCAAATTTGAAGTTGTTGTTCGATAGTTGGGTAATCGCAAAATTTTCCACACTACATGCGAGCGGCGACGCCGTTTGCGTATCGCCATCGCCGTTACTGATGGTGACAGTGATTGCCTCTCCGTCCGAAATTGTTCTGTTCGGGTTTATACCATCTGAAGTTGTTTGGTCTGCATAGTTCCAGATAAATGTAGGGCTGTTCCCAGAGGATGATATGGCACTACAATTCACAATTTTAATCTTTCCGTCCACCTCAACCCTGGACTGGAAACTGGGTATGAGTATCTTCTTGTCGCTTGTTATGTCACCATTTTGGTTGATGACAAAGTAGTTTTGGTAGTCGTTGCTTTTCTGGTGCGTTATGACAAGGTTGTAGGACGAAGCTAGACTTTCCCAGCCCAACAACTTGATCGAATTGTAGAGTGACCAATCGTTGTTGAGGACAATGGCGACACCTCCATCCGGATAAAATTTATATATCCTGTTGGCGACTTTTACGGAATGGTCCGTATTCAATGCTGTTTTTATGTAAGGGTCGCGGACGATTGAGAATATATTGTCGTCACCATTGTTGAGCGCAGTATTGATGACCGTCTCCTCCGCTTTTCGCGCGGATGTGTACCCGCCAATGGACAGTTCCTTGCGCAAACAGGCTGGATTGTCCGTCAGGCTTGGGACGGTTTCGGCGGTCATATCAACCCCTAAGGCGGTGTACTCGATACGGATTAGCGAATCGGTCGCTTCCCTGTCTTTGAGGGCTGTGATGAAAGAGGTGAACGCATCGAATGACAGAAAACAGGGCATCCCGTTTACAACAGTTGGGTCTGTCTCGGTTCTTTCTAGTAAGAGCCCAGTAGAATTTCCACCCGTGGCCTGCTCTTGGATTGCGTCCTTTTTACATTGCATCAGGCTCGCTGCCAACAGCAAGGTAAGGCCCGCGAGAATTGTGTTTTTTTTGAATGATACCTGAGGCAAGGCGTTTTTACGGAAAAATATCATAATAGTTAAAATTTTGTCCTTTCAGACGGTTTGATTTGGCCTCAAATTGTGATGGTGAGGTTTCCACCGTTATGCTGAATGAACCAGATATTACTACCCAAAATCAAAGGCCAAGTTTTGGTTGCCGAAAGTCGGGTTGCTTGCCTTGTTTGGTATTATTATTTTTCTGGTTCATGCTAACGGGAGCATGGCTGTCAAACCGCGACGTTTAGGAAGCCGTTGACAGCCATGCAAAGTTAAGCGCATTATTCTATGGCAGAGTGCCCTGCATATTCAACATCAGTAACTGAATTTGATACAAACCGAAAAACTATTAACCAGTAGTCCTGGCTTTCTATCCCTTTAAGGCTCCTCTTCAAAATATATCTAAATTCACTTGGCATTTTTACATCAGGTTCACCGAGTATCATTATTACATCTGCTTTATGAAGATTCATAAAACATCTTTTGCAATAATTTGCAAGGATAAGAGACTGTGGGAAATCTTTGTGGAATGGAAGCTTTCTATGTTTAAACCAATTTTCATTTACTAACAGAACCACATCTTCGCATTCAGGTTTTACATCCTGAATGTCGGATTTTGATGGCTGACGCACAAATTGATTGTTGCACGAAATAAGTATCATGCAAAATGCAAGATACCGTATCATATTTTTTCAAATTTGAGTGAATAGTATTTATTATTATTTTTGACTAATGCAAAATAAAACCCTGCATTAAGTTTAGAAACGTCTGAAACTGAAATTTTTGAATCTGCGACAGACTCCATGACAAGCATGCCAAGATTGTTAAATATCTTCAACTCTTGTATCTGATTTGGGCCCTCAATGATCAATTGGTTTTTGACAGGATTAGGGTATAGATACAGTTGAAGTTCTTTCCCAATCTCAAACGTCGGAATCAACCCACAGTCGCTATTCGGGATAATTGGGTGAACGGTGCAACCCGGTTCATTTACAATACTGATTCCCTTAATATAATTCGCACCTTCTATATCTCCACTATGAAGCGACCTGTTTGGGGTTAGTATTTCATAATACATCACGTCAGCAGTTTGATTAACATGAAGTAGGAGTTGGGCATGGCCTAATTCGTGTATTGCAAAAGATTCTAAATCTTGATTTGCCTCCCAGAAAGAAAATGGCAAAGTTGGGTCGTATTGCTGGCTTAGATACCAATTGGCCGATTGTCTAAAATATATGTCAAATTTTTTAAGACTTACCTTAATAACATTCCCGTTACCATCCTGACACCCTCCGAAATAATCTTTGGTTGTAATTGCTTTTGTGCTACTCCCTGTTCCCGTCGGAAGCGAATTGGTAAGCAAAATTTGACAAGCGGTAGGTTGATAATCGATCCCAATATCTGAATACTCCTTGATTCTGAAATTAATGTTGCTTGATTGCACCCACGTACATAAAGCCCGTTCAAAAGCAGGTATGGCTCCGTTTAAATTTTTAAAATTTTGATTGTAATAAAGGGTATAACCATCAAATTCGCCAAAATCACCGATTAACCTAACCTTTTTTCGCTTGTATATTGGATTGCCTGCATCAATTAAGGCTCTGTTGTCCGCTGCCAACCTAACAGTTAAGGTTTGATTGCTAGTCGCAGTAGATCCGCCTACTCGAACTCTAACCTTCCCAGTACCAGCATATTGAAAACTGCTACCAGAACCAGTGCCGAGGCCAATGCTTGGCACAATTACCTTGATTTCAGTTGCTGTCCAAGAAATATAGTCACCCGCAAGTGGTTGTATCCAATCTACGCCATTTGTAGTGCCTGCGTACGCATTTGTAAATAGAACGTATGAACTTCCTTGTGTGCTTCCAAAACCAGTACCCGTAATAGTTAAAACATCGTCAGTCCCGGCGCGGAGTGAGAGCGGAGCTATATTTTCGATTTGCGGTGCAAACTGCTCAAAGAGCCTCCAATCGCCCTCAACAATCACGGTGTCAAATAACTGTGCTGTTCCGCCCTCGTAATACTTGCTCATTGACTGCATCTCAGTAATGTCATAGGTGATACCAGGGTCTGCCAAAATATTTTGGATTGTCATCTTCCCCTTTGCCAGGAGTTGCTCAGTAGAGCCTATCGTAGTCAAGCCAGTAAGCGTTCCAACCGGGACAAGTTCTATTTTGACCTTGCTCGAAGTCGTGTTCGATTGCGTCAGGTTGTAGGCGCTGGATTGAGATATCCCGGCTGCTTGCAGTAGGAGATTGCCGTTGGTCGCAAGGCTTGCCCCAAAAAAGGCAGGGTTGTAGCCTATCTGGATACCGGAGTTGTAGAGTTTTTTCGTGCCGATCAATGAGTTGACATAAACACTGAAAGTGACTGAAGTGCCGTCAAATCCGATGTCCGTGAAATGGTAGCGCACACCACTCCTTGGCACGGCGCTTTCTTCGTTCACATTGACGATTCCTTGCCCTGTTGTTCGAGCAATAGGACCATAAATATCGTTTTCAATGTCAGAATAAGTGCGAAATGGCTCATAAGCGACCCATGCTTTGGCATCGTTCTGGGCAAAAGCAAGAAACCCTTGTACACCGGAATACACATCGAAAGATTCTGGGAGGTTACCGAACGAGATTGATTGCAGCTGTGTAGGTTCGAGGAAGAAAACCCCATAGTTGCCCTTTTCAAGAGTGAGCATGTGTGTCCAAGTTTGTTGCTCGCCGTCAAGTTCCCCGCCCCAAGTAATGACGGTCAGGTACTCGTTCCGGTAGTCGCCTTTGAGCAGGGCAGACAGTTTAATCTTGTTAGCCGTGTAAATATTGTCGTTGTCAGCGCGATAGCACCTGCTTTCGACGACCTTGCCCTCGACGATCAGAGTTGATTTTTGAATTTTCTCGTCAAACGAGACTTCATAGAGTTGTCCAAACGCCAAATTTGGGAGAAAGAGTAAGCCGACGAAGGCTACTATTAAAGTTTGAAATGTGTTTTTCATGCCGTTAATGCGTTAAAAATGGTGAATAATAAGGGTGAATAATTATTTTATATTTTTTTCTTCTCCTTGCGCTTAACGGGGGCATGACTGCACACTGCGACGTTTAGGAAGCAGTTGGCAGCCATGCAAAGTTCTGCGCTTCTATTTATTAGGGTTGTACCTGTAAATTAGCCCTACTGAAAATCGCGTCAGGCTAAATACTTTATCTCCCAAAATTGGAAATGTATGTTTCATTTCTATGTCTGTGTCTGGCAATAGTTCATACGAAACCATTGCTCCAATTCCCTTTACCTGATAATTGCCAAGTTTATCCTTGTTTGGAGTGGTTACTCTTACGTCTGCTAAAATATCGTAGTCTATAATAAAAGAACCGCCAAGTCTCAATCGGAGAAACCGGTCATTTTTTAACAAGCGGTGGTATCCAAATCCAACAAACGCCGAATTAATGTATCCTTTTACTTCACGGCGGAAACTACCTCCATTGACGGCGAGCCACCAATCGCGCTCAAGGTTCACAGATAAGCCCGTTTTTTTGTGCAAAATTTCCAAGCCCACAAGCGGGGCTAATCCTATGGGCGTGAGGTCTTCGCCCACTAACAATTCTACATTGTGCGTGGAGAAAAACCGTGCGCCGACTAAGCCGTTCACCGTTAATTTATCATTGCGCACTTTTGCTTTTCTTTTTTTGTCTATGTTGTAAAGCAAGAGTAGAGAATGCTGTGATGTGCCAAGCGCAGCGAATTGCGGCTCAATTCTGATTTTCGTCCTGAATTCAATATCCATCCAGTTCATAGGCATTCCGATTGATAACTGAACTCCAGAGTGCTTCCATCCAAAAAAACCAGGGACTTCGTGATTCAACGAGTTTTCTCTTCTTTTCCAATAGCCACCAACTCCGACAAACAACTTCTTGAAATCATAATATGCTTGAATCTGATGTTCGAACCATGTTTCAGCAATGCTCCATGTTGCGTAATTAGAAGGGTCTTGTACAGGAACTTCGGGCAGGATATTAAAGTCGGTTTGCCAGCCAAGCCTTAACGGGATTTTTGGCATGACAAGCATTAAGCCGAATGTTGGGGAGGACAAGATTCTTCGGCCACCCCATAGCCTTAAATCTTCTTGGGTATTGTCATGGATTCTGTACCCAACTTGCACACAAAGTTTGACACGATTGGAGTCGGCCTGCCCAAAAAGCGGTGTTGTTGACAGTAAGTAAAGAACGAGGATATGACGCATGGCTATATAAAATGTGCGGGCAGGTGCATTACGCCTGCCCGCTGTGAGATGAAATTTTATTAGTTTGTCCGCCTCAAGATGAACCTGCACTTGGCGCTGTTCACCTGCCAAAGAGAGCCTGTGGAAGGGAAAATTGCGCTCGCAACCCCGCAGTTAAAGAAATACCACTCGTCCGAGTATTTCATCCTGACACCGTAAGCCTACCACCAACCCCATCTTGCCCGCACCCGTTCTCTGCCTGATCTTTGTGCAAAAATACACAAAATGACAAAAAGACGCTCCGCAGCGGAGAAAAAGGCGATCATATCCTTATTTACAAAATCGGATTGTAGCGCACAGGCATTTAGCCGGCAGGTCGGGTGGTATAGTTTCCTCTGGAATGGGTGGTATAGTTTCCGCCAGAATAAGGGGTATAGATTAACGCAGAATATAAAAAATATCCGCTCGGCAATCATCTTTTTTCCTCGGCCCCAAAACCATCTTTTCTTGGCTGTTGCCTTTCTGCTCAGCCCGAAGCCGGAAAGCGGCCAAAGCGGATGCTGAACCAATCTCACAAGTCGAACGAAATCAAATATTTATCCTTGTCGCGGTGGCCGCCGCGTTTATTT
>Ga0105054_10011045_pt1 | contig 11348 bp, 14 predicted proteins | sample BON02_FD_78091 | JGI IMG/M metagenome (GOLD analysis project Ga0105054, IMG submission 78091) | Freshwater microbial communities from Lake Bonney liftoff mats and glacier meltwater in Antarctica - BON-02 (megahit assembly) | ecosystem: Environmental > Aquatic > Freshwater > Ice > Glacier... | reverse complement strand
TTGCCGTCCATCCGGAAGGTCACACCTTGGCCTTCCGCCAACCAGTCACGAAAATGGGCAACCATGTGCAGCAGCACTTCGTCACAATCAGAGATAATCAGCGGGCGGTTCATACAGGGCAACTCATCTGGCGGGGGTCAAGTGGGCGGAATGGGTTTAGCGGGTAGAAAGAGTTTCGTGGGCGGCAATCAGCACGGCAGGCGAGACATTCAGTGCATCCGCGGCCAGCACTAGATCGGGCTCGTGATTGGCAAGAAATTCCAGCACCGCTGCCATGACCGGACGATCAGTGAGATTATCGCGCAACACCTCCGGCGTTAGCCCAGTTAGAGTCAGCAAGCGTTCCGCCCTCGCCGGTTCAGCCAGAACCCATCCGAGCGCAGATAGAGCAAGAGATTCCGGATCGCTGGCGACATGATCAATATGTTTGCTGTCTTTGGTGATTGTTAGTTTCCTGTTGGTAACATAATGAACGAATCGGGCAAAATGGGGACTTCCAAATGGACGGAGCGAAGTTAGTTGCGGCAGTGGCAAAGAGAATACTCGTTGTCGAGGATAACGATTTAAACCGGAAATTGTTCTGCGATGTTTTGACAGCATCCGGATTTGCGGTGGAACCCTGCGCCGATGGCGAATTGGCGCTGAATGCCGCGCGCGCATTCGATCCCGATCTGGTGATCATGGACATCCAATTGCCCAACATTTCCGGAATGGAGTTGATCGGTCAGATGAAACGCGATGCCGCGCTCTGCCCCGTTCCAGTGTTGGCGGTGACCGCCTATGCCGGCAAGGGCGATGAGGACAAGATCCGCGACATGGGCGCTGAGGGCTATCTGTCCAAACCCGTATCTATCGGGCCGTTCATGCGCGCCGTGAAGGAATTGCTCGCGCCAGAAGTTGGTCATCCAACCGCGGCGATTTGATCCGCCGCCCGAGTAATTGCCTAAGCCATCGGGCTTGAGCTAACGGGCCAGCATGAATTCAAACATAAATACGATCAGCGTGACGAATAATCCTCCGATGAAAACCCGGTAGGCCAACGCAAGGAACCGATATTTCCTGCGCTGGAGCACACAGCCGTTCTGATATAAATCGTGCATCATTGTGCGCAGGACCGCCTCGTCTTGAACCATGTCATCCAACAAACTATCCGCCCATTTCTCTTCGTCGATTGATGAAAAATGGCCGAAGAATAGCCGATTGGGCGTGAAGTCTCGGCTGGCTTTGGCAGAACCGGGTTTGCCAATCGACGGCACCACCGCAATCACGGCGCAAACTGAACTCAGAAATGAAAACAACGCCAGCAGCAAGAGAGAATTCTGCATTTCCCCGGTCAGCGACCGAGTGATTGAAAGGGAAAAGACCAGGAATGTCGCCCCCATCAGGATCGAAGCTTTCTGATCCGCCATTTGCGACAGGGTTAACGTATTGATCTGCGCGGTGCGGATCATGTGGATCGCATTTTCGGAGAATACACGCGGCGGCTGAGCTTCTCCAACTAGGCTGGTGATAGGTTCGTCGGCACTGTTCGGATCGGGGTCCGCACTTGGGCCCGTTTCAGGCGAGTCCGGCTTTTCCGGTTCAGAATCCATCAACACTGCCCCCTGCTAAGCACCCCAATTCAAGCACCCTAAACTTAACATGGGGGGCTTGCCAGCGCCGTCCGGCCTTGACAAGCAGTGATAAGAACCGCTTTTCCGCCGCAATTGCGTGGCAATCGCCCGCAAAACCGTAATTACCGTAATTTGAAAGATTGGAAATACTTACATGGACCGTGCCGCAGTCGACAGCTCCATCCGATCGCTGATCGAACCTTTCAACAAGAAAGGTGTGGCCATCGAAGACAGCACAACCTTTGCTGGCGACCTGGAATTCGACAGTCTGACTGTGATGGATTTCGTGGCTGAGATCGAGGATGAATTCGACATCATCATCACCATGAACCAGCAAGCTGACATTGAAAATTACGGCCAACTCGTCGATGCCGTCAACACGATGCAGAGCTAACCATGAACGAAATTTCCAAGCCGCCAAGCGCACCCGATCCATCCGCCGCCAAGGCGGACACCGATCTGCTGAGCAAATTCGATCCCCTGATCCAGCAGCGCGAGCAATTGCTTGCTGCCGGGATGGAAGATCCATTCAGTCTGGTGATGGAAAAGGTTCTCTCGCCCACCCGCGCGATTTGCAACGGCCGCGATACGATCCTGCTCGGTACCTATAACTACATGGGCATGACCTTCGATCCCGATGTAATCGAAGCGGGCAAACAGGCGATGTCCGATTTTGGCGCGGGCACCACCGGTAGCCGCGTATTGAACGGGACATTCCAGGGCCATAAGGAATGCGAAGACGCGCTCCGAGAATTTTACGACATGGATCATGCGATGGTCTTTTCCACCGGCTATCTGGCCAATCTGGGGATCATCAGCACCATAGCCGGCAAGGGCGATTACATCATCCTCGATATCGACAGCCATGCCAGCATTTGGGATGGCTGCGCGATGGGCAATGCAGAAGTTGTGCCGTTCAAGCACAATGATGTCGAAGCCATGGAAAAACGCCTGAAGCGGGTCCCCGAAGGGGCCGGCAAGCTGGTGGTGCTCGAAGGAGTTTATTCCATGATGGGCGATGTCGCCCCGCTTAAGGAAATGGTCCGTATCGCCAAGGAAAACGGCGCCATGGTGCTGGTCGACGAGGCGCACTCGATGGGCTTCATCGGCGAGAAAGGCCGCGGTCTTGCAGAAGAAGTTGGCGTGATCGACGATGTCGATTTCATCATCGGTACGTTCTCCAAGAGCGTCGGCACAGTTGGCGGTTTTTGCGTCTCCAACCATCCAAAATTTGAGATTATGCGGCTGGTGTGCCGCCCCTATATCTTCACTGCCAGCCTGCCGCCGAGTGTAGCAGCCAGCACGGCGACCTCGATCCGCAAGCTCATGCATGGATCGAACAAGCGAGCGCATCTGTGGGAAAATTCGCGCACCTTGCACGCGGGACTGATCGATCTGGGCTTCCAGCTTGGCACCGATACCCCGCAAAGTGCGATCATCGCGGTGATCATGCCCGATCTGGAACGCGGCGCGACGATGTGGGAGGCGCTGCTCAAGGAGGGGCTCTACGTCAATCTGGCACGTCCGCCAGCGACTCCCGCCAACATGACGCTGCTGCGCTGCTCGCTGTGTGCGGAACATAGCGCTGAAGAAGTACAAACAATTTTGGGCGTGTTTGAACGGGCCGGGAAAGCGGTCGGAATTATCTAACGCGATCATACACCTTGCCTCATCGCCCGCGGCATGGCAGCCACGCCGCGGGTCAAGTTGCAGGGGTTAGTTAATGATTTCGAATACGATGATCCGGATGATGTCCAGCGCCCTGGCGCTTACTATGGCCTCCTCGCTTGTTGCACAGGATCAACCTGATGCATCCGGCAGCTCGCAGCCCTCGTCTGCGCCCGAAGCGGTCCATATCGATGACCAGCACGATATGGCGGACATGGCCAAACCGGAGCGGACTACTTTGCTCGCGGGCTACGGTAATGGCGGCTTTGCTATCACTACCCAAGTGCCCGAAGCTCAGGCATTTTTCTCCAACGGTATGGAACTGGGCGCAGCCTTTGCCCATCAGGCCTCGATAGATGCGATGAAGGAAGCAGTCCGGCTTGATCCTGACTGCGCCATGTGCCTGTGGGGAGAGGCATTCATGTCTGGCCCGACCTTGAATTATAGCAGCGATAAGGATGAGCGCAAACCGCTACTGGTTTTGGCGCGCAAGGCCGCGAAAATGGCAGAAGCTTCCGGGACTAGGATCGAGCACGATCTGACCTTGGCCCTGATCCAGCGCTACAAACGCGGCGATGTCGACAAGCGCGATAAGGCCTTCCACAATGCGATGGAAAAGCTCGCGGCCCGCTATCCAGCAGACGATGTGATTCAGGTTCTGGCCGCCGATGCCTCTCTGGTCGCGGCCAGCGAAGATGATGAGTGGAAACCGGCCGCTGTTCGCGCGATGGAACTGCTCGAACCGGTTCTGGCGCGTTCGCCTGAAAGCACACCGGCGATTCATTTCTACATCCACTCCAGCGAAATTGCGGGCCAATCCGCCAAGGCTGAGCCTTTTGCCGACCTACTGGCCGATCTCGCGCCTCGCGCCAGCCATTTGGTCCATATGCCCTCGCACACCTGGTATTGGGTCGGCCGTTATCAGGACGCCGCTGATACGAATTTACGCGCTGTCCGGATCGACGAAGACAATGCCGCACTGCTTGGCCATGACGGCGAGCACGGCGTGTTCAAACTGCCGTATCACGCACATAATGTGATCTTCGGCCTAGGCGGGGCGATGATGGCCGAAGATTCGCGCACTGCCCTCACCCTGGCGCGGCCATTGGTGGCTTCGACGCAAGAACGCGAGGACGGTTCGCCGGTCATGCAATTGCTTTCCGCGGCGGGCTATTTTGCGTTGGCCCGCTTCGACGATCCAGTGTCCACTCTGGCACTGCCCGAACCCAAATTGCCCTATCTAAAAGCTGCCTGGCATTATGCACGGGGCGAGGCCTACGCCTTCCAGAAGAATGTGCTTGGGCTGGCAGAAGAAATTGCTGCGATCCCCGAAGTGGCCCCCAAAGCCAGCGAGAGCGATGAACAGCGTTCGCCGGCTCCTGATCAGATGATCGGCATCACCCGCGAAGTACTGATCGGGCGGCTCGCTATGTTGGAAGGCCGCCACGACGACGCGGCGACAGCATTCCGTACCGCCGCCGAGATCGAGGAGACCGAAGACTTCTCCGTATTTTCCGACCCCCCTGCCTTCTGGTATCCTGTCCGCCGCGATCTCGCGGCTGCTCTATTCGCGCAAGGCGATATCGGCGGAGCCAAGCAAGAAGCTGAAGCGACCCTGCAATTGCGTCCACTCGATCCAGGCTCTTTGGCATTGCTCAAGAGAATTGAAGACCTGTCGGCAGTCGAAGTCTCTTAGGCGGCAAAGCGGCGGGAAAAAGTGTCCTCTGACATGTCTGTTAGTACGTTGCGACTTGGGCTGTAGTTACACATGAGTCACTGCTTGCCTCACCTTCGGCCCCGCCAAGTTGAGTGAGAGCAACAAACCCGCCAACCACCAAAACCACGAAAGCAATGGTCACCAGCCCTAAATATTTATCGATGAACAGCTTGATCGGCGCACCGAACAGGCGGAACAACAGCCCCACGGTCATGAATATGCTCGCGCGGCCGACCAATGCGGCCAGCAGGAAAGGCACGAAAGCCATACCGAGAAAGCCGGAAACGATCGTAGCGAGCTTGAACGGCAGCGGAGTGAACGCAGCGATGAAAACTACCCAGGCGCCGTCTCGGTCAACATAGCACTGCACTGCGGGCAAGCTTTCGCCCATCCCGATGGCGCCGATCAGCCATGCGCCGATTGCATCATAGAGGAAGTACCCGATCGCATAGCCGAGCACGCCCCCTGCCACTGAGGCAATCGTCGCCACAGCCGCAAAGCGGATCGCCTTCTTCGGTTCCGCAAGGCACATTAAACCAAGCAGTGGATGCGGCGGGATGGGAAAAAAACTCGATTCGATGAAGCTGAAGAAAGCGAGCCACCACACGGCGTGGCGGTGCGCGGCTTTCTCCATCGTCCAATTATACAATCCGCGCAGCAAGGGCCGGCTCCCTATGACAGTGCGGCCCATCACATTGCGGGCCAAAGAAGCGCCGCGATTAGGGCAGGCCCCTGTCGACGGCAAGCATCTAAGCACGCCGCCACGCTCCAAAACACCACATAATTAACCTATTTGGCACTTTAGTGTTGACATCGTCACTCTCTTTGGTTAGAGAAAGGCGATTATGTACTTTACAAACCCAGTCCCTTGACCTATACAGAATAGGCAAGGAGCAAACTAACCATGTCGGTACTATCTTCCCCTCATTTCCACGACGAAGCCAAGGCATTTGAATACCTTGAAGGCATCGTATGGGCTGGCGGAATTGTTTGCCCCAAGTGCGGCGTAACAGGTGGCCGCGTGTATGATCTGTCCGGCGTTCGCTCCAAGCCTTCCAAGAAAAACCCCGAAGGCAAGGTACGTTACGGCCTCAAGAAGTGCGGTGAATGTCGCGCCCAGTTCACCGTCAAGGTTGGCACCGTGTTCGAACACGCCCGCTTGCCCCTGACCAAGATGCTACAGGCCGTTCACCTTATCGTATCCAGCAAGAAGGGCATCAGCGCCCACCAATTGCACCGCGTTCTGGAAATCCAGTACAAGTCTGCATGGTTTCTTGCTCACCGTATCCGCGAAGCAATGCGCTCTGGCGATCTGGCCCAGCCTTTCGGTAACGGCGGCGGCGCGGTTGAAGTTGACGAAACGTACATCGGTTTCAAGGCTGGTGTACCTACCCGCCGTGGCACCGCTCACAAGCGCGCTGTAGTGGCCTTGGTTGACCGTGAAAGCGGCAAGAGTAAGTGGTTCCACGTTGCTAACGCTACCGCCGCTGAAATCCACCCTATCGTACTGGACAACATTCACCGCGAAGCCCGTCTGATGACGGACGAAGCCAAGATGTACCGCAAGATCGGTCGCCGCTTTGCAGAGCATGGCACCACGACCCACGCTGCGTTTCAATATGTCGATCTGAACGACCGCACCATCCACACCAACACGGTTGAAGGCGCTTTCTCGATTTTCAAGCGCGGTATGCGCGGCGTCTATCAGCATTGCGGCGAAAAGCACCTGCACCGCTATCTCGCTGAATTTGAGTTCCGTTATAACACTCGTGTTGCCAACGGCTTTGACGACCGCGCCCGCTCTGTAGCGGCTGTTAAAGGCATCACCGGCAAGCGCATTACATATCGGCGGGTTAACATCGGGGCCGAAACATAAGGCCCGACCCAAGCAATGGGTTATCCACAGGGCCCAAAACTCGAATCAATATCAACAACTTATACTTAACTTCATGGAATCGAACGGAGATTCTTGACGAGAGTGGCGTATTGTGGTAACAATACGCTCGGTAGGCAACGCTGGATAAGCCTTGCGATTTGAGCAAAGAACAGATTGCTCCTTATTTGACGGTTGCCCACAGGATGGTGGCCTAACAGCTCATAAGGTTCGGGTGCCAGGGGCCTACCACCTTACAAAATCATACCCATAAAATTCAAAAATTTGCTTTTGCTTTGGCGTAAGATCCCCACGCCAAGGTGGGGTTGGGAATAAGGCTACCCCAAAGTCTTTAGCTGAACTGGCTTCTTTCGCCATGATCGGCGCAATTGATTTGGCCGGCTCGATATTCCAAGCACCATCTCCCCCGCAATCAATAGCCTGATAAAACGCGCTGCCTACATAGTCGGCAAGCTGCAGTCCGGCCCTCTCGCCATGTGGGTGAGCTTCCATGAAATTCCAATCAAGCATCGCCATGACTGGCTCACGCTTCTTCAGGTAAATTTGTCCTCCCTGCTGCTGGTGCTTCAGATAGTACTGGTAAGCGGACGTTTGGCTATAACGGTGCCCGCCTCTTTCGGAAAACTCGATCTTGATGAGCCTTCTTTCGCCGTAATCATGCATAGTTCTGGCCTCACAAAAAGCTGTGACGCGCTCCAAAAGCAAACGAACGCACCAGTTATAAAACCATTGTTGTGAGGACACCTTCGCTGCGCGTGAATTGGTATGCCCGCGCATATTCTTTTTATTAGAGCAAACTGCGAACCCGCGAAGTGGAAGGGTGGCTATTGTCGAACCTGCAACCACTTTGCGCGTTGGTGACAGTGTTCTGTAATGTAAATCGTTTCGCTGTTTGATACCAAGATCTTTTATGATGTCCTGCACCCAACCAAGAACGACTGGTTCGCGGGATGCCTTCATGACTACCGCGCTAAGCACCAACCATTCGCTTGCGCCGTTGTCATCTAAGGGGCGCACACGTTTGAGTCCGGGATCGCCAGCTTCATCGATATATGCTATGTAACCGTACTCTTTGGGAATTGAGGCCATAATGAACAGCGAGACAAAAAAAGTCGAAACGAGTCAACTTGATAAGTTCAAAGAGGCCGCTCGCCAACTTGGATGCGACGACGACGAAAAGCGGTTTGCTGATAATCTGGGCAAAATAGTCAGGAAACCGACTGAGCCAACGCGCAGAGAGTAAATGTAGTTGGGGCCGGCACCCGTAGGTCCGGCCCCATTTTCGTCTGTGGAGGTTTACGGTTGCCCGAAAACCCGATCACAGCGCATAACAGCCATATAAGGGCGGGAATTCTAGTTGCAAATCTTATTTTCATGCCTGCCCACTCGTATGGGCGAATTAGAACGAGTAATATCACCAGCGCGTTTGGCCCGATTTTCCCGTGCAGTTCAAGGTGAACACAACAGAGCTATCCGGCTTTATCTCTGGAATTCGCGCATTTGCTCAGAATTCTATCTCCCCCTTCAAATCGTCGAAGTGGCCACAAGGAATGGTATCCACAATGCCTTAACATTGCGTTTCGGCACCTCGTGGTACGCATCCCCAGCCTTCACTCCACAATTGACGCAGCGATATCAAGATGAGCTTGCAAAAACGGTTCTGGACGAACAAAAAGCTCGTGGTTCGAGCTTTACCGTTGATCATGTGGTCGGCAGCATGACTTTTGGTTTTTGGGTTCACTTGCTTACAACTCGGTATACCACTCTGCTTTGGCCAAATGGCTTTGCGGACGCATTTCCGTTAGCTCATCCAGTTGTATCCCAGCACATTATCCACTCCAGCATTAACCAACTAAGAAAATTCCGAAATCGAGTGTTTCATCATTATGCGATATTCGATGCTAACCCCACGTCTGAGTATGCGAATATCCTTAAGGTTCTTGGCTGGGTGAGCAATGACGCCGTATGGCTCGTCAAGGAACTCTCAAACCCAGCATCTGTAATAGGACGTAGGCCCACAATTTGAAATTTTGCAATCTACACCAATCCGGTTACCCCAAAACCCACGCAATCCCGCCATTTACGGGTGTGGGTTTGTAAAAGACAGATACGCCTAGAGAAACGGAACATCGCAATAGACCGATTCGAACGGACCGGCTCTTTCGCACCTCCAATTCCAGTACGGGTATTTTTTTATGGCGACTTCATCGCCCGGCGGCGCAGTGCGTGGCCGGAACGCTCCCGCTTGGCGTGAGCATTTCCTCGCTGCTCTGGCGGAAAGTTCAAATGTCGCTGCCGCTGCTCGCAAGGCCAAAGTTCCCACCGGCACAATGTATAAGCTGCGCCGAGGGGATGCCGACTTTCGCGGCGCATGGTTCGATGCACTGTTTGAAGGGTATGACAATCTCGAAATGTCCCTGCTCCACCGGCTTCGCATTGGCGAGTTGGAGGGCACGAAAACCAAGAACCGCCGCAAATTCGATAACGCCACAGCGTTTCGCCTGTTGGCCGCACACCGCGACGCGGTCAGCCAACAGAAGGCTCTGCGCGCTGACGAGGATGAGGACGCCATACTGGCCTCGATCAATACCAAGCTGGACGCGATGCGGGCCCGCGAAAAGGCGGCGCAGAATCTTATCAGTCAGGACAGCGCCAACTCGACAATATCCTTCCAGCTGCAGGCGCCAGCAAAGGATGCCGATGACGCAAATTGACCGGCTCCGACTGCTACTCTCACTAGAGGACGAGGAGCGGCAGATTTTCCTGGCCGCGTTGCTGGAGAACGAGCGGGATGAGCTGCGGTTTCACTGGAAGTTATGGGCCCGGGCCGAACATTTGGCGCCGCAGGGCGAATGGCAGACCTAGCTGATTTGCGCAGGGCGCGGCTTCGGCAAAACCCGCGCCGGTGCCGAATGGGTCCGGCATATCGCCAAGAGGAACAAGGATGCGCGGATCGCCCACAGATGGGCTGCGCACCCTCGACAAGACAAGCGGACAGATAATCTTTTACTCAAATGGCTGGCAGAGAGTAGTTAGCCCCGCTATACCTACCGGCGGACAAATTGTTGATACAAAAGCACATGACGCGATTGGCAATTTGGCCGAAACACTTCCGGATGCTGGGGTTTTACCTGCATTCTGATGGGAACTAACGCGGTAACGTCGCGTTTCGTATATCTGAAGGAATGGTTTGAAGGCGAATTTTAGCGAAAGCAAGGGCAAACGATGCTTTCTTGCAACAGTTTAGAACTAATGCCTGCTTGCCACTTCCTAACGGAAAAGTTAGAAAACCGGCTATCGGTGGATTTATTTCGATTTTATAAGGGGAATTTGATAATGCGGAAACTCGTCTTAGGATTGGCGATGGCCTCTACGGCCCTCGCGTCACCTGCACTGGCTCGCGACGGCCAATGGTACGTCGAAGTTGGTGGCGGACCAATGATCGTTGAAGATCTCGATTTTGATATCGACGGCGGAACAGATTCGCTCCAAGCTGACCTCGACAAGGGGTTTGATTTTGGCGGTACCGTCGGTTACGATTTCGGGGCCTTCCGCCTTGAAACAGAAGCCAGCTATCGCAAGGCAGATATCGATTCGATTGCAGCCGGTTCCACTGGCGTTGCAGGCCTTGCGCCCGCTGCTGGTTTTTACGACGCAGACGGCGAAGTCAACGCGCTGAGCTTCATGCTCAATGGTTTGTTCGATTTCGGTGCTGATGACGGAATCCAGGGTTTCGTCGGCGGCGGCATCGGTGTTGCTCGCGTTGATATCAATACGGGTATCTTTCAGAATTTCAGGACATATGATGATTCCGACAGCGGGCTTGCATGGCAAGCGCTTGCTGGGGTTCGTGCTCCGCTGAATGACAACTGGGACGTGGGTCTTCGCTATCGTTTCTTCAACGCTCCAAATGTGGGCCTGATCGACTTTGCCGGTCGCGATAACGAGACGAAGCTTACTTCGCACTCGATTCTCGGTACGCTGACATACAACTTCGGTGGGGAGGCTCCGCCTCCTCCACCTCCACCACCACCTCCAGTGGTAGCGCCGCCACCACCGCCGCCAGTTGTGGCTGCTCCTCCTCCTCCTCCGCCGTGCAACAAGGGACCGTACATCGTGTTCTTCGGCTGGGATCAGTCGGACATCACACCGGAAGCTGCGACCATCCTTGACAATGCTGTCTCGGCCTATCGCAACTGCGGTACAGCAGCAGTTATGCTCGCTGGTCACACTGATACTTCGGGTACCATTCGGTACAACGAAGGCTTGGCAATGCGTCGCAACGCTTCGGTTACGGAATATCTTTCAGGCCGAGGCATCTCGGGTGATCGAGTTTCCAGCGAAGCATTTGGTGAAACCCAGCTTCGTGTTCCAACCGCCGACGGTGTTCGCGAACTGCAGAACCGCCGCGTGGAAGTTACTTACGGTCCGAATGCGGGCATGTAAGTTTCGCGGA
>Ga0105054_10011044_pt1 | contig 11348 bp, 12 predicted proteins | sample BON02_FD_78091 | JGI IMG/M metagenome (GOLD analysis project Ga0105054, IMG submission 78091) | Freshwater microbial communities from Lake Bonney liftoff mats and glacier meltwater in Antarctica - BON-02 (megahit assembly) | ecosystem: Environmental > Aquatic > Freshwater > Ice > Glacier... | reverse complement strand
AGCTCTCCACTTCCAATGTGCGTTGCAGTGTGTGGTGTGTTACAGTGAGCTGCTATTGAATTGGAAGTGTCACCTACTCTCAATCTTCAGTGTGTGTTGCAGTGTGTTGCAGTATGTTGCAACAAGCTGCAATTGACTCAACAGCGTCACCTCCTCTCAATTTTCAATGTTTGTTGGAGTGTTGTCGTGTGTTACAGTCAGGTGCAATTAACTCGCAAGTGTCACCTACTCCCAATCTTCAGTGTAATGCAGTAAGTTGCAGGAGGTTACAGTGTGATGCAGAGTCTTGCAGTGAGCTGCAATGGACTGGGAAGTGTCGTCTACTCTCAATCTCCAATATGTGTTGCAGTATGCTGCAGTAGTTTTGATGAGAATTTTTTATTTACAAAGTGATGAACATGTATGTGATGTGTCTACACCCTTGAAGGGCATTAGTGATTTTGAAAGGCTCAACTGCCTCCTGTGAAAATATGTAAAGATTCTAGAGACTGATCACTTCCCCTTAGGATTGAACATATTCCCGGAAAAGATTGAATCAATGAATGTGATTTATTCTTCAGAAGAAGAAGTGTTTGAATCCGATGGTTCTTCAGAAGAAGAAGTGCCCGAATCGTCGCTTGAATCGTCGCCTTCGTCGGACAGTGCACCGTACATGTTGCCGAGGATGGCGCCGCTCACAGACAAGTAATCGACAACACCAATGTTGTCAGCACAGATACTGGCAGCTCTTCTCGCCCCGGTCAGGTTTCCAGCATCGGGACCAAGCTGTCCCGAAGCAAGAGACCCCACGACCGTCACACGGTCGTGCCACTGCAAATCCTCATCCAGCAATGGGAGACCATTCTGCATCAGCAAATTATATCGACTGGCCAACGAAGCCATGAGCGGCACCTGCAGACAGTCCTGTGCCGACCCAGTGCCCAGTATCACGAAGGATGCGTCGAAAGTAGAGCCATCGTCGAATTCCACGAAGATGCCGTCCTCAGTAGGCGTTGCGTGTTGCACTGACTTCACTTCAAGCTTCAGATGCTTTGCGTGTACAGCCTCGTAAAGCGCCTGCATATAGTCGGGTGGAACACTCCCACCACCACGTGCACGTTTGACGAACTGAACTCGATCAGCCGCAGACAAAAAGAACCACTCTTTCCACTTGTTGTGGCCCCGACGATCCATAAACTCAAGAGGCAAATCATAGTGGCGCTCTACAAGCGGCCGGCGACTGCACAAGACCGTGTGTCGCACACCACCTCGCACTGCTAGCAGAGCAGCCTGTGCTGCACTAAGCCCACCCCCAATTACAAGCACCCGATCCAGGTTGTTCATCTCCATCGCGGCCAGATTCTTCCAATCGCTTGTGTGCATCACGCGAGGCCGCATATTTTTGTTGGTGGCCAGGCTTTTGAATACGGCAGGCATCATGGGAGGTCCCGCAGTGCCAAGTGCAAGAACAACGTGCTTGGCGTAAAGCTTGTCCGTCGATCCCCGGATGCACACCTCATAGTTGGCACCCATATTGATTATGTCGGTGACGTGACCACGCACCAAGGTATGCTGCAGAACAGAGGTCATCTTTGCGCAGAAGTCGTGAAACAGCTTGGTGCCAGGCGAGCGAAAGTAGCCTGCCTCGATTTCGGGCATACCATGCAATGGCGTGCACGTCAGGTCAATATCACGCAGCTCGTGCGACCTTCCCTCCCTCCACGCAAACTCAACAAGGGACTCCTGGAAGATCGAGAGCAAAGAAGAAGAAGAGAAAAAAATGACAAGAAGTCAGTCAACGATCAAATAATGAGAGTCTGCGTGAGCATCCACAGTCACCCACGACGAACAAACCTGGCTGAAAACGTCGGGATGTGCCCAAGAGGGAGAGCGGAGGTAGTCGATGCCAAGCGCTGCAAACCTCTCGTTCCATTCGTAAAGCCATGCGCCAGACGGATCGACAACACACACAGATGGTAGGCGCTCGCGCTTCTTCCCCTGCTGCCCACGCCCCTTGAGCTTATGCTCTTGCTCGGACAACTTGGCGGTCGGCGTGCGCAGCGCGCTTAAAACTGCAAGGGCATGCGGGCCGGCACCCACGATAACCACATCGAAGTCCTGATGCTGAGACAGATGATCCTTCATGGCAGATGGGCGTTTCTAGGTGCAGTGTGTCCGGCGTGTATGATTGTGCGATGATCTTGCAAAGTTTAGAGTTTTCAGATGTGGAGTTTGTCCTCGATATTGTTCCATCCCTGGACGCGTACGCGAGTACCAGTTGTTTGCAACTTGACTGAACAAAACCAAACGTATTGTTCCTTCCAAAAAGAAATTGGTTTTGTTCAATCAAATTTGCAAGCAACTGGTACTTGCGTACGCGTCCCGGGGTGAAACGCAGTCAAAGGTCCAAGGACAGGTAGGGGAGAAGGACATCATGCATTTATACACAACACACGTGCACGTCTCTGTGTGTATGTTTTTCCCTGCTGATCGCTCTCCGCATCTTTTTACAGATGCCTCCATCTCATTTTAATTCGGACCCTTATTTCATCTCACTTCTCTGTCTCGCACACTGTCACCATTGCCCCAAGCAATATAACCCCCCTCTTACTCGCCCGCCTATCCATTTCCAACACAGGCTAGCAACAACAGCGGCCGTGGCTCCAGCATGTCCGGCACGCGTGTGTATGTTGGCAACCTTTCGTGGCAGGCGCAATGGCAGGACTTGAAAGATCACATGCGCGGACCCAACCAGGACCTGAACGTGCTTCGCGCCGACATAATGTCCGAAACAACTGGTGCGTCACCAATTGCATTCTCTTTTTGTCAGCGCTTATTTTTTTGTATCAAGGCTTTGAGTTTCAAGCTTGACTTCGAGGTTGTGCGCCGCACATTGTGCGTGAGAGAGAGACATTTGAGTGATTTGTGGATTGTGTGCAGTTTGTCGATTCTGTGTGATATGCACGAGTTTGCTGACAAGGCCCTCGTTGTGGACATGCAGGTCGCTCGAGGGGTTGCGCTCTTGTCGAGTATGCCTCGAACGAGGATGCTGAGCGTGCCATCGGCGAGCTCAACGATACGAGCCTCCTGGACCGCGTGGTCTTCGTGCGGGAGGATCGCGAGACTCCGGCGCAGGGCAGTGGCCGTGGTAGCAGCGGTTTGAGGAGCAGCAGTTTCCTCTCTAAATCCGTCGGCAGTGGCTATGACAGTCGTGGCTCCAGTTTGTCAAGCACTCGAGTGTATGTTGGCAACCTTTCGTGGCAGACGCAATGGCAGGATCTAAAAGATTTCATGCGCGGACCCAACCAGGACCTCCACGTGTTGCACGTCGACATTATGTACGAGCCGAACGGTGCGCATGGATACACACATATATATGTGTTCATGTGATAGTTTGTATCATTTATTTATACTGTGATTTCGACTGGTCTACTCTGTGACTGGGTACTTTTGTGGGCGCGAGTGCCTGACAAAGCCTTGTTGGTGGTCATGCAGGTCGCTCCAAAGGGTGTGCTCTTGTCGAATATGCATCGAAGGAGGATGCTGAGCGTGCCATCGGCGAGCTCAACGACATGAGCCTCATGAACCGCGTTGTCTTCGTGCGAGAGGATCGCGAGACTGCAGTGCAAGGCGATCTGGTCGGTGATTTTGCAAGGGATAACTATGATAATGGTGGCTATGGTGTCAGTGTGATTGGCTACCCAGGTAGTGGCTGTAATTTTGGCGTCAAATCCAGTTATGGCCCCGGGGGAGGCAGTAGCGAAAATGGATGTCGGGTGTTTGTTGGCAACCTGTCCTGGGACTGCAAGTGGCAAGATTTAAAGGATCACATGCGTTTGACCGGTGAGGTGTTGCATGCTGACGTGTTACAAGGGCCTGACGGACGCGCCAAGGGCTGCGGTATTGTTGAGTATCAGGCTCCCCATGAGGCGCAGCAAGCCATCCAGGCACTTCACGATACGGAGCTAATGGGCCGCTTGATTTTTGTTCGCGAAGACCGCGAAGACGACAAGACCAAGAGAAAGAGGTTATCCGGAGAAGAAGATGGGATGCGAAGGAAGAGGTGACAGTGGTCACGTTAGGTGGTAAACGATGGGGTTTTGGTGTCAAAAGCCAGCCATGTGTTGATTTGTACGAGGAGTCAAACTCCTGCTCTGATTCCTCCATTATTAGTAAATTGCGAACTCATTTACTAGAATTACGATTCTCATTATTGACTATATACTGAATGAGAATTCATCTATCCCTGGCCTATTTATATTTCCTAAACCTGGACTTCAAGTATTCTGAGGCTATCTCGCAATAAACCCGTTTCTATCTAGATACATTTGCAAATGGATATGCAGGCATGTACATCAAAACACGAGAGGTACAAAGGAAGGCCAGCAGAAGTAAGACAAGCACAAGAATGGAACATAGAGAAGGAAAAAAAAACATGAATCAAGCTGTATCGAGCAAAATCATGTGATCATGACTGTCGCGAAGAAAGTACACGTCAACGTTGACGTGACTAACAGGTACCTGTCCGGTTTCTTCTTGGTTTTCAGTGACGTAATGCATCTCTCGCCGGTCGACAACAATAGAAATTCCTATTAAATCATGGATCACAGAACTCGCCAGTGGTTCAGTGCTGGTAGTGTGTCCCCGCAGAAGATCAGCTGGATTTGATTTATCTTGTGGTGACAGTCTTTATTGTGTATGTGTATGCACACTTTTGTGGTTTTTTGGGCGCTGTTACAGGTGTTTTGTCACTATTGCATGCGTATGTAAAAGTGAAGGTTTTCAGCTGATGTATGATGGTGCTTGTTTTGAGCGTGGGGGATTCGTTTAGGCAGGAAATTATCTGCCCATTTTTGGGGGGGAAGCTGGTGTGTATGTGTTTGTTGTGTATACGCACACACACGCACACTACATTTGAAGAACTTGATGTGAGTCTAGGTATCGGGACGGGACACCTGGAGAGCCCAGGAAAAATCCAGATGTACTGGAGCGCTATCATACGTGTTGACCATATATGCATATCAAGTACCGTGATGATTTGTACATATATATGATGGGCTGCAAGTAGATGTCTGGGCTAAATGGGTTTTTTTCCTTTTAACATGTCATTTAAAGAAAAAGAAGAAGATGTCAGCAGAACACCGAGGCCTAGAATCCAGCAGGATTGGGCAAATATATCCCACAACAAGGATACCAAACTCCTTTTAAAAATAATAACAGCAATCATCATCACAAACATCTTTGGCAACTATACATCCTGCGGGAATTTTGTGCGATATTTTTGGGTGTTTTGTCAGAAATTTGAGTTTTAAGGCGGACAACAGTTTTACAATGAGGGGTTGCTCCCCTCAATGTAAAAAAAGTACTATGATAAATGGAATGTCACAAAATAGCACACACTGAGATGTCTTCGATATGATTTTTGACCTATGTGCCGTATCAGAAACAGAATTTGATTGGAGGAAATATTGACTCGGTGACGATAAAAGTCACAAAACGAAGGGAAAAAAACCTCGTAAAGATTGTACTACGAAAAACGTTCACATTCTTGCTCCTGTGCCCCACACACGGCCTTCAAGCCAGGGGTTGCCTGTAGTATTGGAAAGGCTTAACAGCGTCCTAGCTACTGAAATACGATAAGTCCCGGGTATGATTTTGTTTGTTTGGGGTTTCCGTAAGCTGTGTAAAATACTTGGTTTTAATTGATGATACTTTTAATAATACATGATTAAATCGTCTAATAGCTTTCGTTGTGAGCTTCTTTTATGCGTCGTTTGATTCATAAATCGTTTTTTTTGTTTCTTTGGTGACCAAACCTGATAGTTTTTTCCTATGTAAGTGATAGGACTTGCCTTCTTTTGTTAATGACGGATTTCTTACTTTCGAGTGGGTGTAAGCTGATAACATGAACGAACGTCTGCGGGCTTCAAGGCATCCATCCATATCGAGGTCTGCTGTTGCTAAAGGGGGCGATCTTTAAGACTTGTTTTGAGGTCAGACGTCTTTGCATAGGTCCAAGTCAAGTACCGTAGCCAGTGTTTTAGTGGGCCCGGCGAGGTGGATCGTAATCCACGAAAAATTCCCGACACATCTTATAAACCACACGTCGTCAAGTTGGCAGGCCAGCGTTGCTATTCAGGATTACAGAAACCTAGACAGCTAGACTAGTAAATAAACACCATGTGAAAGTCACCACGGCAGCACACAGAAGACCGTTGGACAAGACAGCAATGACTCAGCCTGCGGCCTCAGAGACCCAGGCAACACATGAACACACGCAGTAAGCAAAGTGCATAGAGCAGATCTCGACGTCGTATATTGGGTGCGAAAGCCAGCTTGATAGAGTACTAATCGGACTCCAGGCCGTATCACGGACCGTACCACCATATCATGTCTGGCTGACCCCTGGTGGCTTTCAAAAAGGCACAAGTTCGTGGGTTGGCCTGCATTGCTGGGTCTATCAAGTCACTAGTGACTCACTACATTCCAGACTCCCTCATTTCCTAGGAACGGCATAACAGGTTCAGTCCCCTTCTCCTCCAGTGAAGAAGGCATCCTGGACACAGATAAGCACATTATGTAAACTTCGCTTTTAGGCAGGCTACAAGCAGCTATTGAAGATACGGGCACAAAACATGAGAAAGAGAAAGAAAAGGTAGGGGAAACATACTGTGCCTGGGCAGCCTGAGTGCAGATGGCCAATGGTGTATACTGAGATGCAGTGTTTTGCTTTTTTTAAATCATCCAACCGATACTTGGGAGGCTGCTGGGGAGGCACAGGCCATGCATTTCTTCCAGCACTCTTCGCGTGGGCACGCCATTGCTTGTGGTTTTCGACAGATATGCATGTGGATAATTACAATTTTTCAGAGATAGGCACAAAATCCAGTATTGTACCTGAGTCAACTTTGACCCACATAGACTTTCCAGGACAAATTTTGTTCTCTTTGAAAAATGACTGACCCATATTTGGAATTTGGGTACAAAGACGACTTGGCCTTGCGACGAGTATCGCATCATTCAACTTGATATGAGTCTGAGTGAGCACCCACAGTCACCCGTGACCAACAAACCTGGCTGAAAATGTCGGGATGTGCCCAAGAGGAACAACAGAGGCAGTTGATGCCGAGTGCTACAAACCCAGTGAAGCAAACAACTTCTCAGAATATTCTGCCCCGAATTAATGTATTAATGATTTCATGAATTGATAAAACAAATCCGCGCGAAGCGCAGTTTCAAAAAAAGCGCGCGGACCGTGGGTGAAATTTTGAAAATAGACATTTGTGGCACGTTGGAGAAAGCATTTTTTGGTTGTTTTGGCGAAATTTTTTGGTTGATAAACTCCCTTGAAACGAGGTGTTTTAACACAAAAGATTTCACTCGCTTCTTGTCAACTGGAAGTCGTCTTACTGTCGAGTCACGCGTTCTGATGTGTCCTTTCAAAAAATGTGATTTAAGTGATTGGTCACTGTTGAGTTAACGTCTCACAAATATACACCTCTGAGTGAGACTCTCTGTTTTTTGAAACTGCTTGCTCATCACCGTCATGGTCACGACGAGTGATCCGGATTATGTCATCACGCTTCTCTTCAACGATGATTTCGGCTAATTTATACGACTCGGAGCCGACGATCGCGAATATGATTCTTCGCGTTGAAGGTACATGGTGTGTCGAAGAAGTGGGTAATCATCATGGACAAGAGGCAGGATACAAATGCGGCTTCGACTCCAGCAAGCACTGATGGACCTTTGGCTCAAGATCCTTACTGTGCCAGGGGCCCAGGAGGAGGTGCGAAGAAACAGCGTAGAAACGGAGAAGATTAAAGACAAGTCTAGTAGTTGTGATGTTTCTGTTACGTATGATGACGTATGTTGTTTTTTATAAACTTTTTTGAAATTGAATTAGTGATGTGCGATTTGTATCTCACGAGAATTGATCTGACAAAGGATTTTTAAGCTGACACTTTCTTCATTGCTGTTTTTTACAAATAGTGTAGTGATGATCACTGAGTAAAGATTTTTAGGTAGATCATTATTCACAAATCATAGGTCAGAATCTTATTTCTTTAATAACTTCATTAATTCATGAGTTAACGAATTCACTAATGAGTCAATGAGTTCATTCATTAATCTATGAATTGAGGAATTCATTAATCTATTAATTCATTGACCTTGGGCCGGCCCAGAATACGTTTGTTTGCCCTACTGCTGCAAACTTCTTTTTCCATTCGTAAAGACATGCGCCTGACGGATCAGCAACACCCGCAAGGGCATGCGGGCCAGCACCCACGATAATCACATCGAAGTCCTGATGCTGAGACAGATGATCCTTCATGGCAGATGGGCGTTTCTAGGTGCAGTGTGTCCGGCGTGTATGCTTGTGCGATGATCTTGCAGAGTTTAGAGTTTGCAGATGTGGAGTTTGTCCTCGATATTGTTCCATCCCTGGACGCGTACGCGAGTACCAGTTGTTTGCAACTTGACAGACTGAACAAACCCAAACATATTGTTTCTTCCAAAAGAGATTAGTTTTTTTTATTCAAATTTGCAAGCAACTGGTACTTGCGTACGCGTCCCAGGGTGATAAACCAGTCAAAGGTAGAAGGACAGGTAGGGAAGAGGAAAGAACAAACATCGATGCACGTATAAATACCACTACTTGCACGTTTCTGTGTGTATATTTTCGCCTGCTGATCGCCCTGCACATCTGTTTACAACTGCCTCCTTCTCAGTTTAATTCAGACCCTTATTTGATCTCACTTTTCTCTGTCTCGCACACTCTCACCATTGCCCCAAACAACTTAACCTCTTTCTTACTCGCCCGCCTATCCATTTCCAACACAGGCTAGCAACAACAGCGGCCGTGGCTCTAGTATGTCCAGCACTTTGAGTTTCAAGCTTGACTTCGAGGTTGTGCGCCGCACATTTGTTGAATTTGCGGATTGTGTGCAGTTTGTGGATTCTGTGTGATATGCTGGCACGAATTTGCTGACAAGGCCTTCGTGGTGACATGCAGGTTGCTCGAGGGGTTGTGCTCGAGTATGCCTCGAACGAGGATGCTGAGCGTTCTATCGGCGAGCTCAACGATACGAGCCTCATGGATCGCGTGGTCTTCGTGCGGGAAGATCGTGAGACTCTTGGTCAAAATTTAAATATTGGAATTTTGGTTCGATCTGGTAGCAATAGACTTTGCACAGCGTAAAAAGAAGACCCTAATGGATTCTGAACTGCAGCGATTGCGTCTTATCAAAGACGCCCTTCTGTCTCTATCTCGAGAGAGGAAACGTGCAGGATCTCCAGACGATCCGTAGCGTGGTTGGCTGCTTTAACCACCAACGCCTAGGTGAGCGCCAAAGGCACATCATGTGGCGAACAAAAGACAGGAAGGACACTCTGCGAGATCATCTGGTACAAACGTGCTTGTATTAGAACAGACACGCGACAAATTCACCTCGCCCTCGATCGTCCTTCAGATGCACGAGAACGAGTTCGAATAAAATGTCGTTCAAAGTTACAAAACATCTTCTAAACTAGAAACTTTGTTCTAGAACTAGACCATGTCACGAACGTGACCATTTTTCTTAAAGAAACCGCAGCCTCAGGATGGGGTTCTCGCTACTACAGTGGCTTTGAAGGACTTAAAAAACTCCCGAACAGGAACCCAATTCGGAAAGAAACCCAATGTCTATATCGAAAATGACAATTCGCTATCATAGATTCTACGATCGAGGGCCTTAATAGCCACCTTATGAGCGCAGATTTTTGTGTACATTGAACCGGAGGTGATCTGATCATGATGAAATATTTCAGGACACTGTGCCTTGTTGACAACAAATGTTGCAGAGCGTGTGAACAGAGCGTTTTTGGCTATGTTTGATATCTTGTGCCCTCCGACGGCGTGATGCAATCAGAAACTTTTTGATTTTGTACAAGACCAGGATGGTTAGATGTTGCCCTGCGGACGTTGCTCTTATTGGAACATATTAGAGTAGAATATCATAGTAGCTGTTACACTACTATTACACTGAGCACTGTAACACCCAAAGCAAAGTCAGTGTTATTTTGTGATTGAACCAGTGACCAGAGGTGGATAGGGTGGAGCTCGGAGCTTGATTGTTTGTTTGTTGCTAGTAGCTGCCACGCTGCTCACCCTTCCGAGAATTGGGAACGCTCACAAAAGGGTGCCAGGTGGGTGGTAATAAAGCAGAATTAATCCCCTGCCTTTCACAACAGCCTCAGTCCCAAAATGAATATTGGAAGCGGAGTCCTAAATTGAAAGAGGACACTGACACCGTGACGGAGATGTTTCTAAATGTTTTGTTTTTAAGATCTTGCCCAGGTTTTGGTGCCTACTGAAATACGGGCTTATTGAGCTTCTTGAGGCTGGGTGCACCTGTTACAATGCCATTGCACTAGGGGGCTTCAACACCCAAAGCAAAGCTACAGGAGATTGACAGGGTCTGGGGTGCATGCGGGATTTTACATTGGACATCAATAGCACTCCTGATATCTTCAATAAGATGCTCAAGTTTTGTCCAATGGATGCGACCTGTCAATCTAATGTCGACTCGGTCGTGGTCGCCGAGTTGGCAATCTGCTGTCATCGAAGCCCTAGTGCGCGGCGTGCAGAGTCGGGCCCTGAGGGGCGGCGCGCAAACGGAGGGACCGGGGCCGTCAAAACACATCATATGTACAGATCCATCTTTCTTTCTTCCTTTGTTGGGTGGCGAATACCCGACTTTGCTTATTGTTTTTTTTATTACTCCAAGTGAAATTGTCTAGTATCTTTGCTGCAAGCTCTGTTTGCTCGAATAATCACTGGACTAAGCGGCTGGTGTGCATCAGTGAATCGCGTAGGACCCAAGAAACTGTCCAGGACCGTTGCCAGCCTGAATCACGGAGTCACATACACCTTGTGACATCAACTAACAATATGGGACGAGAGGCCCGGTGCAGTCACTTGAGTGGTACGAGTATGACTTCAACTTCTGTGTGCAAAACGAACATAAAACACAATGCATCGTGTTGCCTCAAACAATATTAATCTAATCTACATCGTTTGCGCAAGACCTTTTGTCGCCCTTGGTCAATATTACTCCATACCGTCCTGGCCTCTTTCTTTGCGCGTGGCCGAAATTTCTCGAAAGGGGCGAGTTTTCCAATTTGTTTTTGCGTTTGTTTTTTGGGGTTTTTGGTTTGTTACCCCCTCCACACACTCAAATTTATTCCCGAATCTGATATGCTTTTTTTATGTTGAAACTCACAAAGTTTCCGCCTCAAAACGGGGGGGGTTTCACATTTTACTACACAAGCCATGACATGAACAGGTGAATTCCGCACGTTCATCGTGCACAGCCCCTGCACGTGTT
>Ga0105054_10011039_pt1 | contig 11353 bp, 10 predicted proteins | sample BON02_FD_78091 | JGI IMG/M metagenome (GOLD analysis project Ga0105054, IMG submission 78091) | Freshwater microbial communities from Lake Bonney liftoff mats and glacier meltwater in Antarctica - BON-02 (megahit assembly) | ecosystem: Environmental > Aquatic > Freshwater > Ice > Glacier... | reverse complement strand
TGCGACTGGCCGATGCGCTGGGCGTCAAGGAGCAGACCGGCGAGGCTGAGGGCGGCTAGAGCAACCGCGCCTCAATAGGCCCGGTCGCCGTTGATATTGCCTGGCGGCGCATAGCGGCAGGCCAGGACCGAACGATCGCCGTGCGTGGCGATGACACAGCCGACATGGGTGGTCCCGCGCCAGACCATCTGGGTGTAATGGCCGACCACGGTCCAGTTGCCGGTGCGGCTGACGTTCGGAAACGCGCCGTGCACATAGTGGCGTTTCTCGTCGGTCCATTCACCGACCATCTCCTCCGGCGTCCAGATACGGTTGCCCCAGCCGGTCCACAGGTTCTCGCCATGGCCGTGCCGGGCCGGGTCATGCTCCCAGCGGCCCGAATCGACCAGTTCACGCGCCCAGACCCCGGCCTCAGCGGCGAGGGCGGCGTCCCAGCGCAAGGGGGCCGTGCCGACGCCGGCGCGTTCGACATTGTGGGCGGCCAGCAGGCGGGCGGCCACGTCCTGCGGCGGAGCGGCGACACGCACCGGCGTGTCCTGCTGAACCGCGACAGGGGTGGCTCCGGCAGGCGCGGCCAGACCGGTCGTCAGGGCCAGGGCGAGGAACAGGAAACAGCGCATGAGGCCTCCTTTGAATAGCATCATAGCGTACCGCCCCCGGCACAGGTGCCTGGTTTCGGTTCCCCTGCGCGTCGAGCGCCGTCGATCAGCAAGCCCCGATTTCGCTCGAAACGCGCCTGATTGCGCTTGTAACTTGACGTTGACGTAAACGTAGGGTTTCTGGCATCACCCATTCATATCCGTCCTTATTGGAGACCAACTCCCATGGCTGAAGCCTATATCTACGACGCCGTGCGCACCCCGCGCGGCAAGGGCAAGAAGGACGGATCCCTGCATGAGATCACGGGCCTGAGTCTGGCGACCCAGGTGCTGGAAGCCCTGCGCGACCGCAACGACCTCGACACCTCCAGGGTCGACGACGTGATCCTGGGCTGCGTGTCGCCGGTGGGCGAGCAGGGCGCGGACATCGCCCGCACCGCCGTCCTGTCGGCGGGCTGGGCCCAGACGGTGGCCGGCGTACAGATCAACCGCTTCTGCGCCTCGGGCCTGGAAGCCGTGAACATGGCCGCAGCCAAGGTGAAGTCCGGCGAGGCCGACTTCGCCGTCGGCGGCGGCATCGAGGCCATGAGCCGGGTGCCGATGGGATCCGACGGCGGCGCCTGGCCGGTCGATCCGTCCTCGGCCTTCCCGACCTATTTCGTGCCCCAGGGCGTCTCGGCCGACATGATCGCCACGAAGTACGGCTTCAGCCGCGACGACGTCGACGCCTACTCCATGGAGAGCCACAAGCGCGCCGCCGCCGCCTGGGCCGACGGCCGCTTCTCCAAATCGGTTATCCCGGTCAAGAACCAGCTCGGCCTCGTCCAGCTGGACCGTGACGAGACCATCCGCCCCAACACCGACATGCAGACCTTGGGGGCCCTGAATGCGTCGTTCGCCATGATGGGCGAAATGGCCTTCGACAGCGTGATCAACCAGCGCTACCCCGAGGTCGAGCGGGTCAATCACGTCCACACCCCGGGCAACTCCTCGGGCATCGTTGACGGCTCGGCCGGGGTGCTGATCGGCACGCTGGAAGCCGGCAAGGCGCTGGGCCTCAAGCCCCGCGCGCGCATAGTCGGCGCCGCCTCGATCGGCTCCGAGCCCTCGATCATGCTGACCGGCCCCGAGTTCGTGACGAAGAAGCTGCTCGGCAAGCTGGGCATGACCACCGCCGACATCGATGTCTGGGAGCTGAACGAGGCCTTCGCCGCTGTCGTCCTGCGCTATATGCAGGCGCTCGACATTCCGCACGACAAGATGAACGTCAACGGCGGCGGCATCTCCATGGGCCACCCGCTGGGAGCCACCGGCGCCATGATCACCGGCATCGCCCTGGACGAGCTGGAGCGGTCCAACAAATCGACCGCCCTGATCACCCTGTGCATCGGCGGCGGCATGGGTACCGCCACGGTGATCGAGCGGGTTTGAGGACGTAACCCCTCCTCGGCCTTCCCCTCGATGTGGATGGGCCGGGGCCGGGGTGCAGGCAACCGGGCACCGGGCGGGCTCTGATGGGCTCCGGCGCCGAACGAGATCAGATCGGAGGCGACCTGCCTCCCCCCATCCCAACCCTACCCCGTCGAGGGGAAGGGCTTTCGAGAAAAGGCCTGACCGCCATGGAAAACTTCAAGATCGACGTCGACGCCGACGGCATCGCCCTGATCACCTTCGACGTCCCCGGACGATCGATGAACACCCTGACCGGCAAGGTCATGGCCGAGATCCCGGAATGGGTTGAACGGATCAAGACCGACGACGCCATCAAGGGCGCGGTCCTGACCTCGGGCAAGGCCAGCGGCTTCTGCGCTGGCGCCGACCTCGGCGACATGGCTGGCGGCATGCTGGCCGGGGGTTCGTTGCGGGACGCCTATGATGCGGGCTGGAAACTGAACGGGGCCCTGCGCGCACTGGAGACCTGCGGCAAGCCGGTCGCCGCCGCGATCAACGGCCTGGCGCTGGGCGGCGGGCTCGAGCTCACCCTCGCCTGCCACTACCGGGTCGTCGGCGATGACAACAAGATCCAGCTCGGCCTGCCCGAGATCAAGGTCGGCCTCTTCCCGGGCGGTGGCGGCACCCAGCGGCTGACGCGCCTGATCGGCGTGCAGGCGGCGATGACGGCGATGAGCGCCGGTTCGTCGTGGCGCCCGAACGACGCCAAGGGCGCGGGCGTGGTCCATGAAGTCGTGGCCAAGGGCTCGGAAGTCGAGGCCGCGAAGGCCTGGATCAAGGGCGGCGGCAAGGCCGTCCAGCCGTGGGACGACAAGGCCTTCAAGCTTCCCGGCGGCGGCCCCTACCACCCGGCCGGCATCCAGAATTTCCTCGTCGGCAACGCCATGCTTCGCAAACAGTCCTACGGCAACTATCCGGCCGTGCTGAACCTGATGAAGGCCGTCTATGAGGGCGTCCAGGTCCCCATGGACGCGGCCCTGCGCATCGAGACCCGCTATTTCATCAAGACCCTGATGACGCCGCAGGCCCAGGCCATGATCCGCTCGCTGTTCCTGTCCAAACAGGAACTCGACAAGGGGGCCGTCCGCCCCGCGGGCCAGCCCAGGTCTGATCCGAAGAAGGTCACCGTCATCGGTGCCGGTATGATGGGCGCGGGCATCGCCTATGTGCAGGCGCTGGCCGGAATCGAGACCATCCTGATCGACCGCACCCAGGAGGACGCTGACAAGGGCAAGGCCCACGTCGAGGAACTGCTCAAGAAGCGCCTGTCGCGCGGCCAGCTGACCCAGGACAAATACGACGCCCTGCTCGGCTCCGTCACCGCCACCACCGACTATGACCTGATTAAGGGCTCCGACCTCGTCATCGAGGCGGTGTTCGAGAACCGCGAGATCAAGGCCGATGTCACCAAGCGCGCCGAGGCCCAGCTGGCACCCGGTGCCGTGTTCGGCTCCAACACCTCGACCCTGCCGATCACCGGCCTGGCCGAGGCCTCGGTCCGTCCCGAGGACTTCATCGGCATCCACTTCTTCTCGCCCGTCGACAAGATGATGCTGGTCGAGATCATCCTTGGGGAGAAGACCGGCGGGGCGGCCATTGCGAAGGCGCTGGACTACATCATCAAGATCAAGAAGACCCCGATCGTCGTCAACGACGGCCGCGGCTTCTACACCTCGCGCTGCTTCGGCACCTATGTCGCCGAGGGCCTGGCCATGCTGGAGGAGGGCTACGCCCCCGCCATGATCGACAACATCGGTCGCATGACCGGCATGCCGCGTGGCCCGCTGGAGATGCATGACGACGTGGCCTTGGACCTGTCGGTCAAGATCGCCAAACAGACCCAGGCCGATCTTGGCGATGCCTATGAGCCGCTGCCCGGCTGGAAGATCGTCAAGACCATGGTCGAGGACCTCGGCCGCTACGGCCGCAAGAACGGCAAGGGCTTCTACGACTATGAGACCAAGCCCAAAAAACTGTGGTCAGGCCTCAGCGAACTGGCTCCGGTGACGATCAACGAGTCCACGCCGGAACTGGTCGAGGACCAGAAGCAGCGCCTGCTCTATCGGCAGGCGGTCGAGGTCGCGCGCTGCTGGGAAGAGGGCGTCATCGACGACCCGCGCGAGGCCGATGTCGGTGCCATCCTGGCCTGGGGCTTCGCGCCCTGGACCGGCGGCCCGATCACGATGATCGACCAGACCGGCCTGAAGGCCTTTGTGGCCCGGGCGGATGACTATGCCGCCCGCTACGGCGACCGGTTCAAGGTGCCGCAGCTACTGCGCGACATGGCCGCCAAAGGTGAGACCTTCTACGGAAACTTCGCCGGCAAGCAGAAGGCGGCGGCGTAAGACACGCCCTTCTCCCCTTGGCGGGGGAGAAGGGCCGCTTGCGGCGGGGGGATGGGGCGCTTGACGCCGACGGCTTTCGGCTCCACCCGTCGCTCCTGAACCGGAGCCGCGTCATGATCCGTCCCCTCGCCCTCGCCCTTCTGCTTGGCTCCGCCGCCTGGAGCGCCGAGGCGCAGGAACTGCTGATCCGGGGCGGCACGATCTACACCGGCGTAGCCGAGCGGCCGACGGCCGAAGTCGTGCTCGTTCAGGACGGGCGGATCGCCTATGTCGGCCCGGCGTCCGGCGTTCCGGACGTCGACTACGCCGAAACGCTCGACCTGAAGGGCGCGACGATGTTTCCCGGCTTCACAGACGGGCACGCGCATCTGGACGGCATCGGCTGGCGCGAACTGACCTTGAACCTCGAAGGCTCGACCTCGGTCGTCGACGCCATGGCTCGGCTGACGGCCTGGGCCGAGGCCCACCCCGATGGCCCCATCGTCGGTCGCGGCTGGATCGAGACCCGTTGGCCCGAGTCGGCCAATGGTGCGCGCTTCCTGACCGCCGCCGATCTCGACGCCGCCGCCCCGGGACGGGTGGTGCTGCTGGGCCGGGCCGACGGCCATGCGGTGGTGGCCTCGTCAGCCGCCCTGGCCGCTGCGGGCATTGATACCTCGACCGTGGCCCCGACCGGCGGTGAAATCCTCAAGGGCCCGGACGGACGACCGACCGGCCTGCTGGTGGACGCCGCCGAGCAACTGGTCGCCGGCCTGCTGCCCCAAACCGATCAGGCGGCACTGCGTGACGCCTATCGCGCCGGCTTCCGGGTTGAGGCCGCCTATGGCTGGACCGGCATCCATTTCATGAGCGCGCCGTGGAGGGATATTCCCCTGCTGGAGGCCATGGCCGAGGCGGGCGAGGCCACCTTGCGGATCTACAACAGTGTGACCCCTGACGGTGCCGCCGCCCTGATCGCGGGCGGTCCCCGCAGCGTCGCCGACGGCCGGATCATCACCCGGGCGATCAAATACTATGCCGACGGGGCCCTGGGCTCGCGCGGCGCGGCCCTGTTCGAACCCTATACCGACCGGCCCGACACCACCGGCCTGATGCAGATCACCGGCGTGGAGATCATCCCGCTGTATGAGGCGGCGTTGCGCGGCGGCATCCAGATCGCGACCCACGCCATCGGCGACCGCGGCAATGCATCGGTGGCGCAGTGGTACGATCAGGCCCTGCGCGAGGTTCCCGCCGCCGACCGGCCCAACGGCGCGGACGTCCGTTGGCGCATCGAGCACGCCCAGATCCTGCGGCCATCGGACTATCACTGGTTCCAGGACCTGCCGATCATCGCCTCGATGCAGCCCAGCCATGCCATCGGCGACCTGTATTTCGCCCCCGCGCGGCTGAGCGACGCGCGGCTGGACGGGGCCTATGCCTGGCATAGTCTGGTCGATCTCGGCGTCATCGTCGTTGGGGGTTCGGATGCCCCGGTGGAACGCGGTGCGCCGCTGATCGAATTCTACGCCGCCGTCGCCCGGCGCGATCTCGCGGGAAATCAGGGCCCCGACTGGCGTCCGAACGAGGCGGTAGACCGGGCCACGGCCCTGAAGATGTTCACCCTGTGGCCCGCCTACGCCAGCTTCCGCGAGGGCGAACTGGGCACGATCGAGGTCGGCAAGCGCGCCGACTTCAGCGCCTTTTCGGTTGACCTGATGACGGCACCGGTGGCCGACATTCCCACGGGCCGCGCGACCCTGACGGTGGTCGATGGCGTGGTCGTCTATCGCGCCGACTGAGCCACAAGGCCGAACGGGACGGCGTTGCTGAGCCGTCCCGTCTGGACGCCGTCTGCGGTTGGCCCTAAGGCTTCGTTCGGCTCTGCGGGCGTGATGTAGTGGTAGCCTGAAAGCTTCCCAAGCTTTTCGTGCGGGTTCGATTCCCGCCGCCCGCTCCAGCCTTCCGCCTATTCTTCCCGGGTCGCCATGACACCCCGATCCTCAAGGATTTCCTGGACGCTGTCGTCGCCGGCGAGGTGGGCGGCACCGACGGCGATGAAGGCGGTACCCGAGCCGGCGAGCATGGTCTGGATCTGATCCGCCCAGTCGGTGTTCCTGCGGACCAGCAGGGCGTCGTACATGGCCTGGCTTTCGTCCCGCATCTCGGTGACACCCAGACGCTCGATACCGGCCACGTCGCCGGTGGCCCAGGCATCGACCAGTTGATCCAGTTCGGTGGTGGCGTTCTCATAGGATTCGAGCGTCGAGCGCAGGAAGGCCAGTTGATCGGCCTCGGGCAGGCCGGCGAGCAGGCCGATCTGCTGGTCGATCGTCTCGAAGGCCAGGATCGGCTTGCCGGCCGCTTCGGCACGCGCCTTCAGGACCAGTTCCACGCCCGACGCGGGGTCGTATCCGGCCCGGGTCAGGGGCGCGAGCGCCAGGGTCAGGCTGGCCAGCCACGGGCGCAGGGGATCCAGCTGCGCAGCGGTCATGCCCGCCCCGATCGCGGCAGCGTTCAGGGCCGTCATCTCGTCGGCGGTCAGCAGGCTGGACAGGGGGCGATCCGGCGAAATCCCGTACTGCTGGATCAGAGGCATGACGGCGGCCTGGTCGTCGGGATTGGAAATCTCGAACCATATCTGGTCGGCGCTGTCGAAGGCGGCATCGACCCGGGCCGAGCCCCAGGCCGTGGTCGGGCGCAGCACATGGACCGTGCCGAACAGATAGAGGGTCGAGTCGGCGTCGCGGATCACCCACAGGGCGGGGCCCGCACCCTCGGCCCGGGGCACGGCACGGGCGACGGCGGCAGGGGCCGGAGCGGCCTCAACGGCCTGGGCAAAGGCCTGGGCGGGCTGGAAGGCGACGGCCCCGGCGAGGCCGAGACCGAGCACGGCCCCCAGGGCAGTTCGGCAAAGGGCGGCAGTGCGGGTCTTCAGGCGAAGGGTCATGGTCATCGGATCAATCCTTGGGAGGGTTCAAAAGCAGATTTGTGTCGACCTAACTCAGGCCACGGCGGGTGGCAGCGGCGATGGAGGCGATGAAATAGACGCCCATCAGAATGCCCATCAGGCCCCAGCCGGTGATGGTGTCGACCAGCCCCAGCCGTTCGGCCGCGGCATAGACGAACAGGCACAGCTGGACGGCCCAGAAGGCCATGGCGCCGGTCTCGAGCATGACCCGCCGGAGCATTTCATCGGCGGCGCGCCACAGCATCAGATTGGCGAGGCTCTGCAGGATCAGCAGCGTGAGCACGGCACCGAAGACGATCTCTGTCGTCGCGACTGCGGTGCCGAACATCGGCAGCAGGAGCATCCCGCCCGCCAGCATCATGACGATGACCTGCAGAACGCCACAGCCCTTGGGCACGGTCGAGGGACGGGTGGCGACCACGAAGGCGCTGATCAGGCCTGTGCTGATCGTGACGACGGCCATCAACAGGGCGACCTCGTCCTGCCAGGCAGTCTGGATATCACCCACCAGGACGCTCGTCCCATAGCCCACGAGGCCGCCGAGAAGGGCCAGAAACGTGAACAGGGCACCCTTGCGCAGCAAGGAGGGTCGGGGGTTTTCGAGACTGGCGTTCATGGTCAGTCCTCCGTGAAGATGGATTCGATGGGGTGGCCGAAGACCCTGGCGATCTTGAAGGCCAGCGGCAGGGAGGGGTCGTAGCGGCCCGTCTCCAGCGCATTGACGGTCTGGCGCGAGACCCCGAGCTGTTCGGCGAGGTCGGCCTGGCTCCAGTTGCGTTCGGCGCGCAGCACCTTGAGGCGGTTGTTCATCGCAGGGCCCTCACCGGTGCTTCAGCCACCAGCCCGCCCAGGCGAGGGCGTAGCCGGCCAGCTGGAACAGGACGATGGACATCATGCCGGCAAAGAAGGTGTCAGCAGGGCTGGACCCCAGGGCTGAGGTCAGTAGGTTCTCATCGGGCCGGAACATCAGGGTCAGCAGAACAACAGCTCCGAGGGCCATGCCGCCGGTTCCGCCCCACCACCAGGCCCATTTGTGGGCCTCGCGCGCTGCCTCGTCGATGCCGCGCCACCACCAGATGCAGCCGGCGGTCCCGCCTGCCATGGCGGCGGAGATCATGGCGGCGGTGAGCGCGATGCCGACCGGGCCCGGCTGATCGCCGAGGAAGGCGCTGCCGATACCGGCCAGACCGCCCAGAATGATGGATGCGCCGAGAGCTAGAACATAGGCAGCGGGTCCATGCGGGCGGCTGGGCTTTGCTGGCTCGTTCATGACAAGGCTCCCTGTCGATTTGACAAGGGTGTTTTACACCAGACGGCCGCCCTGTCAAGCGTCCTTGTCCAAGGGTGCGATCAGGCTTCGGGCAGGGCGGCGGGGCGGGGCTCCGACGCGACCAGTTCCGGTCGGCTGAGGGCGCGGGGCGACTGGTCGAGGGGGGGCAGTTCGGGCAGGTCCTTGCCCTCATGGTCGACCTGCAGGTCCTCGAACCGGCGGGCCGAGACCATGACCTGGCTCTCCAGCGAGCCGACGAACTGGTTGTATTTGCCGACGGCGCTGTCGAGCGCCCGGCCCACGGCGGCGGCGTGACCGCCCATCACCGAGAGCCGTTTGTAGAGTTCCTTGCCCAGTTTGGCGACGTCCTCGGCGTTCTTCGCCTGCTCCTCGGCGCGCCAGCCGTAGGCCACGGCCTTGCACAGGGCGAACAGGGTGGTCGGGGTGACGATGACCACGCGCGAGGCCATGGCCGTGGTCATCAGGTCCGGCTCGTGGTCGAGGGCGGCGGCGAGGAAGGCGTCGCCGGGGACGAACATGGCGACGAAGTCGGGGCTGGGCTTGAACTGGTCCTGATAGGCCTTGGACGAGAGCTGGCGGACGTGAGTCTTCATACTGGTGGCGGTGCGCAGCGAGGCGGCCCGGGCCTGGGCCTCCTCGTCGCCGTCGGCGGCGTCGCCGAAGGCCAGCGACACCTTGGCGTCGATCACGAACATGCCGCCGCCCGGCAGGCGCACGACGAAGTCGGGGCGCTGCTGGCGACCCGCCTCATCGGCGGTCGAGCTCTGTTCCTCGAAGTCGAAGCGGCCCGCCATGCCGGCGGCCTCGAGCACATTGCGGCATGTCTGTTCGCCCCAGCGGCCGCGCCGTCCGGTATTGCCACGCAGGGCCTCGGTCAGACGGCGGGCCTCGTCGCGGGTGGCGGTCGAGGCGGTCATCAGCAGGGCCAGCTGTTCCTTAAGCCCGCCGGTTTCTTCATTGCGGGTCTTCTCCAGCGCCGCGACATGCTCCTGAAACAGTTTCAGGGTGTCGGCCACGGGTTTGAGCTGGGCCTCCATCCGCTGTTGCGCCATCAGTTCGCGGGTGCGGAAGGTCTCGTCGGTGCGTTTGAGCAGTTCCTCGGCGACTGTGTTGGCGGACTGGGCCGCCTGGGCCCGGAGCAGTTCGTTGGAGGCGGCGGCGGAGTCCTCGGTGAGGCGCAGGCGGGCCTCGGTCTCGGCATAGCGTTCGCGCAGCTCCCACGCCCGGGTGTCAGCGGCGGTGGCGCGGCGGCGCTCCATCAGGGCCCAGAACAGGGCGATGACGGCGACAAGACCGGCGGCGGCGGCGGCGGCGAGGACCAGTTCAGCGTTCATGCTCCGTTCCTTACCGGGAGTCGCCGGGCGGCGCCACGACATCGCGCGGTCGGAATTTTCGAGTGCAAATCGTGCAAAATTCCGCGAAAACGCCTTGGGGGCGGGGCAATGCCGCGCGTCTGGCGTGCAAAACCGTGCCCGTCGTGCGGACCCTGCGGGCGGGCGGTATGACCGAAACGACCACTGGCCCCTCCCCTTGGCCGGACAACAGGGGCCGGAGAGTCCGCTGCGAAAACAGCGGACATTGCGGACACAACGGACTCAATCACGGGTCGGCGCTCCTCCTGCCGTCATTTCGGCTGGCGGACCTTATCAGGGCGGTGCGTCATTTCCGGACGCAGGGGGCCGAGCCAGATCACCCGCCGCCCCCGAGCGCAGTTCACTCCAGCTTCGGGGAAGCCTTTCAGCGTGTGCGTGGCGCTCACAATACCGGGCGTAGAATGTCCATTCAGGGCCCGCGATCGAAGGATTGCTTCCGACCCGTGGCCGTTGTCCGGAGAGTCCGCTTTTCGGCCGTTCCGGCGCAAAGGGCCGGAGCGCAAACGCTGGGATAAATGCGGACCTTCCCAACTGCCGCCCGGAGTCAAAAGCGGCTGTTTAACCTCTCTCCCTGGTGCGCGTTTGGCGCAAAAGGGTTGGTTCTGCGAAACGTGCGCGACCGTTCGAATGCGCATTTTCGGGATACAGGCTTGGACGAGCCGCGCGAATGACCAAAGCTTAACTTGCTGCCCGCCCGGGTGTGATTTTGATGGCGGATCATGATCCGATTGCTCGCCCTCGCCCTCGCCGCCTCGCTGACCCTGCTTGCAGGTCCTGCCAGCGCGCAGACTCCGCCCGATCGCAACTGGGCGGCCACCACTCGCCTGGATGTCGAGGCCGCCTATGCTTTGTTGAACGACAATCATACGGGGCGCTGCCAGAGATCGAAGATGCGGACTTCCGGCGGCGACTGGAAGACGGCCGGGCGCTGGCGTTGGAGCGGGCGGCGCGCGTGTCGGACGCTGGAGGACATCGCGCCGTGCTGAATGGCTTGGCCGGCGGCATGGGGGATCGACACATCGCCTTCCAGCCCGCCGGACCGGCGTTGTGGAGTTGGGCAGGCGTCGTCTTCCGCAAATCCGGGGACGAGTGGCGGGTTTCAGCGCACCAGCCGGAACCGGGCGAGTCCGACTTGATCGAGGCCGTACTGAACGACTGCGACGGGGTGGCCGCGGGCACTGTGGCTCGAGCGTGGCTGGACGGCTTCCAGCTTGACTGGTCCGTCGAAGCCCAGCGCGAGCGGCGCGGCACCCTGCTGTTGCTCGACAACGGCAATCCCTTTCTGGATCGACCCGCGAAATACCGCTTCGAGACAGCCGGTGGCACGGTCGAGCGCCCGATGC
>Ga0105054_10011036_pt1 | contig 11355 bp, 20 predicted proteins | sample BON02_FD_78091 | JGI IMG/M metagenome (GOLD analysis project Ga0105054, IMG submission 78091) | Freshwater microbial communities from Lake Bonney liftoff mats and glacier meltwater in Antarctica - BON-02 (megahit assembly) | ecosystem: Environmental > Aquatic > Freshwater > Ice > Glacier... | reverse complement strand
TCCGGATCCTCACCCTCCACCTTAACTACGTCGCTGGCTACACCGGTCCCCTCCTCTTCCTCTTCGAACGGACCCACAACTATTACGTTAACAACCAGGGGCTTGTGCCCTGGCGGCTCCGTGCGTGGGCAGGTCCAAAGTTCGTTCGGCCTCATTGGTGAAGGTCCTGAGTGATGATAAGATTTTCGTGAAAACCTCCACCACCCACTACCCAAAAGATCACTTGTTTGTAAAAATAAAAAAATAAAAAAACCCGAAGGAGAAGGCGCACCTGCACCAGAGAAACCAAGTCTTTCCCATTTCCATTATGGAAACACTACTGAACTTGGTGCTGCTGGCCAGTTTGTGACGAGTTTAGACTCATCTGCGAGTGTGAGGCCTGCGTGTTTCAAACCGGGTGTTCCCGTGTGTGTGTTGCTTTATTTTAATAAACCAATATTGGGAAATCGTTATGTACGGTCCCAGGGTTTCATCGTGAGCGAGCCAAGGGAGATGCTCCCATGACTGTCACATCTTATGCGTTTATCTTGGAATGCATGGAATGCAACTCCCGCGCAGTCTCAGATTATAGGGAGTCCGTTACCCTGTCGCCAACCGTCGTTGAATCACTGTGAGAGTTGTTCCAAGCCGGATTTCAAACCTAGAACATAAACGTGGCCAGTATCAAGATTATGGATTTGTCCGAGCAAAACGACAGCCAAATGTCGTGGCCAAATGTAGCTTCGAAACGTAGACATTTACGGAACGTCTCAAAAGAGCCCTGTACAGGCTGCGGATTTGTGACATTTTTACGACATTTTTAGGTTTTGCTAAAAAAACTGAAAAAAATACATACCGTGCGACAAAAACCTAGAAATGTCACAAAGTTCAAAATTGTGACTTTTGGAAATTTCACTCGGAACGGCTCTAAAAATCAAATGGTGGGAAGCTCGCCATCGTGGCGTGACAAGATGCGACGACTTCTGCAGGAAGACATGGATGATTTGCGAAGTACACTGGACAACACGCAAGACGACGACTCGCCGGTTCTTCAATTGAATTTTGTTTCATTTTTGACACATTGTTATCAAGACACGATTGAGCGATGTTGCTTGAAGTTTGTTACTCCATGAAAAATAATCTAGTAGCTTTGCTGGAAGCAAGAGAGGGTCTGACGTAAAGTTGTGTCGCGCGTATGTGCGGCCTTGCATGACTTGCCCAATCCGAGTCCTGGTGACTGATACGCTATTGCAGGTGGATGACTTGCCCAAACTCTCCCCCCCGAGCGGAGATGAATCAGACCTCTGGGACGCTGGGCCAGAGGGTCTGGACTCGGGAGTCCCCCGACTGTGGGAAAAGGGTGATACGCCAAGGGGGCTGAAGGAAAGAGAACAGCGGAAAGCACTTGAGCAGCTAAAATTGATGGGCGTGCCCATTAACGTCGACAATACACCTGTGCGTGTGCGTGTGTGTGCGTCTGCATGTGTACGTTAGTGAGTGAGCGAGTGAGTGAGTGAGTGAGTGAGTGAGTGAGTGAGTGAGTGAGTGAGTGAGTGTGTGAGTGAGTGAGTGAGTGAGTGGGTGGGTGAGTGATATACATATACGTATCTACGAACAGCAGGAGCGCATGCAATCCATCACGCAGCCCAGCGCTGTTTCTCCCGGATTTCTGCTGCCTACTTCCGCAAATACGCTCTGGAACAATCGTACAGCTGTCAAGCCACCAGTTGAGGTTGAGCAGCAGTGGTCGCATTCAATCTCGCAAGCATGTCTCACTCCGGCGAGAATGAAGTACCAGCACATTATTCTTGCTGAGCGCTCCTCAAAGACGTTGCCGGGGCACCAGCTGCCTGATATTGAGTCGAACCACTCCGAGGCTGACAACTTGCAGAGCTCGCACGTCATCAACATGAACAACAATGCAACCTCGCCTGTGTCCAGCACAGCAGTGGGTGCATGGGGTCTTCCTCCGCAGGCACAATCAGGAGTAAACAATCCAATTCTTTCGAATTTCGCACCCAGCTGGCCGTCACAAAGGCCCCCACCATTACGCGTGAGTGCCTCGGACAGTGCTGCAAAGGAGCTACGGCAAGTCAAGGATGATTTAGTGCTATCGTGCGCTACTATCAACGTGCACAAGGTGTAGCATTTTGGTGATTGTTGCTACCCTGGTTACTACACTCCTTCTTTTCTCTGTTTCTGAAAGAACTTGAATCATAAACTGATGAAATGTGACACATGAATATTGGTAGGAACTCATCCTCAAGTTGGAGGCTCGTGACAACGAGCAGCGGCAGCTGCTGCAAATCTTGACAGAGGAGCGCGATAGATTGCGCCAGCAGGTGTAAAAGAGACACTCCCATAAAGAGGAGAGAGCAATAAAGAGAAGGCGCGTGGTGAGCAGGCAGCACGTGACTGTAAATGTTGCCATTGGAGCTTGGGCTGCATGTGCTGAACATTACACTACCCAATATCATTACCATCTCTTGAACTCCACTACACCGACCATCATGGAGTGACTACTCTTGCTGCACCTATTCAATCCTCTTCCACTACTCAAACTCTGCGCATACATCAAATCTCCCACTCATATTTTCCTCCTCTGCACGTCCAGTACATTACGCGCATCAACAGCGAAAATAGCATGCCGAGCAAGAACGAGCAACGGTTAATGCGATCACTCGAGGAGACCCGCAAGCAGTCTGAGCGGAAGGTGCATGCCAGTATGTACATACAATTATATTCGACGTATTCATACACATGGTACGCGTTTGCATATTCGTTGTGGATTGGATAAAAGACAGAGTACCTTTTGAAAAAAGTACCCTCAGCGGCCGATGACTTTTTTTTTTCCAGCGGTATTTGCAGATTTGGTTGTGTAGAGTGCTGTCTGAATTTATGTAGTGACTTCCCCGTGCCCTTTGATTCCTTTGTTAAGCCGTTTTCCTGATGTTACACGTGTCTATCCGTGTGGTGCGTGTACGTGTGTGTGTGTACGTGTGTGTGTGTACGTGTGTGTGCACATGTGTGCGTGTGTGTATGTGCGTGTTCGCGCTCAACGGTGTGTTTAACTGTGTCTGTGCTTTTATGTATACGTGCAGGCGCAGAAGCTTCGAGAGATGCGTGCAGCACTCACGGAGGCGGACGCTCAACTTACGGCTTACGAGTTTCGGGCAAAAGTGAGTTTGCATGCGAGTGCCAGCGCGTGCTATCACACTCTCTCTGATTCTCACTATCACTCCCGATCTTGGTCATTCTCTCTCTCTCTCACTCTGTCTCTTTTTCTGTGAACAAATAGGCAGAGTGCAAAGGAAAATTAGCTTCACTTGCAGAAATGAGAAAAAAATTAATCCTACAATCGTATATCCTTAATGATTTGGGATTGCACTCCAGGAGACACTCCAAATCAATATAACGCACAGCATACACAAGAACTGCACGTGACACGCCCACGTTGCGCACACCCACTAATAGTTGAGCTCTGTGGCGCACATGATCAGGTGAACGAGGCGGAGCGCAACGAAACGTCAGAATTACTCGCAGAAATGACACGCAGCATTCATAAAAACCGCGGCAGCAACAACAAGGCGTCCTCCTCTCCTTCCACGGAACAGCAACTCACTACAATTCACTCCCTTCGACTGCAGCTAGCCACTGCAGCTGACGAGGTGTGTGTGTGTGTGCGTGCCGGTGAGTGTGTGTGCGTGTGCGTTCTTGTGCACGTGTATGTGTGTGTGTGTGTGTGTGTGTGCGCGCGTGCGTGCGCGTGCGTGAGTGTTTGTGTGTGCGTACCTATCGTATACCAAACAGAAATGTAGTCGAAATGCTCACGACACATCCAAACACACACATATATGTATTTATATGTATCTATACATACATGACATCCGACTCGAATACGCGCACAGCAACAAAATGCAATTGAAATGCTCACGACACACACAAATACTCTCACATAAGTATGTATATATGTATATCTATATATAACGTATTGAACCTGCATACATGTACAGCAAGAAAATGCAGTGGAAATGCTCACGACTTTGCAGCAGCTGCAGCGTGAAACCGAGATAGAAAACAAAGAGCTGCGTGTCGTCGCGTTGTCGGTAGAGGAAACCGAGATAGAAAACAAAGAGCTACGTGTCATCGCGTCGTCGGTGGAGGATTTGCAAAAGCAAGTAGCTCTGCTCTCTGACATCAAATCTCAACGCGACAAGGCCCTCAAGACAAGTACGTGTAGTAGATGCCTGTGTGTGTCTTTATCTGTGCATGTGTGTGTGGGTGTGCGTTTGTGTGTGAATGCGCGCGATATACTTGTAAAAGTGTCAACATATACACGCAAACGCACAAACATACGTGTGTGAGTGTGTGTGTGTGTGTGTGTGAGTGCATGTGTATGTGTGTGTATGTATATGTGTGTATTTGTGCGAACACATGTAAAAATGCGTGTGGTGTGGGTTTGTTTTTCACGTACATACGCGTCAGGATACATCATTTGTGATTCTTCTCGCACACACACCCAACACTCGTGCGAACTCTTGCGCTCACCGCACACCCCCTGCCCTCTCACCCTCTCACATACACACAGAATCACAAGAGGTAGAGCAAGAACATAATGCTCTTTTTGATAGAGTAAGGACTCTCTTGATAGAATAAGGGCTTTTGGACAGAATGCAGAGCTCTTTTTGATAGAATATCAGTCTTTTTTGTTTGAATCCAGGGCTCTTTTTGATAGAATGGGTAGAGGGCTTTTAATGAAATTGTCTCACATACAAACAGAATCAGAGGAGGCGGAGCAGGGGAGGCATCGGATCGGGGAACTCATGAGGCTGGTGTCGGTGCTGCAGCAATCTGCACACAACCCACCCGAGAATCGACGTATGAGTGTTGGTGTGTCAGGCATGTATCTATTCTGAATTTACCGGATGTGCTATAGAATCGTGTATATGTATGTGCAAATGTACCGTGGACTATATGGTGTACACATGTAGGAATCGGGGTGGGCGGTTAATGATTTGCAGGCTCCCTCAATTACCAGAGTTGTACAAGAGCCCCAATAATGTGTTCCAAGACACGAACAACAAAAGTGAGTGTATCTGTACATGTATGTGAGCGTACAGGTACAAGCTGGTACATTATGCACACGTACCAAAACAATAAGTATACGAAATGTTTGGAGGCACATTTCGTATACAGTGACGAAAGTTTTGGAGGCACATCTCCAAAACAGTGACTACTAGAGCCCTTTCCTGCCGACGTGTCGAGCAACAGACGCAATCATACCGAGCTCTAACTCAACCACGCGCTGTGCACGTTTGCACAGATTCAGATCGCTCGACGTCGCCCTTGCCGCATGTAGAGGATCCTTCAGGTCATTCAGGTAGACTGCTTCCGCTGCAGCCGCTCGGTAATCCGTATAAAGAGCTGCAAGAGAAGGTGCGTTTCTGTGTGTGTGTATTTTTTTGGAGTTGACTCATCCATTGGTAGCTCGCAACGACAGGAAGACTGTGATGTGTGTGGAGATAGACACGGCCAGATGAGCAGATGGACACGCACATACTCGCTTACGCACGCACCCACACCCTCACCCTCACCACCATATTCTCTCTCCAATTCACTCACATTTACACAAAATACTCCCTCTTTCCCGCACACTTGCGCACGTGCGCGTGTAATCTCTCTTTCGCACACACCCATGTACACTTGCGCGTACTCACCTCTTTACCTCTCTCTCACATACAGCCATCCGAGAGGCAAAAGCGAAGCAGTCTCGACGACAACAGAGACACAAAAGCACTACACCAACACTCATCCAAGTCCCGCGGTACACCTCTATGAACACATATCCTTACGTCGTGGTGTAATTACATACATGACATACATGACATACACCACAACGCACTCATCACGACTGTACATCACAGTCGTATTTCAAATGTATTTCGTATGAAATACACGAGAACGCGTTCTTACGACAGACAATACAGACAACAAAGGATCATTCAAATGTTCTTCCAAGTCACTCGCAACGCATCTACAAATGAGAATACGCATTTACATCGTGACGTCCATATATAAATTATCCATGTGCGAATGTTAACCCTCAACCCATCCCCTCCTTCCTGCCACTACAGGCAACAAAAGCACAGATACGGGTGGAGGTGTGAGTAGTGTGAGCGGTACAGGAGCTTCGATAGTCGGGAAAGTGGGAGGGGTCAAAGGAGGTGGAATGCTGGGTAAACTCATCAACTGGACGTCAGCTGCGTCTTCAAAGACGCCCAAATCTGCTGCGTTAGTCTTTTTTTTTTAGTTCATGTTTCTTTTATTCTTCCGTCAAGCTCATTTTTGCACGTGTTCCAGATTCTGAATTCCTGAGACGTTTGTGGATGGGTGTACGTGAATACATGTGTGTTTACGTGAGTATGTGCACTATATATATATACCCACCCCCGTGTTTTCTGTGAATATTTGCATTTGGGTGTGTATAGCAGACAACATGTAACTTAACCTTGTTTGTGCCTGTGTGTGTCCTGTTCAATCTATATCAAATATTCATATGTTATATAACTTGTCTGAATATCATCAAATTTCACAGTTCTCCATCAGCTGTTGTCGTTCCCAGCAGCCGCGCATCCGGCACACACACCAACACATCTGCAATAGTGAGCTCTGGCAGTTTTGAGGGTACATATTTCTATCTATTCATCTATATACATATCTATCTACACACACACAAACACGCACACATGTATACATGCAAATACGTAAGTAGACATTTTTAGTGTGGATGTGTGTGCGTATGCCTGTGTTTGTGTATGTATGTGGATGTGTGTACATGTATATAAAATACATATATGCATATCTATATACATATTTGCATACACATGCTGCACAATTTGATTGAAACTCGCCGGGTTTGAGTAGTTTTGAAGTGCAATTGTTTATATGATCTTATAGTGGCTTAGAACATGGTACATGTTGTTTCTCCTACATGTCATTCCTACAGGCACCCCAAAGGCAGCCAGAGAGGATTTGTTCCGTAATACTGCTGCCAATGCGCCCGAGGGGCTCCACGCGAGTATCCAGGTGTGTGGGTGTGTTTGGGGTTCCTAAGGGTGTATACAGGTATACCTTTTTGTGAGTGAATTTTATGAAATATTGTGAGTGCGCGTACGATTTTTCAAAGTATGTTTCACGTTTTGGTTTTGCTGCAGATGACACGAACCTATCTCAGTCCTTCTTGCCCCAACCCTTCACAAGCTCCCTTTCCCCCTCCACACCTTTTCATTTTGGCAACTCAAATAATTTGTTTTTGTGTGATTGTGTTTGTGTATGTGTGTATGCGCGCGCGCGTTTGGGAGTGCGTGTGCATGTGCTCTCGTCTTTGATGGGTGTGTGCGCATGGAATGCCAGGCACAACTTACATTTGTGGCGGAAAAGCAAGCATCTCCAAGCCCTCGGGCAGCGTCTACCGTTGCAGCAGCTGCAAACACCAACATGTCCTCTTCTTTCGCCTCGAGTCTTGCTGCTTCACAGTCGCAGGTGCGTGTATGTGTGTGTGTATATACATTTCACAATCACAGGTACGGGTGCGTGCGTGTGTATATACACCTCGCAATCGCAGGTGCGTTTGTGTGTGTGTGTGTGTATATACTTCACAATCACAGGCACGTGTGTGCGCGTGTGTATATATATACATGTGTGAATACATGTGCATAACAATGTGTCCTCGTCTGTCGCCTCAAGTCTTGCGGCTTCACAGTCGCAAGGGTGTGTGTGTGTGCGTGTGTGTATTCACATATGTATGAACGTATGAGTATACCAACATACCCTCATTTTGCATGTCCGGTCTTGTTGCTTCGCAATCGTATGTCACACATTTACGTACGTACGTACACAAATACACTCGCACATCGCACTCATACACACGGTACATATAACGCTCATACACACATTATATGCGTTGTGTTCTCGTCTTTTCACTCGAGTCTTGCTGCTTTGCACTCGCAGGTGCGTGTGTGCACGTGTATGTGTGTGCATGTACGTGTGTACATGCGTGCGGGTGGGTGGGTGGATGGGGTTGTGAATGTGTTGTTTCAGTGTGTGTGTGCATGTGGGTTCTCGTCACTCGCCTTGAGTCTTGCTGTCATGCATTCACAGACTGCCATGATGTGCGTGGCTCGCAACTGCAATGAGGGGAACCCCCCACTTGTTGCTCCTCTTTGATTTTCATGTGCCTGTCATACACACACACACATACACACACACATACACACATACATACACACACACACACAGGTGCATGCATGCATACATTCATACATAAAGGCCTGCGTATGCATGCATACGTGTAAAACGCACGCACACAAATATCAACCCACGTACATACACAAATACACTCACTTCTTTCACATCATAACCATACACATCCCGGTATGTACAAATGTGTACACGTACACACACGCGCACATACATCACACACTTCATCAACAGAGAAAGTCTTTGGATGCCGCTTGCCTCTCCCCGACGCATTTGCCGACCTTCACGGGATCAGGGGGCCTTTTGAGAGATATTGGATATGCGGAAGTAGAAGAGGCGGATGATGACGAAATTGTTGCTGAATGCATTGCTGAATTCTCTGCTGTTGACGGTATCGCAGCGTGTGTGTGCGTGTGTGTGTGCGTGTGTGTGTGTGTGTGCGTGTGCGTGTGTGTGTGCGTGTGTGTGTTTATGTATTTATACATGTATGCACACACACGCACACAAACACACGCACACACGTACACATGTATGTATATATACATGTGTGTGTGTATATATATCCTTACGCGTACACGTACATGCACACAGACACATGATCCCTGAGTGTAGAGCTTACAGTGTACCACGTCCAGAATTAGCATAGCAGTGTTTTGGTGATGAAGGTATGTTCAAAGAGGGTAGGGCCAGGGATGTTTAGTGATGACGTTTAGTATATGTACATATACGTAATATATTTAGATGTATGAATGTATGTATATGCATATATATGTATATACAAATACACATACATATACATATATGTATATGTGCATATATACATATATATACATACACATATATATACATGTATTTGTATGTGTATGTGTATGCCATGATTGCATTTTCCTAAAAGCGCAAAGTCGGTGTCGAAAATCAGCACTGTTCGGGAAACAGCGCTGCAAAAACAGGGCTCTTTTCCGAAAAAGAGCCCAACGACTTGCTAACAATTCAAGAAATCTACTGGCAGATCGCCGTTTGAATATATGCATACATGTAAGGGCACATTGCAGACAGTCATTGAAGACATTTTTTGTCATTCAAACCAGAACTTTGCTTTGTCCATTGGAATTTGGTGCGACTTGCGCATGAGTGACATAATTTGCAATGATACATATCTGAATGTCTAGTTCTGCGGCGTGCCTCATTCAACAGGAGAATATTGGGTTCATGCTGGCATGTATAAACATGAAAATAACTTGTAGTTCTTTGGCCTCCAGGATCTGGAGTGCATTTTGCAGCAGGGCAGCAGTGCCTGCTGGTCAAGGAGGGCAATAAAGGCTGGACCCTTCTTCTCACTGGTAATATGCGTAGTGTATTACATCAAATGTGTGCAGACTTTAACCTTTTTGATAATCAAGAGGTTGACAATATTTATTTTGTAGGTTGATCGTGTATGTCTGTATGTATATGTCTGTATGTATATGTATGCATACACACATGTACACATATTCATGCACGTATATACACGCATGCACACGAACGCGCACGCACGCACGCACAAACACACAGCGGAAGGGATGCAGGGCTGGGTGCCAACGTCAATTGTCAAAATATTGGGTCGTGAGAGCTTACTTCATAGATCGCCCGTCAGTCCCACCGGTATGTTGATTTATGTTGAGAAATTTTTTTAACTTCCTTGTGTGTTGGGAGCAACCAGGCGTCCCATTTGAACTTGAATTTGTATTGTTTGCTACGTATTTCTTACATTTTTGCACGCTCAGTAGATTGACAATCAACTTTGCAGTTTTCTCCGCTTCATATAGTGCATGCATGTACAACGCACACAACACGAAAACACACACATATGCACGCGTGCACACACACATGCACACACACGTGCACACACACCCCCACCCTCCCTCTCCTTCTCTCTCTCTCTCTCTCTCACACACACACACATACATACACACACACACAAACACTCTCTTTTCTCTCTCTCTGCAGCTCGTGGGTATTGCTGCGTGATCTTTGAGGAAATGATTTCGTTTGTACAGAGCTTGACTATTTTCTTTGCATATCTTTTTGTGCAGTGTTCGCCTGACGTGGCCCGTGTTCACCGTGACACACAACGTGCTGCAGGAGGATCACAAGGAGGAAAGCATGCACGAACTCAGCCAAAAGGAAAAGATGGAGGAAGAGAAGGAAGAGGAGGAGCAAGTAAAGGAAGAACAGCATCGGCACGTCGCAAGTTACTGGCACAGGGTCACACAAGAGGACTTCTACAAAACCTCAATCACCTTGGCCACCACGGTGAAAGCAAAGTAAATCATGCAAGAATGCCTTCAAGTCCGTCGCTTTTATTCTCCTCACGAACACCACAATTTTCTCTGCCCCCAACCCGCCATATATTGTCAACAACCACAAATTTTCCTTCACAATCACCGCTGCTCAGTCCATCATCTCCGGGAAATTTTGTTCCAGTATCATGTCTAGCCCTGCAAAACCCACCCTCAAAGCCTTCACCATCGGATAAGGCGTTGGTGCACACAAGTTCTATTGGGTCTGTTACTCACATTGACTACTGGAGTGAGTCTCCGTCGTGCACCTTGCCAAATTTGCAGCGGAATGCAATAAATACCTCACCTGTCAACACTACAGCAAGAGAAAGACAAATGGCAATCGGAATTGACGCGCTTAATCTCCCCGGGGGAGGTCAGAAATGGGAAAAGGCTCTGCTATGGGCGCAGAGCGAGCGGGAAATAAAAGCTGCGATTGGCGTCGAAATGGCACATGGCGAAAAGGGCGCATCCAGAGCAGAGGTCAGGAGGAGTCTTTCTGAATTTTCTGTCTTCAGTCCTGCTGCTGAGATGCCTGGGAATACAGTGCTAAATTGCTGAATTGCCGAGTTGAGGAGGAATTGTTGGTTCGGGGGAAAGGGCACGTGTGCATATATACATGTATATGGACATGTGTATGTGAATATACACAAATAAATGTATATTTACGTACAGATATACACACATACATGCATAGACAGATATATATGTGTATGCATGTGAGTTTGTACATACATATATATATAAACGTGTGTGCGTGTATAGATATTTATACATATATATATATATATATATATGT
>Ga0105054_10011035_pt1 | contig 11356 bp, 7 predicted proteins | sample BON02_FD_78091 | JGI IMG/M metagenome (GOLD analysis project Ga0105054, IMG submission 78091) | Freshwater microbial communities from Lake Bonney liftoff mats and glacier meltwater in Antarctica - BON-02 (megahit assembly) | ecosystem: Environmental > Aquatic > Freshwater > Ice > Glacier... | reverse complement strand
GCCAAATACGCGAGTTTTAGCTTTTTGCTAAACAAAGGGGTCAACGATTTTATCATTAATTCCAAGAATCCTGTGAACGTAACGCTTCTCAGAGATAAGGAAACCGAAAACCCCGATAATAAAGGGGACTTTGAAATAACGTATCAGATTGAAAATGGAACTGGGAAACTCTATTTGAAAGAAGAAGCTTTTGACGCTGGAAAACCATTTAACTTACCAAAAGGAATTTCGGAGATGGGATACCTTCCGGATACCTTGGGTGAACATAGATTAATCGTTACGGCCAAAGCTCCTGATGGTGCTACCTTGACCGAGGTTCTACTTCTTACTGTACTTAACCTCGGCTTTACCATTAATGCCACTGCGGCATCGACCCAAGTGGAATTGAATACTAATCTGGCCGTCGCCATAGATCTGAGGACCCAAGACGAAGAATCTGACGTAGCATATGAAATTACCCATTCCTTTTCACCTACTAGCGAAGGTGCTGGTACCGTGCGCGACCAGAACGGTGGTGTAATGGATCCAGGTAAATATAGGCCTATAATTCCCAATTCGTACAATTTCACTTTTACGAGTACTGAACTGGGAAAACGGACAATATTCTTTGATGTGAGGGATTCCAACGGACAGATAAAACAGGACAGCGTTGAAATCGAGGTGGCGAACATCCCATTTACTTTTTCCGGTAATTCGGAAAGCAATTCAGTTTTTTTAAATGAGCGTACTCAACTCAATTTTAATATTAAATCCAATGGCAACACAGAGAATATAGATTACAATATTTCCTATGAAATTGTGGAAGGCAACGGAAGGCTGACCGGGATCAATGGCAACACCCTACAGAACTCAACAGGCTATCCAGTTGAACTTAGTAACTTTTCACTTTATTATTATCCCGAAAATTTAGGTTCACACCAGATTTCATTTATAGTAACCGACAATTACGGGCAGAAAGTTGGGCCAGTCAATATTGATCTTGAAACCAAACAGAACGATTTTACATTGAGTATGACCCCGTCAAAGACTTCCGAGTTTGCAAATTTACCGGTAGATATAATTATTGACATCAATGAAATACCTGAAGGAACCAATGACACTTATGAAGCCTTTTATTCATCCGGCAAGAATAGCTCATTGCGGGTAAACGGAACGGAGTATGGTCCAGGCGAAAAATTTCAACTTGGCCCAAACAATAACAATGTAGTCTATACAGGTACTCAAGCTGGTCAGCATGATATTGTACTGAGTGTAGAATCAAGTGCGAATGTTACGCATACTGCAAATACTTCGGTCAACTACAACCAAGTGGATTTCTTGTTCACTGGAGGGAGTCAAAAAACCGATATTTCAGTCGGCGAGATCACCTCGCTTAACTTCAACATTTCAGAAAGTATTGGTTCTTCCGAATATACCATCCGATATAGCTTAAACGGAAATGCCCTTATTAAGAATGAAAATGGCATAGAAGTGAGTGCAGGGAATATTTATGATGTTCCCAAAGGAAATTTCAACTGGAGCCTGGAAGGCACCGACGAGAGCAATATCAATTTAACTTTTTATGTTCAAAACGATACCGGTCTTGAAAAAACGGTTACTATATCCATCGACGTAACACCAAAGAATTATAATTTTAATGCAAACGCGACACAATCACAGGTATATACAGGAGAGATTGTTGATATTAATTTTAATATCAGTGAATTGGGCATTGGAGGCGATAGCTATGTGATGTATTTTTCAACCGGAAGCAGTAACGGTAGCTTTGAATATCAAGGCGATACCTATGCCGCAGGAGAAAGTTTTAACGTTCCAGTTGGCTCTTTTCAAGGAAGGTATACTGGAATATCTGAATCCAACCATAATATTGAATTTACGGTCAGATCAACTTCAGAAGTTGAAAAAACAGCAGATGTCAATATTAATTTTGAAAAGTATGAAGAATTTTTCGATTTTACCGTTGGCCAGCCGTCGCAAGATAAATATGAAAATCAACCCTTCCTATTGAATGTGGTCACAAATGCCACCTCTGGACACGATACATCTGTCATTTACCAAATGACATTTGAATTTGCCGATATAAACGGAGGGTACATAAACCATCGGGGAAAGATATATAGGGAGGGTGAGGTTATTCCCCTGGAGTACGGTTCTGTAGCGATGCAGTTTTATCCACAAATCGACGAAAGTTTTACTATTAATTTTCGTGTCGAAAATTCAACTGGCATATCACAGACCACCAGTGAATCGATTTTAATGCTTAAAAAGCCCACAGCAGCCGTCAAAGGAGAGAAGCATAATATACGATGTGGTGGTCTTAATGGCTGTGACTACGTGGTTCGGATATATACCTGTTTTGCTGCAAATTGTTCCGAAGCCTACAATGGTGCCACTTTACAACAGGTAGAGGTTCGTATTTATAACCGTAATAATAATAGATGGGATACAATGCTATTCAATTACAATGACGCAAGAGGATCAGGTGTTGAACGCTATTTTGAACTAGAGGAAGAACCGAGGGAGAATAGACTTAAATACCTAGACCAAGATTATGAGGTCAGGGTACAGGACAGCAATGGCCAATGGAGTAATACAGTAAGGGGGTCAATAATTAGGGTATAATGGAAAAAGTAACATAAGAACCATTTTGGCATTTAACTTTTTTTGAGGATAATGGTTACCAAAACATCGGTGCCATCAAGATTATCCTCGGTCTCTACCACAAGTTTATTTTTGGTAAATTCCATAATCTTCATTTCGTTTCGTGTATCAAAAACGATACGATTATTGTTTATGAGTTCGTATGAATCTGTTTCAATAGTGGTAAACGCTTGATTTCCATCACAAGCAAGCCCGTTCTCGTTGATGTTATAAGCTCCTTTCTCTCCTTCCCCCCTTTTAGCAAAAAAGGTCAAATTATCTTTGATACATTGTTTAATTTCCTGTGTATTGAACAAATCTATATTTGAGGTGCCGTCGCCATTGATATCTACCGCTCTATCGGTCATTATAGATTCATATTCCCATTGACCCAGTAGGGCTTGAGCCTTGTCCGATTCTGAAAGATTATCATTATCATTACTACATGCAAAAAATAGTAAAATAGAAAAAATGAGAAAAACATTAATATTAATTTTCATAAGAACATGTTTTAGACCTTTGCATAAAGATAAATATTATGAGCGTAGGTATGGCAATCATTAAAACTCTAATTATATCTTCATTTAATTAAACTTCCATAAATTTACAAAAATCCTTTGGTGCAATACTTGTTGCCTGTCAGGCCTCATGGCTCTGGCTTTAGGGTTTTGTTCCTTTAAATTCGAAAATAAAGCGTTTAATCCTGATGGAACCCATACTTTGTCAACTCTTTCAATAACGATTCATAATGCTTTTCCGGAAAGTTCCTCCGTTCATTCAGAAAATGCCGTAGGGTATCCCTTGGCATTTCACAGTTGTCCTCCAACTTCCTAATAGAGAGAGCTTCCCGTTCCAACAACCAATTTCTTAGGGGTACAAACTTATAATCCATAGTGGTATAGATTTTTGAACTTATTACAAATGTACTCAAAAGCGTACAATTCTAATAATATAGTTAAATCAAAATGAAGGGCTTAAAATAGCCCTTCATCTGCGAAGGAGAAATATCCCTCCCTAGTGATTATTATGCTGTCAAGGGTTGATATGTCCACCAATTTTGAGGCTTCCCTTAACTTGTTGGAGATTTGCTTGTCGGCTTCCGAGGGATTTAGATTCCCTGACGGATGGTTATGGACCAGGATCAGGGAGCTTGTCTTGATCAGGATGGCATGTCGCAGTACGTCCTTTGTCGAAATTAGACAACCATTATCGGTACCAGATGTAAGATGGTGTATGTTCACCACCTGATTTTTACGGTTCAAATGTATGACCTTCACTTCTTCGTGATCGTCCATTACATCGTCAAAGAAGGGATATATGAACTCCCTCACGGAACTGGAAGAGGTTATTTGAAAACTGGGTAGTTCAGTTCTCCTGTAAATGGCCGTTAACTCTCCAACGAAATCTTTAAAGGTTGCGATTCGAATGTCTTTCATTATAGTATGTTTTTAAGATTATGCGGCGAAAAAAATCAACGGGAGCGCAGCGGTGGGGATAGGTCCATGTGGAGATTTTAAAAAATTGCGGTGGGCTCCCCCGACAGGAGGGATGCCCCATTTTTTCAAATACTACATGGACAGGGCAGATGCGGCTTGATTAAATTGCGGCATAAGTATGAAAAATGAATTTTTAGGCTGGCACCAACCATTATAAACAAGAAATACCCGAATCGTTTTGAGAGGGTTCGATACCCTTGCAAAATGAATTTCCTTGATCACTGGATAGGCAAAACTCTCTATATGTTTTTATAAATCTTCCAAAATCATTTCCAGAACGAATTAGGGATTTCATTTCTTATTTTTTTCATGGTTCGCTTATAGAAAATTCCATAACTACCGAATGCCAAAGTTCATGTTACACCTAAGTTGAAACCAAGGCTCTAATTTTGAAAAAATAATGGATACAATACTTGGTAAAGTGCCAATATGGGTTGTCTTTAAAGAAAATGAAATGATCCAAATAGAAAAAATAGAGATAAAGCTCCCCAAATGGAAATGGTGACAAGTAACTTTGGAATTGGGGGTAATTTGCATATCTCCCAATTTAGATCCTGTAGAACTTTTAAAGATGGCAAAAGAAATACTGAAAATTTGGCTAGTAGGTTAATGTGTTACGGCTTCATTCTGAGATTGGCGAACAGACAGAGTTCCTTTATCTCGTCGACTGTTCTTCTTCCCGCATTCTTGGTTAACAATAGTTCCTTCAGCGATATCCGGGCCAAGTCTTGGGTCGTTCCTTCCAATAGGTCAATACTATCTACAGTTTTCAATACATTCAATGCCCGGGTGGACAATGGCAATTGGCAGATTTTGGTATTCTTGTCAATGTAGACAAATTTGGATATAGCATTGACCTCTTCTTCCATTTCCTTATAGTGGTGGGGAACTTGTTTCTTGAATTTTCTTATGGTGGAAAGGGCTTCCAAAAATTCACAGTAAGTGATTATGTCCTTTTTCATTACATAGTTTTTGGTTGCATCACGATTGTTCCAGCTTTCAATCCTAGAGTTTTTTATTACTTTCAACCAGCCACCTTGCTATATTGACTCGTGTGCTTGTGGATGCGTGCTCCCAAATAATCCTGAATCAATCTAAATTCACAACCTTTGTCGATCAAATAAAATCCACAGGAACACAGTAAAATATTTGGTTGCATATTTTCAATTCTGTCCTTCCCTCCTACCGTAGCCATAAGCTATATTGCGTATGTCTTTTTGGAAGGTTCCAATAAGGCCTCATTAGTTCCTAGAGAAATTGTTTATTTTCAAGGTATACAAATATTTCTTCAGGGGACCTAGAAGAAAAGTTTTCATAGTTTATTAGAATCTTAGTCTGTCAAACTTACCAGACCCGGTGTGTACTCAAACCGGATTATATTCTTACCAATCATATCACGAAATTTCCCATTCTGTGAAATCTTAAACTCGGACCCTGAATCACATTCTCCATCTTGATCATCAGTTCCCTTCTCAATAATGCACTATCTGCATTTTCTTGAACGAATCAAAAGGTTAATATCCGATGAATTTTTAGAATTTGTCATGGTTTCGCTATTGTAGTTTTATTTATAATTAAACAAGGTAACTTTTTAAACACATACTCTGAACTCCGTGCAGGAAAGATTAGGCGGTATGGCCTCTATATCAATTGGCTCTATGAAATCACCTTGTCACATTTTATGGGGCAAGGGTGGAACCAAGTTCCAGGTATGGGTTTCCGACATCATTATAATCCTCGTTTAGGCGCTCCTTTGGAAAAGGAAAGGCTGATTATTACCGATTTTAAAAAATTACTTTTAAAAATTTTAAAAATTCATTCGATATCGTTAAATATTTTTTCGAATAGATCATAGTATCGTGTTAACCTCTGCTATCTTAGTATTCATTTTATATTTTGTACATCATGGAAAATAATTCAAATACATTTTTAGCTTTATTGGTAGGAGGTACCATCGGCACTATCCTAGGTATTCTATATGCCCCTGACAAGGGTTCGGAAACCCGGAGAAAAATAGCTGAACGGACGGAGGATTCAAAAGATTCATTTTTAGAGAATGCTGCGGATCTTAAAGAAATGGCGAAAATGAACTATATTCAAAAAAAGGCCTCTTTAGATAACACTATTGAGTCCTTGGTTTCAGATGCCAGTTTTAAGGCGGGCGATCTTATTTCAACCTTAGAAGGAAGTTTAGCAGATCTAAAAATGAAGAACAAGAAACTCCAAAAAAAATAATGGGAACCATGAAAACGATGGCCTAAATGACGTTTGAATTAAGATGTACTAGGGAGTTAAAAAGTATACCTCTAATTTAAAAAAGTTTTTTATTTTAACACTTTCCTGGCATATAAGATTTTCTACTCAGGTCGTTTGCCTGTTTAACTTTTACTCCTAGGAAAGTAGAAGTGTTTTATATTTAAAAATTATTGATTTGGCTTTTACTTGTTATTGATAAAAAAGTCAATTGAAAATTGGCTATCTACTTGCTATGGATAATTGCACGTCATTCATTCTTAAGTGACGACCATAATGACCCTTTAATAATGCAAAGAAGATTTACAAGAACTATTTATCAGAAAGAGGATTGACGAAATAACGTATAGCACTGAATCCTTAATAAATTGGCTGATGGACAAAATACTTTGTAAAGATCAAAGAATACCCCAAATTGTTCTCGGTATTTGCAACCTGTCCAATGTAAAATAAAACTAATGTTTATGCTAACAACGCAACCTTATATTTTTCTAGTGGACGATAGCGAGGATGACCGTCAGCTTTTTTTAGAAGCTTTGGACGAACTCAATCTGAAAGCAACAATCACTACTTTCGAAAACGGCGTAGATCTTATGGCCAATTTGATGGATTCATCCATAACTCTGCCAGACATCATTTTTCTGGACCTGTACATGCCACTAATGAATGGTGAGGAATGTCTGGTAGATATTCGTTCCAATCCTCAATTATGTGATATCCCCATCATTATTTATTCAGGCTATCATGATGAACATAAGATAAAATTCCTCAAAGAAAAAGGGGCCAACTGTTATCTTGAAAAACCAAATACCTTTGAGAAACTAAAGCATTTAGTAGATTACTGTATCAAATCTTTAGGACAAGAGAACTATGGGGAAACAAGGTTTGTATTTCGCTAATTAATAGTCTGCCTATAACAGCAGATACTTCCGATTAAAATTCCACATTATCGTTAGAAATTGTAAGTCCGATTGACTAGGTGCAAATTATCCGAAAGAAAATTTGAATAAATTTGAAATTAAAAAATATTATACCAAATTAAGTTCGCCGTAGGTATTTTAAAACAATTAGATAACATATAGACATAATAGAATAGAGTCAAATGTTGGAAATAATTTCAAATATTAACTATTAGTTATGCAGCCTCACGATTATAAACGAAATTCAGACAAAACTTAAAACATCTGCTGGATAGGTTCATAAAGCACATTTTAATTGCTCTGCAGTATATCGTTCAAAAACGGTAGAAATCTTTACAAATAATACATTAAATGACCATTTCCGAATAATAAAAAACAAAAATATTTTGTAATAGATTCTATACTCATTACCATATAAAAATATCTTTTTTTGATAAATCATTTAAACCCAACAAATCTCTAATTAAACGGTGCAGGAATTGCACTAATATAATTAAGATATATAAAGTAATTGCACTTCAGTAAATGGGTTACTTTAAGTAACCATTTAGGAGCATTTTCAAAACTAAAGTATATAATGATGAAAACTGTAACAATCTCACAAAGGCAAATAAATTATAAAGGTCGAACCCTTACCTAATTCGCTAGTGGCATAGATATGGCCTTGGTGGTTTTCCACAATCTTTTTACAGATGGCCAAACCTATTCCAGTCCCCGAGTATTCATTCTTTTGGTGAAGGCGCTGGAACACCTCGAAAATCTTATCGGTGTACTCCTCTGCAAAACCGATTCCATTATCAGTGTAGGTAATTTTGTAATAATAACTGTAGGGTTTTAAAAATTCACCAGGAATTTGTTTATAATCCACTCTCTCAGATTTTAGTTGGATTTGGGGATCTAACTTAGGATTTCGATATTTCAGGGAATTGGCAATGAGGTTATCGAACAATTGTTTGATCTGAAAGGAAACACCCTTTATTATTGGCAATTTCTCAATATTGATTTTAGCTTTGGTATCAGAAATATATTCGGAAAAATCTTCCAGAGCCTTTTCCAACACCAAATTCAAATCTACTTTTTCGAAATCTTCATGGCTACTATCAATCTGTGAATAGGTCAACAAATTTCGGATCAAAGATTGCATTCTAGCCGCCGCATTGTCAATTTTCTCAAAATATCCTTTTCCTTTTTCTGATAGCTTTTTCTTTTCCTCTTCATCGAAACGAGAAATGAATATTTGAATTTTCCGCAAAGGCTCTTGCAAGTCATGGCTTGCCACCCGGCTAAAAGATTCTAGCTCTATATTGCTGCGGATTAATTTGGAATTATTAATTCTCAAATTATCGGCAGCCTTAATTTCGTCGCTTACATCTTGTACGACCCCTATCATAACCGTGTGCCCCTCCCTCTCCATAAATTTACCTTTGGACTTAAAGTACTTTATAGCTCCATCCTTGGTTATGACCCTATATGTATGTTCAGAAGAATCCTTGTTTTCCATTGCCAATTGACCAATTTGATCGTACTGCTCCAGATCATCGGAATGCACAAATGTTCGGTACTTTTCCATGGAGCATTCAAACTCTTTAGGTTCATAACCCAGTAGCCGGTAAAAGTTATCTGAGATTTCTGTGTTACCAGATTTCATATGCCATATATAGCTTCCTATTTTAGCCATTCGTTTAGCCTCTAACATAATGGAGTTCTGAATTTCTAAATGCTCGTTTAGGTTTTTAAGTTCTAGAAGTGCATTTTTTTCCTTCGAAATGTTATTAGCCGTTACAGTCACATTGTTGCCCGCACGCATGGCGGTCGCATGAAACCAGGACAATTTACCCTTAAATTCAAAACTCGATTCATATTCCACTGTTCGGTTCTTGACAAAGCACTCAACCATATTATTGAAGACGCCCGACTCAAAAACACTCGGGTTTGCAACGGAAACCTTCTCCCCGACGATATCAAAGGGGATATCACCCGTTATTTCCAGTATACGTTCATTTATATATAAGTACTTGAAATCTGTAATGTATCCTGAATCGTCCACTAAAGGTTCAAATGACATTATAATATTATTGGTGCTGTCCAAAACGCTCGCAAGAAAAGCCTCAGTACGTATTAATTCTTTATTCTGAACAGTTAGCTGTTCGTTCAATACCATTACTTTTTCATGGGCTTTATTCTCCTCTGTTTTATTTCGGACAACTACTAATATTCCATTTTTCATTGGCTTGATTATCGAATGAAACCAAAACTTTTCCCCATTTAATGCAACTTGCCGTAGCAAGTCTAACGTCTCGTTTTGTTTAAAAGCTTTTATCATTTCTTCAAGTTCACCATTAATTAGTAGAAACGGAAATACCTTTGAAATGGGTTGGCCCATTATTTTCTCTGGATCCAATCCCAAATAATCGCGATTACATTCATTAGCGAAAATTATTTTGAAATCGACTATTCCGATGTTATTATCATAAATGGGCTCATAGTAATTCATAATATTGTCGGTGCTCTGGACAATATTCTGCAGCAGTGTTTCAGATGATTGAATGTGGTACTTATCACTTAAAATTTTCATGAACGTCACTGTGAAAATCCCTAGCGAAAAAAAAGCTAGCATTAAAGAGGTAATGGGTGTAATATTCGTCTGTTTTTTATATTCGGACAACCTCTCTTCTAAGAGGAAATCTTTTTTCAGAATCATTTTTGAATTTAATCCCCGTAATTCTTTTAAAAGTTGTGCGGTCTGATTTACGTGAGTTAAAACAGTTGAGTCTGATTCTGGCAACCCTATTTTACCGTAAAGGGCGCTCAAATTAGAATGTAGAATATCCTTCAGTTCTTCTACCGAATCTAAATTGTCGCGGTAATCCGGTATATCTTTGGTTAATTCACTAAGTCTTTCAAATGCTCTATCGCTTTCCAATTTGTAATCGATATAAGAATCTGCAAAGGAAGAATCCTTTAAGATTACAGAACGAAACTCAGCCGATTCCATTAAGCTGTACTGTGAAAACAAATTGTTTATTTCCTTATCAATCATAAAGGAATGTGATACCAACTCAGCCGACTTCTGCAGGTTCTTAATCTGCATGTAGTTTATACTTGCAATAAACAACAAAAGAAACAAGGCTATGGCCATTACAATCTTATAGGGGGTTGAGGCTCCGGAACTAAAGCGAAAAAAATTGAATTTCATCTATTATTTTTTTAAAATGTAAGGTAACCGCGAAATTATTTATCGTAGAATTATTTTCATATGGCTTCAATTACTATAACAGGAATCCTTATAAATCATAAACGTAATAAAAATTTACGTAAACCGAGATTGGAAGTTTTGAACTGCCAATAGGGGCTAAAACAACTTTTCAACGGCTTTACGCAATTTACTAAAGTAATAGGGCCTGTTTAAAAAATATTTGCTCCATTTACAAAAGTGTACTTTTGCTCACTGTCGCAGAAGTGAAATATATTACCAAAGTAAATTGTTTTGATTGTTTAATAACCTCTTTCACCAAAATGAACTTGCAACAAAAAACGGGACAAAAAGTTAAGCTACATTTTTAAATTGCATTAATTATTCAAATTCCAGTATTGTTCGGTTACCCAGAGCTGAATGTCCTCTATTTCGGTTGTGCCAGGTTTCTATCCACTCCAACTCACGACAGTACAGTAAATTGGGCAAACGAATGAAAAACCTGAGCAAGAGTACGGTGGAGCCAGTGTTCGGTAGTTTGACCCAGTTCTACGGCCCAATAAAAATAGGCTTACTGGGCAAGGCAGGTGCAAATAAGGTCATGCTCATGGCGGCAATCGCCTTCAACTTGAAGAAATACCTTAAGAAAGGGGGAAGGAAGCCCACGATTGGCATTTTCGAGGCCATTATGGATGTCTTCCAAGGCCACCTGACCACTTTTTACCGGCACATCCGACCGAGACCGGTTCTCCAAATGGCTGCGTAAAAACAACCTACTAGGGTCGATATCTTACGTAAAGAGTACTTCTGCAACGGCCACGAACCTTTTACGGGACACCAGCATTGTTGATTTT
>Ga0105054_10011028_pt1 | contig 11360 bp, 11 predicted proteins | sample BON02_FD_78091 | JGI IMG/M metagenome (GOLD analysis project Ga0105054, IMG submission 78091) | Freshwater microbial communities from Lake Bonney liftoff mats and glacier meltwater in Antarctica - BON-02 (megahit assembly) | ecosystem: Environmental > Aquatic > Freshwater > Ice > Glacier... | reverse complement strand
TGTCGAGCGCCTGATTCGCGACGATTTTCTTGAGCCGGCCGTTCTCGCCCTCCAACTCTTTGAGTCGTTTGGCGTCGTTGGCTTTCATGCCGCCGTATTGGGCGATCCAGCGGTGCCAGGTCGATTCGGCGATCTCGAGATGGCGGCACACCTCATCGAGCTCCTTACCTGACGACAACTCTTTGTGGCCCTCGGCCAGCTTTCGGATGATCTGCTCTGGCGTGTGACGCCGACGCTTGTTGTTGCTCATGATGTTCATGATCTTCTCTCAACCCCCGTTCCGGGGGCAATCGAGTCCCACAACACCTGGATCAAAAACCGGGTCTCACTTCAAGAACGTCACGGCGGCCGCAAACCCGAAGGCGTCTGCGCTCGCATCTTGCAACGACTCCTTGCGCTCACCGCCGCGATCTGGCACAACGAAACCAGCGGCGCAACCGGACCCGCCCGAGCACTCCTCGCCTACGACCACTGACCCACCGACCCCTTGGAACCAATCATCTAGCTATGTGATATATAATATTGTGATTGTGTCACGCCAGAGAGGGAAGTGCAGTGGATCGAGAAGTGTTTTATTCCGAGAGTCGTAACGATCTCGATGGGCCGATGCATGGCGCGAAGGTCCTCGACATTACCACTGCGTGGGCGGGCCCGCAGGCGGGTTGCCTGCTCGCAGATCTCGGCTGCGATGTGATCCACATCGACCTCCCAGGATCGGAGGGCGGGTCAAACTTCTTGCCGAACCTGCCGGGTACCCAGCTGTCCTGGACACATCAAACGGTGAACCGCAACAAGCGCAGCCTCACCCTCGACATGCGGTCCCCGGAGGGAGCGTCCCTCCTCCTGGAACTCGTCTCCGGGATAGACATTGTGCTCGAGAACTTCAAGCCGGGAACCTTGGCCCGTTGGGGAATCGGCTACGAGCAGTGTCGTGCGGTGAAGTCCGACATCGTCTACGTGTCGATCAGTGGCTATGGACAGTACGGGCCGTGGTCGGACCTGCCGGGGTACGATCCTGCCGCACTCGCGATGAGCGGATGGATGTCGTTGAACGGCGAACCCGACGGCGCTCCGGTTAAATCCCCGACCTTCCTCGCAGACGATCTCGCGGGGCTCCACGCAGCGTTGGCGGCAGTGGCTGCGCTACGTCATCGTGATCGGACAGGGGAGGGGCAGCATGTCGACGTCTCGTTGCTCGATTCGATCCTCTACCAGAGTTGCGGGTTCCCGACCTTGGCGGCGATGGGATACGAGTTTGAGCGGCTCGGCAACGAGGTGCTGCCCTCAGTCCCGGCGAATTCGTACCGGTGCTCGGACGAGCTTGATGTCTACATCGGCGTAGCGCTCGATTCGCATTGGAAGGTGCTCTGCGAAATAATCGGGCGCGCTAAAATGGCGAACGACCCCCGTTACGCCACGGCGGCGCAACGCGTAGTAAACCGTCGGGAGGTGAACGAGGCTCTCGCAGCCTGGTTCGCCGAGGTGCCTCGCGCCGAGGCACTCGAGCGATGCGCAGCGGCTGGACTCGTCATCGCTCCGGTGAACACATTTGCCGAGGCGGTAGCCACCGAACATGCAGCCGAGAGGGAGGTACTCGTCGATGTGGAACTCTCCGACGGGTCGATCGCACCGATCGTGGCACCTCCGACCCGGTTCTCTCGCACTCGGACCACCATCAGGCGTCGGGCCCCTCGAATCGGTGAAGACACCGATGAGATTCTCCGGGAGACTGGCCTGGACAGCGCTCGTATTGAATCGCTGCGCTCCTCCGGAGTGATCTAAGCCTGAATCCACCGCCTGACCTCTTGGGTGGCTGGTGGAGGGTGTGTTCGGGCTCGGCGGAGCGTTGAGCGTGTCGGGCCTGTTTCGACGCGCCGCAGAACCTGACCCAGCGTCACGAACCCTCGAAAGACCCCCGAACCCGGTTCAGCACGCCCCAAACCCGGTTCAACAGGACCACAACTCGCTCGCTCCACACTCACCACCATCGGCGGGCCCCAAGACCCAGCGCGGTGGATTCAGGCTAAGCGCTCTCAAGGGCTTCGGAACAAACGGCGACTGTGCGCATCCTGTTAGCCTGCAACTGTGCCCGGACGTCGAATCATCATTACCGGAGCGTCGAAAGGGATCGGTTTCGGCACCTCCGAGCGGTTGGCCGCCCGAGGTGACACCCCTATCGGGATCGCCCGGTCGCGGCCGGCTGACTTCCCGGGCGAATTCCACATCGCCGACCTCGGTGACCGCGCCGCCACCGCAGCCGTGATGGCTGAGATTTTGGCGTCAGGGCCCGTCAATGGTGTCGTGAACAACGTCGGCAATGTCAATGTCCAGCTCATCGAGTCGATGACTGTCGAGGCCTTTGACGAGGTGATGGATCTGACCGTCCGAGCTGCGCTTCAGGTGACCCTGCCGGTGATTTCCCAGATGCGGGAGCGCCGATCGGGTCGGATCGTCAACATCACGAGCGTCGCTGCCCTCGGTGGTGTGCCAGGCCGATCAAACTATGGCGCGGCGAAAGCGTCGCTGGACTTCCTCACCCGCATGTGGGCCCTCGAACTTGCACCTGCGGGCATCACGGTGAACTCGGTGGCCCCTGGCCCGGTACGCACCGAACTCTTCAATAGCACGAATCCTCCCGGATCGACGGGTGAGTCGCATTACATCTCGATGATCCCGATGGGATGTCTCGGCACGGTCGACGACGTCACCTCGTTGGTGGCGTTCATCCTCGGGGAGGATGCGAGGTGGATCACGGGACAGATCCTACGCGTCGACGGCGGTGCCTCGATCGGCCGCAACCAGCACTGACGCATGCAACCGGTTGAGGTCGTTCTCCTGCACGGTTTCGGACTCGGTGTCGGTTCGTGGGGGCCGGTGGTCGCAGCGTTGGATCGAGCCGCAAACCAACTCGAGGTCATTGCGGTGGAACTGTGTCCACCAGGTCGCTACCGACCGCCTCCGAGCGTCGTCGACCTCTTGGTGGGCGAGCGATCAGAACGATCTCGAGTATTGGTCGGGCATTCACTCGGCTCACATGTAGCGCTTGAGCTGATGGCTGCCCATCCCGATTGGGCCGATGCCGTCCTCTTGCTTTCGGTGGGTTCCGACGAGGCGGCGCCCGAGTACTTTCGCTCCCGCGCCCATCGCTACGCGGATCTGATCCGTCGGGATGGTGTTGACGGATTCGCGGATCGCTTCCTCGCCGAGGTCAGATTCATGGATTCCTCGGGCGTCCTGCGGCAATCGGACCTCCTGTCGGCAGCGATTCGGAGCGGGGATCCCTTGGCGTTGGCTGCATGCGCAGATGATTACCTGGCCTACGAGGCACTCACCGGTTCGCTGATCGGGCAGATCGCGTTATCGGCCGACTGGTCTCGATGGACGGTGCTCGCCGGCGGTGGCGACATCCCGGCCGTCGAGTGGATACCGAGTGCCCGACGCCTGATGCCCGGGGCGCGCATCGAAGTCGTCGATGACGTCGCACACCTCCTTCCGACCGACTGCCCCGATCTGGTTGCCGAGGAGATTCTCCGCCTCACTGCACTGGTTCAGCTGAATGAGAGGCCGCGGTAGCCGTCGGCCTCGCAGTCAAGGACTTTCTGCCGGTACTTCGGCTGGCCACCGTTATACACGAGGTATCGAGGTTTGGAGTGATCTCGGCCTTCCACGTTGGAGTTGTACCCGGTGAACCAACTCTTCGCTTTTCGCATCAAGACGAGGGAGTACATCTTCTCAACATGCGCCGCCCACTCAGCAACGGCATCGGATGTCGCCTCGAACTGGTTGTAGTTGTTCTCCCAAACGTGCTGGAGCAGTTGAGTGGCCCAGTCCACGCTCAGTTCGATACTCCTCGGAAAATTGATCGACGCCGAGCCGCTTTGAGGACCGGCGATCAGGATCATGTTGGGGAACTCGTCGACCAGCATCCCGAGGAAGGTGTTGGGTCCGTCCTTCCATTTGTCCTTCAGCGGTACGCCGCCACGACCCCGTATGTCGATCCGGTCGTAGGAGCCGGTGATGGCGTCGAAGCCGGTGGCGTAGATGATCACGTCGAACTCGAAATCTCGATCAGTTGTCCGGATGCCATCCTCGGTAATCCGCTCGATCGGTGTCTCCTGTAGCGATACCAGTTCCACGTGGTCGTAGTTGTAAGCCTCGTAGTAGTTCGTTTCCATTGGAACTCGCTGCACACCGAAGCCGTGGTCCTTCGGGATCAGCTGATCGGCGACACGCTGGTTGTTTACCCGTGAACGGATCTTCTCGGCGATGAACTCGGAGAACTCGGCGTTCGCCTCCTCATCCGTGAAGATCTCACGGAAGTTCTGGAGCCAGATCCCGAACCCGGGCTCGCCATAGAGGCGCTCCCACATGGCGCGCCGTTCCTCTGCCGAGACCTCGTTGAACCCCCGGCGATCAGGTTCGTGGATGAAACCACCGGGCGTCTGGGAACAGACTTCGAAAATGTGCTCGTAATTTTTCCGGATTTCGTCCATTTCCTCGTCGGAGATCTCGCTGTTGTTCAGCGGGGCGCACCAGTTCGGTCGGCGCTGGAAGACCGTGAGTTGACCCACGATCGGGGCGATCGCACCGATCACCTGGACGCCGGTGGCGCCGGTGCCGATGACGGCGACGCGCTTCCCGGCGAGATCGACTGGCTCCTTGGGCCAGTGGTAGGTGTGAAACGACGGCCCTGTGAAATCGTTCATGCCCTCCAGTCGGGGTGTCGTCGGCGCGGAGAGCAACCCGAGGCAGGGGATGAACCAGTCGCAGGTGACCGTCTCGCCGGTGCTCAGGGAGATCCGCCAGACGTTCGCATCCTCATCGTAGAGGGTACTCTCGACGCCGCAGCCAAGGTGCATGTGCTTCCTAAGATCGAACTTCTCGACGACGTACTCCAGGTACTTGAGGTTCTCGGGTTGACTCGAGAACCGCTCCTTCCAGTGCCATTCCTCGAGCAGTTCCTCGGAGAAGGAGTATCCGTAGGTATATGACTCGGAGTCGAAGCGGCAACCCGGGTACCGGTTCCAATACCAGGTTCCGCCCGGTCCGTCGGCGGTATCGACGACTAGGGTATTCACCCCGAGTTGCACCAGCCGGTGGAGCTGGTAGATCCCCGAGACTCCTGCCCCGATGATAAGGGCCTCGTAGTGGCTCTTCAGGGCCTCTCGAGGAGGCGTCTCCGCTTGAAGATCTGTCTGCGTGCTCATGGATGTCCTCCGTCGTAATTCCACCGATCTACCGGTGGAGTAGCGGTCAAAAATATTATATACTGTACGTCCGGTCCGTGAACAAGTCGTACGGATCATCGACGGAGGGATCGCGTATGGCGGGGTTCACGGGGACAGCTTCAGTGGTCGGGGTGTTCGAGCATCCACGAGAACGGGTTCACCAAGGCCGTCGTCTCCTAGCTCTGGAGCAGTGGGCGGAGTTGGCCGCGTCCGCGCTGCGCGATGCCAAGATCCATCCGTCCGAGGTCGACGGACTCATTTGCAACGACATCCGAGAGTCTGCGACGTTCGCCCCGGCGACGATTGCTGAGTACCTCGGATGGTCGGTCGGCTTCGCTGAGCGTGTCGATCTGGGCGGGGCCAGCCCCGTCGGGATGGTCGGACGTGCAGCGGCAGCGATTGAACTCGGCCTGTGCGAGACGGTCGTGTGCGCGGCTCCTGCCCGTCCCCGCCCGCCGCACCCAAATCCCAGTCGCGCGGCCTGGACCACCTTCGGGGCCTCGAGTAACGAGTGGGGATCGCCGCAGGCTGAGTTCGAAATCCCCTACGGCAATCTCGCCCAGAATGCAGGTTACGCGATGATCGCCCAGCGCTACGCCCATGAGTACGGCTACGACGAACGAGTGCTCGCCAAGATCGCAGCGGCACAACGTGATAACGCACAGCTCAACCCTGACGCGGTATTTTACGGCCAGCAGATCTCCGTCGAGGATGTGCTCGCCTCGAAGATGATCGCCGACCCGCTGCACCTCCTCGAGATCGTCATGCCTTGTCAGGGAGGCGCGGCAGTCGTCGTCACCACGACCGACCGGGCGCGTCGTCTGGGTCGCCGACCGGTGCGCGTGATGGGATACGGAGAGCAGTTGAGTCACAAGACCCCGACGTTCGCGCGGTCCCTGGTCGATATCCCGTTGCGTGAGGCGGCGACTCGGGCTATCGCTATGGCCGGTGTCGGTCACTCGGCGATCGATGCGGTCCAGCTGTACGACTGCTACACCATTACCGTCCTGTTGAGCATTGAGGCGAGTGGCTTCTGCGCTCCGGGGGAGGGTCTCGACTTCGTTCGCGACCATGACCTGCGCTGGAACGGTTCCTTCCCGACGAACACAGGTGGTGGCCAGCTCGGTTCTGGGCAGGCGTTGGCTGCCGGCGGGTTCACCCAGTTGGTGGAAGCGGTCCGACAGGTGCGCGGCGAGGTGGGGCAACGTCAGGTGAGGAACTGCGACACGGTGTTCGTGTCCGGTACTGGCGGGATAATGAGCGAGCAGACCGCAGTTGTGCTGCAGGGGGAGTGAGCAATGGCCGAGAAGATGACTGCGTTGCGGCCAGTCAAGCCGCTCCCGGTGCCGACGCCAACCTCGGAGCCGTTTTGGACTGCGTTGCGCGAGCAGCGTGTCGAGGTGCAGTACTGCGAGGAATGTGGTGTCCACATCTTCTACCCACGGTCGCACTGCCCTGGTTGTCTCTCGTCACCACTCGTCTGGCGAACGGTGTCCGGCCAGGGACGAATCCACTCGTTTACTATCGCCAGAGCACCGACCGCCCCACTGTTCGCCGATGAGGTGCCACAGTTACTGGCGATTATCGAACTCAATGAGGGACCTCGGCTGACCTCGACGATCGTCGATACACCGCTCGAGGCGATCGCGATCGGTGTGTCTGTCGAGCCGGTGTTTGACCACCGTGACGGTGCGGTCACGCTTCTGCGGTATCGCGTGTCCGAGCGGTGAACCCGGGCGAAAGGCCCTCTTGAATGGGCATCGCCATCGAGGTCCCGTTCTGGAAGCGCCGCTCGACGATCTCGCTGGCGCGGCCGACGTGTCTCACCATCTCGGACCGAGCCACCTCAGGGTCGCCCAGGGCCAGGGCATCAATCATTCGTTGGTGCTCGTCGACGGAATCGTCGAAGAAGGCTTCGTGTCCGGCAAAAAACTGTCTCGGGGTGTACCGAGCTGCGTTGACGAACGCTAGGGCAAGCTTCGGGGCGTTTGCGGCGAGATTAATGTTCTTGTGGAAGTCGTGGTTGCGACCGTACATTGCCTCGTCGTCACCGGCTTCGATCGCCCTGATGTAGCGCTCTTGGATGGACCGAAGATCATCAAGTTGCGGTTGGGTGATCTGAAGCGCAGCACGGCGAGCGATTTCACCGCTGATGTACGCCTGTAGGCGGAACATGTCGATGATGTCCTGCGTGGAGATGGGCTTGACCACGAAGCCCCTGCGAGGTGACAGGCCGACGAATCCCTCATGTTTGAGGACGAACAGTGCCTCGCGAACAGGCGTCACGCTGGTGGCGAACTGTTCGGCGAGCACGTGTGGGCGGATGAATGTCTCGGGACGAAGCTGCCCGGTGAGTATTTGATCGCGGAGATGTACAGCGATCTGCCCGGAGAGCTGCTGAATTTTCGGGAAGCTCACCCCACCACTGTACCAACCGGTCAACGTCCAAGCGCCAACTTCTTAGCCTCAATCCACCACGTGGGGTCTGGGGCCCGCCGATGGTGGTGGGTTTGGAGCGAGCGAGTTGTGGTCCTGTTGATCCGGGTTTGGGGCGTGTTGAACCGGGTTCGGGGGTCTTTCGAGGGTTCGTGACGCTGGGTCGGGTCTGGGGCGCGTCGGACCGCTGGGCGGTGTGTCAGCCGGCTGGGCCGGGCAGCGCGCGTAGGTTCGTGAGCATGGTGGTGAAGTCGTCGCGCCATGGCCATCGGCTCGGGAAACGAAGTGTGCGTCGGCCGGAGCGGTTCACCGCGACAGCGGGGACGGCGATGATTCGGACGCGCAGGGTGCGGGTGTTGACGGGTTCGTGTCCGCCGATGGTGATGGTCCAGCGTCCGAGGTTGTGGGCAATGACGGCACACGCGAACCAAGCGGCGTTCGCGGCGTAGTGGCCTGATGGGATGTGGGTGGCTCCGCCGTCTTTGAGTTCTCTGATGGCGAGTTCGACAATGGCGTGGTTGCGGTGGAACTGGTCGGCTTCGACGGTGGTCAGGTCGGTGCGGTTGGTGATGAAGCTGTGGTGTCTCCACTCGGGAAACAGGCGGGCTTGGGCGGTGTCGGCAAGTCGGGTGCGTCGCACGACGAGGCGCACGGTCCGTCGGTCTTTCTTGCGTTGGCCGCCGCCCTCGTAGGTGGTTTCGGCGACCTGTGCGAACCCGCCGAGGGTGTAGTCGATGTCGATCCACGCGTCATCGGCAATGTTGGCGATGGCGGCTTTGACCTTGGCGTTGTTGGTGACGGTGATCGACCAGGTCATTTTGTGACGGTCCAAAGTTCGGAGCAGTTCCCACGACCAGAACCCTGAATCGGCGCGCACCCACTTCGCGCCGGTCGCCTCGGCGCGTTTCAAGATGCCGGCGAGTTCGTTGATGAACCGGTTGATCCCACGAGACGATCCGGCGGATCCTTTCCGCATCCTGGAGAACAAGATCTCGCCGGTCCCCGCCCTGGTCGGCCTGCTGGTAACAAACGTGTCACCAGAGGAAAGCCGGCGATTCGTAGGCCTGTGACCAGGCACTTCGCGACCCGGTCTCGTCGTCACTGAGCGGCACAGTCGCTCAAGGCTGCAGATATCCGTGAACAGGTGTTTCGCGGCTCGTTTGCCGCTCACGACAGGTTTGTTACCAGCAGGCCGACTCGGAGCACCCGACGGGGTCGGCCACGGCCACAACGGTCAGGGCCGCGACTTCAACCGTCCGGCGATCGCCGACTTCCTGGGCAACACTGCCATCAAGGGAGCTGGGGGTCAGCTGATCGACCCGTCGCAGACGCCGAAGTTCTGAGGGACTCCCCTCGATTGCCAAGAACGTCGTAGTCGCACGACCTGACTAGGAGGGCCCCGCTCGCAAGAGCGGGGCCCTGCGCGTTCACCCGCTAACGCCTGAATCTCGTCTTATGTCAACTGCGATCGACGCGAAACCCCTGGTCACAGCGTTGGTAGGGGTGGACTAGGGTCAGGACCCCCTAACAAGCACAAGTTGTGCCGGTGACTGGTACCCGTTCCGAAACAGCGTGTCATGGTTCCTGAGCGGGGGTGATGCGTTTGGGTCACCTCAATGGCACCCCCGACAGGATTACGGTGGTGACATGAGTGAGCGAGGCCACCTATTCACCTTGAAGGAGGCTGCTCGGTCGTGTGACGTGTCGGCACAGACGATCCGTCGTCGGCTGCGCGATGATGCATTCCCGAACGCCACGAAAGAGACCCTCGACGGCGTCGAGACGTGGCAGATTCCGCTGGGTGATCTGCTCGCAGCCGGGTTCTCCCCAACGTCGGATGGGCGACCCTCGCAGCCGTCCGAACCGGCCACCGCTCCAACGACCGATGTCGTCGACGAGCACCCTGCAGCAACTCCGGTCGTCGACGTCGACGAGGTAGCCGAGCTGCGAGCGGAGCTGATCGAAGCACAACACCGGGCCGAGCTGGCCGAGGCCCGAGCCGAGGAGCGGCAACGCTCGATCGACATCCTCGAGCGCCAAGTGCTGATGCTCATGCCGGGGCCAGCTTCGCCCACCGTGAACGATGGTCCGGTGGTGCTGACTGAGCCAGTGCCGACCGCTCCGCTGCGCCGACGTCGGTGGTGGCAGCGATGAGCGCCGGAGTGACGTTTCGCAATGCGTACGCGGTCGAGATCGATGGTGTGATCGTTGGCTTTGTAACGCCGGCCAAATCAGACCAAGTGGGACGCCTACGTCCTCGACGGCGGGCTGATCGCTGGTCGGGCTGGCAAGCCGCAGCGAGGCCGCTGACTGGGTTGCCGCCCGATCCAATCCGAGACGTTAAAGCAGTGTTTGATCGTTAAATATCGTTTATTGGTTGTAAATAGCGGTTCATAGCGTACGATGTCCTTCGTAGCCACCATCGGGGTGGTTACAGCTACTGAAAGTTAGTAAAATGGACAATGAACTCGTGATGTTCCCGGTGCCGAAGAATCGCATGCAAGACGTGATCGATCTACTCGCCACCCCCGCTGACCCCCGTGCCGTCTCCGAAGCCGTCGAACACGACGTCGCTCACGGGTGGGACGATGTGAATTTGCGCCGGCTGTGGAAGGACTCGAACCCGACCCAGCGCGAGGTCCTGGCCTATATGGCCGAGCGCCCAGACATCGAGGTCACAAGCCGTGAGATCGCAGCCGATCTCAAACTGGCAAAAGGCGCCCGATCCCTCGGCGGGATCATCGGCGGGATGGCTCGACGCTCACAGAACCACTACGGCATGACCGACCTGCCCTGGAACGCCCGATGGGTTCCAATCGATGACGACAACCCCGAAGTGGTCAATTCCACCGAGACCGCGTTCCAGATGTCTCACGACGTCGCTGAGATCATCCTTGATGCCCAACAGCGCTCCACGCGCTGACTTGTCTCCAGCACTTCAGAACGGCCGTCCTTCGGTTTGAGCGGCGGCGGAGCCGCCCCCTTCGATTGGTGCAGTGGGGTGGTGATCTCCACAGGTGTGGAGCGCAGTTACCTGTTGGTTCTACCTCTCTGAAAGAGAGGAGGGTTCATGGCCACAGGTTGCTGTGTATTTGTCGGCGTGGGTGTTGCCATCACTCAATGGTCCTCGACGCCGGCATCGAGGCACAGCGGCCACTCGATCGGTGCCCGGGCGCGACGAAGTGGCCTCGGGTGTTCAATGCGGTTGTGTGCCGGGGGGAGCTGGCCGGCGAGAGGCGTGGGCGCTCCTCAGATGCGCTGGGCGCTATCCGGTTGGTGTGACGGGGCGCTGCTCGCGCCACTTCTCATTCGGGGGCGACCGGAATACGGGAGAAAGACGCCATTGGGGCGGTGTCGAAGAGACGGCTCGAACGCGTTCCCACACGAGTGAGGTTCCTGGCACCGTTTGCTGAAGGGTGCCAGCTACCGAACCGACGTAGCCGAGCCGGTGTGCCGCAAACGATCGTTTGCCGGACACATGGATCGCCCAACACCGCTGAGCAGGTGTTCTTCGCCGACGTCGACGAGGTGCTGCTGTTCAATGTCGGGTTTCGGGCGTATTCCGGTCGTCCCCCTTGCTGAGATCCCCGGTGACCAGTGGATCCCTGTCGGTGATGTCCGCAGCTGCTGTGAACGTTGCAGCCGATGTGCTTCATGTTGTTCATGGCCGCAGAGGCCGAACTCTTACAAAGTTGA
>Ga0105054_10011027_pt1 | contig 11360 bp, 12 predicted proteins | sample BON02_FD_78091 | JGI IMG/M metagenome (GOLD analysis project Ga0105054, IMG submission 78091) | Freshwater microbial communities from Lake Bonney liftoff mats and glacier meltwater in Antarctica - BON-02 (megahit assembly) | ecosystem: Environmental > Aquatic > Freshwater > Ice > Glacier... | reverse complement strand
GGGGGAGGGAGGAGGGGAGGGAGGGAAGAAGAAGATGGAGACGGGGACGTATTGGGTGAATGGGGAGGAGGTTTCGTGTGAGTGGAGGGAGAAGGATCAGGAGTGCTGGGCGGTGTGGGAGTATTGTAAGAAGCAGGCGGGGTTGGAGTAGGGGGAGGGAGGGAGGGAGGGAGGGAGGAGGGAGGGGGAGAGAGAGTAGATAGGAGTTGTGTGTGTAGGGTTTGTGCATGGGTAGTCGATAGAAAAGGGTGTATATATGCTTGTGAATGTCTTTTGAAGAAGGAGGGCATGTGAAGGGAAGTAGGTCTTGTTGGTGCTGCTGCTGACTGGGTGGTGGTTGGGGAGCGGAGCTCGACAGCAGGAGAATGACACATTTTAGGCTTTTTGCGACGAATAAAAAGGGAAAAAGTAGGGATCATTAGCTAGAGAATTGAAGCAACTTTGTTTTACTTTTGATCTTCTGGTCTTCTGATTATTTTACCTGCATTTACTCTAGCCTCTTGCATCCTAGCACTAAAAGAGGGGAGAAAGGTCTCTCACCAACACCAACCCTCCTCCCTCCATCCCTCCCTCCCTCCCTTAAACATTACACCCTCGACTGGTACTCCATCTCCTCCGTATCTATCACCACCTTCTCCCCCACCTCCACAAAAGGCGGCACCTTGATAACCTCCCCATTTCCCAACGTCGCCGGCTTAAAAGTAGGACTCGCCTGATTCCCCTTACTGAACTGCTCCGTGCTCACCACCTCCACCACCATCGTCTTGGGCAGCCGCACCAACAACGGACTCCCTTCATATAGCTGCACGCGGAGGGTTAACCCCTCTTCTAAGAATTTCTGTTCGGTTTCAGAGAGCATGTCTTTCGAGACCTCGACTTGAGTGAAGTCCTCCTTGTTCATCAAGATCAACTTGTCTCCTTCATCGTAGAGATAATCGTAGGGTTGCTCGTCGTCTAGCCGGACTTTTTCCACGCTTTCCGAGGAGCGTAGCCGCTCGTGGTATTTGAGGCCTAAGATTGGGTAGGGCAGAGAGAGGGGAGATTGTTGTGAGTATTTGAAAGCAAGCAGCTTGAGCTCTCGGAATCTTGCTTTGACGCTCTCTTTCCTCCAGCTTTCCAGCCGCATTTATCCTGCCCTCGCCGAGTCGACACAGACGATTCGTGCTTATCGTTCCTTTTACAATCGGCACCTATAGTGTGCCACGTCTTCATCGTCCTCTTCCCGTTCCACGCGCAAATACTAACACGTACCTGTCCGGATGTCTTTCAACTCCACCTGGTTAAACGCACCACCTTTCCCCGGCTTGACGGCCTGGGCTCTTCTGACCACCACGAGCTTCCCCTTGTACTCCAGCACGTTACCCACCCGGACTTGGTTCCCATTGATTATGGCAAAGTGCCGCTTGGCTTGGTGCAGGACGGCGACGACTGGGAGAGGGGTGGAGGCTTGCCGGGGTCGGACAGAGGGCAAGAAGGCACCGCGCGGGGCGGCCCTCGCAGTACTGCAGCAGGCACGCAAGACGTTCATGGTTGCGGTAGTCAGAGGCCTGTGTCGCGTGGGATGTGTTGTTGGTGTGAGTGCGTTGTGGTGGTGTGGTGGCAGCGATGGCGGCACGTTTTAACCTCCCGCTCTCAGCTCAAACGCGGAGCAAACCGCGGCACAATTTGCGGGGTCTTTTAAACTCAACAAGGGCTAAGCTTTCCAGGCACAGGCCAGTTTACAACAACACTGACATACTCTCGCGTCTCGACCCCTGTTTCCCCCTAATCTGACCACAGGGAGGCCCGCATTTGCGACCCAACCCTAGAATGCCTGCCCTACTACGCCCTCCTTGCCCCAGCCGGCATCTCCTCTTCGGACTCCTACTGATCCTTTTGGGCGTTCCCATGCACCTCGCCACGACGTCGCAGCAGAATCATCATGCCCAAGACGTTGAAAAAGGCGCCGCCGCTGTCGGAGACGCTGCTCTTGCCGCTGGTGGCTCCCCTTCCGCAACGCTACTCGCCTCCTCTACTGCTGGGCCGACCAGCGCTACCAACTTAGCTGCCGGCACCACCCCAGCCCCCATCCTCCCTTCCGCAGCGAAAAACATTCTCTACATCATTGTCGACGACCTGACTGCCGACCTGACCCTTTTTGGGGGCAAGGTCAATCAAGTGCCCATGCCAAACCTCGAAGGTCGCCTGGCCCCCCGCGCCGTCAACTTTCTACGCGCCTACGCCCAACAAAGCATCTGCGGACCGTCGCGCAATTCCTTTTTGTCAGGACGACATCCATGTGAAACACAGTCCTACACCTTTCGAAGGAGTTTTCGGGATGCGTTTCCGAACGCTGTGTCATTGCCTCAAGCCTTCAAAAACGCGGGCTTTCTGACCTGTGGGTTTGGCAAGACCTACCACGACGAGGGCATTAAGAGTCCCCCAGATTACGATAACCCCTACTCGTGGTCACCCGAGTGCCCTTACTACGCCCCGCCCGAAGATAAATGTGGCCCTGATCACCACGGGTGGTGCACGCCAGACATGGCCGAAAAGAATTTTACCGATGCGCTGGTCACCGACGCGGCCATCGAGTGGTTGCGAGCGCACGTGAAGCTCTCCTCCCAACAACAGCAGCAGCAGCAGCAGCACCAGCAGCAGCAGCAGCACCAGCCTCAGCCCTTCTTCTTCGCCGTTGGCATCCGCAAGCCGCACCTTGATTGGGTCGTGCCCAAGGCGTACCTTGACGCACAAGTCGCCCAGGAAGACATTACTCTTCCCTCTGAGGCTCTTCGTGTCTCTCCTCCAGGAATGCCTCCCGTGTCTTATTTCAATTGTACGATAGAAGGTCCGTGGAAGCAAGCGATGCCTGAACTCATTCTCTCTCCCCACGAGCCGCTTGAAGATAAATTGGAGCAAGAGTTGCGCCGAGCCTACTATGCAGCCGTGTCGTGGATGGACGCAAACGTGGGCAAGCTTCTCGATGTGTTGAAGGAGCTGGGACTGGAGGACAGCACGGCGATCGCCTTTCATTCGGACCATGGCTTTCATTTGTCGGAGGAAGGAATGTGGTGTAAGCAAAACACGCGGGAGATTGGCACGCGTGTGCCCTTGCTCATTTCGGCTCCTGGCTTGACGACGACGAAAGCGGCGGTGGCGGTGCCTGCGGGAGCAGCAGGAGGAGCAGCAGCAGCAGCAGGAGAGAGGCATTCGAATGCTATCGTACAGCTCGTTGATATCTATCCTACCTTGCTTGAGCTAGTAGGCGTAGCGCTGCCTGATCCTAGTTTGCGGGGCAAGAGCTTGGTGCGCTTGTTGCGACATGCCCAGGCAGCAGAAAACAATACTCTTGCTGCGGCTGCTGCGGGTGGTTTGGTCGCGGCCTTCTCGCAATACCCTCGTTGTTTGAGCACCCCGGCGGCACCCAGCGGACTTGCCACGGAAGGGTATCTCTGGAATAGACAATGTGCCATGTTAGAAAATGAGAAAATTGATGTGATGGGGTATAGTGTTCGAGTGGAGGGGTGGCGCTACACGGAGTGGTATCGGTGGGAAGGACGTCGTTCTAGACCGAGGTGGAACGCAGAGGGGCAAGTAGCGGTGGAATTGTATGAGATGGATAAGGAGAGGAAGGAGGGAGGGGAGGAGGGAGTGACGCCTAATGTGGTTGATGATGATCGTTTTCAAGATGTGCGGGCGCGGTTGAGTCGGATTTTGTTTGAGCACTTTGATTCGTTGCGGGGAGAAAAGGAGGAGGGGAAAGAGGTGGTGGTGGAGGGAGCGTTTGTGACTGTTGTTACCAAGTAGAAGACGGATGTTGAAATAAGAGTGAGAGTTTTCTTTCCAGTTATATATATGATTATGTCAAAATGAGCGTGATATATTTTGCTTGGGGAATGGAAAGGTTAGAGGTGAACATACGGGCTTACTGAATAGGAAAGCATAATTTTGCTGTGGCAAAACAAAATAAATAAGGAAGGAGGAAGACAGGTAAGCATGCATTCGTTCAAACACACTTATCCCTTTTGTTCTATGTCCTTTGGCCCTTCTCAGCTTATGTACACGCGCCTACAAATGCAAAATTTCCCTGACGTGACTCGTTTTGGTGCTTTTGAAATCACAAACGTTCAGGCAAACAAACAAATTGAATTACACACACTTTCTTTTGACCGTCGCCCTCTCACATCCACTCCTCTCTGTCTAAAATGACATTCTTTTTTCTCTCCTCTCTCGCATCTCTCTCTTCGATTTCACGCTCTGATTGCTATGCTTTTCCTCTTTCTTCCTTCCTAATTCCCATGATAAGAACCATCCCACTCACCCCCCCCATCCCCATGAAAACGACCACCCCCCCCCCCCCCCTTCCCCCCCCCCCCCCCTCCCTCCACCCCCGCACTCTGCGCCGACATCCTCCTCTTCTCCCTTGCCCCCCCCGTCAACTCCTCCTCCTCCTCCATCCCCGGAATCCTATCCCCCGGCCGTATAAACAAGGCCTCGATCTCTTCCAGCGGCACGCCCTTCGTCTCGGGCAACGTAAATGACAACCCCACCAACCCCGAAAACGCAATCAAAGCATACAGCCAAAACGCGCCATACTGCGTCAAAACATGCGGGCTCGCCACCGTCAGAAAAGTGGCAGATATCACCACATTCCCCACCCAATTAACACTCGTCGTCAAGCTATTAGCAAGACTCCGGACATGCAATGGGAAAATCTCCGCGCAAATTGTCCAGGGCATCGCGCCCATCCCCAGCCCAAACGTAAACAAATACAACACCATGCTCGCCACGCTCAAATACCCATACTCATTCTCACACACCCCATACGCCCACCCTCCCTCCATCCCTCGCCCTCCCCCACTACTCACAGGACACGTCCCCATCGTATCCATCGTCTTATTCCCCGGCATACAAGCCTGCAGAGACGGACAAAAGCCACACGCCGCATTCTCGACACACTGAAAACAAGTCGTCACCCCAAAAGACCCAATAAACATATTACTCACCGTCGCACACATCGGATCAACCACCTTCACAGCCGCCGACGATGCCATGGCAAGATAAAAGCTCGCGCCAATAGCAACAAGCGAGACGGTAACGAGACTCAAGCTCGTCAATACCAACGTCCGTCTCCCCCACTTTTCAACCAACGCCATATTCGCCAGCATCCCCACAAATTGAGCCAAGGCCGTGAACCCCGCTAACCAAATCGAAGCAGTATCTGAAAAACCAGCCATGTTGTAAATACTTGCACTATAATACATCACCGTATTAATTCCCGACAACTGCTGCAACAACATCAACCCACACCCCAGGATCACTGCCCTTCGTATAGGAGGACTGGCCCACAGGTCCTTCAAACCAGCAGTAGGAAGAGAAGAAGTCGCAGCGACATCTTCTTCGATTTCCGCCATCTCAAACCCAATATCCTCACTCGCTCTCAACCTCCCCAACACCTCCCTCGCCTCCTCCACCCTCCCCTTCGCCACTAACCACCGTGGCGACTCGGGCAAAAAAAGCACACCCACAAACTGCATCGCTGCAGGCACTGCTGCCACCCCAAGCATATACCTCCACCCCCCCGGTACCTCCGCAAAACCCCCATCCACCATCCCCGCCACAAACTGCCCCCCAGTAATAAAGATACAATTAATAGTAACCAACCTCCCTCGAATAGAACTAGGCGCAGCCTCAGCAATATAAATAGGGACCGTCATACTCGAAAATCCAATGGCCAAGCCAATGATAGCCCGACCAACCGTCAACATAAAAAAATCAGGCGCCACCCCCATCACCACTGCCCCCACCGTAAAAACAACTGAACTCATAAGGATGACGGGTCTCCTCCCCACTCTCTCATTTAAAAATCCTCCTGACAACGAGCCCACCACGGCGCCAATCGTCGTGATACTGACAATTAACTCTTGCTCCCACTCACTCAATTTCAAATCATTCCTGATCGAGAGCAATGCCCCCGAGACCACTCCTGTATCGTACCCAAACAATAAAGAAGACACGGCACAAATACCCGTCAATAAGAAAATGTAGAACCCCGCCTGGACTTCTTTTGGTGATTGTAGGCGGAAGAAAGGCGTGCTCTCGTAATTCTGCTGTGGTTGCTGCTGCTGCTGCTGCTGGTGCTGGTGCTGGTGCTGGTGCTGCAGCAGCAGTTGTTGCTGGGATTGATCGTGGGTGAGGCCCATGGCTGGAGGCGTGGCGGTCAGGGAAGGAGAGTCGGGGTGAAGATTGGAAGGAGAAACACCGTGCTTGAGAATATAGAGCCGGCGGCGGTTGGGAGAGGAAAGGGGGGAAATCAAGTGGCCGCTGCTGATGCTGCTGCTCCTGCTTCGGGTGCGGTCCTCGGCGTCGTCGTCGCTCTTTTGGACGGTGCTACGCGAAGAAGGGGAGGTGGCTATGTGGTGGTCGTCACGCCAGCTGGTGTGGACTGTCTGGGCTGGAGATGGAAGGACTTTGTCTTCGTCGCTGTTTGTTTTGAGGGGGTGGGGTTAGGAGGGGAGGGAGAGGGGTGAGTGGCGAAGGACCCGGGGGAGGTTGATCATATTTCCTTTGGAATCCTTTGGAAAAATTCACTCACACAGCGCTTCCACACGCTCTACATACACACATGCACGGTCGCCCCCCTCGGTCCCACCCTCTTCTCCTGCCCAGGACGAGACGTACCTGCAACAGACAAGCGTCGGCAAGTCCTTCACGCCCACAACCACTTCGGAGAGCTGCTCCTTTTCCTCAATAAAGCCACCCGCCTCTCCCTCCTCTTGCTGCTGCTGCTGCTGCTGCTGCTGCTGCTGCTGCTGCTGCTGCTGCTGCTGGAGGTTGTCGCCGTTGTTGTTATGGTGGTGGTGGGGTTGATCTTGATCCGGCGTGGGGGCTGCGGCTGTCGCACCCGGAGATGATGATGATGACGGCAAAACGGCTTCCTCCTGACCCTCCTCCAACGCTCCTCCTGGACGGCCACGAGCAGGAGCCAGGGTTAAGACTGTACGAGGTGTGTGTAGGGGGATGCGGTGCGCTCGGTATTGAGGCAGGAGACGGAACTTTGGCCTTCTTGTTCTTGAGATCGGCCGGCGGCGTCCTTGATGATTCCCTGCTTGCTTGTCTGTGTGATGTGCGTGGGGAGGAAAGGGAACGAGGAAAACGAGGGGCAGTACTTAGACTAACCGTCAAGGGCAAAGACGAGGACGTGCGTGCTAAGGTGCACGTGCAACACACATGGTTTGTATGCCGCGCTTGCATCGGAATAGAAGTGCAACAGATCCCGGGCCGACGTGCCAGCACACATCGCCGACAGAGAGCTGGGAATTGGAACAAAACGCACGCCGCCGCACACTCATGGACCTCTTCTCCCTCCTAACCGACAAGAACAGGGCATGTGAGGCGGCCATGGCAGTGGCAGCAGCAGCAGCAGCGGCGGAAATACCAAAGGAGGAGGGCAACAAGGAGGCAGGAGGCTCAAGAATCATCATGACGGCCAGCAGCAGCAGTACCAACACCACCGAGAACCCCTTGGCCGCCCTCTTGGCGCACCAACGCTACATTATCAATGACGGCGGCATGGGCACGCTACTCGAGGCCTTGATAGGCGAGCCCTTGGACCCCAAGCTATGGTAAATGCGTGCAAAAGATGGTGGGGGTGTCGTGTCCGTCTGGGAGGGTATGGAGAAAGGCATGGCCTAGCATCCAGGGAAATTTTGCCACGCTAAATTAATAGAGTGGTGCACATTCTTGCCCTTCCCTTCATATCTCACGTCTTTCCGGTCTAAACTTCTGTACAGGGCGGCAGGCTGCGTCCTGACCCATCCCGACGCAATCAAAGCCGTGCACAAGCAGTATTTCGAGGCGGGCGCCGACATTGCCACCACCGCCACCTACCAAGCCACAATGGAAGGGTACATGCAGAAGGAGAATGCTGGCATCACGCGGACGGAAGCCGATGACTTGATTCGCAAAGGCGTGGCTTTGGCCATTGAGGCCCGGGATCAGTTTTGGGCAGATGAGGTGAAGAAGAAGGGAGGAAGAAAGCGACAACGTCCCTTGGTGGCCGCCAGCGTGGGGTGCTACGGAGCAGCACAAGCGGACGGCTCCGAATATCGAGGGCAGTACGGCTTGACCGTTGAAGAGGTGGGTGTCCTTGCTAAGGCACACAATCTGCTTGGGCTTTTGTAAGTCCTCCACTCAGTACTCATCTTCAGCCTTCCCTTCTCCATTCTCACACAAAAATCACAGCTTATGGACTGGCACCGCCCTCGCCTCGTTCTTCTTGCCGCCACCAACGCCGATCTCTTGGCTTTTGAAACCGTGCCTTGCGAAGCGGAGCTCCTTGCTATCCTACGCCTCCTCCACGAAGAAGAAGATCAACACAAACCAGACACACATGCCAACAGCAACAGCAGCAGCAGCAGCAGCAGCAGTTGTAGCAGCAGGAAGCCCTGTTGGATTACCATGGCCTGCCAAGATGGCACACGCCTCAACAGCGGCGAGTCTTTAGAATCTTGTGCGCGGCACGTGCTTGCGCTAGACGCGGGTCCAACGTCAAGGGTGGTGGCGTTAGGAGTAAATTGCACGCTCCCCCAACACGTTGAAGAGACTCTCTCAGTGATCCGGCGCGTCTTAACTTCCGAAGCAGCAGGAGAAAAGAAGCGTTTATTAATAGCGTACCCCAACTCGGGCGAGGTATGGAAAGGGAAGCAGTGGCTGCCGGGGACGGGGCCCTGCCCAACGCCCCAAGACTTTGCTTCCTTGGCTGAAGGATGGGTCGCGGCTGGGGCTACTACATGTATAATAGGGGGATGCTGCCGGACGACGCCTGAGACAATCCAGGCGGTGCGATCGCGTTTGTTGCCGGTGGTGGAGGACGAAAAAAAGTAGGGTGTAATGTAAAGTAAACAAGAAAAGTAAAGAAGAAAGAATTGTACAGGGTTTCAAAAAGTGAGATGGGCCGTCGTGCTGGGGTGGGGAGGTCGTTGCTGCTTCTTTCTTTCTTGTTTCCTCTAGAGGGCAGACTTTCGCAACAAGTTCTCGCAACCACCACACTAAACAGCTGGCTTCCTGCAGGTCGTCCTCGAGGCAGTGCTTTGCCCTGGTAAGGTGGCAATGTTGTGCTAGCCCGAGGCCAGCATTTCAACCTCCCCTCGAAATATCCGCTGCTTGAAGCAGCTTGGATCGAAGGGCAAACAACAACAACAAGCAATGCACATAACCCACGGACATGTGCGCAGTAGACAAAGACACAGCATGCGCACACAACGACACTCACTCTCCTCACCATCTTTGCTTCAAATCCCGCATTTCAGGCCGCAAGAAAAAATGCAGGCGCCAGCATCATCAAGACGCCAACAACGAGGGGCTGTCCTGCTCGCCTCGTCCCTGCTTGTCCTCGGCAGCAGCCCGCAGACCGCCCTGGCCTTCGTCCCCGCCACCAGCCCTGCGGCCACTGCAGTGCGTGCGTCGTCCTCCTCCCCGCTCTTTGCCGGTGCTGGAGATGCTAACAAGATCATCAACCCCGACCACGACATTTTGCTGCGGGTGGCGCGGGGCGAGCAAGCCCACCGCACGCCCGTCTGGCTGATGCGGCAGGCGGGGCGGTACATGGCTGCCTTTCGAGAGTACAGCGAGAAGTACCCTTTCCGAGAACGGTCCGAGACGCCGTCCATGGCTATTGAGTTGTCCATGCAGCCTTTGGAGGCGTTCGGGGTGGATGGAGTGATCATGTTCTCCGACATCCTCACCCCCTTGCCTGCCCTGGGCATTGACTTCGACGTGATTACGGGCAAAGGCCCCATTATTCTCAAGCGGATCGCGACGGCCTTGGATATTGAGAATTTGCGGCCGTTGGACGACCCTGAGAAGAGCTTGCCTTTTGTGGGTGAGACGCTGCGGACGCTCAAGAAGGAAGTGGCGGGTCGCGCGACCCTCCTAGGTTTTGTTGGCGCCCCTTTTACCTTGGCAGCTTATACCATTGAAGGCGGCTCGAGCAAGGCCTGTTTGAAGACCAAGAAGATGATGATGAACGATCCGACTTTATTGCATGTGTACTTGGACAAGCTCGCCACTGCTATTGGTGATTACGCCTGCTACCAAATCGACAACGGCGCCCAAGTAATCCAGGTCTTCGAGTCCTGGGCGCATCAGCTCTCCCCCTCCCAATTCCTCAAATACAGCAAGCCCTACGCGGACAAAGTCACTGCGATCATAAAAAAGAAGCACCCTAATGTCCCCATCATCTTCTTCGGGCACGGTGGCAGCTCTTACTTAGAATTACAGAAGGACATGAACGCCGATATGATATGCCTAGACTGGCATGTCGACATGGCCACCGCCCGTAAAACCCTCGCTTCGAAACCCGTTTCTGGTAATGTAGATCCTACTATTCTCTTGGGGCCTCCGGAAGGGATCGTAGAAGCGGTGGATGAGTGCATTAGGAAGGCGGGTGGGTCGGGTCATATTTTGAATTTGGGCCATGGGGTTATTAAGACCACGCCGGAGGAGGCTGTGAGGCTTTTCATTGATACTGCTAAGAGTATTGAGTTGAAGGAGGGGGTGAAGGCTGGAGGGGAGGAAGATAATTTGTTGGTGAAACCAGCGGCGTTGGCGGGGGCGGTGGCGTGAGGTGGGAGGGAGGGGGGGAGGAAGGGAAGGGGAAGGAAGTTGAGATGAACTGTAGATAGAAGATAAGACATGCACGGACCCGAAGAGAGAAAAAAAGAGAAGAAAGGAGACTGATTGGGGAGCAGATCATTGTGTGGTTTGTCTCTCCGTGCTCTGTTTGATTTCTCCTGTTTTTGTTAATTCAGACATTCGTAGTACGTAGTGTCATATTCTCCCTCCTCTTCCTTTTCATTTTCTTCGTGCCTTCTCTATCTCTTCCACGTTTTCTGCTGGAAAATAAGTCCTCTTTGCACACGCTCTCTCGCTCCCCCTCCCCCCTTTCCTTCTTATGTTCCCGATATGTGCTTCTGTAATTTCACGCTCTTGCCTTATCTCTTCTTCTTTTCTCTATGACACTGACAGCCGTTCTTCTCCAACTCTCTCTCTCTCTCACACACACACACAAATAGATAATCAAAGCGCTTATCATTTTAAAACAAGCCTCTCTTTCTACCCTCTCTCTTGCTATGCCATGTTTGGCGTTCCCTCGCTGCTGCTTTTTCCTACCTCTCTCTCACCCTATTCTCGCCAACTGCTCTCTTCAGGCCTTCTCCACCTCGGGCGAAGTCGTGTTGAGGGTCTCGGCGATGTCCACTGTGTATTAGAAGAAAGGAAGGGATGGAGGGAGGAAGGGGAATAAAAAGAGAAGTGAGCGTCTCATAAGCGCGCGGTGACAAAAAGAGGAGAGGAGGCGGGGAGGGAGGCAGGAAGGGAGG
>Ga0105054_10011025_pt1 | contig 11363 bp, 10 predicted proteins | sample BON02_FD_78091 | JGI IMG/M metagenome (GOLD analysis project Ga0105054, IMG submission 78091) | Freshwater microbial communities from Lake Bonney liftoff mats and glacier meltwater in Antarctica - BON-02 (megahit assembly) | ecosystem: Environmental > Aquatic > Freshwater > Ice > Glacier... | reverse complement strand
CTTTTCTGCGATGCTGTAAATCAGAACTGCACTGCCAGATTCAACCAGTTGACGCACGTTTTCGGCAACCAGAGATCCATCGGCTAATGACAGGTCCATGACCACGACTTGGCAGTCTCTGCCGTTGATCTGGGAAAGGACTTCCCGGATTGTTTCAGCATTACCTACTAAATCCAATTCTTCGGACTGGCACATACCGGCAAAGCCAAGTCGAACTGCCTCGTGGTCATCAACAATGGCCACTCGAACTACCGCATTTACTCCTGTTTGTAAATCCATAAGATATATGCTAGCGCGACAAAGCAACCACTGTCTCAAAATGGTGGGTGTGTGGGAAAATGTCGAAGGCTCGCATTGCCTTGATTTGGTAACCGGCATCACCGAGAGTCTTTAGGTCACGAGCGAGTGCGACCGGGTCACACGCAACATAAATCATGTTCCGTGGGCTCAAGCGAATCAGTTGTTCGACAACCTTGTTGGCAGCCCCCGAGCGCGGTGGATCAAGAATAATTGTGTCGAAGGTGCCAGCGGCCTGAGATCGCAAGAACTTCAAAACATCTGCCTGATGGAAGCGCAAGTTGTCTAGGTCTTGGGAGGAACGCTCGCCGTCCGCAATCGCCTGCTTGGACGATTCAATTGCCAAGAACTTGGCTCCATCAAACTGGGCACTCAGGGTTGCGCTGAACAGACCAGCACCGGAATAAAGATCTAGGTTTTGCTTTTCCGGATCAAGATCCAGTAGTTTCGCAAAGTCGCTCACACATCCTGTCAATAGCTCAGGCCCCTTGACGTGTGCCTGCCAAAACGACCCTGGACTTAGTCGGAATGTTCTTCCGGCAACTCGTTCGATTAGCTGCTGGTCACCGTTTACTTTCTTGTCAATCAACCACTGGCTATTGCCGGTGTTGCTGGTGGCAATTTTTATCTTTTCTACCCCGTTGAAGTTTTTTAGATGCAGTCCGAGCTCTTCTATTTCTTTGACTGCCAAGGGTAGGTCACGAGTGAAAACAATTTCGTTGGTTCGAATTTTTGAAGGGCCTGCGGTGCCGGACTCATCCACGTTTAGTTGCACACGCGTCCGATAGCGAAGACCCTGATTTTCTTGATCACCAGGAGCCGCTTCAACGATTGTGTCGGATTCAATACCGGCCATTCTAGAAAGCGCCTCATGCAGCACTTGAGTCTTGAGTACTCGCTGATAGGAAAGCTCGATGTGTCCGAATTCGGCGCCGCCGGCGCCGCGAAGGGCTGCCTTCCAGAAGTGCTTGACCCTGTGCTCGGATTCCTCAAGCACTTCGAGGGTCTCAGCTCGCAAGAAACTCTTGGTTTCTTGAACCACCTTCGCCTCTACGACTTCTCCGGGTATTGCACCGGAAACGAACACCACTTTCGAGTCGTGTCGGGCGATAAAAACTCCACCGTGGGCAACTTTTTCTATTTTCAGCTTTAGCATCACATGCACAGTGTTCCACAGCTAACCTCTTTACCGTGATCGATTTCATACTTGCCTCAACTTCCCCCGCCAGAAAAAAGTTACTCTCCGAAGCCGGGATTGTGTTTCGCGACCTAGCTCCCGGCGTCAATGAAGACGAACTGGTGGAGCAATTAGCACCTCAAACCGCTAGGGACTTAACCGAATTACTAGCCAGAGCCAAGGCTGAGGCGGTTGCGGCGAGCGAGCCTGATTCTCTGGTTCTTGGGTGTGATTCTGCACTGTTGTTTGAGGGTCAAATACTCGGCAAGCCACTAACGGCGGACGTTGCGATCGAGCGTTGGATGTCAATGCGAGGTAAATCCGGATCGCTTTATTCGGGCCACCACTTGATTGATGGGCAAAACAACAAAGCGATTTCGCTGGTTACAAGCACCAAGGTTCACTTCGCGGACCTTTCTGACCAGCAAATCGAAACCTATGTTGCGACCAAGGAGCCGCTGCGGGTTGCCGGTGGCTTCACGATTGACGGACTTGGGGGCGCTTTCGTCGAACACATCAGTGGCGACTACCACACCGTGGTTGGACTATCGCTGGTGGGATTGCGGAAAATGATGAGTGAGCTCGGGTTCGATTATCAATCACTCTGGAGATAACCAATACGAATAGTCACTTTTTTTGTAGGTTGAGCATAAACAGTTGATCCAATGTGCCAATAAGCTATCGAATTATGATCGAACGCAAGATTTCTAAACTTCTCATAGCCAACCGTGGCGAAATAGCGGTCAGGGTTATCCGGGCAGCCAAAGATAGCGGCATCCAGACCGTTGCGGTCTATGCGGATTCAGACCGCAATGCCCAGCACGTAAAGCTGGCCGACGAGGCCTATGCGCTCAACGGTGAGAGCGCTGCAGAGAGCTACCTGGTAATCGAGAAAATACTTTCCGTAGCAAAGAAAAGCGGCGCCAACGCGATTCACCCCGGTTACGGATTCCTGTCAGAAAACGCTGAGTTCGCTCAAGCTGTTATTGACGAAGGCTTGATTTGGATTGGCCCAGACCCACAGGCAATTACCGCACTTGGCGACAAGGTCTCAGCTCGAAAAATTGCCGAATCAGTCGGTGCACCAATGGCCCCAGGAACACTCAACCCGGTGGAGACCGTGGCTGAGGTTGAGGAGTTTGTAGCAGAGCATGGACTGCCGGTTGCGATCAAGGCAGCCCACGGCGGCGGCGGCCGAGGAATCAAGGTCGTTCGCGAATCCTCTGAAATTGCAGAGTTATTCGAATCCGCCACTCGCGAAGCAATCGCTGCCTTCGGCCGCGGAGAATGCTTCTTGGAAAAATACCTCGAAAAGCCAAGGCACGTGGAGACCCAGTGCTTGGCCGATACCCACGGCAATGTCGTAGTTGTCTCAACTAGAGACTGCTCACTGCAGCGCCGACACCAGAAACTTGTCGAAGAGGCGCCAGCTCCGTTTTTGACCAAAGAGCAAGAAACAATTTTGTACGAGGCGTCAAAGGCAATCTTGAAAAAAGTGAACTACGTTGGGGCCGGCACCTGCGAGTTTTTGATCTCTCAGGATGGAACCATTTCCTTCCTGGAGGTCAACACCAGATTGCAGGTAGAGCACCCTGTATCCGAAGAGGTCACTGGGCTAGATCTAGTGCGGGAGCAATTCCACATCGCCGAGGGCAAGGCACTTTCCTACTCAGACCCAGAGATCCGTGGTCACTCGATTGAGTTCAGAATCAACGGCGAAGACGCAGGCAACGGCTTCTTGCCGGCCCCGGGTCCAATCCACCAGTTCATTGCCCCTTCAGGGCCGGGTGTCAGAGTTGATTCTGGAGTAGTTTCTGGAGACGTAATCTCTGGCAAGTTTGACTCGATGATGGCAAAGCTGATTGTGACCGGCAAAGACCGGACCGAGGCTCTTGCCAGATCTCGCAGAGCGCTGGCTGAAATGCAGGTGCTCGGGCTACCAACGGTGCTTCCATTCCACCGCGAAATTGTCGAACACGAAGCATTTATAGGTACCGGGTCTACCTTTGGCATTTTCACTCGCTGGATTGAAACCGAGTGGGACAACAACGTTGAACCTTGGTCCGGATCGCAGGAGCAAATTCCTGAAATAGAACCCCGCCACGAAATCGTTGTTGAGGTGGCTGGGAAACGCCTTGAGGTGTCAGTACCAAAACGCCTGCTGGTTGGTGATATTGGATCCGCTCAAGGCCATGCCCCTAAGCGTGCGGCCTCTTCAAACGTTGCCGGTCACACTGGCGCCAAAGGAAACATGCTGCTTGCACCGATGCAAGCCAGCGTCGTGAAGCTAGCGGTGAGTGTCGGAGATGCAATCGAAAAGGGTGACCTGGTTGTAGTTCTGGAGGCAATGAAGATGGAGCAGCCATTGACTGCGCACCGCTCGGGAAAGATTAAGCAAATAGGTGTCGCTGTTGGAGACACCGTTTCAGCCGGCACCTTGCTAATGGAGATAGAGGACTAGTTAGTTCTCAATCGGCTGGTGCAGGGCGCTAGCAGCCTCGGCAATCGATCCGGACAGCGACGGGTAGACCGTGTAGGTTCTGGCTAACTGATCAACCGTTAGTCGATTCTCAATGGCGACAGCAATCGGATAGATCAAATCAGATGCAGTTGGTGCAACTACTACTCCGCCAATAACCGTTCCGGAACCCACCGAGGCGTAGAGCTTGATAAAGCCCTCTTCGATTCCTTGCATTTTGGCTCGCGGGTTGGTCTCTAACATAATTTTTTGAACTTCACCGCGAACCAGGCCCTGTTCGATTTCGTCCTGAGACCAGCCCACTGACGCGATCTCCGGTGAGGTGAAAACGTTTGAGGCAACGTTGCGCAAACTAGTCGGGACGGAAACGTCTCCCATGGTGTGGTAAATCGCAGTTCTTCCCTGCATCGCAGAAACCGAAGCCAGTGGTAAAGCCGTTGAGCAGTCCCCAACGGCATAAACGTTCGCTCTGGAAGTTCTCGCAACCTTGTTTGAAATCACGTGACCGGTTTCATTGAGCTTCACGCCGGCTTCTTCCAGACCAAGATCTGCAGTGTTTGGAATTGCTCCAACCGCCATCAGGCAGTGCGATCCAGAAATCACCTGTCCATCTTCTAGGGTGACCTCCACGCTCTCACCTAGGTTTTTAACCGAGGCGGCTCGGGCATTTCGAAGAATCTGCATGCCCTTGCGCTTGAAGACATCCTCAATCAATTCAGCGGCTTCACCATCGTTTCCGGGAAGGACTTTGTCCCTCGAGGAAACCAGAGTCACCTTGCTGCCAAGATCCAGGTAGGCCGAGGCAAACTCTGCCCCGGTGACACCGGAACCGACAACAATCATGTGTTCCGGCAGATCTCCAATGTTGTAAAGCTGCTTCCAGTTCAAGATTCTTTTGCCGTCAGTCATGGCGCTTGGAAGGTTCCTGGGTCTTGCTCCAGTGGCAATAATTATGGTTTTAGCCTCAATGCGCTCTGAGGAAGTCTCTCCAGTTTTTGTGATTACAACGTGGTGATTACCGTCAAGAACTCCGCGACCATTGACTACGGTTACGCCTTCAGCCTGAAGAGTTTCGAGCATGTCCCTGGACTGTGACTTTGCTAATTGCAGCAGGCGGCTATTGATCGCCGGCAAATCGATATCGATGGCTGGCGTTACTCGCTTGCCGTCCACCATTAATCTGACGCCCAAGGCGGCTGCCGATGCGACGCGTTGCGCAGCCTCAGCAGTGGCAATAAGGGTTTTAGAGGGCACCACGTCGGTGAGCACGGCGTTCCCGCCAATGCCATTTTCCTCGACAAGCACGACTTCGGCTCCGAGCTGTACTCCGGCCCTAGCCGCTTCGTAGCCACCTGGGCCGCCGCCTATTACAACAATGCGGTGTTTAGTCATTTTTTTATCAATCACGGTCCCTATTCTCCACCAAGTGGGCAAGGCTTTGCGTGGCTAGACTGAATTTCATGACACATCTACTCGATGACGAGACAATTGACCCCTTTGAAATTGCCCAACAGGCAGCCGACCAGATTCGCAAACTCTCAGGTGTTGACAACCATCACATTGCCCTAACGCTTGGCTCAGGCTGGGCAAAAGCGGCAGACCTACTCGGTGAAACGGTTAGCGAAATACCGGCTTCTGAAGTAATTGGCTTTTCCAAGCCTGCCCTTGCCGGCCACGTCGGAAACATCAGGTCCATAAAACTTCCCAATGGCAAGTACGCACTCGTGATTGGTGCCAGGACTCATTTCTATGAAAATCACGGCGTGAGAGCTGTGGTTCATTCAGTTAGAACCGCAGCTAAGACCGGCGCCAAAGTCATGGTCCTAACAAACGGTGCCGGTGGAATAAAGCCCAAGTGGGCCGGTGGCGCAGCCGTGCTGATCTCTGATCATATCAACCTAACCGCCTCAAGCCCGCTCGAAGGTGCGACCTTCATTGACCTGACAGATCTCTACTCCTCAAGACTTCGCGAGCTTGCCAAGCAGGTAGATTCCAGCCTCGACGAGGGTGTGTACGTGCAGTTCCGTGGTCCTCACTACGAGACCCCCGCCGAAGTTCAGATGGCCAAAATATTGGGTGGAGATATCGTGGGAATGTCAACTGCCCTTGAAGCAATTGCCGCCAGAGAATCTGGCATGGAAATTCTTGGTATGTCCCTAATCACTAACCTGGCCGCAGGAATCCAGAAAACTCCGCTGAGCCACTCCGAGGTCATTGAAGCAGGCCAGCAAGCTGAGGCAAGGATTTCCAAACTATTGGCGGAAATCGTGGGCAAGATTTGAGTAACCTACGAGACCAAGCCAAGCAATGGCTGGATCAAGACCCAGACCCATTGACGAGGCTAGAACTTCAAGACCTGATAGATAACGACGACGAGGCCGGCTTAGCCTCTCGCTTCGGCACCCGGCTAGAATTTGGCACCGCAGGATTGCGCGGCGAACTTGGGGCTGGACCAAACCGCATGAACCGGGTTGTTGTGGCTCAAACAGCTTTGGGGCTGGCCAAGTTTTTGAACGCCAATCGCGAGACCTATTTGGACCCCTCCGGTTCTCTCAGCGCGGTGATCGGTTATGACGGTCGAACAAACTCAGATATTTTTGCTTTGGACAGCGCGGAGATACTGGCCGCAGCTGGAATCACAACCTACCTATTCTCAGAAATGGTTCCGACACCGGTTGCAGCCTTCACCGGTAGGCGCCTTGGTGCCAGCCTTACCGTCGTTGTCACCGCAAGTCACAACCCTCCAAGGGACAACGGTTACAAAGTCTTTTTAGGAGGGCCAACCGGTGGCAGCCAACTTGTGCCTCCGCAGGATAAAGAAATAGCGAACCTAATAACCAAGATTTCTGATCAATCGACTTTTCAAGAAATTCCGAAAAGCAAGAGCTTTGAACTAATTGGACAGCCAGAAATTGATAAGTACCTAGGCCGAGCCAAAGAACTAATTAGCCTGGACGCAGCCGATGTTTCGAAACGATCAGCAATTCACATCACCCACACCGCGCTACACGGAGTTGGCTGGAAAGTCGTAGAGCCGCTTATGGCTGATGCTGGCTTCCAGGTGTCCTCGGTGGCCTTGCAAGCAAAACCAGACGCCAAATTCCCAACCGTGGCCTTTCCGAATCCGGAGGAAAAAGGCGCGATGGATCTAAGTTTTGCCGAAGCAGCTAAAAATGGCAGTGACATTATTTTGGCAAACGACCCAGACGCTGACCGACTTGCTGTAGCAGTGCGCAATGGCGATGGCTATAAAATGCTTACCGGCGACGAGGTTGGGCTGCTGCTTGCAAATCAGCTGGCCCCCAACTGCAAGGCAATTGCGAACTCAATAGTTTCAGCTGACCTATCAGTTCTTGCAAAGCACTATGGCGTCCCATATGCCCAGACACTGACCGGCTTCAAGTGGATATCCAAAGTTCCCAATCTTGGCTATGGATACGAGGAAGCCCTTGGCTACTGCGTGGACCCCGAACACACACCGGATAAAGACGGCATAACTGCAGCCCTGGTCATCGCCCAGCTGGCATCGGACCTGAAGGCTGAAGGCAAGACCTTGCTGGACCAGCTTGAAGATTTAGCTGCGAAATTTGGCCACGTTGCAACCGGTCAGGTTTCACTTCGAGTCTCAGACCTGACAGTGATAGACAAGATTATGGCTTCACTAAGAACCGAGCCTCCTGTCAGCATTGAAGACAGCCAGATTGTCCTAGAGGACTACCTGGCTAGAACCGACGCCATGAAAACCGATGCGCTGATTTTTTCGAGCGAATCAATCAAGATCATCGTTAGACCCTCTGGCACCGAACCTAAGATTAAGTGCTACCTCCAGGCTGCGGCCAACAGTAAGCGGGAGGCCACGAAATTGCTTGAAGATCTAAAAACCTGGGCCGAAGCTACCTTGAGTGCTTTGAAATAAACCTTTGAACGCTTTCTGGCACCGGCAACGAGGCTGACTCTGGGTCTGCCGGAATAACTTCACCGACGGTTGAGCGAAGCGGGATAGTCCCTGACCAAAAGCCAAGGTTCATGTCTTCTTCGGGGTCATCAACCTCGTTTACCGCGATTTTCACTGAAGCTTCATCCAGCGACAAAGCTATTATCAGGGTGGCGGCAACTTCTTTTTTTGTGCTGGGTCTGGCCTCGGCAACTCTTCCGGGGATCATTGCGTCGCTTACGACATCAAGGGCATGCTGTTTTTGCTCCAAAGGAACCAGCTTGGCTTTTCCAAATAGCATCACCGCTCGGTAGTGCATGCCGCTGTTGAAATTGCTTCTCGCGACCTTAAGTGCATTTAGCTCGGTGATTGAAACACAAACCTCTGGTTCAGTCTCGAGGTGACGCATAAGCCTTGAGCCGGATGACCCGTGAAGGAAGATTTCATTGCCGCTTCGGCCATAGGCCATTGGGATAACCAGCGGAGCACCATCAAGAACCACACCGACGTGCGCCACTAGATTGTCATCCAAGATGCTGTGAAGGTCTGAAACGCTATCGGAGGATTTATAGCTCATCCGCTGCAGATTGGTGCGCTCCGAGGAGCCGGGGGTACTCATTCCCAAAGACTAGCTCAGCGTGGCTTTTAGCTTTTCTCCCAGTTCGCCCAAATCGAAAATGTTATTTATCGCAATTACCTCGGCGGGTATACCTTCAAGCTGGTCCAGAATTTCCGGGGTCGCTAGAACAACCTGAGCCATTTTGTTGGTCCCGCGAGCTTCTTCAATAGAGACAGCCTTCACCTCGGCCTCGATTCCCAGCATAGAAAGCGCTCGCTCGGCGTTGGACTTCAGTAAAACACTGGTCCCAATTCCTGCTCCGCAAACTGCGTAAATCAACATGAATCAATTAAAGCGCTTTTTGAAAAGAATTTCCGCTATAACGCTCTGAGCAGAAGCATTTAACAAACTGTTCATAACATTCTCAGTGCTCATCAACTCTCCAAAGTCACCCAGCATGTCCAGGTGGTCATTGGCATTTGGAGAGCACATTGAAAAAATCAAGCTGACCGGGTCATTTGCCGATCCTGAAGCAACCGGTGTGGCAAGCTTCAAAAGTGCCATGCCTGGCTGAATAACTGCATCGGAAGGTTTGGCGTGGGCAAGGGCAAGCCCTGGCGCAATGACGAAATAGGGACCCAAAACCTTCAGGCTTTCTAGGACCTCATCGACATAGTTGGCTTGTGCCTTTCCTGATTCAACAAGTAGCGAAACTGATTGCGAAACCGCAGCTTCAAAACTGGGTGAAGCCTCTTGAGTAACTATGGAGCCGGCCGCGAAATAGCTACTCAGCACCGTTTGCCTCAGCGAAGCCAAGCTCAATCATTTCGATCAGCTCTTCGCGCTCATCGACTGCCTGAAAAGCCGCCTCTGCAGCGTTTAGCTGGAGCTGTTCCAGATCCGCTAATTTGTAGCCAAAGGTGTCAACTAAGATCTGAAGCTCTTTGGTGAGATTCGTAGAGCTCATGAGGCGGTTATCGGTATTGACCGTGATGTTGAAGCCAAGATCGTACATGATGTCAATCGGGTGATCTGCCATTGTGTCACCCAGGATTCTAAAAGCCCCAGTTTGCAGGTTTGAAGATGGCGAAACCTCGAGCGCTATCTGGCGATCGTGCACCCACTGTGCCACTGGGCCAAGAACCACTAGGTCAGTATCACCATCGGTTCTAGAGAACATGATGTCCTCCACCAGTCGAACCCCATGACCCAGTCTGAGTGCTCTTCCGGAAACTATTGCGTCCTTGATGGACTCAATGCCGCTGCCTTCACCCGCGTGAACAGTGCAGGGAAACAACTCACTTGCTAGGTAGTCAAATGCGATTTGGTGCTTGGATGGCAAAAAACCCTCTTCGGCCCCTGCAATGTCGAAACCAACAACGCCATCATTGCGGTGTCTGACTGCAAGCTCGGCAACCTCTAGAGCCTTGTCAGCATGGCGCATGGCGCTAATAATCTGCCCGGTTCGAATGAACCCACCGTCGTCGCCAACTGCCTCCATGCCTCGCTCTAGGCCGTCCTGAACGGCCTCAACTGCCTCATCCATGGTCAGGCCCAAATTCAGGTGCTGCTCAGGAGCCCAGCGCAATTCTGCATAGATGATATTTTCTTCTGCCAAATCAATAACCGCTTCGAAGGCCACGCGCTCAAGGCCCGCTCTAGTCTGCATGACGCCCACGGTGTGCTGGAAAGTTGAAAGGTACCGCTCAAGCGACCCAGAATCCGCATTTGCCGCAAACCAGTCAGCTAGCTCCAACGAACTAGTACTTGGAAGCGCATGTCCTATTTCGGCAGCGAGCTCAACGATGGTCTGGGGTCTAAGCCCGCCATCCAAGTGATCGTGGAGTGAAATCTTCGGTAGCGATGCAATGTCCATTTGTTCCTAACTAACCCTGTTTCTAGCTAACGTGCTTCTAGTTGACCTGACTCTAATTAACCTGACTCTAATTAACCTTGCCAAGAATTAGCTTACGTTCCACCTGCTTGGTCTCTTCGAATCCGATTGCTTCTTCGGCAAGTGCGATCGCTCGCTCAAACCGCTCCGGGGTGTCGGTGTAAAGAGTCATAACTGGGTCTCCAGCGTTGACGTGGTCGCCTAGTTGTGCATGTAATTCGACACCGGCTCCGAACTGAACCTGATCCTCTTTGCGCTCTCTGCCGGCACCCAGCCTCCAAGAGGCGACGCCAATTGACAGGGCTTCGAGTTCTGAAACGTACCCGGACTGGCTAGCTCTGATGACGTGTGAATTTGTAGCCTTTGGTAGCTTGGCCTCGGGGTCTCCACCCTGCGCCTTGATCATTTTGCGCCAGACATCAAGCGCCTTGCCGTTATTTAGATTCTCGCGAGGATCGACATCTGTCATGCCGCTCAGCGTAAGCATCTCTCTGGCCAACTCCACTGTCAGCTCAACCACATCGGCTGGCCCGCCACCGGAGAGAACAGCTACCGATTCTTCAACCTCTAGAGCGTTGCCGATTTTCTTACCCAGCGGAGTGGACATGTCGGTCAAGAGCGCTGAGGTCTGCACACCAGCGTCTTTTCCAAGCTGAACCAACACGGTGGCCAATTCATTTGCTCGGTCAAGGGTCTTCATAAACGCGCCAGAACCGACCTTGACATCAAGAACCAATACCGAGGTTCCCTCGGCTATTTTCTTGCTCATAATCGAGGAAGCAATAAGAGGAATAGCCTCCACTGTCCCGGTGACATCTCGCAGCGAATAGAGCTTGCGATCGGCAGGAGCGAGCCCTTGACCCGCAGCACAAATAACGGCACCCACTTCGGCCAGCTGACTGTAGAGCTCGGTGTTGGAGAGGCTCGCCTGCCAACCTGGAATTGCCTCTAGCTTGTCAAGTGTTCCGCCGGTGTGACCAAGACCACGGCCGCTTAGCTGCGGAACAGCAATACCGTAGGAGG
>Ga0105054_10011022_pt1 | contig 11365 bp, 14 predicted proteins | sample BON02_FD_78091 | JGI IMG/M metagenome (GOLD analysis project Ga0105054, IMG submission 78091) | Freshwater microbial communities from Lake Bonney liftoff mats and glacier meltwater in Antarctica - BON-02 (megahit assembly) | ecosystem: Environmental > Aquatic > Freshwater > Ice > Glacier... | reverse complement strand
TCCAAATCTATTGACACACATTACACTCCACACAGCCAGCACACAAACACACACACACACACACACACACACACGCACACATACATACACACACATACACACACACTTTGAACACGAACATATGCACACTATTCGCACAAGTGCGTTATATGACCGTGACACAAAATATTGTACTGCGACACAAACACTGGCAAATCAACATACACACAATAGGCAAAACACACACATTCAGCAGAGAAACCTGAAGAGATGCACGAATTGTGGCGTTGGGTACTGAATAAAATTATTCTGTCTGAGTGCTTGTTTTTGGTCGCAATCTGTTTAATGACTCGGAGACTATTTCTTCAGAGTCATCAAAGATCTATTGCCTCAACCCCAACCGAACACTGGCACGCGTCTGTCAAGTGGCTGAAATACTAGGGCAAAGTCGTATTTCGAGAAAAAAAACGGAACTTTGAGAAACTTCTTTTGCACCTTTTCTGAAGCAACAAGCTCGGTTCCATCCCACCCAAACTTGATAGACAACATGAGAAAGCATGGGCTTTCTTGACCTTTGCCACATGCACACAACTCATGTGTTCAATTCAATCCCACTCTCACCTAGTCCAACCAATGATACCCCGTTTCCCTTCTCTTCCCGCAACTACCCCGCCCACTCCTCCCCCGGACAATGCTCGCTGCCAAGTATGCCAGAGCCCGTTTGACGAAGACAAAATGCTCCTGTGTGACATATGTAACGCAGGATGGCATATGGACTGCCTCCTCCCACCCCGGGTCTCGCCACCATCCCAACTGGGATATGGAAATGCCCCTTATGTACCCCCCACCACCTTCTATGCCAGGCAGCCACACGACACCTCCGCCTCCCTTCTCCAATTCTCGACACCGACACTGATTAAATACCACCTGGCCCTAAGCAACGCGGGGAGAAAACAAAACAAAACAAAACATCCTCCTGCTACAATCACCTCTTTACAATGACTCTACTCCCCCATTTTTATTAAAAAAAAAAATCTGCTCTCAAGAAAAGACTCGGATATGGGGGGAAAAGGGGGAAAAAAAGAAAAACGAAAAACATGAACTCTCTGAACAAAAAAGTTATCTCACATTTTTTGTCGCACCACGCTCTGCCACCTGAACTGTGCCCAAACCCTGCATCCTCAAAATAGCCAGTATCAGTTCTCAATGAAAACTTTAACTTGAACCTCAAAGTCGTCTAATCCGCGTCGCTCGCCCCCCTCACCAGGTGAATATCCGAGTCCCAGCCAGAATTAGGGGACAAGAGTTCTTGACAATCAAGTCCAGTGAGTGGTTCGCCCACCGTGACCGAGCGACTTGGTCCCTTGACTTCTCTGACGCGGGTCTCTTTCTCTCGGGTTTTTTTTGGAATTTTTTGTTCCTTGGATTTCATCTCCACCTCTAGTTACTGCTGTGACTCACCGTGGCACACACATACACACACGCACAATTTGATTGTGAGAGACGCACACACCAACATACATGTATTCATACCAGCATCAGTAGTACATACATACGTCGATAGCGAGGATGTCTCACACACACACAGACACACACACACATTTCGAATATATACGCACACGCGCTCGCGCATGTGATTACAGCGCCACACTCAGAGAGGGTCCACCAGGCATTTTGGTTTACATTTTGTAGCATTGTGGTCACGTTCCTTCATATTGTTGTCCTCCTGGCACTTTTGGCCATCTTTCGAAGTTTCCAGAATTCTTTCAACTTTCTCATTGACTTTTTCCATTTTGCGCGGTTTAGTTTTATGGTTCACGTTGCATTGGTGTGTCCTTGGATGTTGGATGCGTTGCAATCAGACAGAGCAAGCGTTCGTATCGAAAACTAATCTGATTTTGTTGTCGAAAATTGAGTTTACCCGGTCTTCTCGATCATTCCACTTGTTTTGATCAGTACGCCGCGGCCATGCCGGCGCTACCCGTTGTTGGCTGTCGCACTCCGAGTCGAGCAATCCAAGTCCCATCTTTGTCCCACCATCGTTCCTGCAAGGCAAATCGAGTTCAGTCCCTTCGGAGTCAACGTCACCAAGTTTAAGATTCCATTCTCCTTTTTCCAGCAGTTTTTCTTGATGCAGCTTCCCCATTTTTCTAGCAGTTTTTCTTGATGCAGCTTGCTTGTTTGTATCCTTTGTTGCTTGGTATGGAAACAGGGCACGCTGTTGTATCGCACCAAAGCCTCTTTATGCAATCGAAAATCGAGTTGGGCCGGGTCAACTCAATTTGAGTTTTGCTCCAAAAGTGGGCTCATCCGGCGCAACTTGCTATCTATCCTTGACTGGCGAGTTCAGCTGGTCCCACCCTAATATCTTCAATTTTTTTAAAAAATCGAGCCAGAGCTCAACTCGATTTATTTTTTCAAACATTCAACTTGCGCTGGCGTTGAGCCGGTACAGCTTGTTGTTTCCAAGTCTGAAAATTCGAGTTTAGCTTGTTCAACCCCATGTGTAGACGGTCAACACATGATTTTTTTTTTAAATAAATTCGGGTTGAGGCGGCCACCCCGGAAAAAATTGGAGAAATGAGGGGGAAAAGAAAAAAAAATTTTCCCTGTAGTTGAGCCGGCTTAATCCATTTATTTTTGATCAAATTGGGATTGAGCCTTTCTTGTCCAAAAATCGAGTTGAGCCGGCTCAACCCGACTTTTTCCCCCTCGAAAAATCGATTTGAGACATTCCCAAAACAGCGAAATGGCCCGTTTGAGACCTCCAAATCACCTTGAAAACGCAGGATTCGCGCGCAAATTGTTTTTCCCCATGCTGTTCATGCTGCAAGAGCAGCCTCAACCCGAAAAAATCGAGAAAACAATGTGTTTTAATGAAAAAATCTGTATGGGTCGTGGCTGACAGAGAGTGTCCGGGGCTAAAGCCCCTCCGCTTGCCGCGCGCCCCGCTACTCTCCTGATGACCCCTCCTACAGATTTGGGCCTGTCTGTACGTATCTCTATTTTCGAGTACGTGAGACTGGTGCCTGGGATCTCTTCTGTGTGTGAGTGTGCATGTGTGTGTGTGGATAGGTGGGTGTATGGGTTTGTGTGTATGTGTGTGCAGTGTCTGTGCCTCGTTACCACTCAGTGTGGACATTAGTCATCGATGATGTTCGCGGCATTGATAGGTTTTTTTTCTAGGACATTCGTGATTAATTAAATTGATGACTTTTTGACATTGGTCGTTAACCAGCGCACGGAAAATGGACAATCAAGATCAGACTATTTATACGCGTGACATGCCTTATTCATATGCGTGACATGACTCATTCCTATGTGTGACGTGACTCGTGTACTCATTCACATGTGTGACATGTCCGAGTCTCATTCGTATACGAGCCACGCACCTTGGATTGTGACAAGGGCCTGTTCCGAGCATGGTCTGCACCCGAGGTGAGGGGTGGATAGAAAGAAAAGGTTTCACAGATTAAACAACTTAAAAAGGATCGAAAGTGTATTTTGGGAAAGAGAGGAGAGGACAGGGACTCCAGTACGTTGCGATGTGTCGAAATGTGCTGCAGTACGTTACAGCGTGTTGCAGCGTGGCGTAAGGTGGTGCCGTAGGTGTAATCGAGCATGGCAAGTTGTTTGACTTTTTTTTCAAAACCGGACATGCCCAGTTTCCCCCCCATCGGACATGAATTGTAACTTTTTCCAAAACCGAACATGAAATGTACGTGAGATCTCAATCAGAGTCACGTCGGGTTTGGAATAAAAATAAAATCAAATAAGAATAAGAATCAAAATCCGTATGAACTCTGGCTGATTGCGAGTGGCGCACGGTGGCTTTGGGGCGGTGGCTGCGGGGCGGCTGCGGGGCAACACTCGCAGGTGGTATCATCGGTGAGTGTCTGGTCTCCAGATTTTTTTCGTGATTTCGACATTTTTGGCGAAATTTCGCTTTTTTTTTGCGATGGTCACTGATTTAATCTTTTTTGACTCTGAAAAATTGTTTTTGCGGCGCCTCCCTAGCATTTTTGTGCGCCCAAAACACGCCAAAATACCACGAAGATACTCCATGTACACCCCACACGCCGGATCGACGTATATAGTCAGAGTCACGTCGGGTTTTGAATAAAAATACAATAAAACAAGAATAAGAATGAAATTCCGTATGAACTCTGGCTGATTGCGAGTGGCGCGCGGCGGCTCCGGGGCTAAAGCCCCTCCGCTTGCCGCACGCCCGCTCCTCTGGAACGTGCGAGGGCGGTGGCTGGTGGAGCTCACCAAAGGGTATTAACTCGAAGGCAACATCAAGGGTTTGCAAGTGTGAATTAGATAACTTCTGCATCCTTGGGATACCCACTATCAGTTTTCAATAAAAACGTCATCCTCAAGGGTCCACCGTACGACTGACCTGAGTGTCGTTACTGTCCATCGATCGACTTAGTTTGCAATTTGAAAATCATGCAAACTTGAAAGACCGCCCTGAAAAACTCGACCGTCACGGTCACGGTATCTCTCTTACAATAAACTTTCGAGTGAGTTTCCTGCGGCCCCAGGATTCATCCTGGAGTCCAAAGAGACCCACAAATCGTTCGATCCCACCCAAGCTCAGCGTTGCAAACTCGTTTGACAGAAATGGAAAAATCGATGGTCACCTTATTGAGCTTTGAGTTTCCTGCGGATTTTTGAACAAAAAAAACCGATGAAAGACGATGCACGGGCAGGCTAAGTGCTGCATCCCAAGTCGATCGACGGACAGTAACGACGCTGATGAGCAGCGCGTGTATGTAGTCCCCTATGCACACTGGCATGCGAAAGATAAAGATAGGAGGTGCCAGTGGCATCAACTGGCATCCTATCTTCATCTCGGCCCGGGTCGACAGGATGCCAGTGGCATCTCAGTCGACAGGATGCCAGTGGCATCCTGCTGAAGATAGGATGCCAGTGGATGAGCCACAGATGAAGATAGGATGCAAGTAAATGAGCCGCTGTCGACTGTGATGTCCGAGTCTCTCAGTCTTTCCTGCAAGTCACTCTGTGGCCCGAAGAAAAAAAGAAAGAAAGAAAGAAAGAAAGAAAGTCTGTTGCTACAGCGCCCCGTGACTGTGATGGCTCTGAGTCTCTCCTGCAAGTCACTCAGTGGTCATCTACATCTTCCACTGTGTCGCTTGAGAACTGGCTGAAAATCTCAAACTTCAGACAAAAGACATGTCGGATAAGAAGGGACAAGCCAGAGACACACGAGTACATGTGACACTTTAAGGACTCGACAACGAACTCAGCCCTCGACGCGCCTGCTGCCAGTGCACGAACTGAGCCAGAAAAAAGACTTTCTAAAATACACCAGGGTCACGGTGTTAACCTAACTTGTAAAAGGGCTTTAACTAAACGTTCAACTTTGTCTCGGTGAACAGATCTCGTTCAAGTTCGTGGGCGTTTCCCATGAGGTCTGCCGCCGCGCGTCAAATGAGCAACGCCCACGAACGAGATCTTGTCACGAATTAGAACGTTTGGTTTAGGCCCTTTGTAGGTCACTGACAACCGTACATTGTGTGACAAGATCTCATTCGTGGGCGTTGCTCACTTCACGCGTGGCGGCAGATCTTGTTCGTGGGCGCTACATCGCTACGCGGGTAGTATTTACCAGAAAGGAACCGTGACGACTTGGAGCCCAGGGAATCAAGGTATTAAAACAGAAGAATACAAAATGAATATTTGGATGTATTGAGCCTACCTTGCATACGACCCTGCTGTTTCGCAACAGATACTTGACAAGTGTCCTTAGATATTTTCCCGGGACTTTGCAGACATACCACTCGTATTTTTCAAGGAATTTTAAAGACCAACCGCTTTCGAGACGACCTTTCGGGATTCAGCCTCGCACCAACACAGCGGGTTGAAACAAGTCCAGGGGACTCGCTCAATGGCAGGCCTAGACATGTTTGGAAAGGGATTTATGGTTTCGTGAAGGAAGAATGTTTGTATTTTTGTGGTGGGTACCGTGTCACTGGACAGGGTTCGCTCGACCGGGTTGAGATTGACTGTGAGATTCGAGACGCTTGGTACTGGCACTTTACGAAACAAGGAGCGCTCACGGGCACGTGTACTCAGAGACTGTTTGTCAAATTTAAACACGTAATAGCTGTAATCGAGGTGGCCACCCCAGAGCTCAGGTTCAAAGGCTGTCATAACCCTTGATGCGCCTTTTTCGCGTCTGTCTCTCCGCTTCACTTCCTCTTTTCTCTGCATGTCACGTGATCGCAATGCTAGAATACAAAACGTAAACAAAAGAATTCCCTTGCAAGATTGCAAAAAAAAAGGTTGGGGTGCAAATATAATTATGTATAATTACATGTATAGCATTGTTTTTCTCAAATGCACGATTTGGCATTTACACGTCCAGTGCTGTCGCCGCCACTGCCTTTAGGGCATCAACATTCAGTCCTTCTTGAGAGGGAACTGCTCGTACTTGGTGCCATCCTTAGTGATGATGTTGATGTCGACGAAGTCGCCCGTATAAATGTCACGCTCACCCGCTGAGGAAAAGATATCCTTGACCAGCTCCAGAGTCTCTTCGAGCGACCTGCCAGTGTCGCAACGCACTCCGTTCAGTATACTTGGACGTGTCTACAGATATGTTAGGAAAAGGGGCTTGAGCGTGGCAAGCCGCATCTCTGATTGTCAGAAGTGCGACGAAGTTGGCCGCACACAAGGACGAAAAAAAGCTTGTGTGCACGAGCACTCGATCGATTGCGAATCTCGAATAACCCCTCATAGGCAATGAAACCCCTCTCCCAGCCAAGTCTATCCCCCTCCGTCTTGGGCCCCAAAACGGACTATTCAGTGTCTGAGTCGTCCCAAAAAGGACAGGGTACAAATGGACGAGTGTTTCTCCAAAACGGACGCTCGAATCTCAAAATTGCCAGTACGGCTCAAGCCATGCCGCCTCATTTCCAGCGGCAGTAGAAACAGTCCTTGCCATCCCTTTCAACTCCCAAATATACTACCACCCGACCCTTTTCTTAGGCCTGCCCGACCAGGATGTTTGGTTCTTTGGTACACAATGCACACTTGCAACATCCAACCATCGAACTGCCTGCACTTGTGTCGGCTCCAACTTGACCGCCAGAGCCAAGTCTCGGACTAACTTGTCACCGGCCGTACGCCAGAGTGTCCACTTGCAGTGCTACAATTGTAGCGCTATGACAGGCAGCAGCAGAAGCAGCAGCAGCAGCATGACGCACCTCTCGCCGAGGGGTTTCTTGTCCGTGTTCTTGTATGCCACCATATTGTCAAGGAAAGGCTCAATGAGCGCCTGTCCAGTACCCGACACCGTGTACTTCATCTTTTCAAAGCACCCCACAGCATCATAGCTGTACACAATACCCTCCCCTGTCGTGTGTTCAAAATCAGTGGCATGTTCTTTGCATACGTTGCAGTGCTGGTGTGCCCTCACGCTTGCTCGACGACACAGTGGCAAGTCAGGCCATTAAGAGCACAAGTGCGATGCAAGTTGCAATGCTACGGCTCACCTTTGTCGTCGAGTCCACCCACGACGTTGAACGTGTAGTAGGGGAAGAATCGTCTGTTGTAGAGTGTGGTTGCCAGAAGCTGGCCGATGGCTGTCGTTTGCATCTCCTTACCGTGCTGGTGTGTATACATCTGCTCCCGCCACCCACGTCAAGAATTCGCAAGACTCGCAACACACAAGTGAAGGGACTGGGGCACGAAAGGGGGAGGGCTTTTCCCTCCACAAAGCTCTCAACCGGTCTCGTCTTGCAAGCAAACGAACGAAACAGAAAAAAAGAAAATAAATACCTGCATGCGGAACTTGAGGAACTTTTGGAGGGTAATCATGTCGGCCTGGCAGCCACTCGAGGCGATACAACACTTGGTGGTGAGCTGCGCAACCTTGGGGGTGGTACGCGACAAGATCGAGTAGCCCATGCTGAGACGTGAATCGGCAGCTACAATACAGAAGTCCTTGCCAGCGATCGCCAAGCAGGTGCCGCCGTTGTTCTGGTACGGTGAGAACCGGCACTCCTTTGGCTGTTCCACTTGCCTGGTGCACACAGACCACACGCCTCTTTCAGCCGGAAGCACCGACACACACATCGCGGTGGCACCGACACACAAATATTTACAAGCACTACTCGAATGTCGTCAGCAGCAGGCTCCGCTCAAACATCCACAACGTATTGAGGTCTGGTCTGACAGCTGATGCAACAGAACTTGTCTGCATCGTGTAGTGACTATCATGCAGCTGCCCAGCTGCTCATCCCTTGGCTGCGCCAGGCCAAAATGTGGCAAACCCCCAGGCCACCGCGCCAACTGGTGTCGGGCTACCGGTTTGTGAAGAACTTTCTGCACAACCACAAAGGAAAACACGGTACTGGCTGCTCCATCCAGCTGGCTCTCACGAGAGCCAGTGCGGCGTGAGGAAAAGGCATCCTTTCAAAATGAATGCGCCGCAGAGTGCACTTATTGCGAGCAGTGGGGCGGCCAGGGAAATTTTCAGAAAAGACTGGCACGTACGAGGTGGGCATCTGCGCCTGGTGCTGCATGTGGGGTCCCATCGATGCCGCGAAGCCTGTGGCGAGGCGCATGTCGTACGCTGCGCTCGCCATTCTCGAAAAATGCGGGAGAGACACCTCACAAATTTGTCACGAATGAGAGACACCCATATGACTCATGGTCATCGCCATGACTCCTTGGAGTTTGTCCAAATAGAGTCTCTCAGACGGGCAAGGCGTTTGAGAGAGCACCAAGAGCTTGAAGCAGTGGGGTTTGCGAGATATGACGACGCGCGCGCGGGTGGCCATGTGCCTAGCATTGTGCTCTGCCACCGCTGCCTTTCATCTGGGATACCCTGCGTTGCGACTTTCTTCTCGGCACCAGCGCCTATATGCCAGCGCCTATATGCTTGCCAAAGACGCTGTGGATCAGCCACTATCCACTGTGCGGCGCTCCCTCCTGCAGGTGTGTGTGTGTGGTTGGATCTTACCATGAGCTCTGAATTGTATCGAAAGTCACATGTATGAGGTTAATAGGGGTCTTTCCAAGGTCAGCTCTGTAGATGTTTGCTCATGCCTGAGGGCTCTGCTCACAAGTAATAGTGCGCTTTTCGCATGGTTCAACCTCTGAAATGATCCCTAAATTTTGCTGAAAGTCGCGTGTAGTAAGCTGATTGGGGTCTTTCCATCATTTGGCCAGCTCTGTAGAGAGCTCTTTTCACGCGATCAGGCTCCTTTCACACGTAATAGTGCTCTTTTCGGAAACTTGTTTTTTCCATGTGATAGTGCTTATTGAATAGTAACCTCATTAAGAGAGGCAAGAAACACTGAAGATGAAAGACACCCGGATCTGATACACTAGGTTTCTAGGAAGGGAGGAAAGGACCAAACAGGTGAGCGCTCTGGGTTCTTGCGCTCCTGGTTCTTGACACACAGTGGAAACCCATGTCAAGGAGGAGCGGACAGAATGCGGACTTTCGAATGCGAAGAAGGAGTCAATCAACAGAAGCGAGAGGAGGGGAGATGGTAGGAGGATGATTTAAGGGAGAGGGGCAGAACGCAAGAGTCCTTACGTGCGCTGTTGTGATGAGGAAGGAGCAAGAGGGAGGAATGGGAATGGAATAACTGGGGCGCGCGGCGGCAGAGCGCTTTGGCGCGATGCTGCCGTGCGCCCACTTGATCGGACCATTGACCTAAGGACGTTTTCTGTGCGAAAAAAAAGGTCGTGTATTATACTATCAGTATTATATCCATAGTACCATACTATTAGTACAATACTAATAGTATAATACTAATGCACAACCTTTTCTAATACACAACCTTTTGTAGTACGCAACCTTTGAAATAGGCTCTGAATTCTATTAAAGGTCACATGTGATGTAAAGAGGGGTCTTTCAATGATCGGCTTCTGAGAGAGAGATAGAGAGACGGAGAGAGAGAGACACACACACAAATATATTTATATACTTCTATTTAACCCATCACAGAGAGACGGAGAGAGAGAGAGGGAGAGGTACCCAAAAACCTCAACCCACGACTGGAAACCATGTGTGTATGCAAATACGTGTGTGGAATTTTGGCTAGCCGTGATCTTGTCGGCTCTGTGGAGCTCTTTTCGCATGCCAGTGGGCTCTGATTACGTGTAATGGTGCTCTTTTCACATAGTTCGGCCTATGAAATGAGCCCTGAATTCAGAGAATATACATGTGACTTGAAAGTCACACGTAATAGGTTGTGCGGCGCTCTCTCCTGCAGTTCCGCACTGCGTGCTACGTCTGTGTGTTCCTCTGGAACTGGCTGGAAAACGGTGCACCGGTGTCGATCCTGCCTTCAAAAACAAAACATATGATGAACATATGTCATATGTGCACACTTTGCAGAAGGTGGTGGCCTCGCCTCTGCTTTTCGGTACTGGTTTGAGCGCCTTGGCGGCGGATGGCAAGGGGGAGCTAGTGCTGGTAAATGTGCGGCGTGCGATGTGCAACGTGTTGTGAACGACGCAATGAACGTGGAACAGAGCCAAGCCCATGCTTGCAACACGCACAGCTTGTTCTGCATCCGTACACTACCAGACATGTCAATCATTTTGTGTTTGTGAGGGTGTGCAGGTGGTGGGAGCAACAGGGGCCATAGGTCAATATGCGATCTTTGACCTCCTTGAGCGTGGATACAAGGTAATCATTGTAATAAAGCAATCCATCACTCTGACATGTATGTTATTTATATATAAAATACATTGATATGAGTGTATATACATACATATATTTGAGCGTGGATACAAGGTATCATTGTAATGAAGCAATTTGCACTTTGACATGTATATTATTTATATATGATATGCATTGATATGTGCATATATACATACATATATATGTGTATATATGTAAATGTAAAGATACATGTATGTATATAATACATATATATATGTATATATACATACATGTAGATATGTATGTATATGTATATATATATATATATACACATATATACATATATGTACAGATGTTTACATATATATAAATATGTATGTATAAATATATATAAATATGTACATATATACTTATACACATATATAAAGATGTGTGTAGATATATAATATTCATATATATATATAAATGTATATACATGCATACATATGTATATATTTATATACATATATGCGTGTGTCACCCTGTGCACACAAACACACAAAGACAAATGATGCAGAAATAGACCCATACGAATATCTGTGTGCATTTCTGTGGGTATAATGGTATGCATATGCATATTCGCATCATACATATATATATACAGATATATATATATGTACATGAATATATATATGTATATATATATATATATATATACACATTTATATATACATATATATATGCATATATATA
>Ga0105054_10011021_pt1 | contig 11365 bp, 16 predicted proteins | sample BON02_FD_78091 | JGI IMG/M metagenome (GOLD analysis project Ga0105054, IMG submission 78091) | Freshwater microbial communities from Lake Bonney liftoff mats and glacier meltwater in Antarctica - BON-02 (megahit assembly) | ecosystem: Environmental > Aquatic > Freshwater > Ice > Glacier... | reverse complement strand
GCCGGATGCGGGAACAGGTAGGCAAGCCCTCCCTCCCTCCCTCCCTCCCTTCTTCCCTCCCTCCCTTCTTCCCTTCCTTTATGCCCGTCTACATCGAGGAGCTCCGACGTCGCATGCCGGAACAGGTAGGCAGGCCCTCCCTCCCTCCCTCCCTTCCTCCATTTTCCTACAAAGCTAGTTTTTACTCATCCCTCCCTCCCTCCCTCCCTTCCTTCCCCCCTCCCTCCCTCCCTCTCCTCCAGGTCCTGTTGAGCATCACCCAGCCCTACGCCAAGATGACCCTTGCCTGGGCTGCCAAGGTACGTCTAGTGGGGCCCCTGCCCACCCTTCCTCCCTCCTTTCCTCCCTCCCTCCCTCCTTCCTTTCCTCTCTGAGAGCTTCCTCTTTTCCTTTGTATGTCGTGATCTTACTACGTGTCTTGATGGTGGCTGTCTGGCTGGCTCTCTGGTGCTGTCGCCGATAGAGGAGAGGGAGGGCGGGAGGGAGGGCAAGGGCGGTACCGTCGTCTATTAGCGCTCTTCATCATTCAGTTTACACTTTCCAGGAAGGTTGACCCTCGTCCTCCCTCCCGCCCTCCCCCTTCTGCCGGGGACAGTCGCATGTCCACGTTTAGTTTTCTGTTTCACAGGAAGTAGTCACTCCTTCCTCCTTCACTCCCTCCCTCCCTTCTCCTCTCTCGTTCTCTTCCAATTTCCTTCTTTGTGAGGCGGTTCGTGAGGGGCTTCCGTTTCTATTTGCTTCTACATTTATTCATAGGACGGCCTCGTCTTGACTGACCCGTCTCTTACTTTGCTTCTGATTCTTGTGTGGCTTCGTGTAGCTGCTGCCACTGGCAGAGGAGGGGGGAGAGCGGGAAGGAGGACAAGGGCGAGTCTGCCGTCATACCTTCTAATGGTCACGACGTCTCAAGCGTCTCATTCAAGCGGAGAGGTTTTGATCATTTGGTCTTGCCCCAGATTTGGCAGGCTCGCCATTGTCCTCCCTCCCGCCCTCCCCCCTTCCACCGGCGACAACTCCAGGCCCACACCTAGCATCCGCTATGGGATTTCTCAATCACCCCTCCCTCCCTCCCTCCCTCCCTCCCTCCCTCCCCTCCCTCCCAGGAGCTGCGCCTGACTACTGAGGAGATTGAGCCTCTGTTGGTGGACCTCATTTTGGACAAGCGGATCAAGGGCCAGATTGACCAGGTACGGAGGGAGGGAGGGAGGGGAGGGAGGGGAGGGATGGGAGGATGGGTAGGGTGTTTATTCCACCCCCTCTTTGCGTCTTTGTTCCCGCGAGAAGAGACGAAAAGGAAACCTTCTGCTTCCACTCAGATATCCCTCGCTCCCTTCCTCCCTCCCCTCCTTCAGATCGATGGCTACCTGCTACTGCGGCCCGAGGGCGGGTCGTCGTCAGCGAAGCACGGGGCGCTCTCACGGTGGGCCGACGCGCTGCACACAGTCACAGGAGGAGGAGGCGGCGGCGGCGGCGGAGGTAGGGTTTCAAGTCGAAGAGCTGAGAGAAGAAGGGAGAGGGGTTTTTCCGGTAAATTACTGCCGGAGAGTCTCAAGCTCATGTCCTCCCCTACGCTCCCTTTCTCCCTCCCTCCCTCCCTACCTACAACAGGAGGCTATTCGTCGTCTTCGGCGCCCATGCCTTTTGGAAGCACCACCGCCCTAATGTCGTAGTAGAGAGAAACAGAGAGGACAAGGCAGAGAAGCAAGGAGGGAAGGAAGGAAAGAGGCACAAGAGGAAGGGGAGGGGTGAATGTGTGTGTGCGTGTACGTAGTATGGCATGCCCGGAAGGAAGAAGGAAAAGAAAGTGACAGAAAATAGATCATCACTCCAATTACAAGCAAAGAAGAGCAAGCAGTGAGCAACCACTAAAATTGTGAAAACTAGGGGTTCCACAAGAGTACCCTTGTGTGTCTTCAGAAAGGCAATGGGGCAGGCCGGCCCATGCACGTCTTCTTCTCTCTTCCTTGCGTTTCCCCGCCCTTGCTACCAGCTACATTTGCTTCTCAAACCCATTCTCCTTTGTCACACGTGCCTCGCCAAGGCATCATTGTCCCCCTTGACACCTTTCTTACACACAAGCATGGCTTTCGACGGCTTTTTGAAATAATCAAAAAGAGGCAAGGAAGCTCCAAGCAACGCGAAAGGCGATGACAATCATGGGCCGAGCCCCTGAAAATCGTGTCCTGCGGCGCCTTAAACACACGACGCAGCCAGGTCGAACCCATGTCGGCCACATTACCACGCACAGAAGTCAGCCGCGGAAAACCACCCACGCAAGAGAAGGAAAGTGCCAAGAAGGGGGGGCGTGGCGCCAGAGGTCAAGCAAGGTCGTTGTTGTTCCCTCGTCGCCGGCTTCGACCTCTGTCAAATCAGCCTCGATGTATGTTTTGCCTCTGTGTCCAGCGCGTGTGCGCCTTCTGTACTGCACTATTCCTGGCGCTCTCTTTGCACCGAGATAGACAAAGCATTTGACGAGCTTTGCCGGGCGCAAGAATCCCTGGTGGCGCGATCAGCACCAAGCGTGTGCGCCTTTGCCACCCTCGAGGAAGCTTGCTTGCCTTGGAGTTGAGGCAGCAGCACAAGGTCCAATGGGCCACTTCTTCCACAAGGCCGCGCGGCAATAATTCAGCCTGTCCAGTGACCTTAGACATGTACACAAGGCATGGCACGAGCCTACGCAGCTGAAAGCGCGTCCCTGGCAGGCCGTCACAAGTGGTTTGCGTCCTACTTGCTTCCCATCGTCGCACCCCTCCTCACTCCCCTCCCTCCCTCCTTCCCCTCCCTCCTACACACCCACCCACACACAGGTCGCACTAAAGCCACCCTCTTCTCCACTCACCACCACCACCGGCGGAAGAATGTGAAGTCGGAAGACCCTCGCACTCGGTGCTGCACTCGGCGCGCTGGCCGTCTGCCTTTACCCCGACACCGTCTCGCCTGCACGCCCCTCCTACTCCATCTCCGTCTGCCTCCTCGGCGACGAGGCCTGGGAGCTGGTCACGGTCCATGACGAGCACACCAACACCACCAATTAGGCAAACCTTATGCCTGCCCCCGTCCTGCTGACCAGCACGGGTGTATACTTTGTCGAGGTACGTAGTAGGTAGCTAGGTGCATTCTTTCCCTTCCCCTTCTGTGAGAGAGCGTGCGTGCTCACCCCACTCCTCCACACGCCGCCCTCCCACACCTCAGAGCCCCTCCCACCAGCTTATAGTCGTCCTGATTCTACTTCTCACATCCCTGCCCCCCTCTCTCCTAAGCGCGTGGCACGCTGTTTTGTCTTCGCCCTCCTCCACCACCAGCATCTCCAAGGGCCTACTACTACCTCTCCGACTCATCGCCCTCTTGACCCAAGCTATCACCACCGTGGCGGCCGTGGGATGCGACCTGCTAGCCAAATGGGAGCAAACAAAAGCTCGTCTGGAGGAGCATTTCCATCCTCCGGGCTCTCCGAATCCCTGCAAGGGGTACTGGGAGTCCTTCATCATTATGTGTCCCCTGGCTATCTTCGGCCCGAGCTATGTGATGGTGGAATGCTACCGCTCCGATAACAGGCGCATTCAAAAAATTCAAAAGGAGGACGATCCCGAGGATCTCATCGAAGCCACGGTGAAGATTGAGCTGGACCAGTCGGTCCAAGTCCTCGTCGACACCACTTTGGGGACTGAACTGGATCGATCGGCCCAGGGGGTGGCTGCGGTGAAGCGGCAAAAGGCGAAGGCCAAGAAGGCCTTCCTTGCCGGCGTGATGTGTTTGCTGCTGGAGCTAACCATATTTTCGCTCATCTGCCTGGCCTTCCTGGGGGTTTCCGCGGTGTTTTATTGCATTGGAATATGGGGTGTGGGTGCAATTGTGGCGGTGGCCACGCTGGCGGCCCGCAAGGAGGAAGGCGAGCAGGGTGTTGATTCCGTCATTGATTTTGCCAAGACCAAACACGCGGATAACAAGCGCAAGCAGCGTAAGCAACGGGCTCTCCGTCACACCTTCCTGGCCCGCACGTGCCTGGCGCCGATGCTGGGAGATCACGAGGAAGAGATTTCTGTGGATACCTGTATGGCGAAGCGATGGGCGAGGATGGGCAGCGACGAGCTGATCCAGGACAAGGGCTTGATCGGGAGCATTTGGGCGGGCCTGCTTAGTGAGGAGGCGGAAGGCGCGGCGGCCCGGAGCCCCTTTCATTCGATGATATTTGAGAAGCTGGGTGAGACCTCTGTTGGTGTGCTGTTAGCTCAGGAAGCGGAGGGGCGGGAGGCTGTGGCGCCCTTCACGACAATTAAGGTCATCAAGCAGCGTTGGACCCTTGCCCGCATCCTGGGCATCACCTTGCCTGCGCGCCGCCAGCGACAAGCCTCCACCTCTTTGCCTACGACTTCCTCCGCCCGCGCCTCGTCCCAGATTGGAGGAGACGACTTCCGAAGCGAGTCTGTCCTCCCTCGCGGCGCTGCTTCCTCCTCCATTAACGTGGACGGGGCGGGAGTGGTGGTAGGCGAGGCCTGGTCCGTGGAGGGGAGGGTATGGCTGGCAACAAGACGGGCTCTTTCCGCGCGACCTTCAAGCGTGTGTTCTCGATCAAGAGCCGCAGCCCCGCCTCTTTCCGTGCCAGCGCGACGTCTGTGTGCGCGGAGTAAGGGTGGTTGTGTGTTTGTATGTGTGTGTGAATATATGTACGTGTGTGAGCGTGATTTATATTTAATGTGTTTTGCGTGAAACACAGACAAGAGATGGGCATGTCGTATTGTTCCATAGGGAGGGTTGTGAGGGGGGGCTCCGAGCGAGCAACGTGGAAAGTGATTGCACACATACCAGGACGCAGTGCATAATTCCTCACTATTTAAGTGCCAGAAAGAAGTGTATTTGTACTCACAGGACGTCAACAAAAAGACTCTGTCTCCGAAAGGACCACATGTAGAAAGTGTACTGTTTGTACCAGTAAGCACATTAATCCATATTCCACCAAGTCAAGCAACCAAAGAGGAGATTTCTATAGCTGCAACGCCCTTCTTTTTCTTCATTGCAGTTGCTGTCTTACCACTTTTAACAAAGCACATACACACTCGCTGTTGCTGCCTGTACACCTCTCCCCCTTCCTCCTCCTCCTCCTCCTCCTCCTCCTCCTCATCTCTCCTCCCCTCCTTCATACATCATTGCTCCTACACACTCCTCCTTCTGCTCCTTCCATCCCTTCCTCCCATCTCTTCTACACATATTTTATAATGCGATCACCATCCCCGGCCTCTCCCTCCCTCCTTCCCTCCCTCCCTCCCTCCCTCCCTCTCTCCCTCAAAGGCTGTTGTTGATCAATGCCGGACTGTTTCTGATTTTGGTGGCTAGGTCTTGGGCACGATCACGACGGGAGGCCGCCCCGTGGGAGATCTGGAGGGAGGGAGGGAGGGAGGGAGGGATGGACAAGGTTGAGTGGGTGGAGGTAGGACATAAACAGTTTAGTTGTGGTCTCCCTCATGCCAGAGGGTGAGCGAATGACACAGAAATCAAATAAGCTAGCCGAGGCTCGCAATAAGTCCACCACATACCCCGCCCTCCCTCCCTCCCTCCCTCCCTCCCTCCCTACCTCGAACAAATAGCTCACAGGCGGAATATGGTCAATGCTGCCATTCACGAGGGTAAAGACGTCCTGGAGGCGCGCGCGAAGGAGGGCCTCCGTCCGTGCTTGGACTCGTTGTTGCTCCACCACTACAAAGGGAGGGAGGGAGGGAGAAATAAGCTATGTGCTTGGGCTGCATAGAAAATCGAGGGAGGGAGGGAGGGAGAGAGGGAAGGCTAGAAAGAGAGAGAGACGTACCTATCGCAGCATCCTCTCCTCCACCGTCGCGTGAGGAGGCGGGAGGGAGGGTGGAAGGGGAGGAGGGAGGGCGGGGGGGGAAGAAGTAGTCGTCCTCGTCCACGCCTATAAAGCCTTCGTCGGAGTGGGAGAGGGAGGAAGAGGTGGGGGTGCTGGTGCCTGGGAGGGAGGGAGGGAGAAAGGGAGGGAGGGGGGGAGGGGGAGAGAGGAGGGTGTGTGGGATGCTGATATAGCTCGTCATTTTCAAACTAGATAATAAAGAAAGAAACGTGAATGAGGAGCAATGGAAGGGGGGAGGGAGGGAGGGAGGGAGACGTACCAATGTTGTCGATAAGAAAAGGGATGACCCACTCTTCAAACACGACACGTTCCTCGTTTTGGATGAGTCGGAAGAAGGATTGTGTCCGCCGGCGTTCGTAGAAAGTGAGGATGAGGCGTCCTTTTGTGGTGGCGGAGAAAAAGAGGGAGGGAGGGAGGAAAGAAGGGGGGGACCGGTGAGTTGATTATACAGGTAAAGCTTGATCTCAATCGCTCACGTGAAGCACGACTTCCCTTCCACACTACCCCCCTTTTAGTCCCAGCGCTGCTGGTGCTGCTGGTGCTGGTGCTGCTGCCACTGCTGCTGCTGTGGCTGCTTACCTTTGTTCAAGTTGGGTCCTGCCGGCGTGAGGTTCCGGAGGCATGTGTCAATAGCGCTGTCCACCACTTCGTCTACCCGGGCCAGGGAGGAACCGCCCGAGGAAGAGGAGGAGGAAGAGGAGGGGCGTTCCACCTTGGGGTAGGAGAGACGGAGATGCTTGCAATGCACCTGTTTTATCACGGAGGGGTGGATGGGTGGATGACAGGTAAGGTGTTGTGTGTGCGTGTGTATGTGCCTCGCTTTCCGCTCATTTCCCACGCTCTGCCTGCCTACCTCTGTGCCCACACCCCACTCATCACGAGGCCACGCCATGCTCTACATACACGCATAGTAGAGCATAGACACGCCAAAAATTAATGCCAAGCCACCTTGGTGTTCAGGGAGCACGCAGCACACACACCTCATCGTCCCTCCCTGCTTCCCCTCCTGCCTCGTGCCCTCCCTCCCCTCGTCCCTCCCACTCCCACCAAAAAGCAAAAACCTACCTCGCGGGGCCGCACCACATTAGGCGCGCGCAAGAAGAGGATGGAGTGCAAGAGGCATTGCAATGCTTCCTTGGTGTGGAGCGGGCGGAGTTCCAGCTCCCCGAGGGCGTGCTCCTTATGATTCATGCGTTGCCGTGGAGGGAGAGAGGGAGGGAGGGTCTTGCCTTGCTTGCCTCGCTTTTGCCCGCCTACAGCTTGTGCCGGCGCGCCTTGCTTGCCACCCACCACGATGAGGCTGGCGGCCTGCCTGTGCTTGTGAGGGGTGTGCGTGTGCGCGTGGTGTGAATGCTTTGTGCATACCAAGGTATGCCGTCCGATGTGATGTGATGATGAGATCATGATGGCGTCAAATGGCGAGGCTTGCCGGTTGAAGGGACCGTCTGACTGTCTAAACCCTCGGCCTGAGCGTCGCAGGCATGCCCTGTGTCGTCTCTACGCGTGGCATGTCTCGTCCTTGACCTCGTCCACACCTTGCTGGCCTCGTTTCCTTTCCCCATTCCACACCTCAACACACAACCCAACAACAGCACCGAGAACCAGGAGGTCGAGTTCAGAAGCGCCGCTGGGCAAAGGGCGAGAGAGTAATGCACACGTCGTAGCAAGCAAGACGACCATAACGTCGACCATGAGGAGCTCAGGCACAGCCCCGAGTGGGACGAGAAGACGAAGCGGCACCATTCATAGATGCATCAGCAGCAGCATTACCTATTTCCTCAGCAGCTTCCTCCTCCTCCTTGCTACAACTCCCAGCACCACGACCCACGCCTTTGTCCTCCCATCATGCCCGGGCTCATCTCGCAGAATCCATCATCCTTCGTTCCCCCTAAATTCTGCCAGTGCCGCCGCGGCCTCATCCGCTGCTGCAGGCACTCCTTCTCCTCCCTCCCTCCCTCCCCCGTCCTCCCTCAACCCGAGAGAGATCAACCAAGCCATCCTCTCGGCCGAAGGAGACGCCCAGGCGCTTTTAAGTGTGACGGCGCAGCATGTGGGGGGCTTCGATAAAGTGAATTGTGCGACGATGATCAACAGGTACGGAGGCAAGAGGAGGAAATTGGAAATGGAAAGAAAAAGAATAGCAGTCGAGTGGTCAATCTCACCTCCTGCTCTGCACACACTGCATACAGGCTCTCTCGCGTCGCCGCTGCTTTCTCCCCTCCTTCCTACCGAAGCAAGCAAGGACGAGGAGGGCGGAAAGACGAGCAGCAATACCTCCTTTCCCTCCTTTTTGAACGGACGGCGGAATTGCTGCCGGAGTGCGATGCTCGCCAGGTAGGGAGGGAGGGAGGGAGGAAGTGAAGGAGGGAGGGAGTAATAGGAGAGGGTAAAAGCGGTGAACGACAAGAAGCAGCATGCACCTAATATTATCACTTCTCTCATCACCTCTCCCTCCTTCCCTCCCTCCCTCCCTTCCTTCCATAGCTGGCCAACATCATGAACGGCCTGGGCAAGCTGCACGTGTCCCCTTCCTCCCTCTCGCCCGCCTTCCTCTCCTCCTTCGCGGCGGGGGTGGAGCGGGAGGGAGGGTGGGAGGGAAGGAGGGGGGGGTTCTCGGTGCAGGAAGTGACCAACACGTTGAGTGGGGTCAGTTATGTCTTTCCTGGGGCCTTTGGCTCGAAGGGAGGAGGAGAGAGGGGGGGGAGGAGGGAGGGAGGGAGGGAGGGAGGGAGGGGCGGAGGGGCGGGGAGTGAGGTGGAAGGGATTGTGCGGACGGTGGTGGAGGAGGCGTTGCCGAGGGTTATCCAGAATGCGACTTCGCAGCATGTGGCTAACATTCTTAATGCTTTGGCACGGTGAGTGGCGAGGGAGAGAGGGAGGGAGGGAGGGAGGGAGGGAAGAATGCAGGCTTATGATCGCGCCTCCACAAGGCGAAAAGCTTAGAAGAAAAGCCAGAGGGAACGCAATCGGGAGGGAGAAGGGGCATCTAAACTATTTTGATTTTTCCGCTTTCTCCTCCCCCCCCCCCCCCCCACAAACCAAGGTTGGAGTACCACCCCCGCTCGCCCGCCCTCCTTTCATCCCTCCTCGTCCAGGGCAAGGCCACGTTGGAGGAGGCGTTGCCCCAGCATATTGCAAATAGCTTGAATGGACTGGCCAGGCTGGGGGGGGAGGGGAGGGGGGAGGAGAGGGATGCTTTTATTCGGGCGTGCATGGTGAGTGTTACCGTTGAGCTCTTCTTCTTTCTCTCTTTCCCTCCATTGTTTTCCTCTCCTTGTCCCTGCGCCTGACTCTCTTTTCCCCATTCACACGATACCTCTTCTTTCTTACCCTCCCTCCCTCCCTCCCTGGCCTCCCTCCTTCTCCATCCAGGACTTAACTCTTTCGACGGGTTTCTCCCGCTTTGAAGCCCGGGACGTGTCGTCGATGCTCAACAGCCTGGTGCGAATTGGGGGAGTGGATGAGACCTATAGCCAGGTAGGAATGGAGGGAGGGAGGGAGGGAGGGAGGGAGGGAAGCAGGATACCACTCTTTCTACGGGTCTCTTCCTGGTGCGGGAGGGGAGGAGATATACAGCCAGGTAGGAAAGGAGGGAGGGAGGAAGGGATGGGAGGGAGGGCGACTGATACTGTCTCCTCTGCCTCTTTCTGTTCTAACCCATTCATCCTTTTATCTCCCTCCCTCCCTCTCTCTCTCCCTCCCTCACTTCAGCTCCACGCCTTCTTCTCCCAGGCCCGGGCCCGCGTCTTGATCATCTCGGAGAGAGCTAATGCCCAAGACATTCCTCATCATATTTCCCTCTCCTCCCTCCCTTCCTCCCTTCCTCCCTTCCTCCCTCCCTCCTTCCCTCCAGCTTCCTGCCTTCTTCTCCCACGCCCGGGCCCGCGTTTTGATCGTGTTAGAGAGAGCTAATGCCCAAGACATTCCTCATCATATTTCCCTCCCTCCCTCCCTCCCTCCCTCCCTCCCTCCCTCCCTCCCTCCCTCCCGCTCCCCGCCTTCCTCTCCCACGCCCGGGCCCGCGTCTTGATCGAGCTAGAGAGAGCTAATGCCCAAGACATTTCTTTGATTCTGAATGCACTGTCCCGTGTGGGGATGAATGAAGGAGGACGGGATCAAGGTAAGGAGGGAGGGAGGGAGGGAGGGAGGGAGGGAGGGGCGGTGACTCTTCACCTTCTTATTTATGTCTTTTACTTACCAATGTACGACAGAGGAATTCGTCCTGACGCTTCTGCAGCAGCTCTTGTCGTCGCCCAACCTCAACAAGAACCTGACACCCCAGGTACGCCCTTTGATCTCCACAAAGGAGGGAGGGAGGTGGGAGAGTGGGATGAGCAAACCCATTTTCATTTCGACTCATATTTCGCCCGCCCTCCCTCCCTCCCTCCCTCCCTCCCTCACACACAAAGGGCATCGCCATTATCATCAACGCCGCAAGCAAGCTCCTCTCTTCCCCTTCCTCCCCCGCGACCACCCACAAGGTGCACCACCTCTATCGACCCTTGATGCTCCGCGCCTGTGATTTGCTGCAAGGGATGGACAGCCAGGTAGGGAGGGGGGGAGGGGGGGAGGGAAGGAGGGAGGGAGGGAGGGAGGGAGGGTTCGACCTTTTATCCGAGCGTGTGATTTATTACAAGGGATGGACAGCCAGGTAGGGAGGGAGGGAGGGAGGGAGGACGGGCGGGAAGAAACGAAGAAGAGAGATTAACCCCCCCCCAAAAGAAGGAAAGTGAAATTTAGCTCGACTGGACCCAGAGTGGGGAAAAAGATAACTCAAATACTTGTATCTTGTGTATACATACACACACACACGTACAGGGCCTCTCTCTGACCATCGCGGGCCTCGGCAAGCTCTCCCACGGCCGGAGCGGGACCCGCGAGCCAATCGTCAGTCGCTTCCTCGCCGTCTCCTTCCCCTCCCTCCCCTCCTTCACCCCCCAACACTTGTCAGCGTCAATGCACGGGTTGACTTTGTTCAATCGCCCCGCGCCCACGGAGTACATGGAGAGGGTGCAGCAAGGTGAGGGAGGGAGGGAGGGAGGGAGGAAGGGAGGGATAAGCCGAGGTGATACGCAAACTCTATCTACTTAAATACAACACAAACACACACAGCCGTTCTTCCCCACCTGGGCAGCTTCACCTTGCCGCAGCTCGTTCTCACGCTACACAGGTATGCCTTTCCCTCTCTCCCTCCCTCCTTCCCTCCTTCCCTTCCTCACCCTCCTTCCCTCCCTCCCTCCCTCCCTTCCTCCATCCCCCCCCAAAAAGCATGGCCAAGCTAGGTCACCACCCAGGCGACCTATTCCTCTCCGCCTTCCTCCCCACCGTCCAAAACCACCTCGAACCCCCCGCCACCCGCCGAGGAGGAGCCCTCCCTCTCTCCCTCTCTCGGCCTGAACCGGGGAGCAACCTCCCTCAAAATCTCTCCCTCCTCCTCGTCGCTCTAGCAGTCCTACAATACCACCCCTCCACCATCTTCTGGGAGGCGCTCACACACGCCCTCCT
>Ga0105054_10011020_pt1 | contig 11365 bp, 7 predicted proteins | sample BON02_FD_78091 | JGI IMG/M metagenome (GOLD analysis project Ga0105054, IMG submission 78091) | Freshwater microbial communities from Lake Bonney liftoff mats and glacier meltwater in Antarctica - BON-02 (megahit assembly) | ecosystem: Environmental > Aquatic > Freshwater > Ice > Glacier... | reverse complement strand
ACATGCATGCACCAACGCACTAGCCGGATAAGCCACCGTGCCGACTTGAGGTCCCTCGGGGTCCGAAAAATCATAGGCCCAACGACCATAGGAAGCGGAGGGGGTAGAGGCGGGTGCCATGAATTCTTGCGCGGTGATGCCCGGGTAGACACCGGCGATGGGGATGATACGAGGCATGAGCTCATCGCCTCTGAGTTGTGTGATGGAGAGGAAGCGGGAGCCAGTGCCGTGCATGCCCTCCTGCGGTAGGGGGTTGGGGGTGGGGTTGAAGGATGGGGGATGAGTGGGGGTGGTTGGGGCGGATAGGTAGAGAGAGATGGTAGGAGAAATGACCGCTTTGGCACAAGCTTGCAATAGATTACCGCACAAAGGCATTCGAGAGAGTCTGTATGGCTTAGGGCGTGGTCAATTTCTAGAAAAAAGGCAAGGGAGCAGGAGCGTGCGGCTGAGAGAGAGGGGCGTGGGATTGATGCATGCTGCCTAGACGTACCTGCAACTGCGCCGAGGCCAGCCCCCGTGTCCGCACGGTTCTTTGCGCCCCTTGTCCTAGTGCTGCTGGTCTTGAGCGGGTGCTGGGGATGGTGGTGGTGGAGGCGGGCAGGAAAAACGCGGAGGCCTGGTTGACGATGAGGGCAACAGCAACTACTACGAGCCCGGCTAGGGCGAAGCCATTTAGGTGTCTGGGCATGGCTACCTGTCCAGGTGGATGGGAAAGTTAGGAACGGGGGTGAGTGGTGATTGTAATGGGTGGGTGAATGGTGTGGTCAAGCAAAGGCAGAGAGGCCCGTCAAATCCATGGCCTCATCGCCCACAGCCGCAGAGGAGGCGGACGCGTGCGTTTTGCGGGGCTTGGACTTCTCTTTCCTAACCAAAGTCTCACAACTCCACGCATTTCCACACACAACACACCGGGCTGAGCAGAATGAAGAGCTGTCGTCCTATCTCCACTCGTAGCCCGAGGGTTTAGCCTTTGCTTTGCGGCGCGTCTCCTTCATTGCCCAGGACTAGCCCCTCTCCCTACGCCCCTACCCCTACTACACAATGCTGCGTACGAGACGGCTGCAGCAACTGCTGCTGCGGCCCCGGCAGCAGTGGTCAAGGCCACGGGCAAAGAGTCTGTCTGGTCATGCCGTCTTGTGCACCCCGACTCATGCATCTCCGCGCTGCCCAAGCTTTCCTGCCGCCGCCCTCCTCCACACCCAAGCCCCCTCCTCCTCCTCCACCTCCTCCTCCTCACTAGCCAATGCACCACCACGTCCACGCCGAGGCCCCGACGCCGACGCCTACGCATGGATGGAAGAGCCAGGCAGCGAAGAGATGCTAGCTCATCTGGACGCCGAGAATCGCTACACGTACAAAGCCATGCTGTCCACGCACCGATTACAAGCGACCCTCTTCCGAGAAATGTACGCCTACCTCCGTCCCACCTCCGACCAAGCAGAAGCAGGCAAAGAAGAAAAAGATGCCTTGCATACAGCCGAGGCAGGAGGGGATGGGTATGTGTATTATTCCCGCCGACCGCGTGGGTGTAATTTCCCTATTTACTACCGACGTCGTCATCGACCTACTGCTGCTGCTGCTGCTACTGCCGCTGCTGCTGCTGGTGCTGCTGCGTATTCAAATACCCCCCCGTCAGTAGAAGGAACCGAACAGATACTGTTCAATCAAAACGCCATGCCTGATTTCTACCAACGCCAGCACCTAGGAGACCTCAAAGTAAGTTCTCCGAGCGAGGACAGCAGCAGCAGCAGCAGCAGCAGCAATCTAGTGGCTTTCACTCTAGACGAGGCAATGGAGCAAGGCACGACATTGTACATCCTAATCCTCGATAACAATCCTTCCTCCTCTTCCACATCTTCCTCATCTTCTTTCTCCTCCTGGTGGACCGCCGACGAAGCCGCATGGCAAGGCATAGGTAGCTTTGAATGGGGTCCTTTTTCTTCCAAAGATGAAAACCAACCCGTCAAAACCACTAATACCACCATCACGCACGTCCTCCCTCCGTCCCAAGACAAAAAGCAACCCACCAAATCCATAGCCACGCGCGTGCTTTACTACACAAAAGTAGACGCTAATGGCCGTCCTCACCAAGTATGGATGGTCCGACTTAAAGCCAATGGTCAGGGCCTTCATGACGCCCCTCGATTGCTCTATTCATTACCAGAGGAAGACGAGGCTTTTTTCCTCTCCCTTGGCACAACCAAAGACAAGAAATTTGTCACCTTTTCATCCAATTCCAAGACAGCGTCAGAAGTACATTTGTTGCCGGGGCCGGCATTGAAGGAGGGGGAGGGAGGGAGGGAGGGAGGGTTGGAGCCGGTGTTGTTTAGGAGGAGGAAGGCGGGAGTGCAGTATTTTGTGGAGCATGGGGGGGATTCCTTTTGGGTGGCTACTACTGAGAAGCAGGAAGAGGAGGAGGGGAGGGAGGAAGAGATGAAAGACGGAGAGTATCGCCTTGTGACTTGCCCTACGCATGACACGAATCAATGGACGCCGTGTGCGTTGGCGGAGGAAGAGAGAAGAAATAGCAGCAGCAGCGGTAGCAGCAGCAGCAGCAGCAGCATCGAAGACATAGACCTCTTTCACGACCACTGCGTCCTCTATGAACGCCTGCATGGCACACCCAGCCTACGCGTGCTAGACCGTCACCCCACCTCCTCTTCCTCCCTCCCTTCCTCCCACCGACCCACCCTCCCCCATGAAGTCGAAACCGGGCGACTCCAACCGGGCCTAAATCAAGACTACTTTGCTAATGCTGTTCGCTTCTCCCTAACCTCTCCCATCCTTCCTGATATTACCTATGAATATAACATGAAAGAGCGTCAACTAATCGAGTTACATAGAGAGATTCTGCTGCCACGACCACCGACTAAGCAGCAGCAAGAGCAGCAGCAGCAGCAGCAGCAGCAGCAACAGCAACAGCAGCAACAGCAGCAGGCTGGCTACGAATGCCAGCGGCACTGGGTGCAAAGTATTCACGATGATGAGGAAGTCCGAATCCCACTAACACTAGCACATAAACGCGATTTATCTCGCCCGGCCTCTGTCTTATTACTTGCTTATGGAGCCTATGGCGTGTCGCTCGACCTGAGTTTTCGACCTGAAATCCTCCCTTTGTTAGACCGAGGCTGGGTCATCGCCTACGCTCACGTACGAGGCGGAGGCGAGCTAGGCCGACAGTGGCACGCACAGGGAAAAGGCGCGAAGAAAATGAATTCGATCAAAGATTACTTATCATGTGCAGAATGGTTGATTGAGGAAAAGTGGACGAGGCCGGGTTTGCTTGTAGGGCAGGGAGCGAGCGCGGGGGCGTTGGTGGTGGCGGGGGGGGTGCATCGCTGTCCGGATTTTTTTGGGGGGATGATTTTGAAGGTCCCCTTTTTAGACTTAGCGAGGACGATGCTTGATTCGAGTTTGGCGTTGACTGTGCATGAGTATGATGAGTGGACGGAGGGGAGGGATCCGAGGAGGGATGGAGGGGTGGAGGCACGGTTAAGGGAATTGTCGCCTTATGATAGTTTGGATTTGCTTTTGCCTTCAGGAGGAGGAGGAGGAGGAGGAGGAGGAGGGAGGACATTGCCACCTACTCTTCTTCTGGCTTCTCTTGCGGATCATCGTGTGCGTTATTGGGAAGCGGCTAAATATGCGGCGAAAGCACGGGAGGTGAGCGAGGGGGGGAGGGGCGGTGAGGTGCTCCTGCGGATGGAGGGGGATAGAGCACATGAAGCCCCGATGGCACAGACTGATATATTGCAAGAAGCGGCGTATGAGGCTGCTTTTATGATAACTAGGTTGGGCTTAGAGGAGAAGGAGGGGGAGGGAAAGGGGGAGGGGGAAGTAGAAGAGGAAGAGGGAGGGCGGGGGAGACGGCGGCGGGCGAGGAGGGCGGCGCATCAGAAGCCACGGCATTTGGGCAAGGTCCCGCCGCTTGTGTTTTGGTGAATTAGGATGAATAATAAGAGAATGTACAGCAAACAGTGATAAATCAAACAAAGACGAAAGCACCAACTAAAGTAGACCTCTTAGATTTAGGATTAGGATTATTCCTTTCATTTTGATTTATTTCTATAATTGCTCCACATATCTCTCAAAAAGGCGCTTCTGCGACGAACCGCAGTCGCTCCCCAGAGACAGGATGATAAAAACTCAAGATTTCGGCATGCAAATGCAAGCGTGTCCCCACCATCTCCAATGTCCGCTCTTCCACCTCCTTCACCACCCCTCCCCTTTCCTCCTTCGGTCCCTCCTCCTCCTCCTCCTCCTCCTCCTCCTCCAATCGATCATCCACAGTCGAATAAGGCTTCACGAAAGCCATCATATCACTCTCCACCCACTTATCTCCCAAAGAATAAATGCTGTCCCCCAAAATAGGATGACCCAACGCCGCCATATGCACCCTCAACTGATGCGTCCTTCCCGTCAATGGAGTCAGCTCCACGCGTGTCCTCCCCTTCCCTCCAGCAGCAGCAGTATCAGCAGCTGCAGTACCAGCAACAGCAGCAGCAGTACCAACAGCATTAGCAGCAGCAGCAGCAGTACCAACAGTAGCATCGACAGCGACTGTACGAAAGAGTGTCCTTGATTTCTTCCCTCCCTCCGGGTCCATGACTTGCTTCGGGCGCGTCTCTCGATCCGAGCGCATGGGCAAACAAACCTCCCCTCTTGCCTGAGGCCAAAGCGGGCTTCCATCCACTAAAGCCACATATCGTTTCCCTACCTTTTTCTCACGAAATTGGACGCTTAGACCCCGAGCGGCTTCCATTGTTCGGGCTAGGACTAAGGCGCCTGAGGTTTCGCAATCGAGACGATGCACGGTTTTGACTTGTGTAAAGACACGGAGTAAGCGGGTTTGCACGCTGTCTTGTCTACTTCCCTCCTTGGCTTCAAAGGCTTGGTGTAATCGCCCATAGAGTGCTTCCATGTCTTGTGGAGGTGCCTTGAGAACACGCACGCCCCATTCGAGGAAGGTCTGCCGTTTGCGGGGGACGGAGGATTTGTGCGCGAGGAGGCTGGCGAGGGTGGGGGCGAGGTGGGGGTCGGCGGTTGGGTTCAGGGTTTGTTGGAGTGTGGCTGGGTCTTGGGTGAGCATGTCCATCCAGAGCTCTTGGTGGGTGCGTTTTCGTTTGTTGTTTTTTGGTGCTTGTGGTCGTGGTGGGCTTGTGTAGGTAGAATTGGAGGGTGGGGCTGCTGGGAGAGATGACGACGACGATGTGCTGGTGTCGTTGCTGCTTTGAGGGGGTGCTGCTGGCATCGACGCAGCAGAGACTTGTTTTTGGTCCTGCTCGAGAGCCGGCGAAGACGAGGGCGTGGTGGTGTTGGCAGTGCTGCTTTCAGAGGGCGCTGGCGGCATCGGTGCTGTGGAAGAAGCCTCCTCCGTGCCTTCTTCTTTAACCAGCGTGTTGCCAGGAATGGTGCTCAAACCAAAAGGTTTGTTCACAACGATGAGGTGGTCGTCCACATATAACAGGGGCAGGTCAACTTGGGTGGCGAGGGCGTCGAGGTCGTAGGATGTCGTCGGGGTAGAGGTGGCAGGCATGATGATTATGGTGGGGAGGCGAGGCTAGGAGGGAGTGGCTGCGACTGAGGACAGTGGGCGAGGCAGAGACAGGATTCCCGTGCTGGCGGCATCCGGTGGCTTGTTTGGAGCTGTGCGTGTGTATTTATGTAGGTGGGTGTCAGTGTGGTGAGTGTGGCAAGTGGCAAGGGAACAAGTGTGTGATGTGTGATGGGCAAAAATAGTGCGCGAAAATTCAAATCCCATTCAACGCCTGGCGGAGCCGTTCGTTGCTTCTGTCTCGCTTGCAGTGCACCCGTCGTCGTCGTCACCCCTCCTACACGCCTCGCCCTCGCTCACGCCTTGGATTGAATTCTCCTCCTCTTATCAATCCACCGAACCAACAAGCTCGGACTAAGGACTTGCGGTCGATAGGAGAGCTGCACGCACGCACAACTCACTCCCCCACTCCTACGACACAACCCACAGGACGTCACCCCCCCCCCTTCATTCCTGTCCTGATCGCACCGGCACACCAACCATACGCTTTGTCTGAAGCATGCCGTACGTGCGTTCCAATTGGGAGGGCCTCACGCAGTTCAATGGTGGTAACAAGTTCGAGCTGGGCCAGGTCCACTCCCTCAATGAGGTCAAGCTGGCCCGCCCTTTGCAGGCAGGCCCCCGGGGCTGCTTCCTCCACGGTACGTGTCTCAAAGTGGGGGTAGCATACATGGGTTGGTGTCAACAAAGGGAGTAGGAAACGCGTGCGCCAGCAGGAGACCACCACGGCTGCATGCTTGAAAGCATGCTTCATGCATGCCAGCCTCTCACCCTGGTACCAGCTGAACCATTCCGGGTAGATTTCACTGTCCTGATAAGACCAGATCACACACACAGATCTATTGGCCTATGCCCCACAGCAAACACCTACCATGTCCACCCGACCCACACTCACCCTTCCCCCCTCTCTCCCACCCCACCCATCCCACCAGTGACAATGGAAAACGAAGCCCGCGTCTCCTACCTCGAAATGGTCATCTCGGCCAAGGCCATCGAAATCTACGTCCTCAAAGGCGGGCAAGGCGCTTCAGGAGAATACGTCAATGTAGGTAGCCTTAAGGGTCGTCCCGCGGTCGATCATCCCTTTAAATACCACTACAAATTCAGCGCTGCTGACCTCCCTGAGACACGCGTAGCGTTGCTGCAGCTGCGATTGACCCCCCACGCGGAGGGTGCCACAGAGGTGTATTTGTTTCGGTTTTCCGTGTTGGTGGGCGATGCGAACATGAGGCATAAGTCAAATATTGTGAGTAGTATGAGCTCGATGCAGGGGGCCTTGGCGGTGGGAGGGCAGGTGCGGCATCCAGGCACCAGCGGGATGAGCAGCACCAGCACCAGTATGGTTGCTCTGGGTGGTGGTGGAGGGGGTGGATGGTCGGCAGGGCAGCAGCAGCAGCAGCAGCAGCAGCAGGGACAGTATCGGGGGGGAGGGGTGGTGGCAACCAGAAATAATGCGAATCAGGTGGCGCTGGCTGGGAATGGGAGTGGAGGGGAGGGAGCGGTGGTTGCGGAGGCGTTGAACGACGTGATGGGTAAGATGCTGACGGTGGTGAGTAAGAAGACAAAAGGGTATGTCGGGTCCACGTATAAAAAAACGGAGGATAAAATCGCGGCGAGAATGCGGTCGATGGAGGCGAAAATTTCGGGGTTTGAGCAGGTGGTGGGTCAGAACCTCGAGCGACGGCTCTTAGATTTGGAACATGTCATGGCCACGTTAAACGAACGGATCGCGCCTAAGGAGGAATGTGGGAAGGAGGGAGGGGGGGAGATGGAAGGGGGGAAGAAGCAGAGGTTGAAGGGGGGGGAGGGGAAGAGACGGGTGAGGAGGGGGTATTCGGGGGGAGGGGTGGAGGAGAGTAAGGGGGGGGAGGATGGGCGGGTGAGGAGCCAGCAGCGGCAACAGCCTATTGCCACCTGAATAGCAACAGCCTATTGCCACTTAAACAGAGTGTGTTGAAATGAGACGAGAAGTAGAAGAGGGGATTGGGTTTGTCTAATCAAGAAAGGAAGATCAAGAGTGAAGAGGTGTGATGTGAGAGAGACAGAAAGAAGAAGAAGAAGAAGAAGAAGGAGAAGAGGAAGAATGGAGAGAGAGAGAGGGAGAGGGCAAAAAAACAGCGTCTGAGGAACAATCGAGCGGAACGAATGAGCGAGCACGAAGCAAAAATCAGGAAGCTACAAGTGTATATCGCCTTACCAATAGCTAGTATGTGCCATGATCTATCTGAATGTTGAAGCGCTTCATTACTTGTATTTGTTTTGCTTTATTTGTCCTATTCCTCCTCTCCCTCCCTCCCTCCTTCCCTCCCTCCCCTCCCTCACATCCGTGTAAAATTTATGTTTTTCCTTCCCCTCCCTCCCTCCGTCCCTCCCTCCCTTCCTCCCTCCCCCCCTCATATCCTCGTAAACTTCAACGCCACATAAATCCTGGCAATGTCCCACTCCGTCTGACTTATACTCCCCTGATAGTTAACCCACCTAATCCCCCCCGCCCTCCCTCCATCGATCTGCGCCCTGTTCTCCTCCACAAGCTCATGAAAATTCTGGGCTTTCTCCAACTTCAACCCATACTCCCTCGCAGCCGCCTCTAAAAAAGGCAATGGAATCATCCACTCCGGCGCATTCACAGCATCCGCCGCCCCATCCTCCTCCGATCCATCCCTCAACAGAAACTTATACCGCAACCCACAAAACGGCGTTTCATCTTCTTCCTCCCTCCCTCCCTCCCTCCCTCCCTTCGGCGGCTTGAACAACTGCTGATACGTCGCCTCGTCCACCTGCAACCGACACAATTCCCTCTTCCCCTCATCCACCAGCCTTGCCACCCACCCGCCCTCCCCCCCATCCTCCCTCCCTCCCTCCTTCCTGCCCAAGCCTGCCAGCATCTCCACCACCACCCGGGCATCGACAGTAGTCGCAATGAAAGTCCCCCGCTTCCTCAAATGCTTCGCCACCACCTGCAAAAACCGCCTCGCCCTCCCCTCCGTTTCAAACATATAGTGCAAGGCAAACTGCATCGTAATACAATCAAACGTATCCTCTTCATCCAGCAACGGCCTCTTTCCCCACTTATCCTCCGTCGCCTCCCACACCTCTACCTCATCTTCCACCAGATCCGTCCCTCCCAAATCCGCACAGGCCAACGTCAGCGTCGAGCCCAAGGCCCCCCTAATACCTTTGTCTTGATGATAACGTCCTATAGCATCCACTAAAGAACTTTTGGCGATATCCACACCCACATACCTAGCAATAGGGTACCGACGACTCACCTCCCTCCATTTAGTAAAATCCCCTCCCTTCCCACAGGCCAGGTCAAGGACCTCGAGCTCCCTCCCTGCCCCCCCTCCCCCTCCCTTGCCCTTCCCTCCTTCGACAGGCGCGGGTTTGAGAGAATTAATTAGTTGGGCTTTCACCCAGTTGTTGAGTTTGCGTAAGTGGAAGACGAGACTTTGATTTCTTGTTCCTTTTTCACGTTTTAATTGATTGTAAAACCCCTCGGCAACCTTTTGGTCTTTTCCCCACGCCCCTCCTGCTCCTCCTGCTGCTGCTGCAGGTGATGGTGGCATCCGTGCTGTTGCTGCGGTTGCTGCTGCTGCTGTTGCTGTTGCTGCTGCTGCTGCTACTGCCGCGGCACCAGAGGCGGCTAGCGCGGCTTGGTCGGGTGTGAGGGTGAGGCCTTCAATCACAGGACAAGCATCGGGATCATCGTAGAAAGGGGGAGGAATCTGACCCTCCATTGGTGTGGGTGGGACGTATTTGAAACGCGGGTCTTGACTGCGGGGGAATTGGGAGGGGTCGGGGAGAGGAGGGGGTGGGGTGGAAGAGGAGGAGGAGGAGGAGGAGGGGGAGGAGGAGGGGCCACCGTTCTCGGCGCCGCCACCGTTGCCTGGGAGGTATATTGGACCATTTTTCTCATTTTGGGAGGACGAGGAGGGAGAGGAAGAAGGGCTGGAGGGAGGGATGGGGTCTGGTGGTATGTATTGAAAGGCAGGTTTTTGTCCTGCTGCTCGGATGCGCTTCGTGGCTAATGCACCCGTGGGGGTGGGAGGGCCCGCGCCCGGCGTTGATGCAGAAGTACCATCGATGAAAGTAGGAGCGGGTCGTTTTTTGTTGTTGTTGCTGCTGCTGCTGCTGCTGCGGGAACGGCCGGATTCGTAGTAGCAGCGGAGGCAGGGGATGCCGTCGGGGGTGGTGAGATAGGGGCCTGGGTAGAGGTAGCCGACATTGCCGTTCTTATCGAGCAGGATTTTGGCTGCCTTTTTGCGGCCTTGCAGGTATCCGATAAAGTCGGTGGTGCGTCTATAGTCTTTTTCTTTGGAGTAGGCGATGAGGGCGAAGGAGTCGAGGGAGGTGATCAGGGGTAAGTTTTTCTCGTACTCGTTCCGGCAGATGAGGTGATTGAGGATGGACTGGCTGGGGGGACCGTGGGCGTCGTCTAGGAAGGTTCCCAACAGGCTGGCATTGTTTTTGTCGTCCACCACGGAGAATTTGTGCAGCATGGCCCCCTTTTTGATAAGCTGGTCCACGGTGCTTGGCGTGGGGGTCGGGGCAGTCGCCATGATGATGCTGGGTTGGAGGGGTGGGGAGGGGAGTAGGAATGGGAAGGAGGCGAGGCGCAGTGAAGCGAGAAATGGGACTGGCGGCCTGTCTAGCTCGTCTTCGTTGTCTGCCGCCTGTTCCTGTGCGTGTAAGGGTCGAGTGGAGATGAGTGTGAGTGACTTGCAAAGCGCATTTTTATTTTGTCAGTAGTGATGAATCGTGATCGCCGCGATGTTGACCTCCCCACCCCTTGCGCCTCCTCCTCCTCCTTGTGCTGACTGTACACCACCACAACACCATACAAACGCACACAGGACCCAACAACAGCAGCATGACATCCGCCTTGTCGTCGTCATCGTCGTGGAGGTCCTGCCGGCGCTTCTTGGTCGACAAAAGCAGCAGCACGCGCCTCCTTTCCCCAGCATTGTCATCGTCATCAGCACCATCACACGCACGCTCGAGACGGCCTCTCCCTCTGTACCCAGCAGCCTTTAGCACCAGCACCAGCCCCCTCGACGACGACGACGACGTCGACGAGTCGTCTGCCAGCACAGCCGCCGCCGCCGCCGCGTTCCGCAACGCTGTGCTGGCTCGGCATAGCGCCAAGGTCTTTGATGCCACGCGGCCAGTGTCCGACGAGACAGTGTCGACCATCCTAGGCCTTACCTTGCGTAGCCCCACGAGTTTCAATGTCCAGCCGTACACCATCACCATTGTCCAATCCAAGGAGATGAAACAGAGACTGGCCGCCTGCATGCTGGGGCCAAACAAAGCAAGGGTGCTCCAGGCGCCCCTCACAGCTGTCTTTGCCGCCGACCTCGACCCTGTCCAGCTCGTACCTCGCGTACAAACGATGGAGCGACAAGAACGCGGGCTCCCCGAAGCGTACCTAGCCACCCTTCCTTTTAGTGTCTCATTTTTTGCGGGTAAGGGGCATTTGGCTCATGCTTTCAAGGATTTGTTTACTACTGCTATGTCGCCTTTGCAGCCGATGCCGTCCGTGAGTACATTAGAAGCGTGGTCGTTTAAGAATACGGCGATTGCTGCGTCGTGGTTTATGATGGCATGTAGTGCTCATGGTCTGGATACCTGTCCAATGGAAGGGTTTGATGGTCGGAGGATCATGCAGGTGCTGCGGATTCCTTCCCCGCGGTATGCTATCCCTTTGGTAGTTTCCACGGGGTATGAGATGCCCTTGCCTCCTCCTGCTGCTGCTGCTGCTGCTGCTGCTGCTGCTGCTGGTAAAGGAGGACCTAAAAAGTCACCGAGGTT
>Ga0105054_10011013_pt1 | contig 11375 bp, 7 predicted proteins | sample BON02_FD_78091 | JGI IMG/M metagenome (GOLD analysis project Ga0105054, IMG submission 78091) | Freshwater microbial communities from Lake Bonney liftoff mats and glacier meltwater in Antarctica - BON-02 (megahit assembly) | ecosystem: Environmental > Aquatic > Freshwater > Ice > Glacier... | reverse complement strand
CTGCTGAAGGAGAAACGCCAGGCCGTCATCTCCCACGCCGTCACCAAGGGCCTCAACCCCCACGCCCCCATGAAAAGCTCCGGCATCGAATGGCTCGGCGACGTGCCGGAGCATTGGGAGCAATCCCGCCTCAAATACAACGTAAGCGGCCTTATCGACACGGAACACAAAACTGCTCCATTCTTTGATGATGGTGAATACTTGGTTGTTAGAACTACAAATATCAAAGACGGGAAATTGTTGCTGGATGGTGGCAAGTACACCAATGCTGATGGCTTTGAGGAATGGACACGGCGGGCTATTCCCAAACCCGGAGACATCATGTTTACTCGTGAAGCCCCTGCGGGAGAAGCATGTTTGGTTCCAGAAAACATTCAGCTTTGTATGGGGCAACGAACAGTTTTGGTACAGATAGAGCACGCAATACTTGATTCAAACTTTGCACTGTGGTCGCTCTACGGCGGCTTGGCATCTGAGTTTGTAAGTGTTCTTTCCCAGGGTTCTACCGTCGTTCATTTCAATATGAGCGACATTCGCAACATTCCTATCATGTTGCCGCCAATGACGGAGCAAGTTGATATCGCCGAATTCCTTGCCAAAGCGCTTGCAAAGTTCGACACCCTCACCGCCGAAGCCGAGCGCGCCATCGACCTGCTGCAAGAGCGTCGCACCGCCCTGATCTCCGCCGCCGTCACCGGTAAGATCGACGTGCGCGGGTTGGTTCAATCGGAGGCATCATGAGTCTGCACAAAGAAATCAATTTTGAGTCGGACATCTGCGAGCATCTGGCGGCGCATGGCTGGCTGTATGCCGTCTCCGCCGTCACCAGCAAGATCGACGTGCGCGGGTTGTCTGAAACGGAGGCGGCATGAGCACCTACGACAACCCAGACTATCTGCGTGGCTTGGTCACTGAACTGCGAAAGCTTCAGGGTGGCAGCGGCGTGGACAAAGTCGTGTTTGAGACGGAGTATTACCAATTGCCCGCGCCGATCTTCGAATCGCCTGATGGCTCGATGCGCGCGATTCTCTTTGCACACAAGCCGCTGAACGACATGGATCGTGCCGACCGGGTTCGCGCCTGCTACCTTCATGCCTGTCTTCGCATTGTGGAGCGGAACCCGATGACCAATTCGAGTTTGCGAGCGCGGTTTGGAATTGAAGAGAAGAATAGCGCCACAGCCTCGCGGATCATCAAGGAAGCCTTGGAAGATGGCAAGGTCAAACCGTTCGATCCGGCCCAAGGAAAGAAGTACGCCAAGTACCTTCCATTCTGGGCATGATTCGCCAGCGATTCTTATTTGATCGTTATTTGATGGAAACGCCCCAAGTGAGCCAAGCCCAGGCCGTCGAGTCATCGTAGATTGCGATTTAGCAAGTATTTACATTGCGTCATCTCGTGGGCTTTTATTTGATGATTTAAGCCTCCAAGGGGTTTTGGATGAGTCTGCACAAGGAAATCAACTTAGAGTCGGACATCTGCGAGCATCTGGCGGCGCATGGCTGGCTGTATGCCGAGGGCGATGCGGCCAAGTACGACCGGGCGCTGGCGCTGTTTCCCGAGGATGTGCTGGCATGGGTCAAGGCGACGCAGCCCAAGGCGTGGGAGACGTTGGAGAAGAACCACGGCAGCAAAGCGGGCGACACGCTGATGAGCCGCCTGCGCGAGTCGCTGGACAAGAATCCGGGGGGCGGCACGCTGGATGTGCTGCGGCATGGCATCGATGTGCTGGGCCTGCGCGAGAAGGTGACGCTGGCGCAGTTCAAGCCCTCCCTGGCGATCAACCCCGACATTCTGGCGCGGTACGCGGCCAACCGGCTGCGCGTGGTGCGACAGGTGAAGTATTCACTGGCGAATGAGAAATGCATCGACTTCGTGTTGTTTCTCAACGGCTTGCCGGTGGCGACGGTGGAGGTCAAGAGCGACTTTACGCAGAGCGTGGGCGATGCGATCGATCAGTACCGCTTTGACCGCGATCCCAAGCCCAAGGGACAGGCAGCCGAGCCTTTGCTTTCGTTTCCCAGTGGTGCGCTGGTGCATTTCGCGGTGAGCAATAGTGAAGTGGCGATGACGACGAAGCTGGAAGGAGCGGCGACGCGGTTTTTGCCGTTTAATCAGGGCAACGGCGGCGCTGCGGGCAATCCGCCAAACCTGCAGGGGCATCGCACCACGTACCTGTGGGAGCAGGTGTGGGAGCGCGAAAGCTGGCTGGAGATTCTGGGGCGGTATGTGGTCGCGCCCAAGGACAAGAAGAAGCAGATTCAGAAGCTCATCTTCCCGCGCTATCACCAGCTTGATGCGACGCGCAAGCTCCAGGCGGCGGTGCTGGCTCACGGGCCGGGGAACAAGTATCTGATTCAGCACTCGGCAGGCTCGGGCAAGACGAACTCCATCGCATGGACGGCGCACTTTCTGGCGGACTTGCACGACGGGGCGAACAAGAAGATGTTCGACTCGGTGCTGGTGGTCTCTGACCGCAACGTGATCGACACGCAGCTTCAGGAAGCCATCTTCGACTTTGAGCGCACGACCGGCGTGGTGGCGACGATCAAGGGCACCCCCGGAAGTGGCGGCAGCAAGAGCGGCGAACTGGCGGCAGCGCTGTCGGGTGACAAGAAGATCGTCGTCTGCACGATTCAGACGTTCCCCTTTGCGCTGGAGAAGGTGCGCGAATTAGCGGCCACGCAAGGCAAGCGGTTCGCAGTCATCGCAGATGAGGCGCACAGTTCGCAGTCAGGTGAGGCGGCGGCGAAACTCAAGGCGGTGCTGACGGATGAGGAATTCAAGGAAGTGGCCGAGGGCGGCGAAGTGAGCATGGATGATGTGCTGGCGGCGCAGATGGCTGGCCGGGCGCAGGATGTGGGCATCACCTTCGTGGCGTTCACGGCGACACCCAAGACGAAGACGTTGGAACTCTTCGGCACTCGGCCTGATCCATCGCGAAAGCCCGCCAGCGACAACGTGCCGCGACCGTTTCACATCTATTCGATGAGGCAGGCGATTGAGGAGAAGTTCATTCTCGACGTGCTGCGCAATTACATGACCTACAAGCTGGCGTTCAAGCTGGCGCAGGAAGGCAAGGAGATTGATGACACAGAGGTGGAACGCAGCAAGGCGCTGAAGAAGATCATGAGCTGGGTCAAGCTGCACCCGTACAACATCTCGCAGAAGGTGGAGGTCGTGGTCGAGCATTTCCGGCAGTACGTTGCCCCTCTGCTAGAGGGCAAAGGCAAGGCGATGGTGGTGGTGAGCAGTCGTCTGGAGGCGGTGCGGTGGAAGCTGGCGATGGATAAGTTCATCAAGGAGAAGGGCTACGGCATCGGCACGCTGGTGGCGTTTTCGGGTGATGTGAGTGACAAGGAATCTGGCCCTGAGCCGTTCTCGGAGACGACTGCGACGATGAATGCGAACCTGCGCGGCCGCGACATCCGCGAGGCGTTCAACACCGATGAGCATCAAATCCTACTGGTGGCGAATAAGTTTCAGACGGGATTCGATCAGCCACTTTTGTGCGGCATGTATGTGGACCGGCGACTGGCGGGCATTCAGGCAGTGCAAACGCTCTCACGGCTCAACAGGGCGCACCCCGGCAAGGACACGACCTACGTGCTGGACTTTGTGAACAGTGCCGACGAGGTGCTGGCGGCGTTCAAGACGTACTACGAGACGGCGGAACTGGCCGATACAACCGATCCGAATCTGGTGCTCAACCTGCGCAGCAAGCTGGACACCGCAGGCCATTACGACGATTTCGAGGTGGACCGCGTGGTAGCGGTGGAACTCAAGCCAAACGCCAGTCAGGGTGAACTGGTGGCCGCGCTGGAGCCGGTGGTGGATCGGCTGATGAAGCACTACAAGGCGGCTCAGGCGCAGTTCATTGCAGCCAAGGCCGCAAAGGATGAAGCGGGCATTGCCTCCGCTGGCAACGAACTCAACGCGCTGCAACTATTCAAGAGTGACATGGGTGCGTACCTGCGGCTCTACATGTTCCTGTCGCAAATCTTCGACTACGGGAACACGGCGATCGAGAAGCGGGCGATCTTCTACAAGCGGTTGCTGCCTCTGCTCGACTTGGGGCGCGAACGTGAAGGCATCGATCTTTCAAAGGTGGTGCTGACGCATCACAACCTGAAAAATCAGGGCAAGCGCGTGATGACGCTGGGCGATGGCGACCGGCCCGCACTCGAACCAATCAGCGAAAGCGGCGGCGGCGCAGTGCAGGAGAAGCAGAAGGCGCTGCTCAATGAGATCATCAAAAAGGTCAACGACCTCTTCGAGGGCGAGCTATCGGATCAGGACAAGCTGGTGTACGTGAACAACGTCATCAAAGGAAAGCTGCTCGAATCGGAGAAGTTGCAAAAACAGGCGGCGAACAACACGAAAGAGCAGTTCGCCAACTCGCCGGACTTGAATACCGAACTGATGAACGCGCTGATTGAGGCACTCGAAGCCCACACGACGATGAGTACGCAGGCGCTCGGGTCTCAGGCTGTGCGCAATGGACTCAAGGATGTGCTGCTGGGCCCGGCGCAGCTTTACGAAGCACTGCGAAGGCAGGCGGAAGGCGAAAAGCCAGCGGCGTAGGTGTTCAGGCCAACAACAACCCCGTCGCTATCGGTGCGCCGTGATTCGGCGAAATAGGTGTCCAGATTACCCAAACCCCCAAACATGGGCGTGAACCAAGCGAGAAATCTTCAGAAAATGTAGAGACGCCGTTGCTGCGGGGAGGCGATGGAAAACTGCTAACCGGTGGTCGGCGGTGTTCGCTGGCCAAAGTTCAACTGGGAAATCCCGGATGATAAGATCAAGGTCAGCCTCCCTCTGCAATGTGAATCTGGGCTGCTTCCTATGATGAGTGAACCATGGTGATGAAGCGACTGTCTCATTCTGTTTTCTTCCTGGCCCTGGCATGGACGATCAGCGCATCGTCCGCTGAGGAAACTGCTGCGTTTGATGCAGCTTCGAACGCCTTCTTCCAGAACCACTGCCTTCGCTGTCACAACGAGAAAGAGCAGAAAGGCAAGTTCCGGCTTGACAACCTTTCGCAGGACTTCACTGATCAGCCTACTGCCCAGCGGTGGGGCGAGGTGCTCTTTCGCATCAATGCCGGTGAGATGCCGCCTAAGAAGGAGCCGCAGCCCAAGGGGGATGAGATCGGGAAAGTGGTCGATTCGCTGGCCAAGCGGATCACCGAAGGCGAGGCAGCCCGCATGGCCAAGCGCGGCCCGGTGGCGCACTACCGGCTTAGCCGGGAGGAATATGGTTACACGGTGTACGACCTGCTGGGGGTTCACTTCGATGTGAATCTGCCGGGCGCTTTTAATGAGGACCCGCGCTGGCATGGGTTTGAGCGCGTCGGGTCGATGCTGTCGCTTTCGCCGTCCCATGTGGACCGCTACATGAAGGCTGCGGAGACGGTGCTCGAACGCGCTTTTCCGGAGCAGCCGGTCAAGGCGGTCAAGCAGCGACGCGATGCCAACGAAGGGCAGGAGAAATGGCTGACGGAGCAGGGCATCACCGGGCGCGTTCGCTGGCCGCTGTGGCCTGGTGCCCGAAAGCATCTGATGAACACCTCGCTGCCAGGAACCTATCGGGTTCGCATCCAGCTCAGCGGCATGGCACCACCGGCAGGCAGGATGCCGCACCTGACGCTCTGGCATCAGCAGCTCAAACGCTCCGTCTTCGATCAGGACATCATCGCTGCCGAGGACAAACCGACCATCATCGAGTTTGAAATCGCTTTGCCTCCGGGTGGGTTCGAGCTGGTCAACGAAGTGCCTCTCGCCTTCCCCGAAGTCGGCAACCATACGCTCAACGTCCTCAACGGCGGCGGCAGCGTCTTCACCAGCTCGCGCGATTCCCGCAACCTGAACCCCACCGGCTACAAACTGTTCGATGACAGCGGACAGCCCGTCTATCCGACACTGCTCGTCGACTGGGTGGAATGGGAAGGACCCCTCACCAGCGATGCAGATTTACAGAAACGCACCGGCATGATCCCCGCCAAGAGCGGCGACCTGGCCCAGGCGCGTCAGTGCCTCAAACACTTTGCCTCCCGCGCCTGGCGACGAAACGTCAGCGAGGGTGAACTGGATCGTTACATCAAGATCATTGAAAGCGAACTGACTGCGAAGGAACCCTTCCACCTTGCATACCGTTCCGCCTTGGTTGCCATCCTCACGTCGAAAAACTTCTACTACCTCGAAGAAGGCTCCCCGGACAAGAAGCGCAACCAGGTGAACGATTGGGAACTGGCTTCGCGCCTTTCTTTTTTCCTGTGGAGTTCGCTGCCTGATGAGGAATTGCTGACCGCAGCACAGTCGGGCAAGCTGCATGAGCCGGAGGTGTTGCGTGCCCAGCTTTCGCGGATGCTGGCCGATGGCAAGGCTCGAAGGTTCAGTGACACCTTTCCCCGGCAATGGCTCCAGCTTCACCGCGTGGGCATGTTTCCACCGGACCCCAAGCTTTATCCCGACTACGACAAGTGGCTCGAACAGAGCATGACGCTGGAGACGACGCACTACTTCGGCCAGGTGTTTGCAAAGAACCTGTCGCTGCGCGAGTTTCTGACCTCCGACTGGACGATGGTCAATCCCCGCCTGGCGCTGCACTACCACCTGCCACCGGTGGCGGAGTCGGGGTTCCAGCGGGTCAAGCTCAAGCCGGAGGATCATCGCGGCGGGCTATTGACGCAGGCTGCGGTGTTGATGCTCACCTCCGATGGCACCCGGCATCGTCCGGTGCATCGAGGCGTCTGGGTATCGGAGGCGATTTTCGGCAGGACCCCGCCGCCGCCGCCGCCCAATGTGCAGCCGCTTGAGCCGACGCCCAGCAACAAGCCCAAGGCCACGATCCGCATGCAGCTTGAAGCCCATGCGACGCACGCGATCTGTGCCTCGTGCCATCAGAAGATCGATCCGCTGGGCTTCGCATTCGACAACTTCGATGCGGTAGGTCAGTGGCGGATGGAAGAGCAAGTCCCAGGCGGGCAGGGGGCCAATCCTCCCGTGAATGCCACCGGCACGCTGGCCGATGGCCGGTCGTTCAATGGAGCCGATGAGTTCAAGCAACTGCTCACGCAGGACCTGGACCGCTTTGCCAGCGCTTTTGTCGAACAACTGGCGACCTTCGCCCTGCGCCGGGTGATGACCATTGATGATGCGGCCCAGATCCAGGCGATTGCGATGGCGGCCAAAAAGGATGATTACAAGTTGCGCACGGTGATTGAACAGTTCGTCATGTCGGAGCTGTTTCAGAAGCGTTGAACTTTCACAGCAGGAACGATCGTGAGCCATCAACTTTCCAATGCCGCTCTGAGCAGCTGCAACGCGGGCATCCTTCTCGCGCTGTGGCTGGCGCTGTCTCCATCGCTGCTCATCGCGGCTGATGCCCAGTTCGTACCCAAGCCCGGCGAATTCCCCCCGGCAGGTGTCGGCGTCTACCTCGCTGGTGAACTCGTCGCAGTCGATCACGTCAACCGCATCGGCGCGATTCGACTGATGGGCGATGGTGTGGATGACCGCTACCACGGGGCACCGAGCCATCGCTTTGCGATGCTGCCTTATGGAACGCTGCGGTATCACGGTGCCCCTGCGGAGCTGCGCGATATCCCGATCGGCACCGTGCTGCATGGCACCTTCCTCCTGCCGCCCAAAGGCGACACGACCATCACCCGTCCCACCAAGGGCGGGCAGCAATACGTCCCGCTACACACCCACGCACTCTCTATTGAAGACGACTTCAGCTACTACCAGCGGCAAGGCTGCGCCTGGAAAATCGTTTCAGTGGATGTCGCCAAGGGCAAGCTCAAAGTCATCTCCACAGGACCGGCGGTTGCCGATGGGCTTAAAGGCGAACAGACCTTTGAGTTCGATGCCAGCACCCGCATCTGGAAAGGCCGGCAGATCGGCGAACTCAAGGATCTGGCTGCGGAGCAGAGCGTGCAGGTGAATCTGACCTGGGCACCGGACTGGAAAAACGGACAGGTTCAAGTCGCGGATGTCTGGATCGACAAGGAAAGCTGGGATGTCGCCAGCGAGGTGCAGCGCCAGATTCATATCCGGCATCAGCGCCACCGCTGGCTTGCCGGCTGGGTCGATCATGTGGAGCATCAGCCCGGCGGCAAGGGCATCGTCACCGTCACCCTCTTCGCTGGCATGGACCCATCGCTTTACGACCAGGCCCGCGCCCAAGCCAAGAACGGCGGAGCCTCGCTGGCGGCTGCGGAAACAACACTGCGCACCTGGTGGCAGGAACATGATTCCAAAAACGGCCCGGTGCCGGATTTTAAGGACATCCCCAATCCACCCCCCGGCAGCAGCGGCCTGCAACTGCGCGTGCAGCTCAACGAACTGCTCGAAGGCTACCGCCCCGGCCGCATCATCCGCTTTCGCCCCAACAGTTTTCCCAGCGTCAAGCTCCCGCCGGAAGAGCGGGTGAAGAATATGGAAGACCGATGATTCATATAGCCCCGGCTTTAGCCGGGGTACCGCCTCGTCAACACTCTTTCCCGGGCTAAGGCCGGGGCTATATTAAGGACCCCCATGGCAAACTTCCTCACGCAGAACTGGCTCATCAGCCGCCGCCGCGTCCTTCGCGGGCTGGGTGTCGCCCTCGCGCTGCCTCTGCTCGACTGCATGCAGCCACTGGCCGCTGCTCAGACCGCCACGCGGGCCAAACGCAGCGTCTTCATCTACCTGCCCAACGGCGTCAACACGCTTGACTATCAGGTCACGCAGGCGGGTGCTGATTACAAATTTTCCAAGTCGCTGATGCCTCTTGAAAAACACCGCGCGAGCATCACCCCCATCAGCGGTCTTCATCACCCGCATGGCCTGGGGCATCACCACAATTGCAGTTCCATCTGGCTCACCGGTGGCAAGATCGGACAATCCGAACGCAACACCATCTCCGTCGATCAGCTCATGGCCCAGGTCACCGCGCCGCAGACGCGATTCTCCTCGCTGGAGCTGAGCAATCAGGGTCACTCCCTCGCCTACAGTGCCGACGGTGTGCGGTTGCCATCGCAGGGCAATCCCAGTGTCGTGTTCCGCGAGCTGTTCGAGGAGCCCCAAGGAGGCATCGCCAAACAGCGCCGGGGCTTGCAGCGAAAGGGCAGCATTCTCGACACCGTGCTCGATGAAGCCCGGACCATGGGCAACCAACTGGGCCAGGATGATCGCGGGCGGCTTGAGCAATATCTGACCTCCGTGCGCGAGGTGGAAATCCGCACGCAGCGAGCCGACAAATGGCTCGATACCCCGCGCCCCAAAATCGAACCGGATGTGCAGGCCAAACTCAACCGCGATGTGTCCCTCGACCGGCTGGGCGAATATCTCCGCACCATGTACGACATCGTCGTGCTCGCTTTCCAGACCGACCTGACCCGCGTTGTCTCCTTCAGCACCGGCAACGAAGGCACCGGCCCGGCTGTCCCGGAGATCGGTGTCCGGCAGGATCGCCATTCGCTCTCGCATCACAACGCCAACCCGAAACTCATGCAGGACCTGACCCAGAGCGATGCGTTCAACATCAAGCAGTTCAGCTATTTCCTCGACCGCCTGGGCGAGGTCAAGGATGCCGATGGACCGCTGCTCGATTCGACCATGGCTCTCTACGGCAGCGGCATGGCGTTTGGCCACAGCCACGGCAACGCCAATCTCCCCACCATCCTCGCCGGCGGCGGCAAGCTGGGCATCAAGCATGGTCGCCACATCGACTTCAACGCTGCAGGCAAACCCGATGGCTACACCTACGATCTGGAAAATCCCGGCAAGCACTACACCATCTGCCATCAGCCGGTGAATAACAAAGCCCACCTGAGCAACCTGCTGCTCACCATGGCCCAGAAGATGGATGTGCCCGCGGAGAAATTTGCCGACAGCAACGGCACGGTGTCGGAAGTGAAAGCCTGAGAGCGTGTATTGAAACCTCATATAGCCCCGGCCTTGGCCAGGGTTGGATGACCAGATTCGATCCAGAACGGAAAACGGGACAGGTCCAAATAAAGAATTGGGATAGCGGATAAGTGCATTCAATTCTCCTGCGCCGTGTCTATCAACCAAAAAACCATTAAATATTAGTTCACTACCTGCTATACTATGGCCGAATCGTTCCTTTCTTTTCTTCCGGGGTCTTGGCCATGTGCGTTGCTGATCTAGTGCTTTGCCAATATTTAAATATAGGATCGCGAACAAAGCCGATGATGGTATCAACCAAGGAGGGTGGTGCCATGCTCAAGAAATACATTGTTCGTTTGACCGATGCGGAACGTGAGGGTCTCAATCAAATCGTCGCCAAGTTCAAAGGCACATCGCAAAAGGTTCGCCGGGCTCAGGTGCTGCTCAAGGCGGATGCGTCTCCCGGCAAGCCGGCGTGGACGGATGCAAGGATCGCCGATGCGTTTGGCTGCCGCACCAAGACGGTGGAGAACATACGTGAGCGTTTCGTCACGAAAGGATTTGAGGTGACGCTCGAAGGTCAGCGGCGCGACAAGCCGCCACGGGCGAAGTTGCTTGATGGCGAACAAGAAGCGAAAGTGATCGCGTTGCGTCTGGGCACGCCACCGGCGGGGTTTGCGAACTGGTCGCTGCGGCTGCTGGCCCAGCAGGTGGTGGCGTTGGAGATCGTCGAATCGATCAGCCACGAGACGGTGCGTCGCACCCTAAAAAAACGGAATGACCAGACGAAAGATTCAATACTGGGTGATCCCGCCGCAGGCCGACGGGCAGTTCGCGGCCGGCATGGAAGAGGTGCTGGACACTTACGTCCAGCCTTATGATGCGCAGTGTCCGGTGTTGTGCATGGATGAACAGCCTGTGCAGTTGCTCAAGGAGACGCGCGTGCCGGTGGCCGCCACGAAGAATCATCCGCGTCGTGTTGATTACGAATATGAAAGAGCGGGCACTGCGAGCATTTTCATGTTCTGCCAACCGCTGTCGGGCTGGCGTCAGGTGAGCGTGCGTGAGCGACGAACGAAGATCGACTGGGCGCAGGAAGTCGAAGCGTTGCTGCGGACGCGCTATGCCGACGCGGAGAAGGTGATCTTGGTCTGCGACAACTTGAACACGCACATCAAGGGCGCATTTTACGAAGCGTTCGATCCAGCGACAGCGCGGCAGATCGTCCGCCGTCTGGAGTTGCGACACACGCCCAAGCATGGCAGCCCCCGGAGTTGGCTGAACATTGCCGAGAACGAACTGAGTTCGATGACCCGTCAATGCCTCAAGGATCGGCGGTTCGAGACTGCGGATGCCTTGCGATCAGAAACAACCGCCTGGCACAACAACAGCAACGACAAGCAGCGCGGTGTCGACTGGCAATTCAAGGTCACTGACGCAAGAATCAAACTGAAGTCGATCTACCCTAAGATTAGT
>Ga0105054_10011012_pt1 | contig 11375 bp, 8 predicted proteins | sample BON02_FD_78091 | JGI IMG/M metagenome (GOLD analysis project Ga0105054, IMG submission 78091) | Freshwater microbial communities from Lake Bonney liftoff mats and glacier meltwater in Antarctica - BON-02 (megahit assembly) | ecosystem: Environmental > Aquatic > Freshwater > Ice > Glacier... | reverse complement strand
CTGGCATGAGTTATCTGGCATGAGTTATCTGGCATGAGTTATCTGGCATGAGTTATGAAGTCATTGCCCTGACGATGTTCGGCCTGATGATGGTGCTGATGCTGACGGGCCAGAGGGTCTTTGCGGCGGTCGGCTTTGTGGCGGCGGGGTCGGCGCTGCTGCTCTATGGCACCGGCGGGATCGAAATGCCGTTCAACGCGACGTTCAAACTGTTCAGTTGGAACGCGATCCTGACGCTGCCGCTGTTCATCTACATGGGCTATATGCTGTCGGAATCGGGCATTGCCGAAGACCTGTATGAAATGCTGCATGTCTGGTTCGGCAGGATGGCGGGCGGATTGGCCATCGGGACGATCCTGCTGATGGTGATCATTTCGGCGATGAACGGGCTGTCGGTGGCGGGGATGGCCATCGGATCGGCGATTGCCCTGCCCGAGATGCTGCGCCGGGGGTATGACAAGGTGCTGATCACCGGCGTGGTGCAGGGCGGGTCGAGCCTGGGGATTCTGATCCCGCCATCGGTGGTGATGGTGCTGTATTCGGTGATAGCGCGCGAGCCGGTCAGTCATCTGTGGCTGGCGGGGATCGGCCCCGGTCTGCTGATGGCGACGATTTTCTGTATCTATATCTATATCCGGGTCAAGGTGAACCCGAGCCTCGCCCCGGCGCTGACCGATGCGGAACTGAACATGCCGCTGCGCGACAAGCTGTTGTTGTTGCGCGCGGGGATCATTCCGATCCTGATTTTCGCGCTGATGCTGGGCCTGTTCATCAGGGGCATCACCTCGCTGGTGGAAAGTGCCGCTGTCGGTGCGGTGTCGGCCACGGTGGCGGCGGCGATCAAGGGTCGCCTCAACTTTCGGCTGATCCATGTGACCGCGCACAAGACCATGGCGATTTCGGCGATGTTTTTGTGGCTGATCCTTGCCGCGCTGGCGTTTTCGGCGGTATTTGACGGGATCGGGGCGGTGAAGGCGATCGAGGCCATCTTTATCACCAACTGGGATTTGTCCCCCTGGGAGGTGATCATCCTGATGCAGGTCAGTTTCATCGTGATGGGGATGTTTCTGGACGATACAGCGATGCTGGTGATCGTGGCGCCGCTTTATGTGCCGCTGGTGGACAGGCTCGATCTGGGGATCGACGGGCAGATGATCTGGTTTGGTGTGCTTTATACGATGACCTGCCAGATCGCCTATATCACCCCGCCATTCGGGTATAACCTGTTTTTGATGCGTGGCCTCGCGCCAAAGGAAATCACGCTGATCGATATCTATAAATCCATCTGGCCCTTTGCGATCATGATGATCGGAACTATTGCGCTGGTGATGATCTTTCCGCCGATTGCGATGTGGCTGCCGGAATATGTGTATCAATGAAGAAAGATGGCGGGCCAACCGCCGCAACCAACTGACCAACCAGGAGTAAGTGAGAATGACCAGACTTATCAAACCCGACAGCCCGTCCGAAAAGATCCTTGCGAGCCGCCGCAAGTTCATGACGGCCACGGCGGTGGGCGGTGCTGCCGCGCTGGCCGCACCTTTTGTCAATGCGCAGAGCGGCCCGATCCGCTGGCGGTTGCAGACCTATTCGGGGGCGCCGCTGGGCGCGCATGTGATCCAGCCGCAGATCGACGCGTTCAACGCGGCGGCGAATGGCGAGATGGAGATCGAGCTATACTTCGCGGATCAGTTGGTGCCGACGTCCGAGTTGTTCCGCGCCATGCAGAACGGCACCATCGACGCGGTGCAGTCGGACGAGGCGACGATGTCGAGCCCGGTCGATATTTCGGTCTTTGGCGGCTATTTCCCGTTCTCGACCCGCTACAGCCTCGATGTGCCGTCGCTGTTTGCCTATTACGGGCTCAAGGAAATCTGGGAAGAGGCCTATTCCGAGGTCGACAATGTGACCTGGCTGTCGGCGGGTGCGTGGGATCCGCTGCATATCTTTACCAAGGAGCCGATCAATTCGCTGGCCGATATGAACGGCAAGCGCGTGTTTGGCGTGCCGACCGCAGGCAAGTTCCTGTCGCGTTATGGCCTGATCCCGGTGACCGTGCCATGGGATGATGTCGAAGTGGCACTGCAGACCGGCGATCTGGACGGCGTGGCATGGTGCGGATTTACCGAGGCTTATGAAGTGGGCTGGGCGGATGTGTGCAACTATGCGCTGTCCAACTCGATCACCGGGGCGTGGTTCGGGTCGTATTTCGCCAATACGACATCGTGGAACGCGGTGCCGCCGCATCTGCAGCAACTGTTCCGTTCGACCATCGACCAGTCGCATTACTATCGCAATGTCTGGTATTGGGGTGGCGAGGCCAAGCTGCGCGTCGAGGGCGAGAAGATGGAAATGACCTCGCTTCCCGCAGAGGAATGGGCGCAGGTCATTGCGGATTCTGCTGGATTCTGGGACGAGATGGCGGCAGAGAGCCCCCGCGCGGCCAAGGTCGTGCAGGCGTTCAAGGATTATGCCGCGACGATGGAAGCCGCGGGCTATCCCTACCGCTGAGACCTGCTGCAATGAGAGTGTCCGTGGCGTTCTGCGCCACGGGCTTTGCCGTGAAAAATGCCCATGAAAGAAGTCCAACATGCCTGCCAATCTGACATTTGATGCCCTGAAAGCCGCTGTTGCGGATGGTTCCATCGACACGGTCCTGACCTGTCTGGTGGATATGCAGGGCCGGTTGCTGGGCAAGCGGTTTCATGCGGCGCATTTCGTCGCGGGCGGGTATGTCGAGACGCATGGCTGCAATTACCTGCTGGCCACCGATATCGAGATGAACACGGTGCAGGGTTACAAGGCGACCAACTGGGCCGCGGGTTATGGTGATTATGTTCACAAGCCCGACATGAGCACGCTGCGTCTGGTCCCGTGGCTGCCCGGCACCGCGATGGTGATGTGCGATGTGCTGGATCACCATACGCACGCCGAAGTGCCGCATTCGCCGCGCGCCATGCTGAAACGCCAGATTGCCCGCGCCCGTGTGCTGGGGTTCGAGCCGATGATGGCGACGGAACTGGAGTTTTTCCTGTTTCAGCAGTCGTTTGATGCGATTTCCGATGCGGGCTACCGCGATTTGCAGACGCTGGGCCGCTATAACGTCGATTACGGCATCTTTGGCACCACCAAGGAAGAGGGCGTGATGCGGGCGATCCGCAATGGCCTTTATGGTGCCGGGATCCCGGTGGAATGTTCCAAAGGCGAGGCGGAGGCGGGGCAGGAGGAGGTGAATATCAAGTATTCCGATGCCCTCGATACTGCCGACATGCATGCGATCACCAAGAACGGCTGCAAGGAAATCGCCTTTGCGCATGGTCATGCGGTGACCTTCATGGCGAAATATGCCACCGAGCGCGCCGGATCATCGAGCCATATTCACCAATCGCTCTGGGCGGATGGCAAGCCTGCGTTTCTGGACGAAAGCGCACCGCATGGCATGTCAAAGCTGATGCGGCATTATGTGGCCGGGCTGCTGGCGCATGCGTCGGATGTGACGTGTTTTCTGGCGCCCTATGTGAACAGCTACAAGCGGTTCTGTGTCGGCCTCTTTGCGCCGACCAAGGCGGTCTGGTCGATGGATAACCGCACGGCGGGTTACCGCGTTTGCGGTGCCGGGACCAAGGGGATCAGGATAGAATGCCGCGTGGGCGGCGCCGATCTGAACCCCTATCTGGCGATGGCCGCGCAACTGGCCGCAGGTCTGGACGGGATCGACAAGCAGATGGAACTTGAGCCGGAGATGAAGGGCGATGTCTATCTGGCGGGGCAGGGGCGCGAGATCCCCCGGACGCTGCGCGATGCGGGCGATCTGCTGGAGGCATCGGACATGCTGCGCGCGGCGATGGGCGACGATGTGGTAGAGCATTATGTCCACGCCGCCCGCTGGGAGATCGCGGAACAGGACCGTATCGTGACGGACTGGGAAATTCAGCGCGGGTTCGAGCGCGCCTGATTGTTTGGCCATAGTGGCCGGAGGACAAAAACATGACCAAGATGATCCAATGTATCTCGCCCGTGGATGGGCGGGTCTATGCGGAGCGTGCGGCGCTGAGCCCGGATGCCGCGCAGGCCGCTGTGGAACGCGCCAAGGCGGCGCAGCCGGGATGGGCGGCGCTGAGCCTAGATGACCGCCGTGCCAAGGTACTGGCGGGGATCGCGGCGCTGGGTGACCACAGGGATGCCATCGTCGAGGAACTGGCCTGGCAGATGGGCCGCCCGGTGCGCTATGGCGGCGAGTTTGGCGGCGTCAACGAGCGCGCGACCTATATGGCGGGGATAGCCGAGACAGCACTGGCGCCGATCGAGGCCGAGGATAGTGACCGGTTTGTCCGCCGGATCGAGCGGGCGCCGGTGGGCGTGGTGTTTGTGGTTGCACCGTGGAATTACCCCTATCTCACCGCGCTCAATACCATCGTGCCGGCGCTGATTGCGGGCAACAGCGTGATGCTGAAACACGCGAGCCAGACGCTGCTGGTGGGTGAGCGGATCGCGCAGGCGCTGCATGCGGGCGGTGTGCCGCAGGATGTGTTCCAGAATGTGGTGCTGGATCATGCCGGGACCGAGGCGCTGATTGCGGCGCGGTCATTCGGATTTGTCAATTTCACCGGATCGGTGGCGGGCGGGCAGGCGATGGAGCGCGCGGCGGCGGGCACGTTTACCGGGCTGGGGCTGGAGCTGGGTGGCAAGGACCCCGGCTATGTAATGGAGGATGCCGACCTTGATTGGGCTGTCGATGTGTTGATGGATGGTGCGATGTTCAACGCAGGCCAGTGCTGTTGCGGGATCGAGCGGATCTATGTGCATGCGCGCCTTTACGATGCGTTTGTGGCCAAGGCGGTGGCCTGGGTCAATGCGCTGGACCTGGGTGATCCGTTCGACCCCAAGACCACGCTGGGACCGATGGCCAATGTCCGCTTTGCCCAGACGGTGCGCGAGCAGATTGCCGAGGCGGTGGTGGCGGGCGCCGAGCCGCTGATTGATCCGGCGCAGTTCCCGACGGATGACGGGGGCGCGTACCTTGCGCCGCAGATCCTGACCAATGTCACGCATAAGATGCGGGTGATGATGGAGGAAAGCTTTGGCCCGGTCGTGGGCATCATGAAGGTCAGGGACGATGCCGAGGCGCTGGCGCTGATGAATGACAGCCCTTATGGCCTCACCGCCTCGCTCTGGACCGGTGATGCGGAGCGCGCGATGGCGCTGGGCCGCCAGATCGAGACGGGGACGGTGTTCCTCAACCGTGCCGATTATGTCGATCCGGCGGTGTGCTGGACCGGATGCAAGGATACCGGACGCGGCGGGGCGATGTCGGTGCTGGGATATCAATCTGTCACACGGCCCAGGTCATATCATTTCAGAAAGGTCAAATCATGAGCGGCGTTCCAACGGCGAACTGGTCCTATCCGACGGCGATCAAATTTGGCGCGGGCCGGATTGCGGAACTGCCTGCCGCCTGTGCGCAGGCCGGGATCAAGCGCCCGCTGCTGGTCACGGATCGCGGGCTTGCCACGTTGCCGGTGACGGCGCGGACGCTGGATATTCTGGAGGCGGCGGGTCTGGGCCGTGCGATGTTTGCCGAGGTCGATCCTAATCCGAATGAGGTGAACCTTGCGGCGGGGCTGAAGGTCTATAAGGCCGGTGGCCATGACGGGGTGGTGGCCTTTGGCGGTGGATCCGGTCTCGATCTGGGCAAGATGGTGGCTTTCATGTCGGGGCAGACCCGTCCCTTGTGGGATTACGAGGATATCGGCGACTGGTGGACCCGTGCCGATCCGGCGGGGATTGCCCCGATTGTCGCGGTGCCGACGACCGCCGGGACCGGGTCGGAGGTGGGCCGCGCCTCGGTCATTACCAACAGCCAGACCCATGTGAAAAAGATCATCTTTCACCCCAAGGTGCTGCCAACGGTGGTGATCTGTGACCCGGAACTGACCGTGGGCATGCCCCGGATGATTACCGCTGGCACCGGCATGGATGCCTTTGCGCATTGTCTGGAGGCGTTCAGCAGCCCGTTTTATCATCCGATGTCGCAGGGGATCGCGTTGGAGGGGTTGCGGCTGGTCAATACCTGGCTGCCGCGCGCCTATGCCGATGGCACCGATCTGGAGGCGCGCGCGCATATGATGTCTGCCGCGGCGATGGGGGCAGTGGCGTTTCAGAAGGGGTTGGGGGCGATCCATGCGCTGAGCCATCCGGTGGGCGCGGTTTATGGCACGCATCACGGCACCACCAATGCGGTGGTGATGCCCGCCTGTCTGCGCTTCAACCGGCCTGCGGTGGAGGAAAAGCTGACGATGGCTGCGGCCTATATGGGGATTTCGGGCGGGTTTGACGGGTTTTATGACCGGGTGCTGGAGCTGAACGCGATGCTGTCGATCCCGGCGGGGTTGACTGCGATGGGGGTCGAGGTGGCCCGTCTGGACGATTTGACCGCGATGGCGCTGGAGGATCCGAGCGTGGGGGGTAATCCGGTGGCGATGACGGCGGAAAACACCCGCGCCCTGTTTGACGCGGCGATGTAGCGGGGCGCGGGTTGCCCTGACGGTGGCGCGGGCCTATCGTCCGCGCCAGTGCAGATATGGAGACCCGGAGCTTGATGCGCCTGAATGGCCTGATATTGCTGGTCTGTCTGGCAGGCTGTGCCGATATTCCGGAGCTGCCCGGCACGATGGTCGCGGGCGATGCGCCCTATCCGGCGCTGATCCCGATTGACGGGTTGCTGGCGATGGCTGCAGCATCGGGGGGCGCGGTGCAGGTGGCAGCGGTGGCGACGTCCAATGTCATCGGGCGGGTAAATGGGTTGACCATGCGTGCCAATGCCTTGCGCCGTCCCGTGGTCGACGCCGCCACCCGCGCCCGGATGCGCGAAGGGGTCGATACCTCTGCGTTGCAGTAGTGCGCGGGACAGGCTAACAGCCTTTGCATCACAGTGAGTGCGGATTGAGCCATGGTTTCTGAATTGCGTCTGGGAATTGCCGGTCTGGGCACGGTTGGCACCGGGGTGGTCCGCATCGTGCAGCGCCATGCCGAACTGATCGCGGCGCGCACTGGTATTGCGGTGCGGATCGTGGCGGTGAGTGCCCGCGACCATACCCGCAACCGCGATGTCGATCTGTCGGGATATGCGTGGGAGGCCGATCCGGTGGCGCTGGCGCGGCGTGCCGATGTCGATGTGTTCGTCGAGGTGATTGGCGGGCATGAAGGCCCGGCCAAGGATGCGACCGAGGCCGCGATTGCCGCAGGCAAGGATGTGGTTACGGCCAACAAGGCGCTGCTGGCGATCCATGGGCATGCGCTGGCCGAGGCCGCCGAAGCGGCTGGCCGGGTGATAAGGTTCGAGGCGGCGGTGGCCGGTGGCATTCCGGTGATCAAGGCGTTGACCGAGGGGCTGGCGGGCAATGAGATCACCCGCGTCATGGGGGTGATGAATGGCAGTTGCAATTACATCCTGACAAGGATGCAAAGCGAGGGCCTGTCCTATGAGGCGGTGTTCGAGGAGGCCCGGCAGTTGGGGTACCTGGAGGCTGATCCGAACCTCGATGTCGGCGGGATTGATGCGGGGCACAAACTGGCGCTGCTGGCTGCTATCGCCTTTGGCACAAGGGTGGATTTTGCCAATGTCGAGTTGGAGGGGATCGGGTCGATCACCATCGAGGACATCAGGCAGGCCGCCGATATGGGATTCCGCATCAAGCTGCTTGGTGTGGCGCAGATGACCGGGCGGGGGCTTGAACAGCGGATGTCGCCCTGTCTGGTCCCTGAATTGTCGCCCCTGGGCCAGTTGCAGGGCGGCACCAATATGGTGGTGCTGGAGGGCGATAGCGTGGGCCAGATCGTGCTGCGCGGGGCAGGGGCCGGGTCAGGCCCGACGGCGAGTGCGGTGATGTCGGATGTGATCGATATTGCGCGCGGGTTGCGCCTGCCGACCTTTGGTCAGCCCGCCAGCACGCTGCGCCATGCCCGCGCGGCCAAGGCGGCGGTGCCTGCGCCCTACTATCTGCGCATGCAGTTGCAGGACAAACCCGGTGCGCTGGCCAAGGTGGCGCGTGCGCTGGGCGACAGCGGCATTTCCATCGACCGGATGCGTCAATACGGTCATGAGGATACCACCGCCCCGGTGCTGATCGTGACCCACAAGACCACGCGCGGCGCGCTGGATGAGGCGATTGTTGCGTTCGAAGCGACGGGTGTGGTGACGGGCGCACCGGTGGCGATCAGGATCGAGGCGGTTTAGTTCCCTCAGGGCGCAAATTTGTTGCAGGCGCAAGAACGGGCACGGGTCAGGATCCTGATTGCCTGTGGCAGGCTGGCCACGTGTCGGATTACGACCAACCCGGAAAGCATGGCCAACCCGCGTTGTTTTTGTGCAATTTGCCATCGTTTGCGGGTGTCCCGAGCTGGTTATCATCAGAATGTCCAACGGAGTCCGCCGGTTTTGACATGTCACATGACATATCTTTGCGCTGAACATAATTCGGGGCTGTTTCCGATTTGCAACAAGTGCAATCCAAAGCAACTGGAGATTGAAAAATCCATGTTCGGATGGCCTGGGGGCGGGTAAAATTAACCATTGTGTTCCGGTTCCAGGCTGCGGGTGGTTTAGTCCGGAACACAGGCTGACTGAATACTGCCACTTACCGGAAAAAGGACTCTCCTGATGTCGAAATCATCGCGTTCAGTACTCATGATCTCGGTTGCTGTGTTACCTTTTTATGCGGGACAGGTTCAGGTGGGTTTTGCACAGAACCTGAATAGTTTTGCCGTCATTGCCGGGCAATCGCTGACCAATACCGGCCCGACGACAATTACCGGCAACATTGCGGTTAGTCCGGGTACTTCATTCACCGGACAGGGCAGCGTGACGCAGACCGGAACGACCTTTATCGCTGATGCGGTCGGGGTCCGGATTCAGAATGATCTGACTACGCTTTACACCTATCTTGCCGGACTTCCGACCTCGTCGGGGGGGAACCTGACAGGGCGGGATCTGGGTGGCATGACGCTTTTTCCGGGTGTCTATAATTTCGATTCTTCGGCGCTGCTTTCGGCTGGCCAGACCCTGACCCTGGATGCGCGTGGCAATCCGAATGCAGTATTCATCATCAATATCGGCTCGGCCCTGACGGTAGGCAGCGGCGCCAAAGTCATTCTTCAGAATGGCGCGCAGGGTGGCAATGTGTTTTACCGGATCGGCAGTTCTGCCACTTTGGGTACGACGGCTGCCTTTGACGGCAAAATTGTTGCGCTGACCAGCATCACGCTGAATACCTCCGCGTCGATTGATTGCGGCGCAGCGCTTGCGCGCAATGGCTCTGTCACGCTGGACACGAATACGATCAATATCTGCATCCTTGATAGTGCCGGGTTTGAGGGTCTTGTAGGAGCGGGCAAAGACCTGCCGGATAGTTTTGCCATTCTTGCCGCGACGCAGACGCCGGAACAACTGGCGATCACCCTTGATCAATTGACGGGTGAGGTTGCGTCTGGGGTGGCGCCGATGGGGTTGCGGTCGATGGATGCGTTTCTGGATACCGTCACGCGGTCGACGCTGGCCCCACGGCTGCAATTGGCCGCGCCACGCGATGAGGCGATACCGGTGGGGCGGGTGCCTGACCGGTCCAATGATTATGAGGCGAAATATGACGCGACGCCGGTTGCACCTGATCTGACCTTTCAGACCACGATGCTGCCGCCGACCCAAAGCTGGAACATCTGGGCTGCGGGATATGGCGGGCGCAGCATTGCCGAAGGTTCGCAGGCGGCGGGCACGCATCAGAGCACGACGGATACCGCCGGGCTGGCCTTTGGTCTGGATTTCTTTCCGGGTAGCAATAGCACGTTTGGCGTGGCTTTTGGCTTTGACCAGTCCGGTTTTGTGCTGGAGGACGGTTTTGGCACCGGTGACAGCGATGGGATTTCTGCCGCCATTTATGGCAGCAGATATTTTGAGAACGGCTATATCGAGGGTGTGTTGGCCTATGGCCAGAACGATGTCACCACCGACCGCACCGTTACGATTGCGGGCGCGGACCGCTTTGCCGGCGATGTGACCACGACCAATATCGCCGCAGAGATCGAGGCGGGGTATTACATGGGTATGTTCACGCCCTTTGCCGCGCTGCGGGGTCAGAGTCTGAGTGTGCCCGCCTATGCCGAAACCACGGTTTCGGGGGCATCGACCTTTGCGTTGAGCCATGCCGAGCAGACGACGACATCGCTGCGCAGCGAAGTGGGGGTGGCGGTCAGTCTGGCGGCGAATGAGGCAGGTTCACTGGGGTTGCGCGCGTCCTGGGCGCATGAGTTCATGGAGCCTTCTGCCACAATGACGGAGTTTCAGGTGATCCCCGGCGCGCCGTTTTCGGTGAGCGGTGCTGTGCCGGACAGCGACTCGCTGATCCTTGCGCTGCACGGTGAATATGGAGGTGCCACCGGGTTCTATGCCGGTGCCGATGTCATGGCGGAATATAGCGGCAATGCGCAGGATTACGGTGGCAACCTGACCATCGGCTATCGCTGGTAAAACCGACGCATCGGGCGCGCGGGCCGGTCCCGGCCTGGGCCTGTGGGGAATGATCGCACCGACGTTAGCGGTCACATGCTTGTGCCCTTGCCTGCTTACAGGCTAGGCCAGACATACCCACCCTTGCAGGAGCCGCAGATGTTGCAACCTACCGAGTTTCAAGACCGATTGCTGTCGTTGGGCCTTGCCCGCGTGTCGGAGGCGGCGGCGATTGCCTGTGCCTCGCTCATCGGCCGGGGCGATGAGAAGGCGGCGGATCAGGCGGCGGTGGACGCGATGCGCAAGGAGCTCAACAAGCTCGACATCAAGGGTGTCGTGGTGATCGGCGAGGGCGAGCGCGACGAGGCCCCGATGCTGTATATCGGCGAGGAGGTGGGCACTGGCACTGGTCCGGCCGTCGATATAGCGCTGGATCCGCTGGAGGGCACCACGCTGACCGCCAAGGATATGCCCAATGCGCTGGCCGTGATTGCGATGGGGCCGCGCGGGTCGATGCTGCATGCCCCTGATGTCTATATGGACAAGCTGGCGATCGGCCCCGGATTTCGCCGGGGTGTGGTGACGCTGGACATGTCGCCGTCGGAGCGCGTTTCGGCATTGGCGGCGGCCAAGGGCTGTTCCACCACCGATATCACCGTCTGCGTGCTGGAGCGCCCCCGCCATGAGGAGATGATCGCCGAGATCCGCTCGACCGGGGCGGCGATCCGGCTGATTACCGATGGCGATGTCGCGGGCGTGATGCATTGCGCCGAGCCGCTGATCACCGGGATCGATATGTATATGGGATCGGGAGGTGCGCCGGAGGGTGTGCTGGCTGCCGCCGCGCTGAAATGCATGGGCGGGCAGATTTTCG
>Ga0105054_10011011_pt1 | contig 11375 bp, 10 predicted proteins | sample BON02_FD_78091 | JGI IMG/M metagenome (GOLD analysis project Ga0105054, IMG submission 78091) | Freshwater microbial communities from Lake Bonney liftoff mats and glacier meltwater in Antarctica - BON-02 (megahit assembly) | ecosystem: Environmental > Aquatic > Freshwater > Ice > Glacier... | reverse complement strand
CTCACAGAACACTCCCTCTTCGCGCCTTGCCACCCCACCGGGCAGGCCGGTAATCACTCACACTTTGTCATTTTTGGGGGGGGGGGGGGGATACATTGAATATTGCAAAACAAGACACCCTTGAATCCAGAGAAAGTCTTGAAGAAAAGGCCGTGTAAAGTAAAGGGTGGCGAAGACCCATAGGATGCCTTATCTCTAAAGGTCAGTTTCCGCAAAAGAGCCCTATTTTTAGTGGCTCTTTTGCGACAAATGACCTGCAACTTAAGGCATCCTATGGGTCTTCGCCACCCTGTAGATAGAGAGAGACGAGCTGACATGCACCGCTGCTCGCAGAAACCGTACTGTGGCGGCGACCAACATGAACGCTACCTCCTCCCGTGCGCACACAGTCGTGACCATCTGTTATACACAGGTGTCTACGCGTTTCGTGTCTTTTTTTTTTTGTTTGCCCTTTTTTGTTTGCCCCTTTTGGTTTTGGGTATCGTGAGTACTCCTTTTCTTGATGGGTACTGCAGCACTGTACAGGGTTTGCTCGACTGGTTTGAGGTAGACTTAGGGTTCACCGAGCTTTTGTTTATTCAGATTGATTTGTGTGTTATGTGTGTTTTTGTTTTGGGTATCGTGAGTACTCCCGCATATAACATACGCCACAACCAATTTCATCCGGCGTGGTCGTGTCGTCGTATTTTAACGTGGGGTTCCCCCGAAAGTTCCCGCATACTACCAAAAGAGCTCTCGACTCTCCGCAGAATGGTGGAGACCTATAGGGTGCCTTGCCTTGCAGGTCTCTTTGTGTCAATCAGGCACTACTTTTGGGTCTTTTGCGGAAAACCACTTGTAAAGATAAGGCGTGATGCTGCATACCAAACGCGCTCTATATTCGAGAGAGGTCTGGACGCATTGCATGTCCACAGAATGCATTCTGAGGTATATGGACTGCACGTTGAGGAATATAGAATGCATTCTGAGGTACATGTAATACACCCTGAGGGCATGTCCGTGTAATGCATTCTGAGGACATGCATATAGGTTTAGATGCTGACACAGCATAACAACACAGCTCGAACTCAACGCCAAGGGCCCCGGCAAGCACGCGGAGAAAAAGGCTAAGATGAATCTTGTCGATCTTGCTGGCTCCGAGCGCGCTGAAAGCACAGGCGCCACGGGTGACCGGCTCAAAGAGGGCGCGGCCATCAATTTGTCGCTCACGATGTTGGGTAACGTGATTACGGCGCTGGCAGAAAGGAGCAACCACCCCAACAGGAAGGTGTTGGTTCCGTATCGTGACTCGAAGCTGACATGCATTCTGCAAGACGCGCTGGGAGGAAATGCAAAGACCATCATGGTGTGCGCCATTTCGCCTGCAGACATCAACTTTGAGGAGACTGTTGGTACCCTCCGTTATGCTGACCGCGCTAAGCAGATTAAGAATAAGCCCAAGGTCCTCTTTCCCACAGTACCCGCGTGCCCTCCTCCTTGTTTGCAGGAGCAGGCCTCTGGAATAGAGAATGGACTCTTGTGCGTGTGTGTGTATGGGGGGAGGGGGAGAGGGAGGTTCTCAGTGGCAATTTGCTTTTTTTTGGTCAAGAGCACGCAGGATTGGACTTTTATTTTCGTGTTTCGTGCCGTACTGTGCCTTGTATTTCCCTGGTCTGGCTCTTTTCGAGGGACTGATACATTCACGTGCACATACACACAGGTGAATATCGACCCTACAGAACTGCTAATCCAACAGCTGAAGGATGAGAATGAGCGCCTCAAGTCTCAATTCGGCGGCGGTGCGCCTGCTGCTGTCCCTGCTGGGGGTGGAGGTATGTCCGAGGAAGAAAAACAGGAAATGAAAAAGCAGCTCGAAGAAGAGATGCAGGCCAAGATGGAGGAGAACGAGAAGATGATGGCAGAAATGTCCAAGAGTTGGGAGGACAAGCTCAAAGAGGCGCAGGAGAAGGCTGCCACAGAAAATGCAGGCAGTTCGAACGAGGCTGCGCGCCGCGAAAAAGAAGCGCACATTCTCAATGTGAACGAGGATCCTGTAATGTCTGGGGCAATCTGTTACTTCCTACCCCTGAACCAGGAGATCAATTTCGGTAACCGCAACTCGCCGGGGCAGGAGGAGATTTTGCTGGGTGGCGTGAGCATACGGCCCGATCACTGCCGCATCACAAACAAGGATGGCGTACTCGACTTTGGTATTCGTGAGGAATGTAAGGTGCTTGTGAATGGGCAAGATGTTACGGGGCAGCACGGACTTGTGCTGCATCATAACGACCGACTCGTCATCGGCACTAACTATTACTTTGTCGTTGTTGATCCTGCGGAGAGAGAAGCAAGTCCCCCTGAAGGGGGATGGCCCGAGCAGGGGTGGGATGCAATGCAGCGCGAGATCGCAAAGGCGCAGGGTCTGAACGTGGATGTCAACTGGAGTGCAATGACTGAGGAAGAAAAAAGAAGGGCGTTGCTGAACGATGAGTTGGTGCAGGTCATGCCGCGTGTCACAGAAGCCAATGCGCTGGGCAAAGAGCTCAAACGAGATTTCCTCTTCGAGACCAAGGTCACGTCAGTAATGCACAAGACCGAGGGCATGACGTCGCTTGTCATGGTGAAAGTGATCAATACAGCTACTCAGATGGAGTGGCTCTGGGAAAAGGATAAATTTGTCAATCGAGTCTACCTTATGCGTGAGCTCTACGAGAAATACTTGGAGGGCTCTCTGGACCCAGCAGTCTTTGGCTCTGAGAGAGACCCTTTCTCAGATCCGAATGAGCCCATGCACGTGGGATACAGCAGTGTCTTTCTCAAGTCGCTCTCGTTTTGCATCACGTCCGAGGACGACTATGCGATTTACCACGACTCGCAGCAGGCAGGCATAATGCGCGTCAAGATTGAACCCTGCAAACCCGATGGCTCCATCATTCGTGAAGACGACGAAGCGGGCGGACCCTATGATGATGTAGAGGACCCAAAAGATCTTCTGGGCAAACGGCTCGATATGTTGGTTACTGTGCTATATTGTCGAGGGCTTACCGGCAAATTTTCCAGCGAAGTCTATGTTGAGTTTGATTTCCCCAAAGCGCCCAACCCGAATCGAGACGATAGCAGATGGGAGAGCAATAAGCAAGCTGGCACCATCAATCCCAACTTCAACTTCTCGCAGCAAATCACGTACCCCAATGTCGACGATCAGGTCCTGCACCGTCTCGAGCATGAGAGTGCATTCTTTCACGTGTTTGGTCTCCAGGAAGAAAAATCTGGCGGTCTGCAAAAGAAAAAGATGCTCTCCATGGCCGAGGTGGACACGCTGCAACAAGACCTGCGCAAAGCACATGAAGATCAGGAGCGCAGTATGACTGTGTTGGGCAAGGTGCAGGAGATGAGCGTGGCGGCAGCTCGCAACAACGACGCATCCGAATCCTTTGTCTTGGAGTTGGCCAACACACTGGCGGATTTGAGTTTGGATGTACAGGCTATGGTTGATGCTGCTCAAATCGCGGGCCAAAATAAAAGTGACGCGGCAGCCGAAGTGGTTAGTGGTGGCTCGGCGGCGGAGGTGGGGGAGTTGCAAAAGAAGGTAGAGGAGGAGCAGCAAAAAGTGCAAGCATTGACAGTGCAACTTGCTGCTTGTGAAACTGCTCTGGCTGCTGCCCCCGCTGCAACTGCTGCTGTTGCTGAGGCCCCACCGCAGACTCCCCGTGATGAGAAGGACGCAGCTATTAAGATGCTGGAGGAGAAACTTCTTCATTTAGAAGCAGTGAGCAAGTCCATGGCCAGTGCTGCGGAAATAACGGAAGCAGCTGCCTCAGGAGACGCAGCAGGATTCGCAAAGCAACTGTCCGACGCCACAGCTTTGCTCGAGGCTAAAGACAAAATCATTCACGACTCGCACGAGGCAGAACGAGCAGCCAAGTCTAAACTCCATGAGCAAAACGATGAACTGCAGAGTCTGAGAGATGCCGGAGGCGCAACTACTGCAGCGACTCCTGCGGACAGTGCCGATTCGGCTAAGGTGGCAACCCTCGAGAAGGATCTTGCAGCAATGCAAACAGAAAAAACGCAGCTCAAACAGGAATCGACACGTCTCAAGGGCGAGCTTGACCTTGCCAAAGCTGAGGCCGCCAAGGCAGGCGGAGGATCCAAGGGATGTGCGCTTCAGTAAATCGCTGGCCATATGGGAGTCTCGCGCAACTACTCTATTCCGAGGCAGACAAGAAGATGGGGGATCTCCCTGTATTATTTTGCACAAAACATGCAAACTTCGCAGAATCTACGGAAAAAAGGAAGTTTCTGTCTGCTGTATACAGAATGCACATTGGTCCAGGGCGCTGAAGGCGTGGAGGGCGATGAGGGTGATGCAGGGGAACCCTATGTGAATTCTGCAACGTGTGTCTTTCATGATTTAAAACAGTCTTTAAAACAGAATCGTGTATGTGGAATGCCCAAAGGACTATGTAATCAAAACTGGATCCGTCTCTGTTGGCGCTCCGCCTCTATTCCATCCACACACAAGGCTCACATGCACATGTGCGCGCATACACTTAATCTGTCTGTATCAAACGCACACAACCATATATACCTCCATCAAATTTGTGTGCGAAATCCTTTTAAGAATGTGTCTCTGAAGTACATTTGCTCATAAATCGCATACACCACCTTCCCCCTCCCCCCCCCCACTCCTCCGTTTGTATTCAATTTTATGAATGTGCTCCCTTGCCCTTCTCAGCGGCCTTGCTTTTGTTCTGTTCATCCTTCCACATACCAAAATTGGGGAATTTTTCAGTGCTTCCACAGCCGTAATCATCATCTGACATGGCCCACTCCTGGATGTTCATCCACTCATGCTCCTCGAGCGTCCAGAGGGCCTTGATCTTCTGCCAGTTTATATCCTGCAGGGAAAACATGCGAGTCAGAGATGAGCCTCCTTTTTTCCAATTCTGGCACACGGTGGCGAGTTAGGGTTGGTTATTGTCTGTGTTGGTTAGGGGTCTGGGAGGGTTGGTCGCGGCAACTCGCCTCGCTGCCGCGCGCCCAAGGCAGCAAATCCAGCCTTATACAGGCACGCAGAGCATGTGTGTGTGTGTGCTTCGCATGTATGTTTGAGTGTTGGTGTGTTGGAGCGTACGTGTGCTTAGGCATAGTAGATACACGCTAGCAGCAGAAGGGAGGCCAAAGGGAAGGGCAAGCATGTGTGTTGTGAGCAAGTGTGTGCAACTGTAGACACAGGTGGCTACCTCGTTGTGATATTGTGCCTTCGCTGCCTCGCCAATCTTGTACATTGAGTTGTGTACAATCATTCCAATAGCTGATTCGCTGGGGTCGTGAGCAGTCACGCAAAGGTAATGCGGATTGCCACCTGCCTTGCATTCGGCAGAATACCCGAAATCGCCAGGAGTAGCATCATCGATCGGCAACCATTTTCTAATAATCTTTTCGCCTGTTGCTGGGTTCCTGTCTTTTGAGCGGCGCGTGTTCACGGACGGCACTTTTCTGTCGTACTCTTTATCCTTGTCGCCGTCAACGGCCTCATCATCCTGCTCCATGTAGAGAGGGTGCAGGTGGATGAGACCATCCTTATACAGCTGCGCGTAGGCAATCGCATGGTCGCTGCCGTGCAAGTCCATCACGTCGTCAACGTCGTCTTTGCTTTTGAAAACGATGGAGGCCCAACGGCAGGTGATCTTGCATCCGTTTTCACTGTCGGGGAAGTATTGCTCCTCCCAGGCAGCGCCTGAGTTGAAGATGGAAATTGAGACGATATCTCGGTCGAGAATATGCTTTTCGTCGTCCTCTGACAAGCCCGCCCAGGCTTCTCGATGATTGTATGCCAAAACTTTCAGGCGCTTTTGCTCTTGCTCCGAAAGCCCTCCCATGAAGGCAGCGGCCTTCTTGAACTTGTCCTCAAAGTTGACGTCAGGCATCAGCCTGCGTTTGATCTCTGCAGACCGATCAATCTTCAGGAATTTTGAGAAGTATTTTTCCAGCTGCTCGGCCAGCCGCCATTTTGACACGTTGAATCTGCCATTTTGGTCTTTCTCGTCTGGCAAATTTTGCACGTATATTTTGTTTGGAATGACATGCCGCCATTGGAAGAGCGACATGTCATTCCCGCCTGCGCTGATGAGATAGTCATCGTCATAGGAGAAACGCGTTTGCATTACATGACTGCCGTGGCCAATATAGGTTCGGGCAGCCTGCTTGAAGCCGAAAGCTGGCCAGCGGAACAACTTAATCTTGCCCATGTCATCACCTGTAGCAGCCACGTAATTGCCCCACGAATTCAATTTCCCCTCGCCCGGATAGTTACTTGTCTTGAACATATCTGTCGGCTCGGACGAGCCCATCGGCCGCACGCCGTCTGGGTACGGGTAGGGAGAAGGGGCGTTGCCGCCATGGCACGGTGCCCATGGTGGCACTTTGCTTTGGGATCGATCCACGGTATTGACATCACTGCCGGATGAGCCGAGTGCCCAGATGCTCTTGACTGTCCATCCCAAGACGCAGGTGTTCGTGTGCCATTTTTTCTTAGCGAGATCCTCGGTCTTGAGACTCTGCTTGCCACTCGGAATGAAGCCAAAGAGCAACTCATTTGACTGGCTGGTCGTTCGCATGTATAGACTCTCCGAATCAAAATCGATGTGGGTCACGGTGCTAGAATGGTCATTGCAGCACCCAACTCTCTTGTACGGCAAGGCCTTCTGGCGCTCGATCTCCTCGTCATGGTAGCCCAGCGCCTTTTGCTTAGCATGTTCCTTCATCACATTTCGCGAAGGCTCTTGGTCAATGAGCTTGACAGCATGCTTGTAGATATCCACACAGTTATCGCCGAGTGCCACTGCAAAGTATTTTCCATCTGGAGTGTACTTTACACAAAACGCTTGCTCAGATGGCCTTCTGCCATTGCCAATAGGCGCAGCAGGTCGCGGTAGCGGGTTTGAACACAACAGGTGAATTCCGCCAAAGGCGTTTTCCTGGTCGTAAAATGGATCGCCATCCTCGTCGTCATCCTGGTTGGCAGCATTCGCAGCCGTGGTATCGGTATGCCACACGGAAAACGAACCATCCTCGTGCCCAATAGTAAAGAGGGAACATTGCTGTTGGTTGATGGTCTCGATGGCGTCCACCCCATCTGCGCCAAACTGCGACCAGAAAATCGCCGACCTTGCTGGTTTGTGGAGGTAAACACAGTCAATCATGCACTGATCGTTGATATCGAAAAATCGCGCGGTACTGTCCTTGCCAACCGAGACGAAGATTCGCTCATCTGGCTGTACTGCCACACCTTCAACCACCTGTTGGTGACCTCGCATGGCCACTTTCTTTCCACACACAGCCCATGACCAGGGACATCCAACACTATTTGCTCCTGTATTCAAAACAGCGTCAGAGACGACACGCGAAACTTGCACACGCACAACACAGCAATCAGATGGACGACTTCAAACGAACAACCCAAAATCGAAATGAGGAGACCTGTTGGCATGTAGCCGGGCCTATCCTCTTCAAACTTTTGATACCAGTAAACAGCAACGGGCAGGTTGCCCTTCTTGCAGCCATACTTTGCCGCAGTGTTCTTGTAGCTGTTCACGATCTCGTGATCCCACCATTTCTGTGATTTGAGAGTGCCCTCGACTGCAATGTGTTCGACAATGGATGTCAGTGGGCGCGCGGCGGCAAGGGGCTTTTGCCCCAAGGTGTCATAGGTCGCGCGTCCTATTCTAATGGATACAATACCTATCATAGGTGGTAGCGTACCCAATTTAGGTGGATACACTTCCTACAATTTTTCCCCCCACAGGTCCCACTTGGGACCTGCCCCGACAGCGCGCGGCAACTTCGGGGCATGCACCTCGCTGCCGCGCACCCGCACACCAGAGTTCAAGGGAGTCCTTACCTGTGTTTTTGCTGTCGCCTGCAATCGGGTGTTCCCCACTCAGACCCTTCGTCCAGTCACCCTTTTTGCGGAAACCGAGGAAGAGGATGGAATTATCCGTCATGCCAATCATGAGGCATCCCTCTGCCCCCAAATCTGAAAACGATACGTGTGTCGATGGAGCCCCGCGCACACCCCTTGCTGGGTCTTCCTCGACTGGGGTGTCGTCATTGACGTAACTGGATAGGATATCGGCACACGATCGGAGTTAGCACCAACACATTGTGCGCAGTACACATACATGTATGCTATGAGGGGGAGAACAATGTACCTGAGGAAAACCTTAGAGGTAGTCCAGTCCATTCCCCTACCCGACGTCCTCGCGTTCAGCTGCGGATCACCCTTGAGGGCAAAGGCCTTGAGATCAACCACGCACAGTGGTGCAGTCGTGTCCCTGAGATCAGGGTCCCACATTTTGAGGTACCCGCCTGTGCCCGCCTGCACAATTATGCAGAATCTCGATGTCATGAAAGGGTCTATAGGGGGAAATGCCAGATCAAGGGCGCGCGGCAATAGCCCTCCACCACCACGCGCCACGTGCTATGAGCTCCGCCACAACGTGGCGGAGCTCATAGCAGGTGGCGCATGGCAGCTTGATGGCACCAAGCAGACATGTCAGTGCGCCAACAAGATTTAATCGGGTGCGCCGATAAAAACGAGTGCACTGACATTTATCTGTACCGGTGCACCAAGTACCGACATGTCTGTTGGTGCACTTTTTCTTGAAAAGAAGCCCCTCGGTGCGGAGTGGTAAGTTGTTGTCGGCACATTCAATCGCTGCAAAGCTAATCACGGGTGGCGCGCGGCTCTGCCGCCGCACGCCCGATTTCAGGAAGAGGAATGGAGGCGCAGGCCAAATTGTGCTACAGACCGAGAAAAGGCCAACACCGTCGACAAACAAGAGACCAACTACATTCTCCTTATGCGCAGCTTCGTATTTGGCCTGCACTGTGCCGCTGCTCCAAACATAAATGTCGCCATTTCTCACGCCGGTAATGACGTTGCCGCGAGGATTGAAAGCAACAGTGCGCTGGTCAATGGGTGAGCCTAAGTCGCCAAACAGGCCTGCAGCCATCTCGAGATCAGCATCACCAATTTCCCACAACTTGAGATGCTTTTCGCCAACCGAGGCAATGGCAGAGTCACTGTAGGGATTAAACTTGCAAGTGTCGACAGTACCGCCGTGCGCCTTTGCATCCCTTATTTTCTGCGGGCCATTCTTGTTCTTCCAGTCAAATACGGAGATATGATGATCAAAATCGCTGGCAAGGGCGACTAAATAATTGCCGCGGCTGTTGAAGCTTAATGAAGCAACCTGCAGCCTCTTTTGTCCGAGTGTCATTGTGGCCAGTACTTGTTTCTCAAGGTTATTTTCTCCGTTGTGGCGAACCACCCGCCACACGTAAATGCGAGGGTTGCGGCCCTTTTGCCCACTCGCCACGATGCAACGATTAGGCAGATCCCAGTCACGCCAGTCCATGAGGGCACCATCATCAAATTGCGGGAACTCCTCCGTGGACTCAGGCAGCATGCGCGATGAGGGCGTCCACTTTTGCTCATTCGGTGTGTATCGTCCATTATCGTAGGCAAAAAACTTGGCCCATTCTTCTTTGGCCTTTGAACCAGATGGCGTCTGGGCCTCTTCCCACGAGCCATCAGGCCTTTGCAAGACTCTTTTGAGCAAAGTGCAAGCAGTCACGTCGTCGGAGTGGTGCAAGTATCTCTGGATGTTGTTCTTGATATCAAAAACAATCACCGTAGCAGCTGCAAAATACAAAATTTCGCCTGTGTGCACCATCTTATTGGTAGAAGCATCAAACGCCTGGATGAAATGAATGTTGTCCATGCCAGGACCCTCGCCAAACAGCTCTTGATCCCAGCAAGAAGCACCTTGGTAGCCATAAATAAAGTCAAGGCTGAGGTGGCTTGCCGGCTCACGCTGCCACTGCGGGTGTGTATCATCCAGACCTTGGTACTGGACTGGAGCAAAGACAGAGGTAACGCAGGGGTTGTATTTTTCAAGACCGCCACCTGAAGCATTTTCCCACGGATCAATTTGGTCGATCCGGCTGTATGTAATTGCGCCCTGCGCAGGCGGCTCCTCGTCGACGCCTGCCCCGAGATCGAGGCCAAGCATATTCTTTGTGAGGCCAGTGTCTGTGTGCTCCACGGGCCGGAAGCGTGGCACAATTCCCTTATCATACTGGTCGCGAATGGCGTCGTGCTTCTTCTTGTCATGCACCTGGGCCTCAAGAGCATTTCTGAATGCCGTCACGTACTTGGCATTCTTGACACTGCCATCCACCTTTTTGCGGAAATCATTGAGCAAAAACACTGGCTTGCCATTGATCTTTACAGAAAAAGTGGACCCCGTTGCATAGTCATACGAAACTGGACGGTACTTGACCGCCCCGCCACCACCCGGCTTGGCTGCCAAACGCGCGACCTTGTCAGGCGGATAGAAAGGGGCATTGACAGAGAGCACGCAACATGCTCACGCGGACAGGACTAGTAACAAATGGGGGGGACCCCTAGAAGGGGAGCGCGAGAACAGTTTGTTCTAAATGCGCAAAGACAACAAACAAGAACATGCAGGGAACGAGCACGTACGCGCAGCTCCAGAAAAGGCTCGCGATGACACAGGCCGTGAGATGGGCCGCTGAAATGTCGGCGTTGCTCGCCTAGTTGAGTCAGCCCTCGACATAGAAGGTGGGCGGTCCATAGTTGCGCCTATTGACCGAGGGCCAGCGGAGGCTACTCTTTTTTGTGCTGCCGGAGCAGCAATGCCCGGTGCTGTGGGTCAGGTTGCCGGTCAGCAGCGCCCGGCTGCTTGGTTTCGACCTCTGTCTTGGCTCCTCCTTCGCCGTGTGGGTTGTCTTCACCGCCAGATTGGTAACCGCGATTTGAAACCGTTTCTGGTTCGCTCCCGCGCTTTCCGGAAAAAAAGTTGACGATCCATAATAAAAAGTGTGCGAACGATGGGTGTTGGACGACCACCTTCAGGCGCGGAGGGCGAGCCTCGTGATATCCCGCTGGTGTGGACAGACCCAACGACATGGTTTCCTTTCTGTGGCTGTCGTCTCATGGGGTCTGTCAAAAAAGATTTTTCATGTCGAAGGTGACCATCACCATCACCTTCGACATACGACATGCGTGAGTATGTGTGTGTATGTGTGTGCGCGCGCGTGTGCGTTATGTGTGTGTGTGTGTGTGTGTATGCGTGTGTGAGTACGCGTGAGAGAGAGAAAGAGAGAGAGCTAGACAGAGAGAGTGTGTGGGTGTGTGCATGTGTATGTGTGTGTTTGTGTGTATGCGTATGTGTGATTCTTGGCGTGTACGTGTGCACGTGCGAGTGTGTGTGGCATGTGTGTGTGTGTGTGTGTGTGTGTGTGTGTGTGTGTGTGTGTGTGTGTGTGTGTGTGTGTGTGTGTGTGTGTGTGTGTGTTGTGTG
>Ga0105054_10011010_pt1 | contig 11375 bp, 9 predicted proteins | sample BON02_FD_78091 | JGI IMG/M metagenome (GOLD analysis project Ga0105054, IMG submission 78091) | Freshwater microbial communities from Lake Bonney liftoff mats and glacier meltwater in Antarctica - BON-02 (megahit assembly) | ecosystem: Environmental > Aquatic > Freshwater > Ice > Glacier... | reverse complement strand
GCCGCCCCTCCGGCCGAGGTATTATTCTATTTCCTCCTCCCCGCTTATTGATGCCGAAAAGGCTTCTGTGACCGTGGGGATTGTCAAAGGCAGTACCCCCACGGGCCGCGTTCATTTAGGCGTGGCCTCGAATTTTCTGGCTGGGCGGAAGGCAGGGCAGGAAGTACGAGTGTTCGTTAAAGACACAAAGAGTAACTTCCGCCTGCCTCCTGATGGGGCGACGCCGATTATTCTGATTGGCCCAGGCACGGGCGTGGCGCCGCTGAGGGGGTTCTTGTACGACCGCGAGGCGAGCAAGGCGACGGGGCCGGCTGTTTTGTTTTTTGGGTGTCGGAATGATGATGATTTCATTTATCGGGAGGAGATGGAGGGGTTGAAGGCGCGGGGGGTGTTGGTGCATTTGGATGTGGCGTTTTCACGGAAAGTCCCGGGGCAACGCGTGTATGTCCAGCACCTGTTAGAGGGGAAGGCGGAGATGTTGTTTCAGATGATTGAGGCGGGGGGGCATGTGTATGTGTGTGGGGATGCCAAGCACATGGCGCCTGATGTGAGAGCTGCTTTTGCCAAGATTCTTGCGGAGGGCAAGGGGCTGCCTTTGGCACAGGGTCCGGGGCTGGTGGAGAAATTGGCGGCGGAGAAGCGGTATTTGGAGGATGTGTGGGCTTCGGGGTAGATTCAGGGTTGGAGAGGTGGATGTTATACGTATATGTATAGGTGGGTGTGTGTGTGTGTGAGTGTCGTTGATGAGGCGGCTCGGAGAGACTAGGGCCTTGGCAAAGGGAATGTTATGTAATGTATGCTGTTACATGGCCGTCTAGCGAGGGAGTGAACAGACGGCAGGGCTCTTGATATATGTGTGGGCGGGCAAAAAGCAAAATACTAGGTCATGTGCGCACAGCTAACCAAGTGAATATGAAGAAGTTGAGAAAAAATCTGACCGAACATTATCGTTTTGCATTTGCTTTTGCTTCTATTTTTGAGTGCGACCGTGTCCAAGCCCATTCATTGATACTTCTTCAACCTCCCCATGGACACGACAAGAGGTACAATGTGTGTGTCTTTGGTGGCCCGAATTTGAAATCTGTCCTACACCCAAGTAGACAAGACGGGGGGCACGACGCTACTGCGCCGCCACTTTTTAAAATTCAGAGGTCAGAAGTTCAGACCTAACATACCCGGTGCCCGGGTGCCGCCAGCTTGAAGTGGAGGCACTTGGGCTCATCTTGCTCTGCGGCTAAGCCACCTTTCTCCCCTCTGACGGTCAGCTTGTTGATGTCGTAGCATTCTGCTTGTACTAGGCAGACCGTGTTAAACACTCGTGCCTCCATGCAAGCAGGCCCCGACAATCCAAGGCAGCAAACAGAACGCTCAATCCATCGCGAGCCATCCGCTAATCCTCGTGGCTCACCTGTTGATTCCCCCTCCCCAACTCAACACAGGAGACCATGCGTGTCCTCGGCTTCTTCCTCCTCGCTGCCCCGGCAGTGGCCTTCTTGGCACCCGTGCCCTCGAAGCCTAGCAGCATGGCCTTGCAGGCCCAGCGCAACAACGAGGTAAGAAGAGAGGGGAGGATGCCCGGCGTGACGTGCCGTAGCTGTGGGTGGGGTCCAAAAGAGAGAACGTCGGTCGAAGCCCGTGTCCATGCTCATCCCCACACGTGTGCTTACATATTACATTCATCGCCCTCCAACGACAGGTCTTTAGCCGCTCGGACGTGATGGCCGCGGGCCTGGCTGCCCTGGCTGGTCTCGGCGTGGCGCTGCCGGCTTTGGCTGCGGAGGAGGGAGGCGTGCCCGCCATGGCCCCCGTGGACCTGGGTGTTGCCCCTAAGGGCTACGAGCTCTCGAAGGAGTACTACAAGGATGCCGCACAGGTCGTCAACCACATGAAGTAAGTGGGTGATGGGGGGAATGGGTGTGTCGGTATTTCGTGATCAGCCCTGCTTCTTGTGTGTCGACGTGATAGCCCCTCCGTTCTCCTTCGAGACGGCAGGCCGTATGTACTATTTTGTCACATAGAAAGCAAGCCGCATGTGATTTTAAATTCTTTTTGTTTTACAAATACTCTTTGACCCGTTCCTCCCCTGTCCCCACCCCTTCTCACCGCCGTTCCTCCCCCTCCCCTCCCCCCATCAAATCACCTCACCAGGTACGCCACCTTCATGAACCGCGACACGCCCAACTACGAGGCCATCGCCAAGTCGGTCAAGACCGAAATGACGGACTTCGTCTCCTACTACCGCCGTTTTAACAACGTGGCGGGCAAGCCTTCCTTCTCCACCCTCTATACGGCGATCAACGTCATGGCTGGTCACTATGCGTCGTACGGTCCTAAGTTCCCCATCCCCGAGAAGCGCCGCAAGCGCCTCCAGCAGGAGTTCACGGAGATCGACCGTAACATCAAGCGTAACCGATAAACGTTGAAATACGAAGGAAGTCAGAGTAAGGTAGAGAGAGATGACACGCCTACGCACCCAAAAACACAACACACACAAAATAAAAACAACAGTGAAAACGACCAGCGAGAGTAAAGCAGTAGTAAGCTAGTAGCGTAGCAGCAGCAGAGCAGCCGCATTTTATTAGTCTGTCTGCCGCAGTCAGAAAGGGAGAAAAGAAAGAAATGAACAAGAGTCTCGAGTCCACTGCCAGTGCTTCCTTCTTCTACGTGCCCCCCCCCCACACGGAACACTAAAAGGGATCAAAAATTAGCTACCCACTTTCTCTTTCAGCAATTCACTTGAGATCTATCATTTTTCTTCATTCCCCATTCTTTCTCGCTCTGTCTTACAAAGTTTGCATTCAATATGTACACCAAAAATCCATCGTCTCTCCTCTTCTGGTGAGTGCCTTTCTTCTATAAACCATCATCATCACCACCACCCGCTTTCGCGTCATCCAATTGCAACTCCGCCTTACTCTCCTCCCCCCTCTCTCTGGCCTCAGCGTACTCCCTTGGTGGTAATCTTGGCATTGGCTGCGGCGACGCTACTCGTGGAGAAGGACTCCTCCCTTCCCTCTCCCTCTCCCTCTCTTCTCTTCTTCTTCTACTACTGCTGCTGCTACTGCTGCTGCTCGTTCCTCCTCGTCCAGGCCGCGCCGCCCCACAAGCATCACACTGGCCATATCGACCGTCATTCACTAACGTACACATAGCACACGACCATTCCTCCCCACCCATTGCCGGTAACAGAGACTCATATCCACCCCTGCCCATGCTGCTACTAACACCACCACCATTAGAAGCACTATTCGTGTTGCCCCTGCTGCTGCTGCTGCCGTTGTTGCTGCTACTGCTAGCATTACTGCTGCTGCTGCTGCTACCACCACCACCACCCAAAAGGTTAGTGACCGCATTTTGGATCTCCCGTTGCCTCGCCCGCGTCATGCCCACCTCCAATTGCGGTGGCTGCTGCTGGTGCTGCTGGTGGTGCTGCTGGTGCTGCTGTTGGTGGTGGTGGTGGTGGTGGTGGTGGTGCACACCTGACGAATTCCCCCTCGACAATATCACCCCCTCCTCCCTCGTGAATCCTCCCCCTCCTCTGACCATCACCGGTTCCCCCGGCGGATGCCCCAACTCATCAAAAACAAACCGGTCCTCCCAATAATGAAACCCATCCTCCCTCCCTCCCTCCCTCCCGTCCTCCTCCTCTTCATCATCATAATAAACCTCACCCCCCTGCACCACCAAATGCGCCCAGGGTGGAAACCCCAACCATTTACTCGCCCCCGGCAACACAAACTCCTCATTCAGTTGCAAGGTCTGCTGCAAAAAAGTCGAGGCCGAGTCAAACAAAGACCGAGGCCTCATCGAATTGTGATCTCCCTCTACCACCACCATATTCTTATCCCCCCCATAGGCCTCCGCCAGCTTCCGTGCATGCGACGGATCAATAAAATCGTCATCCCGCCCCGCGACGAACAAGGCGGGCATGTAACACCCGGGTGCTTGTGCCAAGGGACATAAATGCTTGATATCGAACCCAGCTTTGGTTTGCACTGATGCTTTAATGAAACGAAGGGCGAGGCGGCTGACGAGGCGCGGGACGTGTACACCGTGTTCCCTCCCCTTGTCCACCATTTCGTCGGCGAGCAAGGCGAAGTCTGCGAAGGGGGAGTCGAGGATCTAGGGGGTGGTGGTGGGAGGGGAGAGGGAAGGGAAGGGAGGGTTAGAAAGAAAGGCACGTGAATAAGGATGAGAGAATGGAGGCACGGAAAGGACGAAGCTGGGAAGACACACACATAGAGATGGACATTATAGATTCATATAGGAAAAGCAATGCACAATCAGAGGTAAATCAACCAAGGCAAACCCAACCGAGGCACGTACCATAGCCGCCAAAGACGGGTCCCGCTCCCCGTGCATCAAAGCCGTCACCGCCCCCATAGACCGACCCCACAACGCAATCCGTGACACACGCCCCGACGCCCGAAGGTATTCAATAACAGCTTTCAAGTCATCCTTCTCATAGTAGCCAAGACTCACAAACTCTCCTTCTGAGCGCCCCGACCCCGCAAAATCAAGCGAAACCAATGTGATGCCCAACGAAAGGCACAATGACAGCTGCGGCAACGCTTCAATACGGGCAGAGCTGTTGCCGTGCATGTACACGATACAAGGCAACGACCCCCTGCGCTGCTCCATTGGGTTTCTTTGCCGCTGCTGCTGCTGCTGCTGGTGCTGCTGCTGGCCTTCGGCCGCCGGGCCGTCATCCCCCTTATTGTCGTCGTCGTCCTCCTCCTCTTCTAGTACAGGGTACTCCACCGGCTCCCAATGCGAGCATTGCAGCCGCTGCCCCCGCTCATTCACCACCTCAAAATCCCGGCGCTGAAAGGCCCGCCCGCAAAACTCGAACGTCGGAGGGCCCAAGTGCTCCGTCAAGTACTCAGCTCGAGGCGGTCTGATTATTGCATTTACAAGCTCTGCGTAGCCCATTTTGATCATCTGCCAGTAGGATGGCTGTGGCGGGGGGGTTGGCCCCTCCCCGCCGTCCGCGGCGGGCGTGGACTGCTGGAGCCCCATGGCTGGGAGACCGCTTTATGGCAAGCAAGACGATGGTGCAGTGCTGCAGGGCAACAGGAGGGCGGGAGGTCGATTCCCAGCGTGCTAGCGACTGCAATTGTGCCACTCCCGCGGAGGGACCAGGCCCGGCTGGACAGCTTGACGATGCCTGTCACCTGTACGTGGTGCGTAAGGGTTGGGAGTATGAGTTTGCTTCGCTTATGGACGAATAAATGAGGGATTTTCCGAACACTTTTGCTCCCGGATCCCAACGAGAAGCAACCATTTTCTTGTTTTTCGCATCGCTTTTCTTTCTTTTATTAGCTTGTCTACATGGATGCGCCTTTAGGCTCGTGCCGTATTTCAATGCCTGTCGCACGTTGCTGAGGCTTTGCCTTTTGTTGTACGTCCCACCAGGCCCCCTTGCACGTCTCGAATCACTAGGAGGGGGAGAGGAGGTTGGTATTTCCTCCCTTGGTGTTTGCTACCTAAACATGCATATATAAGCCCAATCAATTCAATTTATATTTTTCTCTGCTCGTTGCAATTACTCAATCACTCACTCAACACACACACGTAGTCATCATCAAAGTCAAAACACACACACGCTGTTACTTCCTCCCTCCCCTTCTATGCCGACGCCTTGACACTCGCCTCCTTCACCTCCGGCACATTTGCCTCCGCGGGTGGTACCACCTGGTGGAACTTGCCCACGTTCGCGCTCCACTTCTCCAAAATCTGCTTGGCCTTCGCACTGCCCGTCGCCTCCAGATAATCAGTCAGGATGCTCTTCAATTGAGCCTCCCCCGCCTTACTCTGTATCCGCTGCGTCTTCACGATCTCCATATTCACCAGCTTCGACAACGGCAAGCTCGAAGCAGCCATCGCATCATCCTCATACACATACGCCAACCCCCCCGTCATCCCCGCCCCCACATTCTTCCCCACCCTCCCCAAGCTCACCACCACGCCACTCGTCATATACTCACACATATGATCCCCCGCCCCCTCAATCACCGCCACGGCCCCCGAATTCCTCACGGCAAACCTCTCTCCCGCCCGGCCCAACGCATACAAAACCCCACCCGTCGCGCCATACAAGCAGGTATTCCCCACAATCACCTGCTCCGGGAACGAGACATCCCCCCGCTGCCTAAAATCAGGATGAGGAACAATAACCATCCTCCCTCCATTCATCGCCTTGCCCACATAATCATTCGCCTCCCCCTCCAACAACACCTTCATACCCTTCACCATGAACGCCCCAAAACTCTGCCCCGCCGACCCACGGAACCTCAAGTCCAACTCCCCCTTGAAACCCCTATTTCCATACTTCTTCGCAATCTCTCCCGCCACCCTCGCGCCTACCGCCCGGTCCGTATTGACAACATCGATCGTCTCTTGCTGCACGCCCTGCTGCGCAATCGCCCCCGAGACCGACTTCAAGATATCATCATCCAGCATCCCTCCATTGCTATGCACGGCCTCATGTTTCAACCACCCCCTCTCCGTCCTCGTATCAGGCAGCGCCGTCAAAAACTCCAAATTCACCGCCTTGGTCTTCGTCAACAGCACCCCCTCCCGTGTCTTAAGCAAATCCGCCCGTCCAATCACCTCATCCAAGCTCCGATACCCAAACTCAGCCAATAACCCCCTCACTTCCTCCGCCACCATCCCAAAATAATTCACCACATCCGAAGGCGTCCCCGGGAACTTCGCCCGCAAATCCTCCCTCTGCGTCGCCACGCCCACCGGGCAATTATTCGTGTGACAAATTCGGGCCATAATACAGCCAGCCGCCACCATGGCGATCGTTCCAAACCCATACTCCTCTCCTCCCATCAACGCCGCCTGCAGAATATCATACCCCGTCTTGAACCCACCATCCACTCGCAACAACACACGACCACGCAGCCCATTCTCCAACAACGTACGGTGGACTTCGGCCAATCCCAACTCCCAAGGGCTGCCTGCGTGCTTGATCGAACTCAGGGGGGAGGCGCCGGTCCCTCCATCGTGACCAGAGATTTGGATGACATCGGCGTTTGCTTTGCTGACGCCTGCAGCGATGGTACCGATGCCCACCTCCGCGACGAGCTTGACCGAAACGGGGGCTTGGGGGTTGATTGCGTGCAGGTCATAAATGAGCTGGGCCAGGTCCTCGATCGAGTAGATGTCATGGTGGGGAGGAGGAGAGATCAGGGTAACGCCTGGCTTGGACGAACGCAGGCCAGCGATGTACTCATCGATTTTCTTGCCGGGCAGCTGACCACCTTCCCCTGGTTTAGCGCCTTGGGCCATCTTGATTTCGACTTGCTTGGCGTTCATTAGATATTCGGGGGTGACTCCAAAGCGGCCGGAAGCCACTTGCTTGATCGCCGAAGTGGCAATATCCCCATTCCTCAACCCCTTCAAATGAGGCAACCGCGCCGATAACCCCGTCTTCTCATCCACGTCCGTCAAAGACTGAAACCGAATCGGGTCCTCCCCACCCTCCCCACTATTACTCTTCCCCCCAATCCGATTCATTGCAATCGCCAGCGTCTCGTGCGCCTCCCTCGAAAGCGCGCCCAAGCTCATCCCGCCCGTACAAAACCTCTTCATGATCGCCTCCGCCGGCTCCACCTCCTCCAAAGGCACGGGGCTTCGATCCGTCTTGATATCCAACAAATCCCTCAACGTCGTCGGCGGCCTCTCAGCCACCGCCCGACTAAACAACTCATACTGACTCACATCCCCATTGCCATCCACAGCCTTATGCAACAGCTTACTCAACTGCGGGCTATTGTGATGATACTCCCCCTTAACCATATACCGATAAAAGCCATAATTCTCCAACTTCCTACTCTTTTCCTCCCCCTGCATCTCAAGCGCCTTCCCCACAAACCCACTCACTTCCTGCGCCAAATCCGCGACCGACAACCCCCCCACCCGCGACGGCGTCCCCCTGAAACCAAGCTGCAGCAAATCATTGCCAATCCCAATCGCCTCAAAAATCTGCGCGCCCATATAAGACTCCAAGAGAGAAATACCCATCTTAGACATGACCTTCAACAAGCCCGCCTCATTTGCCTCTCGGTAGTTTTCCAACGCCTTCTCCCTCGTGATTTTAGGCAGCACCCCCGACTTCATTTGCACCTCCGTCCGCTTCTCCCCATGCCAATCCCTCACAGCCTGCAAGGCCAAATAAGGGTGAATCGCACTCGCACCATACCCGATCAAACACGCAAACTGATGCGTATTCCAGGCCTGCCCCGTCTCCACCACCAACGACGCCCGCATCCTCAACCCCTCCTCGATCAACCTATGATGGACCGCGCCCACTGCCAGCAAAGGAGGGATGTATGTCATCTCCCCCTCCAAGTCACTCCCCAACCGATCAGACAACAGCAAAATCTCCGCTCCCTCCCTCACGGCCTTCACGGCCTCCTTGCACAACCTCTCCACCGCTGCCTGCAACCCCTGAGGACCATCCGACAAAGGATAGACAGTAGAAAGAGGACGAGAGGGAAATTTAGCCGCACCCATCACAAGATCAAGCTCCGCAGAATTGAGCAAGGGGCTCTCAAGGCGGAGGAGGCGAGCCTTCTCTTCCTTGGGCTCCAAAATGTTACCCTTGCGGCCGAGCGAGACCTTGAGAGACATGACCGTGCCCTCCCTCAGGGGATCGATGGGGGGATTGGTCACTTGGGCAAAACGCTGCTTGAAATAATTATACAACGTGTGCGGCTTCGACGAGAGCACCGCCAAAGGGATATCATCACCCATGCAATACGTACTCTCCTTGCCCGTACTCGCCATGTCCGCAATAATCATCTCCGTGTCCTCCAACCCCCACCCGAACTTCGTCAATTGCACCGGCAAATCAGCCACTTGATCCATGACCGCCTCCTGCGCAAAACTCTGCGGAGGGATAGTCAGACTCTGCTTCGCCAACCACTCCCCATAAGGCTTCCTAGACGTAACATCCGCCTCAATATCTTCATTATGCAAAAACAATCCCTTTACCAAATCAACCGCAATCATATCCCCAGGCCCCAGCCTCCCTCGCTCCTTGACCGTCCCCTCCTCAATGGGCACCGCGCCCGTCTCGCTCATCATACACACAAGCCCATCCTCAGTCACAAAATATCTCGCAGGCCTCAAGCCATTCCTATCCAGCTTCGCGCCCATCATCTTCCCATCACTGAAAACAAGCAAGGCAGGGCCATCCCACGACTCTTGAATCCCAGAATGGTACTCATAAAATGCCTTCAATGCAGGACGACTCTCCAAGTCAGGTAAGCTCGTATACGCCTCAGGCACCAACACCATCAACCCCTCCGTCGCATCCCTCCCCGCACGCACAAGCAACTCCAAAGCACTATCCAGGTTGGCCGAATCGGATTTCGCCATGTCTACGACAGGTTCTAAGTCCTTTGCTGCTTGCGTGTCGCATTTAGAGAGCAACGACAGATTATCCGGACGCACGAGCTTGTCAAAATCACACTGCTGGCTCAAATCGGAGGAATGAGCACGGGCCCAATTGATATTACCGAGCAGGGTATTGATCTCTCCGTTGTGCCCCAGCAGACGCATAGGCTGGGCTAAGGGCCAACGAGGCATGGTATTGGTGGAGAATCGACGGTGATAAATGGCCCAGTGCGTCTCGTAATCCGCATCGGCCAAATCAGAATAAAACTCCCTCAGGACAACCGAACGCACCATCCCCTTGTACACAATCGTACGGCTGGACAGCGAGCAGAGGTAAGTATCTTGCCCCACTTCCACCTTATCAGCGTCCTGAAAAGACACCACCAACGAGCGTCTAAACAGGTACAAAGCCCTCTCCAGCGCATCCCCCGTAATCCCAGGGGCACGCAAAAAGAACTGATAAATGCTCGGCATCGCCTCCCGAGCCAGCTGGCCCAGCTTCTCCTTCTTGACGGGCACCTCACGCCAACCCGCGAATTCAAATCCCTTCTTCGCGGCTGAGGCCTCGATGACGCGCATTGCCTCTTGGGCACGTTGGGGGTCTTGGGGGAGGAAGGCCATGCCGACGCCTGTGTGTTCCTGTTCGGTGACGGACACGTCCAGCAGCTTCCAGGGGATGGCGGTCATGACGCCGGCGCCGTCGCCCGAGTCCTGTTTTATTTTGGTGGGGTGGATGGGGTGGGGTGGTGGTGGTGAGTGGGTGTGGTGCTTCGACGAGGGAAGAGAAGGAGGAAAGACCATCTTGCAAGGCATGCATATTATGATGGTGGGTGCAAGAAATCAAGCGAAAGGCTTCCGAAAAGCCGAAAAGGGGACCTTTGACTCACATACTCAAAGAGACAAATGCATATCTCCTTCCCCTCCCCTCCCCTCGTCGTCTTTAATCCGTACCTGATCAGCAGAGCACGCCCCTCGGTGCTCCATGCATCCCAGCGCCACGAGCGCCTTGTCAAGCACCACACCCGGCTTAGCCTTGCCTGTGATGTCAGCAATGAACCCCACGCCACACGCGTCGCGTTCCACCACCAAATGCGAAGGACCCCAGTTAGAGCGGTCGGGCCCGCAATCAGTGCTGGTGGCCCAGGCCTGAGTCAGCATGCGTCTCCGCCTCGACGACCTGTCCTCATTGGTACTGCTGATGCTAATGCCGCTGCTGCTGCCAAAATGCCCCGCAAACCGGGCTTGGTGCCGATCAGCCCCTGCCACCGCGCGCGACGCGGCAGCCTTGGATCGACCCGCGCGCAAAAAGCCTGCGGGCCTGAATGCTTGGACCTGGCTTGCGGCCAAGACCAACAAAGTTAGGAGCATGCCGTAGTGCTGACGACCCGTCATGATTGCCCTCGCCCTGGCTTGCTGTGCTGTGTGGCGTGAAGAGACGCCCGCCACCTCACAGCGGACAAAAATGGCACCGGTGCGACGACCTCCTGGCAGCCTGTGTTCGTGTGGTGTGTGGGTGGACGGGGTTGGTGTGAGGGTCCGCGGGAAAAGAGAACGCGTTCTTCTTGACAAGACAGTGTAGGTCATGCTTGCGATGCCAAACAAGGTCCTGCTGGTCCCTGCAATGCAACAGCAAGGCCAAGCAGTAAGCAATGAGAGCAGCACAAGTGCTGGCTGCTGCGCTGCTGCCCGTGTGGGTGGTCGATGATGGATATCGACCGCTTCGATTTTGTCGTCGTCCAAACGCAGGCTCCACGAGCCCGGGTCACAAAAGGACGTCTGCATACAAAACTTCAGCATCTTGTGTTCGTGCGTGTGTAGTTGTTGTACCGTTGTTGTGGGGCAAGCGCGTAAGAAAGGCGCTTTGGTCAGATGGCTGGGTCGTTGGGATCGAGACAACACAGGTCCGCAATGGCTCCGCCGATTTCGTGCTTGCCGTGTGCATCGGGTTGCCGCAGTATGGGCCG
>Ga0105054_10011009_pt1 | contig 11376 bp, 7 predicted proteins | sample BON02_FD_78091 | JGI IMG/M metagenome (GOLD analysis project Ga0105054, IMG submission 78091) | Freshwater microbial communities from Lake Bonney liftoff mats and glacier meltwater in Antarctica - BON-02 (megahit assembly) | ecosystem: Environmental > Aquatic > Freshwater > Ice > Glacier... | reverse complement strand
TTGCCCTTGGCGATACGATCATCGCGCGGGTAGAGGTCAGTGAAAAGCTGGAAAAAGGCCGCGTCACACTGGCGTGCACCTGCATCAATCAGGACGGGGTCACCGTCATCGACGGCACGGCCCGCGTCATCGCGCCAGCAGACAAGGTCCGCTGCCCCCGTGCCGTGTTGCCAGATGTGGAACTGCATGTCCCCGCCGCGCAATATGCCCGCCTAATCGCCGCCACAACAGACCTGACTCCGGTGCGCACCGCTGTCGTGCATCCTTGCGATGAGTTGTCTCTGACCGGGGCGCTGGACGCCGCGGAGCGTGGCATCATCGTTCCCATCCTCGTTGGCCCAAAGGCGCGGATTGTGGCTGTGGCCAAGGCAGCAGGTTGCAGCCTGACAGGGATCGAGGTGGTTGATACACCCCACAGCCACGCGGCTGCCGCCATGGCCGTCGCGCTGGCCCGCGCTGGCAAGGTCGAAGCCTTAATGAAAGGCGCGCTGCACACGGACGAGCTGATGGAGGCTGTCGTTGACGCCACCCTTGGCCTGCGCACAGAGCGGCGGATGAGCCATATCTACGTCCTTGATGTACCAACCTATCCCAAGCCGCTGCTGATCACCGACGCGGCAATCAATGTGGCCCCGGACCTGAGAGAGAAGCGTGACATCGTGCAGAACGCTATTGATCTGGCCCGGGCCCTTGGCACCGAACTGCCCAAAGTTGCGATCCTGTCGGCAGTCGAAACCGTCACGCCCCGCATGACATCGACCCTGGACGCTGCGGCCCTGTGCAAGATGGCGGACCGCGGGCAGATCACCGGCGGTCTGCTGGATGGCCCGCTGGCGTTTGACAACGCCATCTCGGCGGCATCGGCCGCAGCAAAGGGGATCGTGTCGCAGGTCGCGGGGGATGCAGACATTCTTGTCGCACCGGATCTGGAATCGGCGAACATGATGGCCAAGCAACTGATCTATTTGGCGGGGGCGGATGCGGCCGGGCTGGTGATGGGGGCGGCGGTGCCGATCATCCTGACCAGCCGCGCCGACAGCGGCTGGGCGCGTCTGGCGTCCTGCGCTCTGGCACGTCTGGTGATCGGATGACCCTAGCTATCCTGACGCTGAATGCCGGCTCCAGCAGCCTGAAGTTCGCGCTGTTTCCAGTCACCGACGATTTTCCCGCCCTGATGCGCGGCAAGATCGCGGGGATCGGCACGGCGGCGCGTTTTGCCGCCACAGACCATGAGGGCAAACCGGTGACGCAACCGATGGGGGTCAAACCGGACGCTCAGCACGATGCCCTGATCCCTGATCTGCTGCGCTGGATTGGGCGGCAGTTGCCGGACATCACCATCGTCGCGGTCGGGCACCGCGTTGTGCATGGCGGGCGGACCTTCAAGGGACCGGCGCTGGTGACCGCAGCGGTTTTGCGAACACTGACCGATCTGGTGCCGCTTGCACCGTTGCATCAGCCGCATAACCTTGCGGCCATTCGCCGGGTCGCGACATTGCTGCCTGACGTGCCGCAGGTGGCCTGCTTCGACACCAGTTTTCACCGCACTCAGGACCTTCTTGCCCAGCTGTTCGCCCTTCCCCGCCACCTGACGGATGAGGGGGTCATTCGCTACGGCTTTCACGGGTTATCTTACGATTATATCGCCAGCGTCCTGCCGGAACACTCAGACCGGGCGCAGGGCAAAGTCATCGTCGCCCATCTGGGGAACGGTGCCAGCATGTGCGCGCTATCGCAGGGGCGCAGCACAGCGACCAGCATGGGGTTCACTGCATTGGACGGGCTGATGATGGGGCAGCGCTGCGGATCGATTGACCCCGGCGTGCTGCTGTATTTGATGGACGGAAAGGGCATGACGCCTGCGCAGCTGTCGATGCTGCTTTATACCCAGTCCGGCCTGCTGGGCGTGTCCGGCATCAGCCCCGACATGGCCGTGCTGGAAGCCAGCGCCGCACCTGCGGCAGGGCAATCGATCGATCTGTTCTGCTACCGCGCGGCAAATGAACTGACGGCGCTTGCCACCGCCAACGGCGGGTTGGACGCGATCGTCTTTACCGCCGGGATCGGCGAACGATCCGCGCGCGTGCGCGCAGCGATCTGCGAGCGGCTGGCATGGCTTGGGGTCCGCATTGATCCCGATGCCAATGCGGCCCACGCCATGCGCATCTCGGCCGATTCCTCTGCCACAGAGGTGCTTGTCATCGCGACTGACGAAGAGGTCGTGATTGCCGATGCAACACGGAGGTGGGCCTGATCAAAGGCCCGCCCAGACCAGGCAAACCCGCACAGTATATTCGCAAAACGGTCTACTGCGAATGCGGTGGGACCTTCCGTTTTACTGGTCCCGCAAGTCCTGAGGCAGCAGCGCCTGCGGCATGTCCTGATAACAGATCGGCCGGGTAAAGCGGCGGATGGCCAGCGTGCCGACCGAGGTTGCCCCAAAGTTCGTGCTGGCCGGGAACGGGCCTCCGTGAACCATGCTGTCCGCAACCTCAACCCCAGTTGGGAAGGCGTTGACCAGCAAGCGGCCCGCCTTGCGTTCCAGCACGGGCACCAACGCGCTGGCGGCGTCCAGATCGGCGTCGTCCATCTGCAGCGTGCACGTCAGCTGGCCGTGCAGCGCCTGTGCGATCTGCTGAACCTGATCTGTGTCCGCCGCGCGGATCACAATGCCCGCGGGGCCGAACATCTCTGCCGCCAAATCGGGGTTCGCCAGCCAGTCCGCGCCGGACACAACGAACAGCGCCGGGCCACCTTCGCGCCCCGTGCCGCCAGCGCTCAGGCAGGTCTTCACGCCCGCATGAGACGCGGTTTGCGTCACCCCTGCACGGTAACCTTCGGCGGTGCCGCCGGTCAGCATCGCGGCGGGGGCAACCTGCGTCAGCGCATCCTGTGCCGCAGCGACAAAGGCATCTGCCAGCGCGTCGGGGACGATAACGACGCCGGGATTGGTGCAGAACTGGCCCACGCCCATGGTCAGCGATCCGGCCCAGCCGGTGCCGATGGCAGCGGCCCGGTTTGCGGCAGCAGCAGGCAGCACGAAAACCGGGTTGATGGCACCCAGCTCTCCAAAGAACGGGATCGGCTCTGGCCGCGCCATCGCCAGATCGAACAGCGCCTTGCCGCCGCGATATGACCCGGTAAAGCCGACGGCGCGGGTCAGCGGGTGCTGTACCAGCACCTCGCCTGCCTCATTCGTGTTAGACTGCACAAAGCCAAAAGTGCCCTTGGGCATCCCGGTTTTTTCAATCGCGGCGGCGATGGCCTGTGCGACAATCTCTCCGGTCGCGGGGTGGCCGGGGTGGCCCTTATAGACAACGGGACAACCGGCGGCGAGAGCTGCTGCCGTGTCACCGCCTGCCGTCGAAAAGGCGAGCGGGAAGTTTGAGGCCCCGAAGACGCCGACTGGCCCCAGCGGCCGTTGGATCATCCGCAGATCGGGTCGGGGCAGCGGTGCACGGTCTGGCAACGCGGGATCAAACCGGCGATCCAGAAACTCGCCCTTTCGAATGTGATCGGCGAACAGGCGCAACTGCCCGCAGGTCCGGCCCCGTTCGCCATTCAGGCGCGCGGCGGGCAGGCCCGTTTCCGCGCTGCCATAGGCCGTCAGGTCGTCACCGCGCGCGTCAATTTCATCCGCAATCACTTCTAGAAAGCGCGCGCGGTCTTCGCGACTGGTCCAGCCATAGGTGGCAAAGGCCGCCTCTGCCGCTGTCATCGCCGCATCGATTTCCGCCGCGCCACCAGAGTGAACCGTCACCGGATCGCCGCTGACGGGATCGGACTGAAACGTTGTTCCGCCTGCGACCCAAGTGCCGTTGATGTAATGAAGGCCAGTCAGTTCGGTCATGTCGTGTCCTTTAATTCAGTCGTAAAAAGCGGCGACCACCTTGCGGCGGCCCAGCATGAAGGCATCGGCCACATGCTGTAACGGGCTGATATCCACGTCGGACTGGCCCGCTTCGATCAGTTCGGCAAAGCGGTGATACAGGCCCGGATATTCGCCGGGGCCTTCGGCCTTTTGCGCCATACCGTCGATAAGTAATGTGGCACCTCCGTCGGTCAGACGAAGCTGGCCATGAGTTGTATCCACGGTGATATTCCAGCTTTGCGGACCTTCCTGACGCCAGTCGAACACCGCGTCGACGGTCATGCCCGCAGGTCCCGCAAAAGCCAGATCCGCCGCAATCGGCGTTTCGCAGTTGTCCGGGAATGCCAGCGTTGCGGCGGTCAGATGCACCGGGTTTGGTAGGATTTCCGTCATGATCGACAGGGCGTTGATGCCGGGATCGAACACGCCAAGGCCGCCCGCCTGCCAGATCCAGTCTTGCCCCGGATGCCAGCGGCGGACGTCTTCTTTCCAGTCAATTTGGACGTACCTAATCTGCGCGTCGCGCAAATAGGCGCGGGCCTGCGCTACGCCCGCGGCGTGGCGCGAATGCCATGTGGCAAACAACGTGACACCCTTGGCTCGACCCAAGCGTTCCAGCTTCAGCACCTCTGATACTGTGGCACCGGGGGGCTTTTCCAGCATCACATGTTTGCCCGCTGCCAGCGCGGCGGTGGCGATGTCAAAGCGCGGCACGGGGGGCATGCACAGCGACACCGCCCTTATATCGGGCCGTGCGGCCAATAGGCCGGCGATATCATTGTGGTTCTCGACCCCGTCCACACCGCCAGAGCGGCTGACCGTCGCAGCCAGCGCAAATCCACTGCTTTCGGCAATGGCCGGGATATGTTGGTCGCGGGCGATCTTGCCGATCCCCAGCAGGGCAATCGGCTCGCTCATCAACTGGCGGCCCACGGCACCAGCCCCTGCGCCTCTGATATTAATGACTGTCACGCGGCACCTCGTTTCCACGGTTTCCTTTTAGGATCCCGAAATCGGCCCCGGTATCGGCACCTTCAACCATGTCCACGAACAGCTTTGAATAGCCTGAGGTGAACATCGGCGCGGCGGGTGTCCATGCAGCCAGACGCTGGGCCAGTTCATCGTCGCTGATATCCAGATGGATGCGGCGCGCCTCAACGTCAAGCTCGATCATATCGCCGCTACACACCACGGCCAGCGGGCCGCCTGCCGCTGCCTCTGGCGCAGTGTGTAGGACAACGGTGCCATAAGCCGTGCCTGACATACGCGCGTCAGAGATGCGGACCATATCGGTGATCCCCTTTTTCAGCACTTTGGGCGGCAGGCCCATGTTGCCAACCTCACTCATGCCCGGATAGCCCTTGGGACCGCAGTTCTTGAGCACCATTACGCAGTTCTCGTCGATATCCAACGCGTCATCATTGATGCGCGCCTTGTAGTCGTCGATGTCTTCAAACACGACCGCCCTGCCCCGATGCTTCATCAGATGCGGACTCGCGGCAGACGGTTTCAGCACAGCACCATTGGGTGCAAGGTTGCCGCGCAGCACGGCAATGCCGCCAGAGGCCGCAAGCGCCTTTTCCACCGGCAGGATGACGTCGTCATTCCAGTTCTGGGCACCGGCGACTTCCGCGCCAATGGTGGTCCCGCTGACGGTCAGCGCGTCATCGTGCAGCATTCCGGCTTCGGACAGACGTTTCAACACGACAGGCAGACCGCCCGCGTAAAAGAATTCCTCCATCAGATATTTGCCGGATGGCATCAGATTCACAATCGTCGGCACGTCGCGACCGCAGCGATCCCAGTCGTCCAAGGTCAGATCGACGCCGACCCGGCCTGCTAGTGCCAACAGATGAATGACCGCGTTGGTCGAGCCGCCAATCGCACCGTTGCAGCGGATCGCATTTTCAAACGCCTCTTTGGTCATGATGTCCGACGGCTTTAGGTCGTCCTTGACCATCTGCACGATGCGGCGGCCCGTCATCTGCGCCATGACGCGGCGGCGTGAATCCACGCCCGGAATGGCAGCATTGCCCGACAGGGCCATGCCTAGCGCTTCGGCCATTGATGCCATCGTCGACGCCGTGCCCATCGTGTTGCAGGTGCCGGACGAGCGGCTCATCGCCTGCTCTGCCGCCAAGAAATCCTCTTGGGTCATTTTGCCGGCTTTGATGTCTTCGGACATCTGCCAAAGCGCAGTGCCAGAGCCCACGCGCTCACCCTTGAACCAGCCGTTCAGCATCGGGCCGCCGGTGACGACGATGGACGGGATGTCCGTCGATGCGGCCCCCATCATCAAGGACGGAGTCGTCTTATCACAGCCGACCAGCAGCACCGCGCCGTCGATGGGCTGGGCGCGCATGACTTCTTCCACCGCCATGGCGGCCAAGTTGCGGTACATCATCGCGGTGGGACGAAAGGTATTCTCGGACGCGGAAAACACCGGCACCTCGACCGGAAAACCGCCAGCTTCCCACACACCAGCCTTCACCTTCTCGGCCAGCTCGCGCAGGTGACCGTTACAGGGGGTCAGGTCGGACCACGTGTTCAGAATGCCGATCACCGGGCGCCCATCGAACAGATCGTCGGGATAGCCCTGATTTTTCAGCCAACCCCGGTGGTAGATGTTGTCGCGGCTGTTGCCGCCATACCATTCTTGCGAACGCAGGGTGCGGGGCCATGGGGCGGGAGTGAAAGTCATCGCAAATTCCTAAAGAGTTGTAACGCGAACGCGCGGCGATTGCGGCGCGTCATCTATGGCCAGGGGATTGCGCAGGGGCAAGCCAAAGGCCGGGGCACCGATTTCATAGATATCGCCCGACTGGCACACAACGCCCTTGGCGAACGACAGCGTCGCCGTGCCGAACATATGCACATGCACATCGCCGGGCTGGCAAAAGATCCCGTATTTGAAATGGTGATGCTCCAGATTGGCGATGGTGTGAGACATGTTCGCCTCGCCGCTCACAAATGGGGCGTCAAAAATCGTCTCTTCCCCGCGCAGAATGCGGCTGTAGCCCTGCACATCCGCAGGCAGATCGCCAACCAGCAACTCTGGGCCGACGGAACAGACACGCAGCTTAGAATGGGCCAGATAAAGATAATTCTGCTTTTCCGTCACATGGTCCGAAAACTCGTTCGCAAGGGCAAAGCCGACGCGGAATGGCGCACCGTCCGGGCCGATGATGTAGATGCCTGCGATCTCCGGCTCCTCGCCCGCGTCCAATGCAAAGGACGGCGAAGGCAGTGCGGCACCCGGGGCCATCATGGCGTGGCCCGTGCCCTTATAGAACCACTCCGGCTGCACGCCGGGACCGTCGCCAACGGGCTTGCCTGACTCCACACCCCAGCGGAACATCTTCATCGAATCCGTTTCCGCTTTGTCGTCCTTTTCATGCATCGCCGACCGGGTAGAGGCGCTGCCCAGATGCGTCAGGCCAGTACCAGTCAGATAGGTATGCGCGGGATCGGGATGGAACAGTGGCGGTAACATCTGACCGGCGGCATAAATTGCTTCTAGATCGACAACATCGCTCATACCCAGCTGTCCCACCCGGTCGCGCAGGGACGTGCCAGTCGCGGCGCAATCCATCGCCAGATCATACAGCGACAGATCAGTCGCCACATTACAGGCCTGTGTGCCGTCGCGGGCGACAAGCTGAATGCGGCCATCAGTCGTACGGTATTGTGAAAGCAGCATGTCGCTTATCCTTTTCTTTTGTTCATGACGTCAAAGATGACGGCGGCCAGCAGCACCAAGCCTTTGATGCATTGCTGCCAGTCGATGCCGATGCCCAAAATCGACATACCGTTGTTCATCACCCCCATGATGAAAGCACCGATGACGGCACCCACAACGGTGCCGACGCCGCCCGCCATGGACGCACCGCCGATAAAGACGGCGGCAATCACGTCAAGCTCGAACCCCGCCCCGGCCTTGGGTGTCGCGGTGTTGAGACGCGCAGCAAAGACGAGGCCCGCCAGCGCTGCCAGCACGCCCATGTTGGCAAAGGTCAAAAAAGTCAGGCGCGGCGCGTTGATGCCCGACAGCATCGCCGCCTTCTCGTTCCCGCCGATGGCATAGATGCGCCGCCCGATGGTCGTGCGACTGGTGACAAAGGAATAGACCGCGATCAGCAGCGCCATGACGATGAACACGTTCGGCAAACCTCGGAAATCAGCCATGAGATAGCTCATGTAGACCAGTGCTATAAAGATCAGGCCGTTCTTTGCCACGAAGAAAGCAAAGGGCTCCTCGACGCTGCCGGTTTTGGCAGCCTCACTCCGGCTACGGATTGCCAGAAACAGGATGGTGCCTGCGACCAGAACGCCCAGCGCGAGCGAGAAAAGGTTCAGATCTTCGCCGCGAAACACATCGGGAATAAAGCCAGAGGCGATCAGTTGGAACTGTTTGGGGAACGGCCCCACCGACTGACCGGCCAGCAGCCACAGGGTCAGTCCCTTAAAGACCAGCATCCCGGCCAACGTGACGATAAAGCTGGGGATCTTAAAATAGGCGATCCAGAACCCTTGCGCCATGCCGATCAACCCGCCCGCAACAAGGCACAGCAGTCCGGCAAGAAAGTAGGTAATATCGAAATTTACGATCATCACGGCGGCCAGCGCCCCGACAAAACCCATGACAGACCCAACGCTCAGGTCGATGTGGCCCGCCACGATGACCAGCAGCATGCCGATCGCCATGATAATAATATAGCTGTTCTGCAGGATCAGGTTGGTCAAGTTGACAGGCTTTAGCAGGATGCCCCCCGTCGCGATTTGAAAGAACGCCATAATCGCGATCAGCGCAAACAGGATGCCGTATTCGCGCATGTGACCGCGCAGGAACGACCAGCTGGATTTGACCTCCACGAGCGGCAAGTCTGCGGTGTCCGGGTTGGTGGTATTGGTCATGGACGATCCCCTGATCTGATAATGGTTGCCATGATCTTCTCTTGGCTCGCCTGCGCCGTGGGCATTTCCCCCACAAAGCGGCCTTCGTTCATGACATAAAGGCGGTCAGTTATACCCAGCAGTTCCGGCATCTCGGACGAGATCACGATGATCGCCTTCCCCGCCGCCGCCAGATCACGGATCACCGTATAGATTTCGTATTTCGCACCGACGTCGATGCCGCGCGTAGGCTCGTCCAGGATCAGCACGTCCGGGTCCGCGAACAGCCATTTCGACAGGACAACCTTTTGCTGGTTGCCCCCCGACAAGTTCACGGTCTGCTGCTCGATACTGCTAGATTTGATGTTCAGCCGGGTGCGGTATTGCGCTGCCACCTCGGCCTCGCGCTGACGGTCCACGACCATGCCATTCGCGACACCATCCAAATGTGCCAGCGGCACGTTGCGGCGGATCGTGTCGTCCAGCACAAGGCCATATGTCTTGCGATCCTCGGTAGCATAGGCAAGCCCCGCATCAATCGCGCGGCGCACAGTGGACAGGTCTGCATCTGTACCGCCGATCTGCACCGATCCGGTGATATGGGTACCATAGCTGCGTCCAAAGAGGGACATAGCCAGCTCTGTCCGGCCAGCGCCCATCAGGCCCGCGATGCCAACTACCTCGCCCTTTTTGACGTGAAATGACACGTCCTTCACCACTTGGCGGTCGGAATGCAGCGGATGAGTGACGCACCAGTTGCGCACATCCATGGCGACCTCTGCCTTCGCAGTATCGACTTTTGACGGATAGCGGTCATCCAGCGACCGGCCGACCATGTCGCGAATGATGTCACCTTCGCTGATGCCATTGCGGCAGTCCAGCCGCGACACCGCAGCACCATCGCGAATGACGGTGATCGTGTCGGCGACCTTGCTAATCTCGTTCAGCTTGTGACTGATCAGGATGGACGTCACGCCGTGGCGTTTGAATTCTAGCAACAGGTCCAGCAGCTTGGCACTGTCTGTCTCGTTCAATGACGATGTCGGCTCATCTAGGATCAGCAGGCGCACGTCCTTGGACAACGCCTTGGCGATTTCAACCAACTGCTGCTTGCCCAGACCCCGTGCGTCGACCAGCGTGTCGGGGTGCTCCTCTAGGCCAACGCGGGCCAGCAGTTTCGCGGCACCAGCGCGGGTCGCGCGCCAGTCCATGATACCGCGCGTGGCGCGTTCATTGCCCAAGTAGATATTTTCGGCCACCGATAGCAGCGGCACAAGGGCTAGCTCTTGGTGGATAATAATGATGCCTTGCGCTTCGCTATCGCGAATGCCCGCAAATGACTGCACCTTACCGTCATAGACGATATCGCCGGAATAGCTGCCGTGGGGATAGACGCCCGACAGCACCTTCATCAGCGTGGATTTGCCGGCTCCGTTTTCACCAACGAGGGCGTGGATCTCGCCCTCTTCGACCGTCAGGTTGACGGCGTCCAGCGCTTTGACGCCGGGAAATTCCTTGGTGATCGCCCGCATTTCAAGAAGTATTGTCATGGCCCCCCCGGATGCCAGATTGGAAAAAAGGGCCTTTGATCTGTGCCAACCGGCGCAGATCAAAGGCCAGCGCCGGGGCCGCGCAACCGCGCGCCTCCGTCAGGGAGGATTACTCGATCTGGTCTTTAGTGTAGTAGCCACCGTCGATCAGAACAGATTCAACGTTGTCCTTGGTGACAGCCACAGGCTCCAGCAGATAGGCCGGGACAACTTTGACGCCGTTGTCATAAGTCTCGGTGTCGTTGATCTCTGGCTCGCCGTCGTTCAGCAGCGCCTCGACCATGCCAACGGTGACACGGGCCAGCTCGCGGGTGTCCTTGAAGATCGTCGAATACTGCTCGTCCGCCAAGATCGACTTGACCGACTGCACTTCAGCGTCCTGACCCGACACGATCGGCATTGCCATATCGCCAGAGCCGTAGCCCACGCCTTTCAATGAGGACAGTATGCCAATGGATAGACCATCATAGGGCGAAAGGACCGCTTGGACTTGCTTGTCAGTATAGTTTGCGGACAGCAGGTTATCCATCCGCGCCTGCGCAACAGAGCCATCCCAACGCAGCGTGCCGACCTGATCCATGCCCATCTGGCCGGATTGGATGACAATATCACCCGCGTCGATCAGTGGCTGCAGGACCGACATCGCGCCATCATAAAAGAAATAGGCGTTGTTATCGTCCGGGCTGCCGCCGAACAGTTCAACGTTCCATGGCTTTTGATCGGCAAAGCGCGCGTTCAGACCATCGACCAGTGTCGATGCCTGCTGTACGCCAACTTTGAAGTTGTCGAAGGTCGCGTAATAGCTGACATCGCCGCTGTCGCGGATCAGGCGATCATAAGCGACTACGTCGATGTCGGATGCGGCGGCATTGGCCAGCGCGTTCGACAGGGTCGTGCCGTCAATGGCCGCGATTACCAGCACGTCGACGCCCTTGGTGATCATATTCTCGATCTGGGCCAGCTGGTTGGGAATGTCGTCTTCTGCGTATTGCAGATCAACGGTATAGCCTGCTTCTTCGAACTGCTTGACCATGTTGTCGCCGTCCGCGATCCAGCGCGCCG
>Ga0105054_10011008_pt1 | contig 11377 bp, 13 predicted proteins | sample BON02_FD_78091 | JGI IMG/M metagenome (GOLD analysis project Ga0105054, IMG submission 78091) | Freshwater microbial communities from Lake Bonney liftoff mats and glacier meltwater in Antarctica - BON-02 (megahit assembly) | ecosystem: Environmental > Aquatic > Freshwater > Ice > Glacier... | reverse complement strand
CACATCATCCTCATCCTCCGCTCCTGTTCCCCCCCTCCCCTCCCCTCCCCTCCCATCCCATCCCATCTTCGCCCCCTCACTCTCTGCGCGGCTTGCTTTGCCAGACTCACTGTACACTCTATCATCATCATCATCATCATCATCGTCAATATCAACAGCGGTCATTCACTCTCTCTCTCTCGCTACCCTCCCCCTCTCTACAACTCTTCCCCTTCCAAGTCCACGTCAAAGAGCGCGTCATTGACGGGCGCGGCCGCGTGGTTCGCCTGCCCCTCCGTCTGCTCCTTGTACAACGCCACCATGCTCCTCTCCGCGGCGCCGTCCGAGTGCGCCTTGCGGTCGACATCCACTCGTACCACTAACTCATTGAAGCGCCGAATCTGCGCCTCGTCGTAGTTGGGCGGGTCGCTGTGGCCGGAATTCTTCGTCTTGAACTCCTCCTTCCCCAAAATCAACTCCGTCCAGTGGAGGAGGGCCGCCTCCATGCGGACGGAGACGAGTTTGTTGAGGGTGGTGGAGGTGGTTTGTTTGTTGCCGAAGACGGCCTGGGCGAGCATGAGGACCGCGACGTACACCTGTCGTCGTTGTGGAGGGTGGATGAATGGGTGAATCAATACAATGAATGACGCGCTTAGGCGAAGGTGGACTTGGCCTCTTTACTCATGCCCGTTCCCTTCCTGAGTGGTTGGCGTGTGGGCGCCCCTCCTCCTCCCTCCTCCTAAATGCTCCCTCCTCCTCCATTTGAGGACCAAAGCGATGCGGCAAAGGAGGAGGAGGAGGAGGAGGAGGAGGAGGAGGGAGGAGGAGGGAGGAGGAGGAGGAGGAGGGAGGTGCAGGGAGGAGGAGGAGGAGGGAGGAGGAGGAGGAGGAGGAGGAGGAGGGAGGTGCAGGGAGGGAGGTGAAGGGAGGGAATGGCATGCATACCTCCGGCCTTTGACGACTGAGATTCTCGCGGAGGGCGCGTGCATGGCTGTGGTGATCCGCCATGAAGGCCTTGTAGTCCTCCGCCGACTGATCTTGCCCTAGGACTGGCAACGTCAGACCCGTCAGGCGCTCGTAGAGGGGCTTGTCATTCAAAAGCACTTCCTTCATCTTGTACCGGACCTGTGTCTGTTTATGCATATTATTGAGCAGGCGATAAGGGGTTAAGGGAGCAAGGTAAGGGGTGGTCGTACCTGGTTGTTGTGTTGCCGGACAACCTTCTTGGCAGCCGCGACGCGGGCCGCACACCAGGCCTGAGCGTCTCCATCCTTCCCTGCCTGGATCGCCGCCTTCTTGAGAAGCTGGCATTCGTGAGGCTTCTTGAATTCGGTATCGCCGGGCGCCCGGCGGATGAGCACAAATTCGCCGGTCGCCATCTTGATGGCCAGGATTTCCTCCTGTGTGGATGGAGGGAGGTGTGACGGGGAGGATGGAAGGTGATGGGGATGGAAGGTGATGGAAAGGGAAGGTGAGGGGGAGGGAAGAAGGGGGAGGCGCACATACCTAATTGATCGCCGGGTAGGGGGCATGGGCTACGGTTGGGCGATTCCACTTCTTGGGCGTGTTGCCGCCGCCATTGGTGGTGCCGGTGCCTCGATGAGCGGGGGCGGGCATCGGAGGGGGCGCCGGCCCCCCTTGCCCGGCCTGCGTGCGGGGGGCGAAGGGCGCATCGGCATCATCCACCATGTCATAATCATTTCCTGGCTGCAGCATCCCGGCTTCGTGCTGCTGCTGTTGGCCATTGTCCAAATGCATTGCCTGGTCGTCGTCTTCAAGCTGCTGCTCTTCTTGTTCGTCCTCGAGCATGTCATCGCTCGCCCCATCGCTCTCCGAGTCGTTCTCCCCCTCCGAGTCGGACGCATTACAAAATGTGTCTCCATTGCGCATTGTGTGCATCCATGACTGGTGATTGCGCAAAGAGCCCCGTGAATGGAACTCCCGGTTGCAACCAGGGTATTGGCAAGTGAAGTTCTGCATCATGAAGGGGGGGCTTCCAGCTTCGGGGGCATCTAAATTCGGCATGCAGGGATATGGATCGTTTTGATTGAATCGATGGGCAGAGCCAGTCTCGTTGTGATTAAATGGTGGGCAGAGTCAGTCTCGTTGTGAATGAGTCTGTGTCCGGGGCTAGTCGATCGATCACGCTAATGCTAGAAATGCCTTCTTCCTCCCCCTCTTCCTGCCCCTGCTCTTCTCCGCGAGTCGTGCGTCCTCCTTCTCCTTACTCTCCTTCCTCCTCCCATCCTCCTTGTCTTCCCGCTCCGCACCTTTAAACAAACCACACGATGCCCTAGGTTATGAGTGAGCGTGTGTGGTCCCCTCCCAGCAAAAAAGAGAAACGGTCTACCCTCCCAGAAAAAAGAGAAACGGTTCTACCCACTCCCGCACCGGGCAACCCAAGGGGCAACCTCCCCTGTCCAGACAAGACCAGCAAGCCAAGGCGCTGTGTGTCCAGGCAACGCCTGTGGTGTGTGTGCGTGTGTGTGCATGCACCAGCCACTGCACACGTGCGTGAGAAGCTTCTCGTCTTGCCTTTTGGGCGATGCCCCTTGTCGCGGGCCTGCTTCAAAGCCCCTCCTTCCCTTCCCTTCCAGCCACCATCTCTCCCCTTCCTCCACGCCCAACACACAGAAAGCGATGCCAGCAAGACAACAGCAGCACGGCAACATGGAAGTCACGGCCGTTATGGCAGCGCCACGGAAGACACCTTTTTAACAAATCGATAACTGGGTTGTTGCGCTGCAGCCGGAGCTGCAGCGGGGGAGGTTTTACTCTGGGAGGGCAGGCACGAGGAAGCTTACGCGCACCTTGTCCTCGCGCTTGTTCAAAGCGCTGCATAAGAGTGATACGAATATGTTGATTCATGCAAAACCTTCGAAAATGCAACAGTAAAAATTGCGAGCACATAACGGGGGAGTATTAACAAGGGTGAAGGATAGAACCCCCACACACATGACCATAACACTCAATTCTTGATTCTACTCGTCACTCACATGTTGTTTGGTTTATGGAAGTTTCGTGGTTGGCTCGTCGTCGTCGTCGTCGTCGTCGTCGTCGTTGTCAATTTTTTACGAGAAAAGGGGATGTCGGAAAGAGAAGAAACAGGGAGACACATACGAGCACATCCACACTCGCCAAGATATATATTTATTTGTTGGGCATATCTGCTTCCTTCTTTCCTCTCTCTTCTTTCCCCCCCTTCCCGAGTTCCTCTTATCTCGAAATCCAAGAGCCGGGACGGACGCCGCAGCGCTCACGTGGTGTGGCAAGTGCTGCCGCTGCTGCTGCTGCTCCTGCTGCTGCTCCTCCTTATTTTTTGTGTGTTTCTGTTTAAGTATTGTGTCATCTTCCGCGCACAGAGACACCTTACCCATGTGCCTACCTCTTCCCTTTATCTCCTTTTTACTCCTCTCTCGCTTGCTCTCTTCTTTTTTTCTCTATATATATACACATGTTTCCCCCCCCGGGCCCACCCATCTTCCTCTTCCTCTTCCTCTTATCTTACGCTTTTTGGACCAACCCCAACTCTACTGACGCCCGGTCAAACTTCCTTAGCTTCATATAATTGATCGGAATATTCAACCCAAACATCGTCGCTGCCGCAAACAAGCCCTTGACAAACACCCGGCTCGCCAACGAGGGAGACCCCGCAGCAGCAGCAGCAGCAGCAGCAGTACTGGTCGCTGACAACATGATCCCTGCATTCAAAAACATGGAGGACATAATAGCATTCACCATCGTCGACTGCACGATATCGATCCTCTTGAAAGCCCTCTCACTCTCCAGCACCCTCACACGTAACTTCAAATCCCCCTGCTCTGCCCTTCTCAACGTATCCTCAATCTGAGCTACCTTCCTCGGGCTCTGCACCACCGCCGCCAAATCCTGCGGGCGCCAGCCCAGCTTCTTCTGCAACCCTTTCAACAGAGAAATAGTCGCCGAGCCATCCCTGAGATCAACTAATTCCTTCAAGAAAGGTTGGGCTAGCCTTGTCAAGTCATACTTACTGTCTAACCCTTTGCCAATCCCATCCAAAGACGTAAACGCGCGAAACACAAACGTGAAGGTCGGGGGGAACTTAAACGGCAAATCAGTCGATAAGGACAACAGATCCGCACCCAACTGCGCCCGCCTCGAGGCCTTCTGCTTCTTCTGCTCCTCCTTATCCAACTCATTCACCCATTTCCCCTTACTTTTCAAGGTACTCCCAAACTCAGCGAGGAAAAACCGCGCAATCTTTTCCACTGAAACCCTATCAGCACCTCTCCTCAGAATCCCCACACTTTCCATAGCATCACACGTGGCCTTAGCATCCCCCTCGTACACAGAGAAAATCAAGTCGACCAATCCTCGCTTTACCTCCGGCCTAAATTCATCCATCATGCCGAAATCGTAGTAGATGAGGCGGCCGCCCATGAAATTGTCGCAGGCGACGTTGCCGCTGTTTTTGGGGTGGGGAGGGAGGAAGGGAGGAAGGGGGGGAGGGAGGGGCGAGTTAGTGATATGGATTGGTCGTTGCTGTGATGGTAGGAAGGGGGAAAATCATACACACACACATCCCTCCCTCCCTCCCTCCCTCCTCCCCTACTTACGGATGCGAATCACAATGCAGAAACCCATGCCGGCACAACTGGAACAAACAACTCTCCGCCGACCTCTTGGCCAGCTACTGCCTATCAATCCTACACACACAGACCCCCCCTCTCCCTCCCTCCCCTCCCTCCCTACTTACGGATGCGGATCACAATGAAAAAACCCATGCCGGCACAACTGGAACAAATAACTCTCCGCCGACCTCTTCGCCAACAACTGCCTGTCAATTCCAGCCTTCTCAATTTTCTCGATATCCGACACCTTGATCCCAGGACAGTACTCCATGGCCAAGACAACTTTACTCGTGAACTCCCAATAAATCTTCGGAACCTTAACCCACGGAATATCCTTAAAATCCGTCGCGAATCTCTCGGCGTTCCTCCCCTCATTCTCGTAATCAATCTCCTTATACAACAACTTAGCACTCTCTTCATAAATACTCTTCCAATCCCTCGCAGCCCCATCGCTCTTCGGATCAAATTTATCCAACAAAATAGCAAGCACCTTCAAATTTTTTAAGTCCAAATCAAACAACTCCCTCAGTCCCTGCCTCTGAATTTTAATCGCAAGCTCCTCCCCCTTATATCTGGCCCGATGCACCTGCCCCAGACTCGCAGCCGCCAAGGGCTGCTCGTCAAAAAAGTCAAACATCTCTTCCACTGACCTCCCTAACTCCTTCTCTATTATCAACTTCGCGACCTTCCCCGAAAACCCCGGCACATTATCCTGCAAGTAACTCAACTCCTCCGTGTACTCCTTCGGCAAAATATCAATCCTCGTCGACAACAACTGCCCAAACTTAATGAAAGTCGGCCCCAATTTCAAGAGCACCTCCCTCGCAAAAATGGCTGCCTTCCTCCTCGCTGCCTTCTGTTCATCGACATCCTTAATTTTTCTCACCTTCAGCTCTTTCAACAGAAACTGCACCGCAATCTTCCATATTTCCAAAGTACGAAAAAGGGCTGACCCCTGCCCCCGACGAGCCCACCCACCTTCCATGTAAGTAGCAGCTTCCGCAGTACTACTCGCTTGTAAGGCCGCCTCGGCTGCTGCTGCCTTGTCCTTACCCCCCGACACAGCGCTTTGCACCTTGTTCCCCCACCTGGACACCATGGCCTTGCTGAATTCAAAGGTGGAAAAGTCGCCGTTGGACCACAATTGCACGATTTTGCCCGTGCGCATCGCGCCGTAATCTAGGGACGAGGACGAGGACGAGGAGGAGTCGCTCCAGTCATCGGAGGGAGGCGGGGCGGTGGTCACCATCGTAGCTTGTCTGCTCGTCTTGCTTTCCTTGCCACTGCTGCTGCTGGCGCTGCTGCTGGTGCTGCTGGGGATGATGGCCGAAGACACGGAAACAGCAGGTGCAGACGACGATGAGGCAAAGGCAGCAGGAGCAGCAGCCGCCGCCTCCACAACAGGCGCAACAAGAGCAAGCGCGGGTGCTGCTGCTGCTGCTGCTGCTTCTTCTTGCTGCGCCGGGTCGGGCTTGAGCTCAGGAATGGACAGAGTCGCAAAGGTGCTGCTGGCGCTGCTGCTGCTGCTGCTGGTAGTGCTGCTGGTGGGAGTGGTCGCCTTGGTGAGGGTGTCCTTGAAGCCCTTCTCGATCTCCTCGAACCGGTCCCGCAGGCCCGTGTCGATGGCATTGGCCTTACTCTCGATATCTCCCAGAGACTCCTATTGATAATATATATGTGTGTGTATGTTTGTGAGCTGGTGTGTGGGAATGTGTGCGCTGTCATGCTTGATCTAGAATAGTCATTATCATCATAATCCAATCACCGGCCTGGCTGCGCCTGCCCCAACCCACAAGCGCTGGAGCGGTCTGTGTGCATGCGACTGCTTTCATCGACCATTGCACACACACACGGGCTCTTTTGAATGACACGTCGTCGTAGCAAGAACCTTTGCAAAGCAATCAGAACAATCAAGCATCATGACGGCACGCCCCCGACTCTCCCCCCGGCCACCCCCGCACACACGTACCATCATCGCCTCATCAATCTTGCCCAGCTCCCCCATAAACATCTCCACGCCACCCTCCTCCACCTCGGGCGGCACGACCTGGGCCGTGGGCGGGGAGGGGGCGGAGGCAAAGGCGCGTTCGGACCTTTTGTCTTGAAGCAAAGACGCGTTCGGACCCCCGGCATCCCGGCGCACAACGGTCGAGCCCGGCTTGCTGCCACTGCCCAACAAACGAATCCGTAACTTGCCCCAGGACCGTGCCGCAGCCTTGGAGGAGGCGGGTAAAGGGAGGAGGGTGTAGGCGTCGGCCCCTCGTGCAAGCAACAGGAGCAGCAGCATCGCGAGCAACATCACGAAGGAGAAGCTCGCCGCCGTGTAAACGATTGCCCGCAGCCGGGACTGACCTGGCCGTCGTCTGGTAATCATCCTGTTGGTTGAGGGTAGGGTTGGGATGGAAGTGGGTGAGTGACGAGGAGGTGTGTCATGGATCGAGGTGCACTCAAAGCAAGTCAAAGTCAAAGCAATGCACATCTTTTCCCTGGCGCCAACAGGTTCTTCCGGGTATGGAGAAGCGGAATCTCGGGGGGAGGTTTTGAGAGAAAGCGAAGCAGCAAAGCAAAAGCAATATGAATAAGGACGCATGTCCTAGTAATGTCGTTGGTGTAATTCCTTCTTTTCTCATCGTGACAAGGGGGTTGTTTTGTCTTTTTTGTTCACACACCGCTTTTTCTTTTTAAATTTGCGTGGTGGTCCTTGTGGCTCTCGCACGCACACAGACCGGCCCAAAAACACGCAAGACATACAATCACACACAATCTTTCCCTCATTCTTTCTCATGTTTTACAAGCCCCGGGATAATGTACTATTTACACACAGAAATGACACAACACATGCAATTCTTTGGACATTCAGAGCCTCGCTCTCGTTCTCGCTTCCATTTGGTCTATTGGAAACTCCTCCTCCCCTCCTCCTCCCCCCCCCCCTTCATGCGCCTCCCTTCTCCTCTTCCTTCTCTAAGTAGAGGACGAGGCCACCAGCTCCTCCAGCAGCTCATCCGAGGGGAATTGGCGACCAAACGGGTCTCGGGCATCCGTGTTGGGCACACGCAAAGCCTTGAAAAGCAACGCCGCGTCAAGCGTCACCACGCCCTCCTTCTTAATCTCCTTTTTCGCCTTGTCGCCCGCGTCCACCTCAATGGCAGCAACAGCGGCACCCTCCTCCTTCCCACCACAACTGCTGCCACCATTACCACTGCTGGACACAGCCATTGCAGACTTCTGCTCCTCATCTTCCCCGGCCTCCACCACCAGCATATCAACCACAGCAGAAAGCGACGCCGACGACTCTACCACAGGCATCAGCTGCGCTGCTGGCGCCTCCTCCTTAATCACAGGCCCTGTCGCTTCCGCTCCTGCTGCTGTTGCTGCTGCTGCTGTTGCTGCTGCTGCGCCACTACTCTCCTCCGACACAGATTCAGAAAGGGGCATGGAAAAAGGAGGGATGACAGCAGCACTCCCTCCTTCCTGCTGCGTTGTGGCCACGTGGACGCACCGGGCAAGCATGCGTTTGACAAACAGCTCAGCACCTGCATCCAACCCCTCCATCGCTTGCATTGACACAGCCAACGGCCCCGTATATGCCTGCTTTTTCCTTGCGCGCTTCGTCGAAGAAGGACTAGCACCTTCCCCTCCTCCTCCCCCTCCTCCTCCTGCTACTGCTGCTGCTGCAGGATGGGCATGGAGTGACCCGGGCTCGGCGTCGATGGCACCGGCGGTGCGTAAGAGGTAGTGGATTAGGAGGGGGTGGGGCATGCAGGCTTCAGGGAGGAGGGAAGGGGGCTCGACCACCATAGGGGGTTCTTCGGCTTTTTCTTCGTGTTTAGGCGTGGGTGGAGGAGAGGGGGCTTGGCCGTTGGGATTGTCCCGTTTCTGGTTGGGAGGACTGGGTTGCTGGGGTCGCTGGGGTTGCTGCGGCAACAAAAAAGAGGGAGATGGTGTAGAAGCGGGCTTAGACGAGGCGCTGTCTGTGGGCGTTTCGCTTGTGGAGGTAGAAGGAGGAGGAGCACTGGAAGGAGGAGGATGAGCAGCAGCAGCAGCCGAAGAAGGAGAAGGAGGAGGGGGGGGAGGAGGGACGACCACGTCCATCGCTGTTGCCTCGTCTCCCTCCTTCTCTTTTTCCTCGCCAGCTGTCGCCGTCACCTGTGCCACCGGAGCAGCGCTTGCTCGAGGTGGTGGTGATGATGATGGTGCTGGGGCCATTGCTGCTGGTGCCGACGAATTTGCTGCTGCTGCTGGAGTAATCGCTGGCTTCTCGGTTCTTTCCTCCTCCTCGTTTCCGGCATCCTTCTTGCTCTCATCGGGAGGGTTGAGCGCAGCAGCAGAGCGTGCCGCTGGTAATGCTGGTGGTGGTGGCGGTTCGACAGGAGGACTGGCGTTGCCATCGTTCTGCTGCTGTTTCGCGTGCCCTCCTTCTGCCCTTACCCCGCCCGTCTCCTTGATCGCTGCTGGCGTTGCTGTTGCTGCTACTGCTGCTACTGCTGCAAGGATGGACGCTACAGTATGCGTTTCTGCTGTTGGTTCCATTGCGGGGCTCGCGTCAGATCCATTCTTCCCCTCCTCTTTTCTCCATTCCAATGTTGCCACTAGCTTGGCTGCTGGTGCTGTTGCTGCTGCTGTTGCTGTTGCTGGTGATGGTACAGCCGCGCCATCATCATCTTCCATCTCCTCCCCTTCTCCTTCTTTTCTATTTTCCACCTCCTTCTCCTTCCTAGCTGGCTCTACTGCTGCTACTTCTGTTGCTGCTGCTTCTGATGGTGGTTTCAAAGGCGGAGGTGATGGTACTATTGGCGAAGCTGCTACAGCGCGGGCTCTATCTTCCTCCTTCCCTCCCTCCCCTCCTCCTATTCTTGCCTCCGTCTCGTTGCTTGCCGACTCTCTTGCTGCTGCTTCTGCTGCGGCTGCTGCTGCTGTGTCCGCCGCCTGTGCCGGTGCTGTTGTTGGTTGCGGGCCTTGTGCAGGCAAGGTAGTGGGACTGGAAGAGGAAGAGGAAGAGGACGAGGAGGAGGAGGAGGAAGAGGAGGAGGAAGAAGAGCCCAACAAGCCTGAATAAGCCACGGCCGGTCCTTGAGAAGGAGGAAGCGGACAAGGCGAAGAGGAAGGAGAAGAGGAAGAGGAAGGGATAGAGGTGGAAGGAGGAGGCAACCCACCCACCATCCGACTGTCCATAACGGACTTAACCCGCCGAAACTCCAGCTCCGCCCCTCGGGCGGCTGCTTCTGCTGCTGCTCTCCTGTGGCTAGCGTGCTGCATCGGCGCCCACACATCCCACACAGCACTCCCCTCCCCCAATTCTCGTTGAAATGCTGCTTGCAATGCCCGGGAGCGCTCTGCTTCCTCTTCCTCGTCTTCGTCCTCGTCATCTGCCTCGTCCTCCTCCTCTTCTCTTGGTTGTGCTCGTTTCCGACCGCTGCTGCTGCTCCTGCTGAAGGGGCCTGGGCCTCCCCCCCCTTCCACCCCACCCACCAACAAGACCTCTCCATCCGCACTGCTCTCGAATCCCAAGCCTTGCACAGGAGTGGCTGTTGCTGTTGCTGCTGCTGCTGCTGCTCCAGGCTGTTGGGAGGGTTGGCTGGAGGCCATGACATTGTGGACTAATCCTCGGACGAGGGCGTTGTGCACGTGTACTGTGTGTGGGGTGGTGGTGGGGGAGGGAGAGGGATGGAGTGTGTGTGTAAGTACGAGCATTTGAAGAAAATCAAGCATTCTAGTATTTACTTCAAAGTGGCAATTAAATGCATCGGTAAGCGCCTCGACTCCTCCCTCCCACAATACAACACGCATTCAATCGCTATCAGAATAAGAGTTCATCCCTTCCATTCCTACACCTGTCATCCACCAACCCATCACCCCACACGTACCGTTCTCGTCCCCCAGCGTATATATAACCACCGCATCCAGCTCGGGCTTGGTTAGCTCCCCAATCAAAAACAGGCGGAGGGACTTGCGATACAAGGCCCACAACCGACATAATGGCGGGCGCGACGCCCTCGCGCTCTCGCTGCTGCCGGCACTGCTACTCCGTTGCCTATGGCCATGAGAAAGGGCTTCAAACACCGCCATTTTAAGGCCAGTCAAGTCCTGTCGCGTCGAGGGGGCTTGCGGGTGTCCATGTGCTTGGGCCTGGGTGGGGGGTCTTCTCCGTTCTCGATGATGTCCTTCTAATAGCTGCCTTTGCACGATCCCCCCCCGGCAGCCCCCTCCTCCACCCCCGCCTCCTTCCATCCTTCCTCAACCCCACCACCTAATGCCGTGCCTCGTTGTGCCCGAGCCAGTGCCAGTGCCGGTGAAAAGGCAAACCTCCGTGCGTGACCGGGGGCAAGGCGGCGACAGACTATAGTGATGATCAAAGCGCAAGTTTGCGTGCTTAGAAGCCGGCGTTGGCCTCGGGCTTCTTGCTGGCCCGTGCCACCAAGCAATGCCGCTGTGTGTGGAGGTAGTGGTGGGGTTAGGGAGTCCATTAGATGCCACATTCATGCGGATGCAATCAACAAGCAAGCACGTATCAAGCAGCCGCGTTTTTTTCCTTCCTTCCGCGTCGGCGCGCGAGAGAGAGAGAGCGACGTTCTTACGTGGCCCATGAAGACTTTAGCACGCGTTAAGCCTCTGTAATCCACAGCCAGCAGCTTTGCGAGCATAAGTAAAGCCTAGAGCTAGTTCTGGCGGCCGTCTTTGCCTATCTAGCCGGCTTGCTTTGTATTGCCCACGGGCACGCATGGCGAATCGTGTAGGCAGGCAGGAGGTTAAATTGCCCTTAGCAGCAAAGCAAGCAAGACTGCCTATAT
>Ga0105054_10011007_pt1 | contig 11377 bp, 4 predicted proteins | sample BON02_FD_78091 | JGI IMG/M metagenome (GOLD analysis project Ga0105054, IMG submission 78091) | Freshwater microbial communities from Lake Bonney liftoff mats and glacier meltwater in Antarctica - BON-02 (megahit assembly) | ecosystem: Environmental > Aquatic > Freshwater > Ice > Glacier... | reverse complement strand
CTGAATGGATAGTTGAATGTACAGTTTCAAGACTGTACGCAGTGACCAATGATTTTAGCACTTTGACTTTCCAAGCAGTATCCGAGCTTCTCATTAGTTAAGAAACTCACGTAGCATTATTTTTGACTCGAATATATACGCAACCTGAGATATTGAAATCTTTGTTTTTGTTGGAATCATGCCATCATGTGTAGTCAACATTGAACGAGCTTCAAAGGAAACGATGGCTTCAATGAAATATCTCCATGATTTAATCACTCGTGATCTTTTGTGAGTCAATTAGTAAGCCAGTTTTCTCAAAAGGTAATCCAAATTTTGAGAATTGAGGCCTCTAGATGTACTGTTAACTCGAACAAGACATCTTCGATTTCAGTGGACATCACAACGATTTTGTGCAGAAGATCTGGATTTAATTCAGTTGAATGAAGCAGACTGGTCATCAGAAACCAAAGGCAGGGCCACTTCTATGTCTTGCATAATTCCTGTAATTACTGGCGTGCACAATTGATGACTCTGTGAATACTGCCGAATAACAATTGACGTCTTTTATTGTACTCGAACAATCAAACGTACTTGGACATTATATTCCTGGAAATACGAAATTTAATTTTGAATCGTCTGTGAATTGAAAAGCGAATGAATTCATTTTGAAGTTGGTTACACCTTGCTACTTTATTGTCACTCAATCCTCCTCATATCTGAAGTGCATGTATGACTGTTAGGTCTACATTTTGCCCGATATGGTTGAAATTGCTGGTTTGTTGCATAAAACATGTTGGTAAGCGGGTATTTCACGGAATTTCCGGACTTATTTTTTCAAATTTGAATAATGCAGTTGTACATGTGGTTAAGATGGGGCGGACCAAATGTTGCAACACCTGGCACAAATTTTCAAGCAAGGTTGGGGGCTATCCGTTTTTATATCACCTGAGAGGCTTTTTGGTAGTAATAACGTTAGATATCTCTTAGAGTAGGCACTAAGTCTATTTTCAAATTTGAAAAACCTTGTTACAAAGCATATCGATAACTAATCTCAACCATCAGCATGCCTCCTACCTCTCGATCATGTGCATGGGCTCTTTCTCTTCTCCGTGCTGTAGCTGGAGCGGTTTACAAAGTCCTTGCCATGCCTTTCAGAAGCTGCATGGCTACTGGCCAATCTCCGCTGGCAGCCCACTCTCAAGAAGTTTCAAAAACCAGAGCTCCAAGTGACCAAGTCACAGAACAAGGTTCTTTTCTTCCGGAACCACTTCCAGGAAACCAAACCCCATCAGTAAACTCTTATGAAGTTTTCGAAACCAGAGCTCCAAGTGACCAAGTCACGATGCAAAGTCCTTCTCTTAAGACACCACTTCCAGGAAGTCTGATGACTGAAGGAGTTACTGAAATGGAAGAAGAAGAGATTCTGTCTGTTCAAAAGGGAAAAATAGTTGAAGAATCCGCTGAAATTGCGGACTCTGATGCCATGTTTGGCATAATTAAAGTGTCAGAGCCTTTTGATATCGAAGATGTACCTGGTATATTCATTTACGAAATCGACAATCCTTATGAGGAGGTTCTTGAAGATGTTGCTCATTCGGAAAGCTTGATAGAGAACTACTTGAAGTGCAATGGGCAAGTTGCAGAAACTGATCTACCTCCTGGTGTTTCTAAAAATGCTGGTGTTTTACAAGTCATGTGTGATACAGTTACCGTGAAACTTGCTGAGCAAGGTTGTGATGTGTCGAAAGAAGCAGTTGAAAATGAGTGGAGACATCCAGGAAATTTTGAAGGAATCGATTATCTCATGCACGAGACCCAGCAAAGGAATTACAAAGATTCTGGCGCGGCCATCATTGATGATGCAATGTGTGTGAATATATTACATAGTCGTAGCAGCATGAAGAAAACTTCCTCTTCTGATGAGATATCCTGTGACTGGCTTGTGAACACTTGTGAATACACGTTGGAAATTGCCAACATTCTAACAGCCCTTGGAGAGGGAAGACCAGATTTGCAATTGTTTTGGATATCAGACTGTGGTTGCTTTGTCAAGCATATTAACAGGTATTCAGAACAGCCTGAAAGGTCTGAGTTCCCATTTTATCAAGAAAATGATGACGAATTGATTGCCGAGGATTGGATGAATGCTGATCGGTATTCGAATGAAGACTGGGTGCCAGCTGGTCAGTATTTAAATGAAGAATCTGTCATCAAAGTTGAAGAAGAAGGAGAAGCTATTGACGAACTCGTATTCGTCCAACCCGAAGACTCCAGTGTAAATGATGTCCGGAGTAACTTGCTATTGAAGCAACCTTCCGACAATGAAATCATCACTGAAGAGTTCATTGAATGCTCTGATTCATCAATTCAAGATACCCAGTTGGAAACCGAAACATCGGCCGAAGAATCGTTTGAAATTGATTCTGATTCATCGATTCAAAATTATACCGCAACGACTACTAATTCAAAAAGCAGCCCAAGAGGAAGAACTGTTAACAGAAACATTTCTGAGCAGCGCAAATTAAATCCGGCCTGGGATAGAAATTCTAAAGAGGAAAAAATTGACATCGTTTCAAGATAATTAGTAGCGTAGAGTTCCTTTCAAACCATGATATAATAATCATATAATTTGCTTTCGTTCATAAGATACATAAAACAGTACACTGTACAATCCCCGGAATCATAAGTTCAGTCTTTAAAATTAAAGCCGGTTATAACAATCAACATATTTTTAAGAAACGACTTAATTGATGACATTCGTGATAAGGATCTCACGAAAGAGGAGAGGTAAATCAGCGGTGTCTAACACCACGAACCCCTTTCCGGCAGGCAATTCATTTTTCGTTCTTGTTGCTTCTTCACCAAACCCTGCAATGAATATTACAAAAGCATGAACTTTGGAATCCATGTTAAGTTTCTCTCCAAGCTCCCGGGGTGCGATTCCGTATCTTCTTAAATTTGCATCAGAAACAACGAATACAAAATATTCATCTGCATCTTGTTCGGTGATTGTGGAGATCGCATCTTCAGTTGCTTCCAGTGTCATGTCTCCTGAGTAGCAGTACTGCGAGTGAGCCATCATATGAAGGCATACTTGCAGCTTCTCCTTCTGGGATCGAGGCGGTTTCCCAAACGGAACTAGGACTATTTTGTGGTCTTCACCACTATGTCCAACGATACTATATTCGAATCTGTTGTGAAATCCTTCAAGGGCTTCCATCACCATCACCACCAATTCGCACTCTCGTTGAAGCCTCCCGTCTTGGCCATTGAATCTATACATCGATCCGCTGCAGTCGACTACGAATTGTAAGCGCTTTGGTTTCTGCATTGCTGGGGAATTCTGAGGGTCTTGAATTCCTCGTCGTTTGTAAATAAGACGTTCGCCAGTCACTCCATCCACCAATCGAGAATCATCAATATCACCATAGGACTGGTTCTTCAACCACACGCGTTCTTGTTTTCTGGATTCAGCACTATCTAAAATAGTACGAAGCTGCTGCACTTCATTTTCCACCTTTGATAACATGGACATATAGTGATCGTGTTCAGATTCCGACATCTCGATCTCTTGAAGCCGCTCTTGAAATGCCTTGCGGTTTAATTCACGAGCTCGCTGTTTAGTACCTTCGTCAACCTCCCGTTTCGCTTCCTCTGTCACCTGGTGAACAGCGTGACCTTTATCAAGGCGGTACGGTCCTCCTCGCCCGCCAAGACCAGCTGTATTGCTTCCGCCTGTTTATTCAAAAACGATCAAGTTTCAAATGGATGATTAAAATTCAAACGTACCTGTGCCACCAGCCCATGTATTTCCTCCAACATGAGGGGTGTTGTTTGGATCTTCCTTGCCGTGCTTGGGAGTATCAATAGCCGGAGGATTAAGAGAAGCCTCTCCAGCTCCACCTTGAGAACTAAGAGATAAAAGATCCCCCTTGTTAGTCGACCCAACCATTCCTGTCCATTCTTTCATATCTTGTTTAAGAACTGCTCCATTCAATTCCCATAGTCTAACAAACCCACGACCTCCCTCCTTTTGTAGGGTCACTAATTGACTTGACCCTACTGCAGACATATCTACCCAATCCACTTGACCAGATGCAACTGGAGTAGGATGAATCACTCTTGCCGTTCTGTCACCTTTGGTTATCACTTGAATCGATCCATCCTCCACAATAGTCACTGTGTGGTCTTTAAAATCCCCACTGAGCAAAACCTTCTTCTCTAAACTATCAGAATACGGCACTGTAGACAAGGTCAACTCTCCAGCTTGTTTGTCTTCAAGTAATTGAACAAAAGCAGATGGATTGGAAAACGTTTTGTTCGAACTGCCAAATGAGGGAATAATTTGTGAACTATCGGAAGAAGTGGAATTGGTCAGTTTCTTAATGTCAATAGGAGTCAAAGTATGTACGCCGTCCTTGGATTTCATCCATAGCTTTTCATTGTCGTCAGTATGAACCAGCCATCGGTCAGGTGAGAACAATTCTAACTTGCTGATTTGAATGGGCAAACAATATCTCTCAGCCCGGATTTTAGTTCCTGAAAAAGTCACACAGTCAATTTCATTCATATTTGAGCCGCCAGCAACGACCAACATATTATCACTGTGAGCCAATCCATCATACAATCGAGCCCCCGGTGGACCTTTTCCGATATAATAATCCAACGACGACTTCGATCCTTTGCTAACCTTGGGCAATTGAACTACCGAGCACTTTCCTCCTTTGTAAGAGAAATACACTATCATACGATCATCGGGCAAAAATAAAGCCAATCTACCGTTTATGTGACTGAGTTGTGGTTTAGCAGTGCTGTATGGGACCACCTCGTTTAAATTCAGCCAACTGGATGATTCGCCACAGAAAGAGTGAATGCCAGTAGGATTTGAAGTGAGAACATGAATATCGTCCCCAACAGCTGTGACTGCCAATGGTTTTTGACGCTTAGACTGAATAGGAATCTCCCATCGACGAAGTTCCTCAGAGAAAAAATCCAATCGTGCACTGTTGGGACTAAACCTTCGCGACGAGGCATTTGGCAAAGTACCCTGCAGAAGCACCTTATTCAACACCCGCTTCGAAATCATCACAATCAAAACCTGTGATTGCAGTTCTTGTAGAATAGCCCCCCACCGCTCGAACAGCAAAGTCAGATTCAAAAATCCAAGTCTCCCAGTGGGAATATTCGAGACACGAGGATTCACCCTTGCTGAAATGCTTCCATCCAGATAGCTCAATGAGACCTTTTAATATGGAACAAGTAGAAGATTTTTATAATGTACCTGGTACATGTTTATATTTCAAGATATTCAATCATATAAAACAGGAAGATTGAGAAAATTGCCGCCAAAACTCCTACCATCATTAAATGGTTTTTATCCAAAATTTGTACTCTGAGTTTCCCACCAAGCGGATTTTCACATGGAGCCTCAGAAACTTCGCATTCAGAAGAATCAGAATCAGAACTCTCTGGGTATTCAGACGATAATTCTTCAGAGTTGGGAGAATGACGTCCATAGAAACGTTTACAGGATGGATACTTAGCGTCATCTGAGTCAGATGAACTATCAGAAGAAGAATGACTACTAGAAGAAGAATCACTGCTAGAAGGAGAATGACTACTAGAAGAAGAATCACTGCTAGAAGGAGAATGACTACTAGAAGAAGAATCACTGCTAGAAGGAGAATCACTGCTGTCTGGTACTTGTTCATTGAAATCTATTTGAGGTCCGACATCAAGGTTTGAACCGTCGTCTGAATCCTCCTCCGAGGAATGATTCAAACTGGATTCAGCACCCAAGCCACTCCAACCACTAGTGTAGCCGTCTGATATCGTACTCTTACGGGGACTTCGACGATATTGAAAATCATGACCCAACTTTTTCAAGTGATGCAAATCGTTCAATTGAACAACGTCTTCAAGAGAATCAGCTAAATCTTCACTTGCGGCTTGAGATGTTGAGGTGGCACCATGGGGCTTGGCCAAACTGATACTTACTTCGGATGAGTTTAGAAGTTGTATTGACGCTTTAGTTTCTTGAGGTAAAAACAAACGAGCTTCACTAGATTCATCTGTTTCTTCAATGTCACTATCTACTACTTTAGCAAATGATTCAGAATCATCACTGCATCCAGATTCACTTTCAGATTCGAATTTAGAACCCGCATACTGACTGGTTTGCTTGTTTGAAAATGGAATAGCCTCATGAATTGAAGATTCGCTTTCAGATTTATTGGAATCTGCTTCAAAGTCATCTGTGTAACTTGAAAAGCCATGTTCCGAATCTGAAACAATTCCTGGGTCTGTGAATGGTTTGATGACTAATGCATCAGACAAAATCCCATCATTGGAGACTAATTTGGAACGAACAGTCAAATTATCAGATGAGAAGGACTCGGATTCAAAATCTTCGGTATATGAATCACATGACGAAGAAATATCATGCCTTGTAAGCGTATTATCTTCATCAAAGGTGTCGCATTCATTCAAATTCAAACTTTCATTCGCAACTTCGCAGACGCTCGTTTCACATGAAGATATTCCTACGGCATCGGGATTCAAGTATTCACTGCTATTATCCATATTGAAAAACCTTTGGCCGAGAGGGTTTATAGAGCTGCTTCTGAGATGTATAGAATTAAGAGCTTGTAAAACTTGCTTCATCTTGGCTGATTTCTTGATTGCGAGATCTAGTTGACGCGATAGGTCCTCCTCGTTCTTTTCCTTCTCAATCAACTTTTGACGAACTTGAGCCAACTCTCTAATGAGATTCTGATGTTCGTCCATCCGCACGTCTCGAGGGGAAGTCATTTCAATTTCTTCAACAGATGCCTCCAAAAAGTATCCCGAATCAAAGTCTGTGGGAGTTTCCAGCAATAATTCTTCCTTCTCATGACTTCCTTGAAACTCGATATCTAGTAACGAAAAATCGTCAAGCATTTTTTCATTGCACAAAGGCCGTTCTGTTACTTCGGCTCGAGCATCTGGAAATCCAAGTGATTTGTGTAACATGGAAACTGACTGTCTCAATGAATCAAACCAGAAAACGTCTCGTTCTTCAAGAGATTGATACACTTGCAAAAGATACTCTCGGTTAGGACAATGAATTAGGGGTCCAGCAAGTATACATGCATGCATAACTTTCAAACACCATACACGTCCAGTTTCAACAAAGAATCGGTGCAAGAAAAAGTGCAATTCATCACTGGGAGGAAATGCGCTGATGGCGAGCCTCATAATTCTCCAGCCTCGTTCTTTACTGACGTTGGAAGGGTTACGGGACAGTTGTTTGAGCAGTTGGCAGTATATTTCATCTCGCAATACAGGATATGTTATTCCTGTACTTAAAATTGCAACGATATCAGTAGTAGAATCATGCTCCATTAAGGAATAAATCTGCTGAAATGTCGCGCGACCTAACTCTTGCAATTCAAATTCATCATGATGAGATGCATCTTGGCGATGTATTCGGGTAAGTGATGTATGAAGTACCCCAAGTGGAGGATTGAACCAGACATACATGTTGTCAAAGTATTTACGAAATACAACTCCGCGGCGCATGGCGAATTCCATTCTCGGTTTAAGTCGAGAAAATGAACTCCAATCCAAGTAGTTCCCACTAATTGCACTTGAATGTTCTATAGAGTAATTGACAGCACAGGAAAAGTATCCCAATGCAACTGCAGCTTCCTTTCTTTTAAGATAGTATGTTTCGGATGGAAGGGAACCTAATTCTTCTGTCGAGATTCCCAGCTCTTCGGCAATTAACATATCAGTGCACCTATCACCTTCGATATCCAATTCTTTATTTCTTGCTTTGATACTCTGGTTACGAGACTTCAATTTTCTGGCAAAAGACTGTATGATTATCGTGGCAGAACACATGTTTTCAAATTGTCGCATCCGTTTTAAAGAACGAAATTGGCTTTGGATTGATTTTTGTTGCATGAGCAATTTAATCCGCCGTGAAAGAATAGTTCGGATCCAGTTTTGAATTCTTGAAGCCGACATCTTGGATTTGATTCGCTTGACTCCAATAAACGATCGCAAGCATTTCTGAATGGTGTAAGCACTAGCAGAGATCCGATTAGATTGTGCGCATTGATATCGTTTCATTAGCATTCGAAACCATGCTTGTATTCGTACTGTTTGTTGTATTGAGAAAATGCCTCTGATCCATCTTTGAATTACTTTTGAACATTGAACCACCTTGCACTTTGCCAAAATCAACTGTGAAAGTGCCTTGCTTTGATTTTGAACCATGATTTCCAACCGGCACCAATTTTGAATTGATCTTGATCTCCTTAAAACCCATCGAAAAAATGTTTGAATTTGAATTGCACGACTTGCCAGAGTCCTCAGCTTCGACCGAGCTAAAATACCTCTGGCAAGTGCCTGTAGAAACACAGCAGATTCTAGAAATCTAGAATTACTAGACTGCTTCGTTTCCATAACTTTGCTGGGTTGCCTTGACGGTGGGACGCATGGTCGACATGGAATCTTCGGTGGTCCTGAACTCGTTTCGGCAACAGTCATGATTTCACTGATTTTAATGAGCTCGCCATACTTCAGGATTGGTTTCGACTCAAAAGAAGGATTTTTATTGTCCTGTGCAACTGTATACTCTCCCATATCAAGCGATTCTCTTAATACAATGTTTTCCACATTGTTATCATTTGATAACTCGAAGTGATGAACTTGTGGAATGGTGTACTCATCATTTTCAGGAATACCTGACCAGGAGCTACTTTCTTCTATTTTCATCCGGCTCTCGCGTTCTACAAGTCGCTGCTTCCCAGCTTGAGCAGCAGCCATAGCCATAGACTTGGGGTCTTTAATCAACAAGTCTTCAGCTAGAGCTTTTCTCGTGACTTGAACCGGTCGAAGCAATTTTTTTGCAGCATGGATCACTGTAAAAGTAATTGATGGCTTAAAACTGGATTCCTGGCCAGGAGATACTTTTAGTACTGCTGTTCTGATAGAAGAGGGACTCTCATCGGGCTCCTGCATTTTAGTTGGTTTAAGATTTGAAATTGCAGAAACGAGCATGCTGGGATTCAACTCCCTATTCCGATTCGAATCAGCGACGGAATCCTTCTTCTTTATATTTTTCATTGGGATATCCTTTGTTTGAATCATCTCACTCAAAATTCCTTGAAATATATGCTTGTTCGGGTATCCTTGAACTTCGTGTTCCGTTTTGGAACATACTGGTTCATGGATAGCTGCAGTTTGTACACTTTGACCGTGGGTTCTTGTGAGTTTGAGTGCTAGAACTTGTTTTAGCGAGGATTCAAAAGCGGATACGTCCTTACTAAAATCACTAGAATTATTTTCTGTGTTAGTGGCGATCCGATCGCATGCATCATTTTGGTCTAATAGCCGCTCAACGTCGTTTTGTTCTGAATCATTTTCACTGTCACTGGAGTCAGCCTTTACATCGCCTGCAATTTTAATATCCATTTCATTTTCTTCCGAAGTATCTGAATCATTTTCACTGTCACTGCAGTCAGCCTTTACATTGCCCGCAGTTTTAATATCCATTTCATTCTCTTTCGAAGTATCAGAATCATTTTCACTGTCACTGGTCTCTGATATTACATTGCCTACAGTTTTAATATCCATTTCATTCTCTTCTGAAATATCTGAATTATTTTCACTGTCACTGGAGTCAGCCTTTACATTGCCTGCAGCTTTAATATCCATTTCATTCTCTTCCGAAGTATCTGAATCATTTTCACTGTCACTGGAGTCAGCCTTTACATTGCCTACAGTTTTAATATCCATTTCATTCTCTTCAGAAGTATCTGAATTATATTCGCTGTCACTGGAGTCAGCCTTTACATTGCCTACAATTTTAGTATCCGTTTCATTCTCTTCCGAAGTATCTGAATTATATTCACTGTCACTGGAGTCAGCCTTTACATTGCCTACAGTTTTAGTATCCATTTCATTGTCTTCCGAAGTATCTGAATTATATTCACTGTCACTGGAGTCAGCCTTTACATTGCCTACAGTTTTAGTATCCATTTCATTGTCTTCCGAAGTATCTGAATTTCGATGTGCCCTATTTATTTCGAATGTTGACTTCTCCAATACTACTTTCGTTTCATTGCCTTCGCAAGAATCTGAATCAAGTTCGGATACATCTGCCTCGCTATGGATCTCAATATCTTCAGTTGTTGTAGCAGCGCTAGCTTCTATTTCATTAGATTTGTCCTTAACACTGTCGTTTTCTTTTTCTTCATCTTCTGATTCATAAGACGATTCCTCGTCTTCTACAATTCCTGCTTTGATTTTGGTTTTATCATCGACCAAAGTTTCATCCGGAATGGGATTTTCATCTACTTTCGACAGGTCGAGATAGAGTCTCTTTTTTCCAAATAAATGATCCGAAGCATCTGATTTCGGTTTGGACACTTCTTGGGAACCATCTCCTCTCAAAATCCCAATCACATTGTCAAGTTTGGCTCTATCTCCTATTTTAACTCCGAGATCTTTCAAATCCTTGTCTGATAGGAAATAGAGAGCTGTCAGATCGATATGTTCGGATTTAAAAACAGAAATATAGCGTTCCATATCTAAACCAACCAGAATATCCTCAACATTTTGTACGCAACGAATCCAGTCCATCTTCTCAGAGGAGCCATCAGATCCATAAGGAGGTTGTCTAGTCTCCGCAACTTCATGGTCAGCTTGAACCACCCGCGACCCTTTAGGCAAATCAAGAGATCCTAAATACGATGTTAAAAATGATATCAGCAAATATTGGTTCAACTTACGTTTTCCCGTGTTCTTATTAATATAATACGCTTCCGCCGCCGTTTCGTCGAAGTACTGAATCCATGCATCATCATCTTCCATTGCGTGATGCGATCTACTTAGAAGACTCGTGCCCTTGGACTTGAGAGAAGATCCTCGATGTGATAAATTCTTTCTCAGGGATTTGAATTTGTTTGACTTGGTTTCTGACATTCTGGACGAGCCTATAGCACAGTGTAAAATGCCTCTTAGTTGTGAGCAGGCGATGAAATGACCGGCTGGTACACTGCTTGTGTTTTATATTGAAATTCAACCACCGAGTGAGTGTGAGAGGGGTGTGTTCTTCGCAACCAACACTCCAAAAATATCAATTAGCGATTTCGGTAGTAATTTTTATAGATCCGTTTTAGTTTTTAATTCTCTTTTTTACTTTTCTTACTTTTGGGTCTCGAAGCGTCCTATATGGTAGATAGGTTCACAGAAATATCGCCATTCTCCGCAATGATCTGAGTAGTTTTTTTGTTCTTGTTCTTCCAGAATGCTAGAGTGAAGCGTTCAGGGCGCTCCAAACCTTCCATCCTAGCAATGTAGATTGAGCGGATATTGAACGCACCAACAAAATCCCGGTTCCACG
>Ga0105054_10011003_pt1 | contig 11379 bp, 8 predicted proteins | sample BON02_FD_78091 | JGI IMG/M metagenome (GOLD analysis project Ga0105054, IMG submission 78091) | Freshwater microbial communities from Lake Bonney liftoff mats and glacier meltwater in Antarctica - BON-02 (megahit assembly) | ecosystem: Environmental > Aquatic > Freshwater > Ice > Glacier... | reverse complement strand
TTTTTTGGCACCGAAAATTGCCTTTTTTTTGGCACCGAAAATTGCCTTTTTTTGGCACCGAAAGGTGCCTTTTTTTCGCCATGCAGAAAATCATCGCGCAAATCGCGCAGGAACTCCGGGTGGCGTTGCACCAGATCGAGGCTGCCGTGGCGCTGCTCGACGGCGGCGCCACCGTGCCCTTCATTGCCCGCTACCGCAAGGAAGCCACCGGTGGGCTGGACGACATCCAGCTGCGCGAGCTCGAACACCGCTTGACCTATCTGCGCGAGCTGCAAGACCGGCGCGCCACCGTGCTGAAAATCATCGAAGAGCAAGGCAAGCTGACCGATGCGTTGCGCCGGGCCATCGCCGCTGCGCCGACCAAGCAGGAGCTGGAAGACCTGTATTTGCCGTTCAAGCAAAAGCGCCGCACCAAAGGCCAGATCGCGCGCGAGTTCGGTATGGGGCCGCTGGCCGACAAACTCTGGGCCGATCCGACGCTGGACCCGCTGGTTGAGGCCGAAGCGTTCAAACGCGAGCCCGAGGTGCTAGACGACGGCAAACCTGGCGCCGACTTCTCCAGCGTGCCCGCCGTGCTCGATGGCGTGCGCGACATCTTGAGTGAGCGCTGGGCCGAAGACGCTGCGCTGCTACAAAACCTGCGCGAATGGCTGTGGGCAGAAGGCCTGTTTCAGAGCAAGCGGGTGGCTGGCAAGGACGAAACCCACCCCGACGTGGCCAAGTTCCGCGACTACTTTGATTACGCCGAGCCGATCGGCCGCGTGCCTTCGCACCGTGCGCTGGCGGTGTTTCGTGGCCGCTCGCTGGAAATCCTGGATGCCAAGCTGGTGTTGCCCGAATCCGAACCGGTGGCAGCGAAGGGCGGCAAACCGGCGACTGTGATCTCGCTGGCCGAAGGTCGCATCGCGCTGCACTTGGGCTGGAGCCACAAAGGCCGCACCGCCGACGACCTGCTGCGCAAATGCGTCGCCTGGACCTGGCGCGTCAAGCTCAGCCTGTCTGGCGAGCGCGACCTGTTTGCGCGCCTGCGCGAAAGCGCCGAGGCGGTGGCGATCAAGGTGTTTGCCGACAACCTGCGCGACCTGCTGCTGGCCGCGCCCGCCGGCCCCAAGGTGGTGATGGGGCTGGACCCTGGCATTCGCACCGGCGTCAAGGTGGCGGTGGTGGATGCCACCGGCAAGCTGGTGGACACCGCCACCGTGTTCCCTCACGAGCCGCGGCGCGACTGGGAAGGCTCGCTGCACACGCTGGGCGTTCTGGCAAAGAAGCACGGCGTCAATCTGATCGCGATTGGCAACGGCACCGCCAGCCGCGAGACCGACAAACTGGCCGCCGACCTGATCAAGCTGCTGGAGAAATCGGAGCAGGGAGCGCAACAGGGGGGGGTGCAGAAGGTGGTGGTGAGCGAAGCCGGCGCCTCGGTGTACTCCGCCAGCGAATTCGCCTCCCAGGAAATGCCCGATGTGGACGTTAGCCTGCGCGGCGCAGCCAGCATCGCGCGGCGCCTGCAAGACCCGCTGGCCGAGCTGGTGAAGATCGATCCCAAGAGCATCGGCGTTGGCCAGTACCAGCACGACGTGAACCAGAGCGCGCTGGCGCGCACGCTGGACACGGTGGTCGAAGACTGTGTGAACCGCGTGGGTGTCGATCTCAACACCGCCAGCGTGCCGCTGCTGTCGCGCGTCTCCGGCCTCTCGGGCACGGTGGCCAAGGCGGTGGTGCGATGGCGCGAGGCCCATGGCGCGTTCAAAAGCCGCCAGCAGCTGATGGAAGTGGCCGGCCTGGGCGCCAAGACATTTGAGCAAAGTGCCGGATTCCTGCGCATTCGAGGCGGCGACAACCCGCTGGACATGACCGGCGTGCACCCGGAAACCTACCCGGTCGTGCAGCAGATCCTGGAGCAGACCGGCCAGCCGATGGCCGCACTGATGGGCCGCGCCGACATGCTCAAAACGCTGCGCCCCGAGCTGTTTGCCAATGAGAAATTTGGCGTGATCACGGTCAAAGACATCCTGACCGAGCTGGACAAACCCGGCCGCGATCCACGTCCGGATTTCCAGGTGGCGCGTTTCAACGAGGGTGTGGAGGACATCAGAGACCTGAAGGAGGGCATGTTGCTGGAGGGCACGGTAAGCAACGTGGCCCAGTTCGGCGCCTTCATCGATCTGGGCGTTCACCAAGACGGACTGGTGCATGTGAGCCAGCTGGCCAACAGGTTTGTGAGCGATGCGCGCGAGATCGTCAAGACCGGCGACATTGTGAAGGTCAGGGTGGTGGAGGTCGACGTGGCGCGCAAGCGCATTGCGCTGACGATGAAGCTGGACGCCGCAGCCCCGCGCCGCGACGCCGGGGCGCCGCGCGACAACCGCTTTGAGCCGGCTCGCGCCGGACCGGGCGCCCAATCCGCCGGCGCGTCCAGTCGGCAGGCGAAACCGTCATCGGCGATGGCCTCGGCCTTTGCCAAGCTGCAGGGCGAGAAGAAGCGCTGAAGCGTGTGGGCTGTTCGCCAGCGGGCGAAAAATGGGCGCCCGTTGATGCTGCCTGCGGCTGGGCTTGTTTGGAGGCAGGCAAAGCTCAAGTTGGGTCTGGCTGGGTCGATAAAGAGAGCACTACATAAAAAAAGTGTTCGCCCCGTCATGCAACTGGAAGACCTGCTCAACTACCCCCGCGCTCTGCCGGCCATGCCGCGGGTGGTTGGCGATCTGCTGGGCGAGATGAGTCTGGTGGACCCGAGTGCGCGGCGCATCGGAGATCTGATTTCGCGCGACCCTGCCCTCACCACGCAGCTGCTGCGGTTGTCCAATTCGGCGTTTTTCCGGGTCAGCCGCCAGATTGGCAGTGCTGACGAGGCGGTGGCGCTGCTCGGGCTGACCCATGTGCGCTCGCTGGTGATGGCTGCTGCGCTGAGCTCGGGTTTCAAGGATGTGCCGGGCATCGATCTCAAACAATTCTGGCGCTACAGCTCGCGCTCGGCCCAGATCTCGCTCTCGCTGGCCAGGTCGCTGCAGCAAAACGAAGGCAATGCCTTCACAGCGGGGTTGATTCACGCCATCGGCATTTTGATGATGCACATTGCCATGCCCGACAAGATGGCGCCACTGAACCTGCTGACACCGCCCCTGGACCTGAACCGCGCGCCAGCCGAGAAGGCGCTGCTGGGCTATTGCTTTGCCGATGCAGGCGCCAGCATGGTCCAAAAATGGCAGTTTCCGCCCGATATTGTGGCGGCACTGGCGAACCAGGTTGATCCCTTTGGGGGCGACACCTACGACCCGCTGGGCGGTGTGCTGCACCTGGCTTCGTGGCGCTCCCGGGCTGAGGAGCTGCGGCTTGACAACAGCGGTTTGGCCTCCACCTTTCCCGACGTGGTCGGCCTGACCCTGGGCCTCGATCTGGATAGCGTGCTGAGCAAAGACCCGTCGGCATGGTCCTTCAACCATGCACTTTGCGCGTTTGCGGGTTGATGAGAAAGCGCTCAAGTTGTTGGCCAAATTGACGAAAAACTGTAAGCAGGCAACAGGGTATGTTCCCGGTCCTTTTCTTCCCAGGCAGGCGCACCATGCAGATCGAAAAACTCCTCAAACAGCCCAGTGCTCTGCCATCACCACCCAAGGTGGTGCGCCAGTTGATCGCCAGTTTTGACCAAGAAGAGGTTGATGTGTCGCAGGTGGCGGCGCTGATCGAGGAAGACCCCATCCTCACCGCCCAGCTTCTGAAAATGTCCAATTCGGTTTTCTTTGGCCTCACCCGGTCTGTCTCGTCGGTGCGCGAGGCCATCAGCGTGATGGGGTTGATCAAGGTACGAGCGCTGGTGATTGCCGCCTCCTTCGGCAGGGGCTTTCACAGCGTGAGCGGTGTCAACCTGGGCCAGTTCTGGCGCTACAGCGTGAACACCGCCAATCTGTCGCGCTATATCGCGCTGCCGATCCGAATCGACGAGAGCACCGCGTTCACCTCCGGGCTGGTCCACAACATTGGCGAGCTGGTGATGCACGTGGGCATGCCCGAGGCCATGATCGACCTGGAGCGCAGCGTGCCCATGCTCGATCTCAAACGCGCCGCCGCCGAGCGAGCCCTGTTCGGCTACAGCTATGCCGAGGTGGGCGCGGCGCTGGCCAGGGAGTGGTATTTCCCCGCCCGCATGGTCAACGCCATCGAGCACCAGTGCGCACCGTTTGAAAATGGCACCTATGAGCCCATCGCGGGTGTGCTGCATGTTGCGTCTTGGCGCGCTCGGGCCGAAGAAGGCCACATGCGCAGCGAGCTGCTGATCAACACCTATCCCGACCCGGTTGGCGTGGCGCTGGGCATCGATCCCGATATCCTGGTGAGCGAAGACATCCCGGTGCTTACCCGGGTGGACACCGAAGTCGAGAAGCAGGCCGCGTAAAACCATTTCTTCCCAGACCCAGAGCAGGCGATCGGGTTGGGGGGCAGCGCTGCTGATCAGCAACAACACCAGCCAACGCCATCGCAGCAGCGCCGCGACCCCGAACAACACCGGTCACGGGACACGCTCGCTGCGCTGCGGCATAGCAGCCTGCCTGCGCGACAATCGCGCCCCATGCCCCCTTCTTTCCAAGCGCTTCGCCTTCACGCCGGGCCGCGCGCCCGACAACACATCGAGCAACACGGCCTGCGTCCGCAGGATGTGGGGGTTATCCCGGCCGCAGCAGGGGGGCCCAAGGGGCTGATCCTGGGGCCCCTGGACCGCTTTCTGTTCGGCCACTGGCTGGCGCAATCGACCCAGCCGGTCGATCTGGTGGGTGCATCCATCGGCGCCTGGCGCATGGCAACCGCTTGTCTGGACCACACGGTGACAGCGTTTGAGCGCTTGGAGCATGACTACATTCGCCAGCATTTCGAGACGCAGCCGGGCCAAAAACGCCCCAGCGCCGATCAGGTCAGCGGGCAGTTTGGCGAGAACCTGCGCTTGTTTTATGGCGGTCGCCTGCCCGAGGTGTTGCACCACCCGCGCTACCGCCTGCACATCGTCACCTCGCGCGGGCGCCACCTGCTCGGGCGCCAGGGTCCGGTGCGCACGCCGCTGGGCTACGTCGGCGCTTTTGTCGCCAATGCGCTGCACCGCAAGGCGCTGGGCGCCTGGCTGGAGCGGGTGGTGTTCTCGTCGCTCGCAGCGGGTTCGACGCAGGCGGTACCGCTGCCCTTTGGCGTGCAAGATTTCCGCACCCGCCAGGTGCCGCTGACACCAGCCAATTTCATGGACGCGCTGCAGGCGAGCTGCTCGATCCCGTTTCTGCTCAATGCGGTGCACGCCATAGTGGGCGCGCCCCCTGGCGCCTACTGGGACGGCGGCATCACCGATTACCACCTGCACCTGCGCTACCGGCCACGCGCCGACTCACCCATCGTGCTTTACCCGCATTTCCAGCGCCAGGTGGTGCCGGGCTGGCTCGACAAGGCCTGGAAGCGCCGCCACCAGGCCAGCCCCGCGCTGGACGACATGCTGCTGATCGCGCCCAATCCTGCCTGGGTGGCCCTGCTTCCCAACGGCAAGCTGCCCGACCGCCACGATTTCACCGCCTACGGCAACGACCTCACCGGTCGGGTGCGCGCCTGGAGCACAGCTGCCGCCGCCAGCCAGCGGCTGGCTGAGGAGTGGGCACAGTGGCTGGAGCGACCCGATCCGACGCTGTTACAAGCGCTGTAGGTGCGCGCACCGCAGCGCGATGGTGGGCCATGGCCCCGCTCACACCCACCCCAACGGCTACCTAACCTAACCGCCGCGCCGCACCAGTTTGTTGGCTTGCCTGATTTCGTGGCGCTGTGCGAGCCGAGCCAGGCCGCCTGCGAGCGCCACGGCGTCAAACGCACGCTGCTGCTGGCGCCCGAGGGCATCAACGGCACCAACGCTGGCGCTGAGGCTGGCGTGCGTGCGGTGCTGGCGCATTTGCGCGCTGATCCGCGCCTGGCGCGGCTGCCGCACAAAATGTTCAAGAGCAAAAAGCCGCCTTTTTTGCGCATGAAGGTGTGGCTGAAAAAGGAAATCGTCACCCTGCGTGTGCCCGAGCTCGGTCCGAAAAAAACCGTGGGCCGCTATGTGAAGCCAGCCGACCGGAACGCTTTGCTGGTCGATCCCGAGGCGCTGCTGATCGACACCCGCAACACCACCATGAGGTGGCCATTGGCAGCTACCAGCGCGCTGTCAACCCCGTCTCAAGACCTTCACCGAGCTGCCGGCCTGGCGCGATGCCCAGGCGCGGTTGCAGTCTGAGGGCGGCAAGAAGACCACGGTGGCGATGTTCTGCGCCGGCGGCATCCGCCACAAAAAATCGACTGCGCCGATGAAAATGCGCGGTTTCGACATGGTCTACCCCCTGGAGGGCGGCATCCTCAGGTACCTGGAGGCGGTACCGCCCGAGCACAGCGCCTGGCATGGCGACTGCTTCTTGTTCGATAAGCGGGTGGGTGTGTAGGCCACGCTCTGGTGCCCGGGCCACACGGGCTGTACTGCTCCTGCCGCTGGCCGCTCAGCCTGGCTGGCAAGGCTTCGCCGCACCACCTCAAGGGCGAGCGCTGCGCCCATTGCGTGGATCGGCGCACAACAGAACGGAAGACAAAGCCGGTTTGGCCGAGCGCCAGCGGCAGGTGGAGCTGGCCGAGGCGCGGGGCGAGCCGCATGTGGGCGCGCGCATCGCGCTGCACGCTGAGCCCCGCTGAAACCCGCATTCACTTCAGAGCAGCGCGCAGGCGAATGAATTTCATTGGGTTTTTGCTGTTCTGAAAATGCATTGACCGGGCATCGCAGCCTGTCACATCGCCGCGTTGAGCATCGCGCGGTAGTCCTCGGGTGATGCCAGGCGCGGCCCGGTCTTGTGGCAGTGGTCGGCCAGCGCGCCGGCGATCACGCGGTCAAACAGATCGGGCGTGACACCCATCGCGGCCAGGCCGCTGGGCAGGCCCAGACGTGCGTTCATCGCGGTGATGGCGTCTGGCAGCTCGGCGCCGCTGGCCAGCCCCATGGCGTGGGCCATGCGTTCCAGGCGCCGCTCTTTTTTCATGGAGTCGGCCTCGGCGTTGAACCGGATCACAGCGGGCAAGAACATCGCGTTCAGGGTGCCGTGGTGCAGGCGCGGGTCCACGCCGCCCAGGCTGTGGCTGAGCGAATGTACGCAGCCCAGGCCTTTCTGAAACGCCATCGCACCTTGCATGCTGGCGCTCATCATGTTCAGGCGCGCTTCGCGGTCGGCGCCGTCGCAGGTGGCGCGCTCAATGTGCGTCCAGCCGCGCGCCAGGCCATCGAGCGCAATGCCGTCGGCGGGTGGGTTGAAGGGCGGCGCCATGAAGGTTTCCATGCAGTGGGCGATTGCGTCCATGCCGGTGGCGGCGGTGAGCATGGGCGGCAGGCCCAGCGTGAGCGCGGGGTCGAGCAGGGCGGTCTTGGGCACCAGGTGCCAGCTGTGAAAGCCGAGTTTGCGGCCATCGTCCACGATCACAATGGCGCCTCGCGCCACCTCGCTGCCGGTGCCGGCGGTGGTGGGCACCGCAATCAGGGGCGGCACGCGCTCGGTGATCTTGGGCGATCCGCCCTCGATGGTGGCGTAGGTTTTGAGCGGGCCTTCGTGGGTGCAGGCAATCGCCACGCCCTTGGCGCAATCGATCGCGCTGCCGCCACCCAGGGCAATCAGGCCGTCGCAGTTTTCAGCCTTGTATATGGCCACCGCCGCCCGCACCGCCGCCTCGGTCGGGTTGGATGGCGTCTGGTCAAACACCGCCGTCGGCCAGCCGGGCAGGGCGGCCAGCGCCTGGTCCAGCAGACCGGCCGCCTTCACGCCCGCGTCGGTCACGATCAGCGGCCGTCGGATGCCGGCCCGCTCGCATTCCACCGGGAGCTGGGCCAATGTGCCGAAGTCGATCAGGATGTTGGTGATGTAGAGAATCTGCGCCATGAGGTGCCTTGGTAAAGGGATGGACGGAAACTATATGGTCTGCAGCCCGCATGGCCCTGGCCGCGCCGTGCTGTGGCGTCGCTGAGCTGACAGTGAAGCGTGACGCGTGACCGTTGCAGGGTGGAAGCTTACTCAGGAAAGTGAGGCTTTGATTCCCACCCCAGCGTCTGCACGCCTCATTCCACCCCAAGCGCCTTGAACACCGCGTCTACCGGATCCGAATAGAAACTGGTCTGAAACTTCGCAAACAGCTCGCCGGGCACAGAGGGAATGTCGGTCACGCTCGACATCGGCAGCAAGATGCGCTTGGCACCGGCGTCGAACGCCACCTGCATGCACTCAGCCAGGTTGCGCACCTGCACCACGGTACCGCCCAGGCTCATGTCGCCCATCACGGCCAGCTGCGACTGCACCGGTTTGCCCAATGTTGCCGAGCACAGCGCGATGAATCCAGCCAAGGTGAGCGCCTGCGGCACGCCGCTGTTTTGCAGCTCCACCACATGGGTGTGGATGTCGCGCTCGCCCGGCTTGATGGATGCGCTCACGCGCGACGCATGGGCCTTGAAGTAGTCAAACGCCACGCGCACCGCCTCGCGCGGCGCACCGCCCGACCCGCTGGCCTTGCCAGAACCAGGGATCGACTGGATCTCGACGCGGTAAATGCCCGGCATCTCGGCGCTGCCCATGCTGATGGTGTGCAAGGTGCCGGGTTGTAACCGCCCCTCGGGCACCAGCGCCCCACCCGACTGCTCGGGCACGCTGACGAACCGCTCAACGCCATCTTCCAAGTCGATGTAGCTGAAGTGCACGTCGTAAAACTCCATGCCGCCGATCTTCTTCAGCTGCTCTTTGATGCGCCGGCGAACCTCCAACGCGTACGCAAGGCATTTGCGCACCGTCTCCTTGGTGTATTCACCGTTCGGGCTCACCAGCTTGAGCAGGCCCGAGGTGGTGCGCCGCACCGCGATGGTGTCGCGCTGGTTCAGGTTGTTGCCCAGCTTGAACCACTTGTCGATCGCATCGGCGAAGCTGTGCTTGCGCATTTCGCGCAGGTACTCGGCCAGGTAGTCCACGATCAGGCCGTACTGGTTGGTGAAGAACTCCGGTCGCATCTTCGGGATCTCCCAGCCTGGCACATAGGCATGAAAGCGGTCGAAAAAGGCCGAATCGATCATCGCCTCTGGGAACGGTGCCAACAGGTGCGAGGTTTTCACCAGCGACGCCACGCTCTGGTTGATGTTGCCCACAAACACCATCGCCGCACTGGCATTGATCGACTCGCGCCCTCGGCTGAACGAGCCCGAGGCCATGTAGTCCTTCATGATCTGCACGCCATCGTGGTCTTTGAAGTTGATGCCGGCCACCTCGTCAAACGCCACCACATCCCACAGCCCCACCAGGCCAACCTTGCGCGCGCTCATGTTGTAGAACAGGTTGGCCACCGTGGTCTGGCCGCCTGAGACCAGGATGCTGTTGGGGCTGATCTCTTTGTAGATGTGGCTCTTGCCCGTGCCGCGCGGCCCCAGCTCGCAGAAGTTGTAGTTGTTCTCCACCAGCGGCACCATGCGCGCGAGCAAATGCCACTTCACACGGTCTTTGAAGCAGGTGGGCTCCATGCCGGTGGAGCGGATCAGCACGTCGATCCACTGCTCCTCGGTGAACGCGCGCCGGGCCTCGAACAAAGCCGCCATGTCCATGTTGGGCATCTGGATGGGTTTCAGCTCGGTCACGATGAAGGGTGAGCCCTTTTGCCCTTCTTCAAACGCGTGCTTGAGCGTGATGATCGACCACACGCCGCCCACCAGCAGCTTCTCGAACTGGCGCACATAGCTGTCGGAAATCTCGGCGTTCTTCACCCCCAGGTTCGACAGCAGGGCCTCGTAAACATCGCGCTTCTCGTTGAGCCTGACGGTCACCTTGTCGATCACCTTGTAGGTGCCACTCTCGCGCACCTTCAACTTCACCTTCTCCGCCTCATCGGGCCGCACGTAGTTCTCCGCCAGGATGCGCTTGACACTTTGCATGCCGTTTTGAATCGTCGCCTCGTCGTCGCTCGCGCAGTACATGCCCAGCAGGTACTCCAGCACATACACCGGGACGTTGGCGCCCTCCTTGATCAGCTTGGTCAGGTCTTTGCGCACCACCTTGCCGGCGAAATTCGCGTTCAGCAGTTGATCCAGACTGTTGTCCGCCACTGCAGTCTCGGTCGTTGAGTCCTGTGTCATCGAATCTTTCAAAAGTCGTTGCCAAACGCCAGGTCCACCTTGATTGGCAGGCGCAGTATTTCCACCTTGGTCACGGCATCTCGCACCACCAGGCTGTGGCTGCTCAAGGCGCTGTGCGCGCCAGCAGAGACCGTGAGGAACAGCGAGCGCTTGCGGTCGTCCAGAAGCTGCGAGCCGCTGTCGAAGGTGAGCGTTTGCTCGTTGCTGATGGGCTTGTCCCCTTCGCAGAGCGACACCACCACCGTGCGCCCCAGCACCCGTTCCGACACCGCGTCGTTCTGAATGAACTCGAAGCGCTGCGTGCTGGTCACCACCTTGGTCACCGAGCCCAGCAGGCTGAAGGTGACGTAGCGGGTCTTGGCATGCTCGGCCTCGCTCTCGCGCACGGTGATCAGCGGCACCACCACTTCCTGCGGCATGGCGCTGCCGTGCACGAACTTTGCCCCGCCGCTGAAGTGGAAACGGTTCGTGCCCTTGGGCACCCAGAAGTCCAGGCTGCCCTCCGGGCTGGTGCCGGCGGTCACCGTCGTGTTGCCGGCCCAGGCCTTGACGCTCTTGCCCAGGCCGCGCCCGATCAGGTAGCGCTTCTTGGCCTTCAAGGTTCCCGGCGGCTTGTCTTCCAGCGTCGACTTGTCTGCCTCATCAAGCGCCGACTCTTGGTAAATGAAACCGTGGTCCGCCGTCACCAACACGGTCGAGCCGTTGAGCGAGTTGATGATGAATCCCAGCACCTGCGACAGCTCTTGCACCGCCTGCGCTGCCGCCTCGAAGGTCTTGGATTCCGACGCCTGCTTGTCGCCGATCATGTCGATGCGGTCGTGATACACGTAGATCAACCGATGCTCGCGCACCAGCTCCCGGCCCTTCTCCTTGCCCAGCCCCATCAGGTCTTCGGCCTTGATCGCGATGCCGCCAAACCGCTTGAGGTGCTCGCTGCGCTGCTCCAGCGTGGCCACCAGGTGGCCATCAGCCAACACGTCCAGGTTTGCGCTTTCCTTGTAGGCCAGTGTCTGGTGCGGCAACAGCGCGGCCATGCCCAGCGCGGTGTAGCTGGGCAACACGCCCAGCATCGCGCCCAGCGACGCTTTGAAACGGCTTTTGCTGTTGGTGAGTTGCACCAGTTCCTGTGCCACCTCAAAGCGCAGCGCGTCTGAGATCACCACAAACACCCGCTTGGCGCCGCCGCTGTAAAGCGGCAACACCTCGCGCTCAAAAAACGCCTGCTGCGGCGTCACCTCGGGCAC
>Ga0105054_10011002_pt1 | contig 11380 bp, 12 predicted proteins | sample BON02_FD_78091 | JGI IMG/M metagenome (GOLD analysis project Ga0105054, IMG submission 78091) | Freshwater microbial communities from Lake Bonney liftoff mats and glacier meltwater in Antarctica - BON-02 (megahit assembly) | ecosystem: Environmental > Aquatic > Freshwater > Ice > Glacier... | reverse complement strand
CTCGGTGGTGGCCGAATCATTAAAAAAACACCTGCACGCCCAGAAGGGTCTGCTCGCCTGGTGCCTGCACGCGGACGGGGTTTGACCGCGGCGCGGTCATTCCAGGACGACGTTCGTGCGCCGGACTCGGAATCCAGCGCCTTCGGTGCGCCCCGGAATGGCAGCCTCGCAAGCCCTCGCAATTCGGCGTTTGAACTCTAAATAGCGAGCATGACCGACCTGACCATGAATTCCCCCGGCATTTCCATTCCGACCCGGGCGCCGTCGCCCACCACCGCCGACGATACCGTCACGCCGTTCGAGGTGTCGGCGCTCGATCTGCGTGGCCGGGTGGTGCGGCTCGGCCCGCTGGTCGATGAAATTCTCGCCAAGCACGCCTATCCGGCGCCGGTCGCCAAGCTTCTGGGCGAGGCGATCGTGCTGACCGTCATGCTCGGCACCGCCTTGAAGATCGAGGGCCGCTTTATCCTGCAGACCCAGACCGATGGGCCGGTCGGCCTGCTGGTGGTCGATTATACGACCCCCGGCCAGGTGCGCGCCTGCGCGCGCTTCGGCAAGCCCGCCATTGAAGCGCTGGCCGCCGGCGGCACGGCGGACGCCGGCCACCTGCTCGGCAAAGGCCATCTCGCCATGACCATCGATCAAGGCAGCGCCACCAGCCGCTATCAGGGCCTGGTTGCGCTCGACGGCGGCTCGCTGGAAGACGCCGCGCACGAATACTTTCTACGCTCCGAGCAGATTCCGACCCGCGTTCGTTTGGCCGTCGCCGAGGAGTTGGTGCCCGGCACTGGCGGCGCCAAGCACCGCTGGCGCGCCGGAGGCATCATGTTGCAGTTTTTGCCGAAGTCGACCGAGCGCGCGCAGGTCGATCTCGATCCCGGCGACGCCCCGGAAGGCGTGGAGGTCACGGCCGCGCTTGAGGACGATGCCTGGGTGCAGGGCCGCGCGCTGCTCGAGACCGTCGAGGATGTGGAGTTGATCGATCCGTCGTTGTCGAGCGAACGGCTTACCTATCGGCTGTTTCATGAGCCGGGCGTGCGTGTGTTCGATCCGCACGAGGTGCGCGCGCAGTGTTCCTGTTCGCGCGAGACCATCGAGGACATGTTGAAAAGCTTTTCGCAGGACGACCGCGACCACATGGTCGAGAACGGGAAGATTTCCGTCACCTGCGAGTTCTGCAACTCGACGTATTTGTTCGAGCCCACGGACGTCGGGGCGAAGGCGGAATAACCGATCGAGGACCAACGCCTTGCGTCTAACTCCGTTCAACGCCGCGAAAGCGGGAATCCAGACAGCGAAGAGCTGGGTCCCGGCTTTCGCGCGGACGAGCGGATTATTACTCTTCGTTGCTCTTTTCTTGGCACCGACTTTTGCGGATGCACAAAACTGTCCGGCGCCGCTCGCGCAAGCTCGCCGGCTGGTGCTGGTCACATCCGACACCCTCACTAGCAGCACCGCGGCCTTGCAAACTTTCACGCGTGCCAATGCGACGTCGCCCTGGCGCGCGACCAGCGGTCCAGCCGCCGCGCTGATTGGCCACAATGGCGTCGGCTGGTCTTTTGCCTTTCGCCAATTCGCCGCGCCCGGCGAGCCGGTGAAGGTCGACGGCGACAAGCGCGTGCCGGCCGGTTTCTTCAAGATCGGCCGCAGCTTCGGCTTTGGCCCATCGTCTCGTCCGGGCTACCTGCGTGTTGCCGAAGGCATGACCTGCGTCGACGATCCGGCCTCGCCCGCCTACAACACCATCACCTCGCGGGCCAAGGTCGGCTGGCGGGTGCACGGCGAGAACATGTGGCGGGTGCCGGAATATCGGCGCGGGCTGCTGGTCGACTATCCCACCAGCCGCCAGGCCCGTGCCGGGTCCTGCATCTTCATTCATACTCGGCTGCCCGGCGCGACCGGCACCTCGGGCTGCGTCTCGCTGTCGGAGCCGCAGGTCGCGGCCTTGCAGGATTTTGCCCAACCCGGCGCCGTGCTGGCAGTGCTGCCGCGCCAGGCGCTCGGGCGGTTCAAGGGCTGTTTGCCGTAGCGCATGATCCCGAAAAGTGGGCACCGGTTTTCGGACCAGATCATGCGCCAGCTAGTTGAGCGTGCGCTCTTCGGACGGCGCATCCAGCGAAAAAGCCGGGATCTCGATGTCGAAACGCTCGCCGGCGGTGGTGATCATGCCATAGCTGCCGGTCATGAATCCGGATGGCGTGGGCAAGGGTACGCCGCTGGTATATTCAAAGGATTCACCGGGTTTGAGGGTCGGCTCTTCGCCGACGACGCCCGGCCCTTTGACCTCCTGTAGCCGGCCCAGCGCGTCGGTAATGCGCCAGTGGCGGGTTTTGAGCTGCACGGTTTCGTCGCCGTGATTGGCGATATCGATCGTGTATGACCAGAAAAAATAGCCATTACCCGGCGACGACCGTTCCGAGACAAAGCGCGGCGTTACCGATACTTCAATTTTACGGGTTATCGCGCGATACATCGCCGTCCTGATATTTCGTCAGCAGGAATTTTCGCTACCATCCGTTTTTTGCCTTATAGTTGCGCCAGTCGGATTGGCTATTGCTGTTGCCGCGCGATTATGGCCGAAACAGACCGAAAGAAAAGCCGTACATGGCCCCGCTACCCGTCGAACGCGACCTGCGGCTTGACCTGTTCCGTGGGATCGCCCTTTGGCTGATCTTCCTCGATCATATTCCGTCGAACGCGGTGAGTTGGGTCACCATCCGCAATTACGGCTTTTCCGACGCCACTGAAATCTTCGTCTTTATCTCCGGCTATACCGCCGCCTTCGTCTACGGCCGTGCCATGACGATCAACGGCTTTATTGTCGCCGCCGCCCGCGTGCTCAAGCGCGCCTGGCAGATTTATGTGGCGCACGTCTTTCTGTTCGCGATCTATCTGGCCGAGATCGCCTATGTCGCGCATTCCTTCGACAACCCGCTGTATAGCGAAGAAATGGGCCTGGTGAATTTCCTGAACAACCCGGATGTCACCATCATCCAGGCGCTGTTGTTGAAGTTCAAGCCGGTCAACATGGATGTGCTGCCGCTTTACATTATCCTTCTGCTCTGGTTCGCGCCGATCCTTTGGCTTTTGTTGCGCTCGCCGTCGCTCGGGCTGATCGCCTCGGCTTCGATCTACGCCTTGTCCTGGAAATTCGGCTGGAACTTCCCGGCCTGGCCGACCGGCTCCTGGGTTTTCAATCCCTTCGCCTGGCAGTTGTTGTTTGTGTTCGGCGCCTGGTGCGCGCTCGGCGGCGCGCAGCGGTTGACGCGCTGGACCCATTCGCCGGTCACGGTTGCGCTGGCGGTGGTTTATCTGGTGCTGGCTTTTTCAATCGCGATGACCTGGTACATCCCTGCGCTCGCCGTCTATGTCCCGAAAGTCGTTGGCGAGGTGATCTACCCGATCGACAAAACCAATCTTGACGTGTTGCGCATCCTGCATTTTCTATCGCTGGCTGTGGTGACGGTCTATTTCGTGTCACGCGACTGGCCTGCGCTGAAGTCGGTTTGGGCAAAGCCGGCGATCCTGTGCGGCCAGCATTCGCTCGGTATTTTCTGCCTTGGCGTGTTCCTGTCCTTTGCCGGCCATTTCGTGTTCACCGAGGTGTCGAACCGGGTGGTCATGCACGTCATCGTCAGCGTGAGCGGCATCCTCATCATGATTGCCGCCGCCGCTCTGATTTCGTGGTATAGACGGATCGAGCGACAAGGACCGGGACCGCGGCCGCCTGCGATCAAGCCAGGCTATGCGGGAGGCGATGCATGAGGGGGCGCTTTTCAAGTCTGCTGGCCGTGCCGGTTTCGGCGTGGTTGGCTTTTGCATTGCCCAGCCAGGCCCTTGCGGAGCGCCCGGCCGACTGCCGCGCCACCGGCCACCAGACCGAAATCGACTTTCCTTTGCTATTTACCGGGCGCGCCATTGCCGCAAAGAATCTCAATGTCCTGGTCGTGGGGGCCGGTTCCTCGATTTTGCCTGGCCCGAATGGAGCCAAAAATGCCTATCCGGCGCGGCTGCAATTGGCGCTGGCCGCCAAGCTGCCCGGCGTCAAGGTGACGGTCGAGACCGACGTGAAGTCGCGCCGCAGCGCCGACGATATGGTCAAGACCCTGCCGGCGATGCTGGCCAAAGCCAAGCCGTCGCTGATGATCTGGCAGACCGCCACGGTCGACGCCATGCAGGCGGTCGATCTCGACCAGTTCAGCCGGACCCTCGACGTGGGCATCAATACGGCCCGTTCGGCCAAGGCCGACGTCATTTTTGTCAATCCGCAGTACAGCCCACGCACCGAGTCGATGATCGCGCTCGCCAGCTACGTTGAAAACATGCGTTGGGTTGCACTGCAACAAGAAGTGCCGGTATTTGATCGCTTCAATCTTATGAAAACCTGGGCCGACTTGGGAACTTTCGACCTCTATTCTGCAACCAAGAAACTTGATATGGCTGAGCGGGTACACGACTGCATTGGCCGTTTGCTGGCAGGCCTCGTGATCGAGGCGGCCAAACCGACGCCGTAAAACCTAAGGCGGCCGCTTGTTCGGCCGGGGGCTGACAAAGGTGCACGCAATCGATCTCACCTGCCGGGCGGTAAAACCGCTCGCTCTCGTCGCATTGCTTGTTGCTTTGTTTGTCCCGCCGCCGGCTCGCGCCGAGCCGCCCAACGCCGCCAACGTCAACAACCCGAAGTGCGACGCGCCGCTCGACCTGGTTCGACTCGCGTATCCGCTGTCGCGTCTCGCGCGCAAACTTGCCGCGCGTGAACCGATCACGATTGTCGCCATCGGCTCGTCCTCGACCGCAGGGTCCGGCGCCAGTTCGAAAGCGGCGAACTATCCGAGCCGCCTTGCCGACGAACTCAATCGGCATTTTCCGAACCAGAAAATCACCATGCTCAACCATGGCGTCGGCGGTGAAGAAGTTCCCGACATGCTGAAGCGCTTCGACAACGCGGTGGTCGCGAACAAGCCGGACCTCGTCCTGTGGCAACTCGGCACCAATGCGCTGATCCGCGATCATCAATTGGACGATCGCGGCGCTTCGGTGCGCGATGGCCTGAAAAAGATTCGCGCCACCGGCGCCGATATCGTTTTGATCGATCCGCAATTCGCGCCGCGCGTGAACGCTAAACCGCAGGCCCCGCAGATGGTCGAGTTCATCGCGACGACCGCCAAGCTCGAAAGCGTCGATCTGTTTCGGCGCTACGACGTCATGAAACGCTGGCGCGAAGTCGATCGCATGCCGTTCGCGACCTTCGTCGCGCCCGACGGTCTGCACATGAACGACTGGAGCTATGCCTGCATGGCCAAGGGCCTGGGCGTGGCGATCGCCGAAGCGGCGACGCGGCCGGTGATGTCGGCCAAGGTTATTTCGGCCAAGGCCATGCCGCAGATCGACGACGACGATTAGGGCGGGCCGCTCCCGCTTTCGCGGGAGCGAACGGATCTACATCACACTTTATCGAGCGCGGTCATCAGGTCTGCGATGATGTCGTCCTGGTGCTCGAGCCCACAGGACAGCCGCACCAGCCCGTCGCCGATGCCAAGCTCGGCGCGCTGCTCCGGCGTCAGCCGCTGATGCGTGGTCGTCATCGGGTGCGTGATCAGACTTTTTGAATCGCCGAGATTATTTGTAATCTGGATCAGGCTCAGTCCGTTGAGGAAGCGGAAGGCGCCTTCTTTGCCGCCCTTGACCTCGAACGAGCACAGCGTCGAGCCGGCCGTCATCTGCTTCTTGACGATATCGGCCTGCGGATGATCGGCCCGCCCGGGATAGATCACACGCGAAAGTTTCTTATTGCCGGTTAATGCGTCGGCAACGGCGCCTGCCGTGCGCGTTTGCCGCTCGACCCGAACGGCCAAAGTCTCAAGACCCTTGAGTAAAACCCACGCATTGAACGGCGCCAGCGATGGTCCGGTCTGGCGCAGCAACTGGTGATAGTTGTCGAGAATGATCTTCTGCGACGACAGGATCACGCCGCCAAGCACGCGGCCTTGCCCGTCGATATGTTTGGTCGCGGAATAGACCACGACATCGGCCCCGAACGTGAGCGGGCTTTGATAGAGCGGGGTTGCGAACACATTGTCGACCACCAGTTTCGCCCCGGCATTATGCGCGATGTCGGCGACCGCCTGAATGTCGTAGACCTCGAGCGTCGGATTAGTCGGCGTCTCCATGAAGAATACCTTGGTCTCCTTGCGCACCGCATTCTTCCAGGCATTGAGATCCTTGCCGTCGACCAGCGTGCAGGGCACGCCAAAGCGCGGCAGCCATTCCTCGACCACCCAGCGGCAGGAACCGAACAAGGCCTTGGCGGCAACCACGTGGTCGCCTTGCTTGACGAGGCCCATGAGCGCGGTGGTAACGGCGGCCATGCCGGTCGCTGTCGAGCGCGCGGCTTCGGCGCCTTCGAGCGCGGCCATGCGCTGCTCGAACATGTCCATGGTCGGGTTGGAATAACGCGAATAGACGTAGCCCGGGATTTTGCCGGAGAAGCGCAGTTCGCAATCCTCGGCGCTTTCGTAGCGGTAGCCTTGCGTGAGGAACAACGCCTCCGACATCTCGTTGAACTGCGAGCGCAGCGTACCGGCATGCACCAGCTTGGTTTCGGGGCGGTAATTCTTTTCGTTCGACGCGGACATTGCGAGCCTCCTTTAGCCTGGCGCTGGCTTATTCGTTAAGCCCGCACCCGCCAACAAAAAACCGGCCGGAGACAATTGTCTCGGCCGGGCTCACATGTCCTTGGACTTAAGAAAGTCCCTTGGGTTCATATGTCCGCGGCCTTTTAGCGAGTTATTTAACGTGGCTGCAAGCCGGCCGGCTCAAATGACCACGGGATAAATTGTTTGTAGCGGGCCAGCGCGCTTCCCGTCAAGGTGTCCGTCGGGTTAGATCGGGCGCATTAATTTGGATGGGACACCCGTGGCGCTTTCCTTTGGCATCGAGGAAAAGGGCATTTTGCCCGACAGCATGATCGAGCGGCTGGCGGCCGACGGTGGGATATTGCCCTCGACCGAATTCCAGCCCGATCAGATTCAGCCGGCCAGCCTCGATCTGCGCCTGGGCGAGGTGGCCTATCGTGTGCGCGCCAGCTTCCTGCCGGGCTCGACCACGGTCGCCCAGCGCATCGACGAACTCAAGCTGCATGAATTTTCGCTCACCGATGGCGCGGTGCTGGAAACCGGCTGCGTCTATATCGTACCGCTGCTGGAGAGCCTGGCGCTGCCGGACGATGTGTCTGCCGCCGCCAATCCGAAAAGCTCGACCGGCCGGCTCGATGTTTTCACCCGCGTGATCGCCGACGAGATGCGCGGCTTCGATCGCATCGAGCCTGGCTACCACGGCCCGCTCTATGCCGAAATTTCGCCGCGCACATTTCCGGTGCTGGTGCGCGAAGGCTCGCGGCTGAGCCAGATCCGTTTCCGTCATGGCCACGCCCAGCTCGGCTCGGCGGCGCTGCGCGAACTTCATGCGCGCGAGCGGCTGGTGGACTCTGACGATGCCGACATGAATGATGGCATCGCTGTCGGCGTCGATCTGTCGGGTGCGCTGGGGGCGGGCAACATTGTCGGCTATCGCGCCAAGCGTCATACCGGCTTGATCGATGTCGAGCGCCGCGCCGGTTATCAGGTGCTCGATTTCTGGGAACCGATGACGGCACGGCCCGACAAGAGCCTGATCCTCGATCCGAATGAATTCTACATCCTCGCATCCAAGGAAGCGGTGCAGGTGCCGCCCGGCTACGCCGCCGAGATGGTGCCATTCGATCCGCTGGTCGGCGAATTCCGCGTGCACTATGCCGGCTTCTTCGATCCCGGCTTCGGTTATGCCGGCGCCGGCGGCAAGGGTTCGCGCGCCGTTCTCGAAGTGCGCTCGCGCGAGGTGCCGTTCATTCTCGAACACGGCCAGATCGTCGGCCGCTTGGTCTACGAGAAAATGCTGGCGATGCCCGACAAGCTCTACGGCCAGGGCATCGGCTCGAATTATCAGGCGCAGAGTTTGAAGCTCTCCAAGCATTTCAAGGCGTAATTGTTCGTGCGCCGCCTACCAAACACCAGAAAGCGATTGTGAAACGTCCGCGATGCGGGGCCGCGCGCGCGAGTTGATTTGCCAGCGTGCAAGGCCGTCTGCTAAATAGAAAGTAACAAATAAAAATATTGCGTTGCTGGTGGGAGACGAAACTTTGGCGAAAATCGTGGCTGCGTATGGTCTGCCGCATACGCCCTTTTATCCGTCGCAGGTGATCGAAGAGGGGCCGTCGTCGCCGACCGGTCAGATGTTTGCGCGCGCACGCGAGTCGCTGATCGCGGCCAAGCCGGATGTCATCGTCGAATTCGACACCGACCACTATAACACCTTCTTTTTCGACAATTTCCCGATCCTGGCCATCGGTATCGACGAGAAGTTCAAAGGACCGATCGACGAGCCGCGCGGCGGCATGCCGGTCTACGACGTGCCGTCGGACCCCAAGCTCGCCGAATATCTGCACATGCATACCGTGCGGGCCGGCTACGACGTCGCATCCCTGCGTGAATTCGTCGCCGACCATTCGCTGATGGTGCCGCTGCACTTCGTCAATCCGGACATGAAGATCCCGGTCATTCCGGTGTTCATCAGCGGACATCTGCCGCCGCTGCCACCGGCGCAACGCTGCTACGACTTCGGCCGCGAAATCCGCAAGGCGCTGGAGGTCTACCCGGAAGATCTGCGCGTCGCCATCATCGGGACCGGAAGCTTTTCGCTTGAAGTGTTCGGTCCGCGCATCGATCCCGGCAAGACCGACGCGGTACCCGATCCGGAATGGGGCCACGAAGTCTGCGATCACATCGACGCAGGCGACATCAAGGGCCTTATTGCGAAGGCGACCGAGGACCGCATGCATGCCGCCGGCAATGTCGGCGGCGAACTGTTGAACTGGATTGCGATGTTTGCCTTCACCGAAGGCCACAAGCCGGAATTTCTCTTGCGCCAGATGGAGCAGGGCCACGGCTATGGCGGCTGGCGCCTGGATTAGCCCGAGGGGTAAGAAGCCATGTCCGTCAATGCAATCAACCGCCTGTGCCGCGAAGTGCTGCGCGACCACGTCTTCCGCGCCGCGATGAAGGACAACCCGGCCAAGGCGATCGAGCCCTATGGTCTCACGCCCGACGAGCGCAAGGCCTTGCTCGCCGGCGACGTGGCGGCGCTGCACCATATGGGCGTCAACGACTTCATGATGGGCTATCTGGCGCGCTTCGGGTCGTGCGGGTTGAGCGTGCCGCTCTATAATGAGCGCATCCGCTCGGTGCCGCACTAGCCCTTCAGGCCGCTTGCCGGACGTGGCCGTCCTTGGCTATGGTCCGGCGCATGCGGGCGTAGTTCAATGGTAGAACGGCAGCTTCCCAAGCGGACCCGCTCATTCCTCATACCGCCGCATAGTTGACGATTAGCCCCGTATTTTGGGGCTTTCTGCATGTTACGATAATCGTAGCTGCACATTGAAAACCACAGCAGAACCATACCAATCGGTGCCTAGGAGGTGCCTAGAAATGTCGAAGGTCGCTCTCACGGATTTATCCGTGCGGGCGATCAAAGCGCCTGCACGCGGACAAATAACGATCTGGGATAAGAATAGCTCGGTCGGAGTTCGTGCCTCAGTTGGCGGATCGAAAAGCTTCGTCGTGATGGTCGGCAGCGGCCAACGAAAGGTCATCGGTCGCGTTGGTGTTCTCTCCCTCGCAGAAGCAAGGGCGGAAGCGAAACGCATTCTGGCCGAGAAAACGCTAGGGTTGACGAAGAAACCGAGCGCGATAAATTTCGAGACAGCCGTCGCGCTGTTCTTGGAGGACAACTACAAAGACGTTCGCGGCAGACGCACGAAATCGGAAGCGAAGCGCCTGCTCGAAAAGCATTTTGTTCCTTCGTTCCGAAAGTGCCCGTTATCGGACATAACGGATCATAATATAGGCGTGCAGCTCGCTAAGCTCAGCAATACACCAAGTGCGCAGCTTCATGCGTTCCGAACCCTTCGGACGATGCTGAAGTGGTGTACGCGACCGCCGCGCCGCTACATCCCCCACAGCCCGCTTGAGGGCTACCAAGCGCCGAGCAACGACAAGAAACGAACCCGTGTCCTTACCGATTCCGAACTGGTGAAGGTCTGGAACGCGGCGGACGACGAGCACGGCGGCATGGTGCGCCTTCTGATCCTGTGGGGCACCAGAAGCGGGGAGACTGTGCGGCTACAGCGTACGTGGATCGAGGACGGTCTCGTTACGATACCCGGCCATTACACCAAAAACGGCCGTGCGCACGCTATTCCCCTTCTGTCCATGGCAAAGGCCATCCTCGGCCGGCAAGCGTCAAACAGTGCTTATTTCTTCCCTGGACGGCTTCTGACCGACGAGCACTTCAAAGACGGCTCTTGGAGCAAGGTGAAGCGAGAGCTTGATAAAAAATCTGGAGTGAAGGGGTGGCAGATACGCGACCTCCGCCGAACATTCCGATCCAACATGGCCAAGCTGAAGGTGCGGCGGGAGATAGCGGAGATACTGCTCAATCATGTCACAGGCGCAAATAAGAACGACCTGGACGAGATTTACGACCGCTACGACTACCTCGACGAAAAGCGAGAAGCCCTTGAGAAGTGGGAAACTCGCCTACGTGAACTTCTGGAGCGCCCCTAGCGGGGCGCTTTTTCTTTGTGTACTATCCCATGTCCATCGGTGGTAACCGTGGGCGTTCGAACGCTCCAAATCTGGAGTGTTCGCAATGACCATCAAGCCGCTGATCGTAGATTGGAAGAGCTTACGTAAGATGGGCTGGTGCCTGTCACGCGCGCATACGTGGAGGTTGATGTTCGATCCTGAGTATGCCGACGACGCCTTCCCGGCGTGTCGGAAACTGGGAAAACACCGCAACTCCCATCCTGTGTGGCGTGTGAAAGATGTGCTGACCTACTTCGAGGCTCACGGTCTACAGGTGACCGAAGACTGGAATGCTCCTTAAGTGGAGTTTGGGGCATCGGAGGTGCACACTCCGGTGCCCTTTTTTTATTTCTAATCGAATCGCAAAAAAATTGAATGATCTCTTGGTCGCCGTATCGCCGTGGCTTCCCTACCGATTTCCCCGTGGTAGGCTGTGCGGGGGTGGTGAGCGCATGATCCGCCTGCCGTGGCTTCCCTACCGATTTCCCCGTGGTAGGCTACGGACGCTGAACACAAACACCCAAGGAAAGCCGTGGCTTCCCTACCGATTTCCCCGTGGTAGGCTTACCCGCATGTCACTGACCGAAACACCGCCGCCGTGGCTTCCCTACCGATTTCCCCGTGGTAGGCTGTAGGTGACGTTGCCATGGATGCGGATCGAGCCGTGGCTTCCCTACCGATTTCCCCGTGGTAGGCTCCGT
>Ga0105054_10011000_pt1 | contig 11381 bp, 9 predicted proteins | sample BON02_FD_78091 | JGI IMG/M metagenome (GOLD analysis project Ga0105054, IMG submission 78091) | Freshwater microbial communities from Lake Bonney liftoff mats and glacier meltwater in Antarctica - BON-02 (megahit assembly) | ecosystem: Environmental > Aquatic > Freshwater > Ice > Glacier... | reverse complement strand
CACGCACACACACACACACGCACGCACACACACACACACACACACACACGCACACACACACACGCATACACACACACACACACACACTCGCACACACACCTATTTACTCCTACACATGCAAATCAGGAAATCCGACCGCCATCGCTGTAGGAATGACTGCTGAAAACAAAGCGGTTGATGCTCTTGGAACGTCTGGATGGTTCTATTGCAACACTTACTTCACGCTCTCTTCCACCATTCTGGTAACATGTAAATATATGCACATAATACATATACTTATATATACGTATAGATATATACCATACTGGCATACAAGCTGGCGTATAATGACCTGAAGGAACTAACGTGTTTCATATCTCTCTTTCTTTCTCTTCCTCACACACAGGTGGTTGGAACGATGACACAATGTTTTTTGCATTACCCTGCATTATCCTTTCTCTGGATTCTCTTGGCGCTGACACGTGCAGCAGAAGAATACGTGAAAGAGAATCTGGTGTGGCAACGCCATCCAGGAGTCCCATCTGTCATCAATTGGTTTCCAAGGTAAGGAATTTATTCAGATACATTTGTTACCACCCGAAGGGCAAAAGCATTTGTGGAAGTCATTCAGAAATGTTCGGAAATATTCAATATGACCTGCAGGGCAAGAGCAATTTGTGTGTGGGTGAAAGCTTCTGCTGTTGTTTGCTAGTACATCAGCAGCATCTTCATTCTGAACGCACTACATCACAAACACTTTGAATCTGAAGTGTGTGACCATGTCTCCTGAAACTCATTGTCTGCAGGTGGCGAAGCATGAGTCGCCTGAACTGTTTGCCTTTTCTGTTGGCCTCTGTTTCGCTTGTTGGAGCGCTTGAAGTCTCAGTGAGCCCAGAAGACATGGGCTGGAAGTCATCTGTCGAGATGGCACTGCCTGGAACGACAATCAGTTTTCTACCTGGGCTCTACCAAAGTTGCAATGTCGCAGTTCCTGCAGGAGTGACTCTCATTTCAAAATACAATTCAACGGAAGCTAAAGTCATCATCGACTGTAATAATAACGCCAGGTGTGTACGAGAGCTTTTTGGTGTGGCCCTAGGTGTGCTGGTGTATATGTGTACGTACGACGCCAATGATAGAAGACGTGCACGTACGCGCGCACACACTTAAAGTCATCATCGACTGTAAAAATAACGCCAGGTGTGTATTAGAGCTTTTTGATGTGGCCCTAGGAGTGCTGGTGTATATGTGTACGTACGACGCCAATGATAAAAGACGTGCACGTACGCGCGACCATACTCATGAATATGTGCGTACGCGCGACCATACTCATGAATATGGGAGAAGGAGTGGCGACACCGCTGGAGACTTGCATTTTAAGCCGCAGCCAATCGATGTGTTGCAGACGATTCGGTTGATGAGCAATGTACATCCACACGCCTGCAGATCTCAACCCTGATCTGACTGAACTTTCTTCGATCAGGGACAGACACGTCACGAGGGCGCGCGGCGGCGAGGGGTTTCAGCCTCTTACTGCCACGCGCAACTCGAATTGCTCCTACTGTTTTTGAGAGTTCGCACAACATCCGCAGATCTCCCAAAAACACCCCCCCGTTGCCTCTCTTAATCTCCAAAATCAGAGGGGGAAAACTGTAGTAAATTGTCGTGCAGACAATTTATTACAATTTTCAAGGGATTGTTGGGCAAGTCACTGAATGAATGCAGACAATCCTGTTTCAAAAACAAAAAGTAGTGTGTGTACACACAAACAAAGAAGTCGAAACCTTGAAATAACAGAAAATTAATCTTTTTTTTTAAGTTCAAGATTTTGACTTTAATTTTTCAAGATTTTGACTTTTATTTTATCAGGCACTTTACGATAGCAGATCATGTCCACGACGTGCAGATTATAGGCCTTTCCCTGGTGCATGGACTCGCCCGTGACGGCCTCGGTAGTGATGCAGATGGAGGAGGCTGCGTGCTCATGGGCCAAGACGCCAGCCTGTCCCTGTCTGAGGTCACACTTCAACACTGCAACGCCCCACAGAACTCAGAGTCTGGAAGGGGAGGGGCTATATTTGTCGGCGCAAGGAGCACTCTTTCAGTCAAGGAATCTACCATTGCTGACTGCTCCAGCGGTCAGAACGGCGGCGGGATTTACTCAGACAAGCACAGTCATCTTGAAATGTTTGGCGTTGTGTTGGAAACTTTGTCAACTGGGACTTGTCCATGTGTCTCGACTTGTCCGTGTATCTCAAATGCCTGGGTAGACTCTTATGGCGATGATTGCAAAGCATATGCCAAACATCCCTCATGGTGCGGTTTTGGTGAATCTGATAGGAATTGTTGCGCCTGTGGTGGGGGTCGTCGCGCAACACAGTTCTGCGAGCCCACTGGTGCTGGTGGTGCGTACTTTGCAGCCAGTCACGTGTCAATAACAATGCAATTTGTCGAATTTCGGTTTTGCACAGCTGCTCTGATGGCTGGAGGGGCGTATCTTGAGCGTAATGTCGTGGCCAACATTTCCGACAGCGCCTTTCTCGACTGCGTCTCTACAGACGGCGGTGCCATGATGCTGAATGGAAATGTGTCACTCCGCCTCACGAATATCAGCATGCACCGCAATCGTGCCAGTAGCAGCAACGGCCGCGGTCACGGAGGCGCGCTCAAGGCTGCAGTTGGGGGCAACACGATTTCGATTCACAACGGCACCGTGGTTGACAATTTTGCTGGTAAAGATGGGGCAGGCTTTCATTTGACGAGCAGTATCCTGGACGCAACCCACTTGTCTGTGAACGGTAACACAGCGGCAGAGTTTGGAGGTGCAGCGTATCTGGAAACCAGTAGTACTCTCACTGTATCGAGCAGCTCGATGGACGACAACATGGCTGGTGGAAATGGCGGCGGCGTTTGGGCTCATGAATCAAGTACCGTCATCCTTCAGGTAAATGATTAACACATTCCGTCGTAAGAATTTGGATCTTTATCAAGTACGCATTAAGAAAATCCAAGGCTTCAGATTTGGTTGTTTGGGCACAATATGAATGAGTAATGATACATAACAGGAGGCGATTGCAGAATCTCACATTCGAATGAGTCATGTCTCGCATATGACTGCTGGAGTGTACATCCAAGTTTGAAACGTGTACGCTGGTATAGTTCTTGGCCACAGTAAGAAATCCGAGATTTGTGCCATGGCTCAGTTTCTTGTGCCATGAACATCCAAAGCAAATAGAATTGCGAACATATTATAGCCGTGTATTGGCACAAGACTTTACTTCTTTTTTTCTTTCTTTGGGGTAGAAAATCATACTTTCTTTCTTTCATTAAAATAGAAACCCCTACCTAGTCACGTTTTGCCCAAAAAACTTCCCAAGACGAAATTTTGTCACACAAAATTCCAGCTTGGCGCGCACGATATTTAAGGTTGCACGACTTGCCATTCAACATTCAACCACACTTTGCAGACACTCATCTTGTGTTATGTCTCACACACTACTATGTCGTGTCTCAAATGCGAATGCGTCATGTCACGTTGCAAGAAACGATCGAAGGGCAGATAATCTTATTTGAATAAGTCATGTCTCAAATATGAATGCGTCATGTCTCACATGTGAATGCGTCATGTCACGTTGCAAGAGACGATCGAAGGAGACATGGTCTCTGATCATGTGAATGAGTCATGTCTCACATATGAATGCGTCATGTCTCACACGTGAATGCGTCATGTCACATTGCAGTCCCGTCACGTTGCAGGAGGCCATCGAAGAGCAGATGCTCACTTGCAAAAGATAGAAGGAGATAGCATTCCAAATGAGTCATGACGCACACGTCAATGCGTCATAGCACACACATGAATAGAGATGGGTTCTGATCATAGACTTGTCTCAAACCATGAACCACACTCCCCAGGGCTCGACCATCGACAGAAATACTGCCTTCAGAGGTGCTGGGATTTATGTGGTGTCGTCCTCCGTCTCCATCGGCCATGGCTCGTCTATCAGTGAGAACGTTGGTGCAGACCGTGCAGGTGGGGTATGGTTGTCATCAGGAAGTTCTCTTGCTGTATCCAACAGCGCTATAAATGGCAACGCGGCTGGCATGCATGGGGGGGGCATTTGTGCATTTTCTGGCGCGTCCATTGCTGTATTCAACAGCACTATAAATGGCAACACGGCTGTCGCCCGTGGAGGAGGGGTGGCTGCATTCTCAGCAAGTTCCATCGTACTGACTCAAACGTCTGTCAACAAAAATTTAGCGATAAGGGGTACTGGAGGCGGCATTTTCTTGCAGGCAACAAATTTTGTTGCATTTGCCAGCACTTTCGACAGCAACACAGCCATAAATGGAGGTGGGTTTGGTTCGATCGCCTTCTCCTCCATCATGCTGACTCAAGCGTCTGTCAACAGAAATTTAGCGACGATTGGAGGTGGCGTTGGAGGTGGCATTTTCATCCAACAGTCGGCCCTTGTTACATCTGCCAGCACTTTCAACAGAAATTCAGCCGCATTTGGAGGTGGCGTCTACGCGGTCAGCTCATCCTCCATCTATCTCGGCAATGGTTCGTGTGCTAATTATAACTCTGCAGTTGCTGGAGGCGGGATGTTCTTATTATCATTTTCTTCTCTCACGTTATCCACTAGTGCTATAAATGGAAACACGGCAAGCGAAAAAGGAGCAGGTCTATATGTGTCAGCCTGTTCTGTCACGTTATCCATTAGTGCTATAAATGGAAACACGGCGACCGATAAGGGCGGAGGCATTTTTGCGTTGTTGGGGTCCATCAAGCTGACTCAAGTGTCGGTCAACAACAATTCCGCAGAGGCTGGAGCTGGCGTATTCCTGGATTTAAGCGCCCTTGTTGCATCTGTCAGCACTTTCGACAGCAACACAGCCAATATGCATGGAGGCGGCATTGGTGGAATCTTCGATTCGACCATCTTTCTGGACCAAGGCTCGTCTGCTAGTGATAACACAGCTACTGGGTCGGGGGGTGGGCTCTGGCTTCAGGAGAGCACCTGCATTGTGTCTGCCAGCGCCTTGGACAGAAATGCTGCCAGCAATGGTGCTGCAGTGTCTGCCTTTGTATCATCCTCGATATCACTCCTCCATGGCTCGTCCTCCAGTGGAAACTCAGCTGCGGATACGGGAGGGGGATTCTATTTGGATGACAGCGTCCTCGACGTGACTGGCAGCTGCATTAGCAGAAATACAGCACGCAACGATGGCGGAGGGGCGTATGGGCGCATGTCATTATTCACGTTAAGGCAGGGGGCTTCTGTCATAGGCAACGCTGCCAGCCGCGGAGGAGGAATCTTTATGGGGTTGTTGAGCACCTTGACCATAATTGAACGATCGAGTGTATGCAGTAACTCAGCGCGCAGTGATGGCGGTGGAATTGCCGCGTCAGCATCGACACTTCAACTTGGCTTGGGTGATCTCACACTCTGTAACAACACTGCCTCCATGGATGGTGGTGGAATTGCCCTTGTTGACGCTTCGAATATCCACGACGGCGGTAACCAGCCTACCTCCCGTAACAGCCTGACTGTGCGAGACAACATGGCTCGCAGCGGCGACGGAGGGGGGATCTCAGTCTCGGCAGACTCGACGGTCAACCTGGCAGCCACAGTTGTGACGATTTCTCACAATATTGCAGAGCATCGGGGTGGAGGTCTTTTCGTTGATGCCTCGCTGCAGCAGCAGTCAAACGCCACTTCCTGCGGCGTTGAAAAGGTCGTGTTTTGGCGCCTCGACCTTGTCGACAACACGGCGAGGAAGGGTGACGGTGGTGCAATTTTTAGCGCCAGCAACATCAATTTGCAGCAGGGGGGGCAGACCAACGCAACAGGCAACACGGCTAAACGTGGAGGTGCCATAGCGCTATCGGACGCTACAATCACAGTGCAGTCCAAGCACACACTAATCGCTCAACACAATGTTGCCAAGAAAGATGGAGGTGCCATAGCGCTGCTGTCGGGCGCGGTATGTGTATGTGTATGTATACTTGTGCGTGTGTGTGTGTGTTCTTCTCCGTCTCTCTCTTTCTTTCGCTCACGTGCTCGCACGCTCTCTACCTTTCACTCTTGCTTGCTAGCTCGCTCACTCGCGCTCTCGCTCTATTGGACTCATCTTAGATCGTCTTTGAAACCCATACCATGAAGATACATCTATATTTTATACTTTGATGTTGACGCATGTGCCTGACGTGCCGCGCTCGACAACAGCGCCTCTCGCTCCTGGAGGCGACGCTGTGCCCGTCATCATGCCCACAAACAGGCATAGGTATGAAAAAGTGTGATCAGGCGTGTATGAGCGCCGAGTGCAACTGGCAAGGAGGCACGTGTGTGCTGGGGAAAATGGATAGGGCGGGAGCTGACGCACTGCTTCCATGCAACCGCCAAGTGTGCCCACTCCATGCGCAGACAAATGCAATCATGACTGATACTGGGTGCTGGTCCTCTTGTCTGAGCGGCTCCTGCGACTGGAGTCGCAAGCTCTGCGTACAGCCCCGCGGCAATATTCTCGCGTGCCCACTCATGGACGCGGCGGCATTTGCAGCCATTAAAGACGCACATTCAGGACGGATCAGGGCAGCGGAGAACACGATTGCTCCCGTCTTTCTGACAGATGGCAACTCCCAAGGAGGATTTGGTCGTTGCAGTGGGCCGTGCCGCCAGCCCGCCGCGCCCCCAGACGCGTCTTTGCTCTTGGGTGCTGGGATGGTGGGCACGGGTGCGCTCCATCTCATTCCTGCAGGAAACGCTACAGATCCGGCTGGTTGGGTGCACGTTGGTATCAATGCGCACCACGTGGGAGACAAGCCCGGGCTGGGGTTCACAGTGGAGTCGTGGGTCAAGGTGCCAAGTACTTGTAGCAGTGTCGACAGGACGTTTTCGTTTGTGGTTGCTGGTGGCGACTACGCAGTGGCGCTTCGAGGAAGACGCGAGGAGGGCCGAACAAATGCATCACTTTCTTTCTTTCCACTCTTCTTTTGGACCGCTGCTCCATCAAGGCAGTGCTTGGCGGGACCGCAGGTCATGACTGCAAGTACCGGCTCGATTGGTGACGGCCCAGGATCACTCCAGAGAAATGGAAAAGACGGCCCCGTGTCGTGCTCGTGGATCTTGTTTCCAGGCGGGAGTGTGGGTGGCTTCAAGGAAGTGACATTGATTTTTACAGAGTTTCTCTTGACGGCATTCGACTCGCTTCATGTGTACTCGTGCTTTGACTCCAATTGCACATCAAAGTCATCAAAGTCACAGGCAACCACATTCAAGGGCAGTTCTGTGCCTCCTCCGTTCGTGTCAACGACCCCCGTAATGCTGGTGATTCTGACGCAGGATCAAGGATTTCTGCCATCAGGCCCAGGCTTTACGGCTTCGTTTGCTGGCACGCCAGACTTGACATCGAGTTTGCAGGCAAACTTCTGGCACCACATATCCTTGACAGTCAGCACAACAGGCCTTGCTGCGCTGTGGGTCAACGGGACACAGCAACATGCCCATCAGCTTCTTTGGGACCCTGTCCCCTCGCAGAATGCGATGTCAGTTGGTATACACTCTACCGCCATCGGCCGAGGCTCGCCAGCCTGGCAAAATGGAGGCGACTTTGGATATGCCTGCTTGGCGGTGGATGAATTACGATTCTGGACATCAGAGCGATCAGCAACAAATATTTCGTCAAGTATGTACTCGCAGTGTGCTTCCATTGCGGATGGGCAGCTCGCAGCTTGCTACAATTTCGACGAGGTTTCAAGCGCTGCCGGACTGGATGACTTTTTTGCTGATTCCTCGCCAAACAAAATCTCTTCTGCGGTTGCTGCGCACGGCTCTCCATATCGACCGTGGTGCGTGAACATAGACGATGACGGCCAGCTGAAGCTCAACACGGAAGAGGTGGCAAGCCCAGGTACATCAATCTGCTTCTTCTTGCTCCATTCTTAAGTCCAAATATCTGCTAAAATGCCCTGAAATTCATACTTTTCCCTGCAAACAAAAATTATTTATGACTTTGTCGGCAAGTCGCTGACCACTCATACATCCGCAACAGAAATGTGGGGTTACTGTACGTTGAAACCCCGCCTGCCAGGCGCCGGCTATGACTACAGCGAAGCTTCAATGGAGACTGCCAATGCCCACCGTTTGGCAGGCACTGTGGCAGTGCTGGAACACTACCCCGGATGCGGAGACTTTCCGCTGCGGTTAAGTTTCAACACTGCCGAGCGGTACGGCGGTGCCATCTACTATGACAGCTCTGGCTGCTCCAGACTTGACATGGCTTGTTTTCTTCTGGGTGTTGGCCCTCTTTCGGGTAGCCGCGCTGTGGTTTTAGGTGCACACACATATACACACACGCACCTACACGCCTACACACACATGCACTCGCACGCACACATACACACACACACACACGCACACATGTTGCATCAAGTTCTAGTGCATCTGCATGTGTGACGCATTTCACGTCTTTCGTTGCTTCTTTTTCTCTAGGGCACAACACGGCAAGTGCGGGGGGAGCGATTTACGTCGAATGCCAAGACCTCGGCACCTGTGCTGTAGTTTTTGCCGGGAACAACACAAATGGAGTCTTGCCTCAGCTGCCCAAGGTGGAATTCACGGGTAGCAAGTCGTCTGCATACGGCAACTATATTGCAACAAAGCCAAGTCGCATGGAGTGGAATTACAAAGACGATTTGTCGATTCAAGACTCCATCATACTCATTCCAGGACAGCAGCCTCTTGCATTGTCGGTCAAGTTGTTCGACAGCGTGGGCCAGCCTGAGGGCAGCCTGGTTGTTGGATCGGAGGATGTTATAGAGCTGCTCATCTGCCCCATCACAGCTGATTCTGACGGGTGCACCTTTTCCTCTGCCAGCATCCCTGCGTTAAACAAAGGATTTGACCGCTTGACAGGAATCAGCAGTGTAAAACAAGATGTAGAGTGTGCCCTTGGCCAAACTGAAATGGCGTTTCAGGTTCGTGTCTCAGGCGCCGATCATCTGGGGAAGATGATTGGCGTATTTGTTTGCCAGCACTGTGACATAGGACAACGACGAGTTTTGAATGACGCGAAGAGGACGTGGAAATGTGAAGCTTGCGGCACAGACAAATATAGTGCCAACCCTAGCAATGTAGCAGAGTCTGGACTCTGCCTCGCGTGCCCCCCATCAGCTACATGCGTTCATGGAGCGCCTCCAATCTTTGGTGCGTCCAAGGTGAGAGGTGCGATTGAAATGGAGCTACTTGCTGGGATTACCGAAGACTATGCGATACGCCAAGCCGTTGCAGCGAAATTGGGAGTGGGCGCATCGAAAATCGTCCTCTTCGATCAGGTCCTGCAGCGGCGAAATATGAAAAAGATCTCCTTTGAGCTCGTGGCAGAAACAGGTCAGATGGCAGCGCTTACGTCACGCCTAGCCATTTGCTGTGGCGCGGTGTTCAGTTCTGACGTCAAGTCTGTGAGCCTGCAAACTGAAGGCGAGAAGTGGGAGCAGGTGTGCTTTTATTATATATTCGTATAGAAATAATGATATGTGATTGCGCTCTAGAAGGCACCATCACCCGACACGTCTCTATCCCCAGTCTCACTCTTGGACCCAATAATGTTGCTGGCCGATGTGCGTCGTGTGTGGCGTTTGCATACGGTCTTCCATGTCCTCCAGCGATAACTTTCCGAAATCCTTCACCTTTATATCATACCACCATACCCTTTGACCGTTATTGCTGTGTCTCGTTATGAGCGCCGCAAAAGGTACAGGACGCCTTAATAACATTTTGGAACATCACAGGTGGCCGGACAATTTATGCTGCGTGCGTGTCCACCGGGCCACCAGCTGATCAACACAGCAGATGGCAAGTTCAGCGTCAACGCACAGCGCTGCAAAGTATGCCCAAGCGATACGTACAATACAGATCCTCACAATCCCGCCTACACGTGCTTAGAGTGCCCTGTACATGCAAGATGCGAGGATGGTGTTTTTTTGGGTGGTGCACCAGAAGCCACCTGGGAGGTTGATAGTAGGGGACAATTCAAGCTGATGCGTTGCATCGTGGGCTATTTCTTTTCCAACGTGACGGTTGCCGAACAAAAGTGTGAATTCTGTGAGGCGGGTAGCTACTGCAGTGCTGGCATGCAGCAACGGGCGCAGCTGTGCCCATCTGCAATGCACAGTGATCCTGGTGCCGGTTCGTCCTTGGATTGCTATGCGAGGATCGACGTGGTGTTTTCGGTGCTTCTATCAATGCAGACAAGTGAATTCAATCAGAAATCCCAGGCCCTGTTCCGCACGGCCGTAGCAGCTTCCGCAGGCACTCACGATTTTCGTGTTGAAATCACTGGAGTCATCCAGTCTGGGCGCAGGTGATCACTCTTTTTGGTCGAATCAGATGATCAAAGACAAATGAGTACGCCTATATGTGTATTTTTGTGACTGCAATATTGCCTTGTTTTCCCCTGCGACCCCCCCTATTCTGGCCTACCTTTGACACTCTCTTGTATCCTCGCCTGAACTTGCTGCATGTGCAGACAAAACAAAATTGAAGTTCAGACGAGTATAGCCACGAAAAGTGGAGCAGAAGCGGATGAAATCATTGCTCAACATTCTGACAAATCTCTCAAGAATGCGTTGCGTAATGTGGGGCTTCCGGAAGGACGTTTCCAGTTGCAGCCGCGCCTCGCCTCTCAATCTTTCACGACAGAGACTGTGTGGACCCCAGTAATTGTGTCCCTGGTGTGTCCATATATGTATGTATGTATTTTGCATACGTATATTTACGTATGCATATATGTGTTTTGCATACACATATGTATATATACACTTGTGTTTATACGTATATTTATATATCTGTATACATACATATGCATACATACATATGTACTTACACTTCAAAACTATCAAAGATAGATATACTCACAATCTGAATTGCCCAGATCGTGGGTTTCCTCGTAGCCTCCATCGCGTACATAAGGTACAGGTCGAGTATGACCATTGTCAGTCAGGATGAACAAGTGTTAAGCGACATCTTAGTCAAGGTACCATATCTCGCCTGTTTTCACAAGCAATTTCCCAACATCACGCTGCATTAACTAGCACGTCTATGATTGATTAGTAAGGGCAATTCAAAAAACAGAGATTTCAGTCAAGGCCCAGTGTTTTACACAATCAAGCCGTTCCGTTTCTTTAACGACGCACTTTGTAGTATCGAAATGGCGCGTATCGTCAATGTAGTATTGAAATAGCGCGTGCATCATCACAGGTGAGGAGCCAGCTGAATCTCACGCGCGCTCAAGGGTACATTCTGACAACGGAACGCCAAACGATGTGGCAACGCATCTGCTGGGCCAGGCCGCAAGTCATCGAATGGAAATCATTATACGCCCTTGCCAAGATGTGAATATAT
>Ga0105054_10010995_pt1 | contig 11381 bp, 8 predicted proteins | sample BON02_FD_78091 | JGI IMG/M metagenome (GOLD analysis project Ga0105054, IMG submission 78091) | Freshwater microbial communities from Lake Bonney liftoff mats and glacier meltwater in Antarctica - BON-02 (megahit assembly) | ecosystem: Environmental > Aquatic > Freshwater > Ice > Glacier... | reverse complement strand
GGTGGACAGCCCGTATTGCGGATGCTCGGCGGGATGATACGGATAGCTGCCCCACGCGGCGCGGCGCTCCCGGTAGGATTCGTCGAAGTTGCCGCGGTCGTAGTTGGCATAAACTTGGTAGGTATAGGTGGGGAACAGCAGCGCGACCTTGGCGGTGGCGGTGGCCGGCGGCGGCAGCACGAAGAACGGCACGATATCCTCGGCCGCAGTCTCAGCGTCGGTGCCGGCACGCAGGCGGATGCCATAGACGCCGCTGGGCAGGTCATCCGGCACCGCGAAGGTGAAGTCGGTGTCCCAGGCGCAGTCGTAGAGGTCGTCCTCGTGGAAGTGCACGGCGGCGTACTGGTCGGGTGCGTCGCGCCAGCGCATCTCCGCCCCGGTCCAAAAGGCGCCGCGCATGGCCCTGGTAGGCAGGTTGACCAAGCGGCCATGCAGGCGGTGCGGGCCGCGATCGGTGATCGCGTCGGTGGCGATGTCGCGGGCGAAGTCCCACCACGCGATGACCGATCCGCGCGGCAGGTGGGCGGGTTCAAGCGGCGCGGCGCCGTCGAAGATGCCACGCAAGATCACCGGATGTTCGAGGCGGCCGTTGAAGTGGGCGCGACAGGGATGGACGGTGCCGTCGATGTCGGCGGCCAGCACCACTCGTTGCGGAATAGGAATCTCCACGGCGGCCGTGGCACTGCCGTTGCCGTCCACGCCCCAGTCGGTCTGCAGCTTGCGCTGGATCAGGCGTACGGTGCCGCCCGCGGCAACGAGGCGCAGTTCGTACCAGCGGCGTTCCGTCATAGGGGCCGCGACACGGCATTCGGTGGTGCCGATGCGCAGCACCGCGCCCGCGTCGGTGGCATGCAGCACAAGGCCATCCCAGGCGAGTACGGCCTGGGGCCGCCCGTCGAGCAGCCAGGGCTGCACGCGGATCGACAACGTCCAGTCGCCGTCGAGCGACAGCCCCGCCAGCGGAACCTCGCCCCAGGAGCCGATGTGGATAGGCTTGGCGCGGCCGGGATAGGCGGCGGCGAAGGCGGCCGGCACGTCCTCGACCTTCACGCCGGGGCCGACGGGATTGGGGTCGGCGCTGCGGATGCGCACCAGGTCCGCACGGTAGTCGCCGACTTCACTGGAGACCTTCACGGCGATCGCGCTGCCCGCGCGGACGGAGAAGCGGTCGGTGTAGCCGATCAGCGGAACCATCACGCCGCCGCCCCATGCGGCAAGGAGTCTAGGGCGGCGGCGAAGCGGCGGAACATCTCGTCGATCTCGGCCTCGGTGATGATCAGCGGCGGGGCGAAGTTGATGGTGTCGCCGACCACGCGCAGCAGCAGCCCCTGATCCATCATCGCCTGCTGCATCGCCTGCCCGCGCCCGCCCGGCTGGTCGGGCAGCGCGTGAAGCTGCACCGCGCCGCCGAGGCCGAGGCCGCGGGTATGGAACACGAGGTCGTGGCCGGACAGCGCATCGAGGTGCCGGTGCAGGCGCGGGGAAACGGCGCGGACATGGCCGAGCAGGTCGCGCTCGTCGATGATCTCGATCATGCGCAGCGCGACGGCCGCGGCGACCGGGTGGCCGGCATAGGTGGCGGCGTGCGGGAACAGGCCGAAAGCGTCCGAACCGCGCTCCAGCGCGTCGTAGAAGTCGCCGCCCATCACCACGGCGGAGATCGGCTGGTAGGCAGCCGACAGCGCCTTGGCCAGGGTCATGCAGTCTGGGCGCACGTTGAATGTTTCGGCCGCGAACATGTGGCCGGTGCGGCAGAAGCCGGTGATCACCTCGTCGTCGAACATCATCACGCCGTAGCGATCGAGGATCTCGCGCAGCCCCGCCATGTAGCCCTTCGGCGGCAGCACGCAGCCGGCCGAGTAGGAGACCGGGTCGAGGATCATGGCCCCGACCGTCTCCGGCCCCGCCTGCTCGATGGCGACCTCGATCTCCAACAGCATCCGCGCGGTGAACTCCGCCTCGCTCTCGCCGGTCAGGGCCTTGTTGACAAAGTCGGGCTGGCTGACGGTGATCACGTCGTCCATCGGCAGGTTGAAGGCCGCCGCCGTGCCGGGGAAGCCGCCGTGCGCCGCCGTGGCCATGGTGCCGCCATGATAGCTGCCGGTGCGGGCGATCACCTTGGTGCGCTTCGGCTCGCCGAGGAAGGCGTTGCGGAACCGCATGAACTTGATGAGGAAGTCGTTGGCCTCCGACCCGGTGGAGGCGAAAGCGACGCGCGCGCCTGGCATGGGCGCCATGGCCGCAAGCTTTTCGGCCAACGCCAGCACCACCGGCACGGTGCGGTAGATGCCCGAGGCATAGGCTGGCAGGTGGCGCATCTGGCGCACCGCGGCCTCGATCAGGTCCTCGTCGGAAAAGCCGAGGGCGGCGCAGTAGAACGAGGACGTGCCCTCCATGTATTCGCGGCCGTTCTCATCAATGAGGAAAATGCCGCGGCCGCGCTCGATCACCATGGGCCGGGTGGTGCGGGCACGGCGCAGGTTGGTGAAGCCGATGAGGGCGGCGTTGTCAGGGTTGTTGTCGCGTCGGGAAATCAGCATGGGGTGCCTCGCCTGCTCCGGTGGGCCGAGCGTGGCCAAGGCGGCCGGTGGCGTCAATCGGCATGGGCGGGTTTGCTCGCCTGCGCATGCTGCCTGATAGTAAGGGGAATGGCGCGCCATGTCCGGCCGCGCCGGGGAGAGCGCGCATGAGCATCCAATTCTGGACCTGGAACACCCCCAACGGCCGCAAAATCAGTGCGGCGCTGGAGGAGATGGGGCTCGCCTACACGGTCAAACCGGTGAACATCTCCAAGAACGAGCAGTTCAACCCCGACTTCCTGAAGATCTCGCCCAACAATCGCATCCCCGCGATTGTCGATCCGGACGGCCCGGGCGGCCAGCCGATCACGGTGTTCGAAAGTGGTGCGATCCTGATCTACCTCGGGGCGAAGACCGGCAAGTTCTGGCCGGCGGACCTGCGCGCGCAAGTGCCGGTGCTGGAGTGGCTGATGTGGCAGATGGGCGGGTTCGGGCCGATGCCGGGCCAGGTGCACCATTTCCTGGCGGTGGAGAACGAGCAGGACCGCCGCTATGGGCTGGAACGCTACAGTAAGGAAACCAAGCGCCTTTATGGTGTCGCCGACCGCCGGCTGGCCGAGGTGGAGTTTTTCGCCGGCGACATCTCGATCGCCGACTTCGCCATTCTGGGCTGGGCGTGGCGGCACGAACGCCATCAGGTGGACCTGGCAGAGTTCCCCCACGTAAAGCGCTGGTACGAGACGATGATGGCCCGGCCCGCAACCCAGCGCGGCTTCGAAGTGGCGCTGAGCTAGCTGGTGGCGCGGCGTGCGAAGCGGCATTTGACGCTCCGCACGTCAGGCCCTAGAAGGTCGACAGCAAACGTCGTGTGACTTACGTCTCCAGGCGGAGGGGTGGCCGAGCGGCTGAAGGCGACGGTTTGCTAAATCGTTGTACGGTTTATCCCGTACCGTGGGTTCGAATCCCATACCCTCCGCCAAAGTATCTAGGTAATCCATTGAATTAATAGACAATTTCAGCAGCGCCGTTTTCCCTACCCCCAAACCTACCCCCAAGGGTGCATTGGATGGGGCTGGATTGGGATAGACGGAAGTAGCCGGTGCATAGTTTACAGGCTGGAAGCGGCTCCACCCAAACCGGGCCAGAAAGCCACGTTTTAGCTGCGCCGCACCACCCGGACGGTTCCGGCGCCGGCACGGCCAGAGTTTTACGGCCCCCCTCCCCCCCGGCAGCGAATCTTCAGCACCGCCGGCCGACGGCGCACCCTCAGGCCATCACCGGCGCCATATGCCCGGCGGGTGGGCAGGTAACGGTTCGTTGCTGTCGTGTTCCAGCCTACGGTTCATCACCGGCACCGCACGGGCGGCGGCATCGTCGGCCAGGTGGGCGGCGGCTTCCTCGGGCAGCCCGGCGGCGAGGGCGGCGGAATAGGCGGCGGCGGCGCCCGCCTCGATTCCGGCGCGCACCATGGCAAACTCACCGGCCCGTGAGTTTAGGAACCGCCGCATGGATGACGCCTCGGCGCGGGTGCGGCGGGCCTTCGTTGCGTCCAAACTGCCCAGCAGCCAATCTAGGGCTGCCGCATAGTCCATCATTCCGCCGGGGCCTTCGGGCATACCTTGGCGCAGATAATGGGAGATTGCGGCGGGCGATACGCACAAGTCCCCCGCCAACTCGCCCTTCGTCACGAGGCAGCGCGGCGCGTCACCCCAGGCAGGCGGCGGCAGCGGCGGGGGCTGGTGTCGGGGCATCGGGGCCTCACTTCAGTTTAGGCAACAAATATAGTCTGCAACTGCGGGGTGTCGCGCCATCGCCACCCGCCTAGGTTGCGGCCGGGAATAACCTAGGGTTGTATCTCCATATGTGCGGGCGGCATGAATTTTGCCTCGCCGTCGCGCGCCATTGGGTTTGCTGTTATACTGGAAACTGGCAGGCTGTCGATCCGAGGCAAACAGGAGGCGGCAATTATGAGCGATATGGCGGCTCCTGAGCATGAACTACGGTTTGTGGGGGCAGTTGGCGGGGAAAATGTTCCCGCTGCCGTCCTGGCGGAAACGTTGCTGGCGACTCAGCGGGTCGTACATCTACTGGCAATGGCGACGCGCGGCCAGAGCCTCAGCCGCCGTGCACGGGTGCCCCAGGATGTGGAACGGGCGTTTCCCGTTCTATGTTTGGTGCCGCGGGAGGGATCGTATATTGCACCTATCATGATCGGTGACCCTACATCAGGTTTGCTGACTCCCCTCGAAGCGCAGGCTCTCTCTGATAGCTTTGAAGCGGTGTTATCTGCCGCTGCTAACGGCGATACAGCCGCCCTGCAAGCGGCCATTCCAGATGCCCGCTGGCGTGAAGCTGTCGCGGATGCGGTTGGCCGAATGTTGCCGCGCCCATCGAGCGGATTCGCACTCTCCATCCGAGGCGGCAGGCTGGTGCGCGAACTAGCCCTTTCTGCGGCGCGTGAGAAGATTGAAGCCCTCGCCACCCGTGCGGTGAATACGTCCGGCAGCCGCGCCGTGATCGGATACCTACAAGCCATCGATTTCGGCGAGCGGAAGCTGCGACTGCGACACCCTGCGACAAGCCGCACGTTCGATTGCATCTATGCTGCGCGCGATGATGTTGAGCCGCTACTTTTGGCAAACGCCCGTGAACTGATCCAGGTCGTTGGCGAGGTGGAGGTCGATGCAGGGGATCATCCGGTGCGAGTGATGGAGGTCAGCGACATCCGGCCCGTAGACCTCGATCCCATGCCGGTGCCGGTGGTTATGGTTGATAACGTGGCGATTCGGCCGGTTGACGATAGGCGGTTGCAACCTCGCCTCGACGAGACCAGCCAGATTTTCTTGTTGGAGCACGCCGAACTTGGGATCGACCTCGCGGAAGAGACTCGCGCCGACCTGGAAGATGCACTGCGGCACCTGCTTCCGATCCTGTGGCTAAACTACGCAAAAGCGGATGACGGCGTTCTGACAAAGGACGCGCAGGCTTTGAAGCAAAGGCTCCTGGCAGCTTTCACGGAGGTGCCGGGTGCCACGCCGCAGCAGTGACATCGCCCGTGCATTGACACGGAAGGGCTTCGAGGAGAAACGCAGCGGCCATCATGTTTTCTACGTGTATGTGACAATGGATGGCCTACGTTCCAGCGTGACCACCAAGATGAGCCATGGCGCCGTGCAGGATATTGGCGACACGCTAATCGGCCTGATGGCCGGGCAATGCAAATTGGCCAGACGAAAGTTTCTCGATCTTGTCGACTGCACGTTGGGACAGGCGGAGTATGAAAAACTCCTTCGGGACGACCAGCACATCCGCTGATTTGGTTTGTCTGTGGAAAGGCTCCTCGTTGTTCGACACATCGCAGGCAGACATGATTGCGGCCTGCGGGGCGGCTGAGCGGCGTTGGCGGAACGGGTCTGTCACGTCGAATTCCGGTCGCCTGCTACTTCTCAATATGCCAGTATCAAGACAGCAACCTCGATGCCAAGGCTACCTGAGTGCCGCGTTCCTGCTCGGCGGCCTTCCGCTGCCTTTCCATCAATAGCTCTATGTCGCGGCAGGTTTCGACGAATTGTTGCTGTAGGCGAAGTGGCGGGATGCGTAGCCGCAAGCGGCGAACCAGTCCCATGTTCCACCCTTCCATGATCGCGCCGTGGCCGGTCCGTTCGGTTTGGGCACGGACGAACGGATCGTACAGCAGCGCCGCCCAGGCGTATTTCGGTGCGATCGTGGCTTGGTCCAGTGATAGGACGCAAAGATGCTTGGTGCTCATGCACTCGGGAATTTGGTCAGGCGCAACGGCGCAGCGTCCCGTGGTCCCCATAATCGTGATGATCAGATCATGCGGGTTGATCTTGAAGCGTCGGAATCCGACGAATTTGTCGGGCGTGATGCAACGGGACACGGTCCACCGAAAATGATTAGTTACGACATTGTCGATGCCCAAGACCGGGATGCCTTCTTCAACGAATTCGGAATGCAATAGCTGGCTGCCGAACGGCCCGGTGCGGATAGGGTAATCGATAGCGGCGAGCATGTCGCCCAACGCAGCTATCGGCCATTTGCTGGCGCGCGTCGCCGGGTCGCCGAACATCGTGTTGAACAGGGCCGGGATGATGAGGCGGGAGGTGTCTTGTGCCTGCCGCCGCAGCCTGCGGATGCCGGCGGCACGGTCGAGGATGTCCACGATGCGGCGTTGTTCTTCGATCGGGTGAAATGGGACCTCCGTCCGATAGGCGTCCTCCCTGTTCAAACCCGGTACGCCTGTCGCCGTCGCGAGCTTGCCGAGGTTGGCCCGTTCGAGCACATAGAACAGATACTTAACGTCTACCGAATTTGCGACACGCGGCTTCGTATAATAGGTAGTGTCAATCGGGTAAGATGGGCCATCGGTAAGAGAAATTGCTCCGGCAGACCCTTTTCGACCGACAATCACTGTTGGACAATCAACCAATGCTTCATCGTGATGGCCGGTGATTCCATTGGAACCATAGACAGGAATCGAACCGGCCCGTCGTTTTGCTTTCGGAAGGCCGGCGCCGTATGCAAATTCCACGATATCCCCGAGCCTTACTATCTGCGCAGGCATCAAACGGGCTGCCCTTCGCGGAGGGCTTCAGCCAACCCATCCACCTCCGCCAATATCTCCACCTCAATTGCCCGCAATTCGTCCAACAGTTCCAGCGGGTCGCGATGCTCCGCCGCGGTCTGCGACATCGGGCGATAGCGCCCGGCAGACAAGTTGAAATCCTGCGCGCGGATTGCGGCCATGTCGGCGAACCACCAAGGCGCCGCCCACTCCGCCGCCGGGTCGCGCGCCTGCCACTCCTGCCATCTGGTGTCGCGATCGCGGTAAGCGTCGACCAGCGCCGGCAGGTGGTCGGCGTCGATTGGCTGGTCGTGCTGGGCGTCCAACTTGTAGCCATCAGCCTCGGCGTGCAGGAACATCACGCGTTCGGTGGCGCCGCACTTGGCGAAGACCAGCACCGAAGTCTTCACCCCGCTATAGGGCTGGAATACCCCGCCGGGCAGCGACAGAATTGCCTCCACCCGGTTGCTTTCCAGCAATTGCCGGCGGATTTCCTTGTGCGCGCCGGTGGAACCGAACAGCAGCCCCTCCGGCACCACCAGCCCGCAGCGGCCCCGGCTGTCGAGCGAATCCAGCATGTATTTCAGGAACAGGATTTCGGTGGCGGTGGTGTTGCCCACCTTCACGTCGTCCACAACGCGGTCGCGGTCCACCCGGCCGGAAAACGGCGGGTTGGCCAGGACCACGCGATACCCCTCCGCCGGCAGCCCCAATTCGGCGCGGTCGGCGCGGTCCAGGGTGGAGGTCAGCACGTTGCGCTTCAGGATGCGCACATTGGCCAGGCCGCGCAGGGTCAGGTTCATGGTGGCCAGGTGAACCATCTTCGGCTCCACGTCGTTGCCGTAGAAGGTAGTGTTGTTCAGCACGTTCCATTGCGCGGCGGTCAGCCGTTCGCCGAAGCCGCGGCGGACCGGCTTGCCTTCCTGTTCCACCACTTCCACGCGGGCGGAGTTGGCAAGGCGGATATGGTTGAAGGCGGCCACCAGAAAGCCCGCGGTGCCGGCGGCGGGGTCATAGACGGTTTCGCCGATCTTCGGGTCGACCATGGCGACGATGGCGCGGATGATGTGGCGCGGGGTGCGGAATTGACCGAGTTCGCCGGCTTGTTTGATCTGCTTCAGGATATGTTCGAACAGGTCGCCCTTGGTGTCGGCGTCGGCATCGTCCAGCCCTAGCCCGTCAATCAGCGTGACCACCTGCGCCAACACGGTCGGTTCATCGATCACCAGCCGGGCGCCGTCCATGAAGTTGACGGCGGAGCGGTCGGCAATTTCGGCGCAGAAGGCGAACACCTCGTCGCGCACGAAAATTGCCAGCCCCGCGCCGCTCATGCCGCGCGCCCAGACGCTCCAGCGCAGCCGGTCACGCGGGATAGTGGTGGCGCCCGGCGTGGGGGCGTTGAGCGGGTTGCGCAGAGTCCACGGCGCGCCATCGAACATGCCGGTGTGCGGGCTTTTGGCGGCGCGGGCGCGGTCGGCGTTTTCGTGGTCCAGCCCTTCGACCAGGTAGAAGAAGAACAGGAACGACAATTGCTCGGCGTTGCTGACCGGGTCGGGGTAGCCGCCGCCATAGAGGTAGTCGCGGATACGATCGATGCCGCTGCGCATCGCGGGAGTCATCGGCATGGGGCAATCCTCAGTGTGGCGGCGCGGGGTGGTCGGTGTCCGGGGCGGCACCGGGCGGCGGCATGGGCGGGAAGACGGTTTCGTTCAAGCCGGCCAGCACGGCGGCAAGCCCCGCCGCGCCGCCGAACAGGGATTCGGCGTATCGCCTGCCGCCAATGCCGCGGAACGGGTCGTTGGCGAAGTGGTAGGCTTCGAAGCTTTCCAGCTCGGCAGCGTTGGCGCGGATCACCTCGCCGACCATGCGCAGAAGCCGGGTTTGGTCGGGTGTCCAGTCGTCGCGGCTGAGGAACCAGGCTTCGAAGCTGGCGCCGCGTTCGGCGGCATAAGCGTCGGCCTCGGGCGTCCGGATTTCGTTGCCGTCTTCGTCCAGCGTCACCCAGCCACGGGTTGCCGGGTCGATGTGGTCGTTGATGTCCAGCATCATCAGGCCGCGCGGCTTGGCATCGGCCTTTGACTTCTCCGCGGCGACGACAAAGCCGCCATCGGCCGGAATATCCTCGGTATCGCCGAAATGCTCGGTCACGCCGACGAAATCGAAGATTGTGAAGTGGGTTTTGCGGATGTGGTCGGCCTTGCGCGTGCCGCGCCCGCGCATCTGTTGGTAGAGGATGGCGGAGCGGGTGAAGCGGGCCATGACGAGGTTGACCACCTCGGGGCAATCGAATCCGGTATCGAGCATGTTCACGGATACCAGGATGCGCGGAAACGGCTCTTTCTTGAAGCGTTTGATGCGGTCCATGGCATCGGCGGTATCGCCCGTGTCGACGTTGTCCAGGCCGGACACGACGTAATCGGCATAGCGGATTTCAGGCGACGGCTTCCGGTCGGCGAATGCGTCATCGAACATCTGCGCCAGGGTGGCCGCGTGGCGCTTGGTGACGGCAAACACGATGGTCTTGCCGTCATCGGCGAAGCGGCGCACGCCGTCGCGCCCGGTGTAGCCGTTGGCCAGCACGTCGCGGAATTCCCGCACCATCGCGCGGTTGCGCTCGGGGATGGTGAAGCGGCGTTCCAGGGCGTTCGGGTCAACCTGTATGGTGTCTTCGCCGTCGAAGTGTTCTTCCAGTTCGGTGCGGGTTTGCGGGTCCATCGCCGACCAATCGAGTTCATCGCGGCGCACCGGGAAGCCGCCTTCGGCCGCCGTCTTGACGGTCAACGCCTTGTAGATGCGATAGGGCTTCAGGTGCCCCTCGGCGATGCCCTGTTTCAGGGTGTAGCGGTAGGTCGGGCGGTCCAGTTCGAAGAAGCGTAGCGTGTCGCGGATGAACGCCTTGTCGTCGTCATCATCGATCGCGGCCAGCACCTCGGGCGACGCGACACAGGGGGTTGCGGTCAGCCCCACCTGGACGCCGTCGAAATGCTTTAACACGCCGGACCATTTGCCGTAGATGCTGCGGTGGCATTCGTCGGAAATGATCAGGTCGAAATAGCCGGCGGAGTAGTCGGCATAGTCGTTCACCATCGATTGCAGGGTGGTGATGGGGATGCGTTTTTCGTCCTGAAACCGTCGACCGGCGCGCTTCACATAGGCGGGCAGGTCGGGAAGGTGTTCGGCGAAGGCGTCTTCGGTCTGTTTGGCCAGCGGGATGCGGTCGACCAGGAACAGCACCCGCGTTACCACCCCGGCATCGAACAGCCGCTTGATCAGCGCGGCGGCGGTGCGGGTCTTGCCGGTGCCGGTCGCCATTTCCACCAGCAGCTTGCGCCGGCCCGCGACGATCTCGCGCGACAGGGCATCGATGCATTCGCGCTGGTAGGTTCGGCCGGCAATCTTGCCGTCGATCGGAACCGCCATAAGGTCTTTGCGTGATGCGCGGGCGGCGGCGCGACGTTCAAGGTCGGCTTGGGCGAAGAACGTCTTGACGAGGCGGGGGTGTGCCTCGCGCTCATGGTCCCAGACCCAGATTTGGCGACCGTTGGCGAGGAACACCAGCGGGACATTGAGTTGCGTGGCGTAGCCCTTCGCCTGTTTCTGCGCGTCCAGCGGGTCAATTGCCATCCGCTTGGCTTCCACCACGGCCAGCGCGCGGCCATGGCGGTCGCTCAGGATGTAGTCGGCCTGTTTGCCGTTGGGCAGGGTGTATTCGTATCGCACCGACCGGCCATCGGTCAGGTTCCACGCCGCGTCCGATAGCTGGGCATCGATGACGACGCGGGAGAATGCTTCGGTCTGCTTTGCCATTATGCGCAAGCATACCAAAGTCTGCCGCATATGCGCCATGGGTAGGCGGCAGCGCGCCATCAACCCCGAATGTGGAACGGTGCGGCGGCATAGTCAGGTATCCACCAGCCCGCGCAGCGGCACGACTGTCTTAAAGGGCCTTCCGTTGCCCATCCTTTCGGCGATGGCGTCAGCAACACGGTCTGCCGCAGCCAAAAGCACGCTGTCGGCGGCATGCTCCACCGTAGGGGGAAGCGGCGGCGTAACTCGGGCTAAGGATCTGACGCGAGATAATCGCTTCAGTTATCTGGCATTCTCGGCTTGAAGGTGTAGTTCCATTCTCCGTGGAAGTCGGCGTGACTGATGTCGAGCTTGGCCATTTCGGCATCGGAGACCTTGACGCCCTTGTCGTAAGCGTTCTCGTCGAGCCGACACTGCACGGTGAGGCCGGTGCTGGTCGTGGTGTTGGCGATCAGTTGAACGATGACCTG
>Ga0105054_10010991_pt1 | contig 11384 bp, 10 predicted proteins | sample BON02_FD_78091 | JGI IMG/M metagenome (GOLD analysis project Ga0105054, IMG submission 78091) | Freshwater microbial communities from Lake Bonney liftoff mats and glacier meltwater in Antarctica - BON-02 (megahit assembly) | ecosystem: Environmental > Aquatic > Freshwater > Ice > Glacier... | reverse complement strand
GACGAACTCATAGGGCGTCAGCCCGCTGAGAGCCTTCAATCGACGGGCGTAGGTATACGCGTCGATGAAATCCGCGAGATGTCGCGACGCTGGCCGTGGTCTTCGTCATGAAAGCGCTTGACGATGGCTTCCTTGATCGTGCGATTCATTCGCTCAACCTAGCCGCTCATTCAGGGTGCCTCACCTTCGTGAGGCGGTGTTCGATCCCGTTCTCGCTGCAAACGCGGTCGAAGATGTGTGCAAAGGCGTGCGCATCCAGGGCTCGGTTGGTGAATTGAATGCCGGTGTCGGTCAGCACGGTGTGGATCCGGTAGGGCAGCGCCTGCAGCAGGTCGCGCAGGAATTGTGCCGCGTCCATCTTGCCTGCCTTCTTCTCAGCCGCAGATGCGCGAACGTCAACTTGCGGTCAATGACGGCGAGGAGGATCCGCTTGCCCTCAGCCGTTCGGACCTCAGCCGGCTTGACGTGAAAACACCCGATGGAATTCCGCTTGAAGCGCATCTTGGCAGGCTTGTCCCCGCCGATTTCAGGCAGGCGCGAGCTGCCGTGGCGCTGTCAGCGGCGATGCAGGGCGGAGCTGCTCGAATGCGGGATGTTCGGCTGCAGCGCGTGAGGTGATCGGCCCGTGACGACAAACGCCTCGTCTTCAGCGCTTGCACCGTAGAACGCGGCGCCTCATCCGCTTCGATGCCATCTTCGGATCGATCCCGTAGCGCTTGGACAGCGCCCGCACTCTGTCCAAGCCGCTCTGGATCGCTCGCCAGACGGCTCCCGTCGCTCTGGCGCTTCCTTGCAGTATCTGGCCCGCAGCGCATCCTTCCGTCCCGCAGACGAGACCGCACCGGCAAAGCGTGGGACCAAACATCTGCGCGGGAGGAAAGATGGGGCTCGTGCCGCCCTGTCAGCCGCGCCGGCCGACCTATTGCAGCGCGCGATAGGCCGTGCGCCCACCGGACAGCGTCAGGCGCACGGCCGGCGGCCCGACGCCGCCCGCCGTCAACCCGGGCCAATCGACCAGCAGCAGATCGGCGCGCAAGCCAATGGCGATCCAGCCGCGATCGTTCAGCCCCAACGCCTGCGCCGGATTGGTCGAGACCAGCGGCCACAATCGGGCAAGCCCGCCCGCGCCGTCGGCATGCAGCCGCGCCACCGCCGCCAGCAGCGCCGGATAATGGTAATCCGAGGCCAGAATGTCGCAAAGCCCCGCCGCAATCATGTCCCGCGCCCCGGGAGAGCCCAGATGGCTGCCGCCGCGTGCCGCATTGGGCGCGCCAAAGACGATCCGGTCGCCCGCCGCCCGCGCCGCCCGCGCCGTCGCGAGGGTCATCGGAAACTCTGAAATCCGCGCGCCATGGCCTCGGAACCACACCCGGGTCTCGGGGCGCGAATCGTCATGGCTCAGCATCGGCACGCCCGCCGCACGGCCCATCGCAGCGACTTGCGCGATCATGTCGGGCACACCGTCGCGGCGCTGCCAGACCTCCATCAGGCGGGCGATATAGGCGTCGGGCTGCATGAGGGCGCGGGCCGCACGCGGGGCCATCTTGGCAAAGAAGCCGGCCGAGGTCGTGTCGGCCAGCGGATAGGCCGGGTCATGATCGAAGGGGCGGTCCTGCAGCGCAGTGCCGGGGTGCAGCAGCGCCATCGTGGTGTGGTCGTTGAACGCGATGGCGGGCGGGCGCGGCGCGGCCAACGCGCGGGCGATCAGCGGCAGCGCCTCCGAGCAAAAGGTCTCCCAGCGCAATTGCAGCCGGTTGTCGACGGTCAGGCGCGGCGCCTGCTCGGCCAGCGCGGCCGACACCGCCTCACCCGTCGCGACGGAGCGCAGACCCGGCTCCCAACTCAGCGTCAGGGCGTGACAGGCGGTGGCGATGCCGTTGCAGGCCAGTTGGCGGTCGGTTTCCAGCATCGCCGCGGCGATCGGGATTATCACGCCGGGACGCGGCATGATCTGCCGCTCGAACCCATCGCCGTGGATGTCGACGAAGGCTGGGGCCAGCAGCAGGCCCCGGGCGTCGATCCGCTCGCCATCGGCGGGGGCGGGGGCGTCGATGGCGGCGATCAGACCCTCGCACACCGTCAGATCGGCCCGCCGCACCCCGTCGGGAAAGACCGCCATGGCCCCTTCGATATGCAGGGGGCGGGTGAATGCGAGAGGCGGCTCATAGGTCATGACGGCTTTCGTGCAGGGCTGAGGGACGAATGCACCGGCAATGCCGCCGCTTGGCCTCGGTTTTATGACAATTGCCATCGCCGCGGCATCATCTTCGCCGCGGCCCTGCCCTGTCCTGTCCTGCCCTGCCCTGTCACGAAACCGTGGCGCTCTCGCCACGGAACGTTCATTGGAATGACAGGGCAAGCGTCATCGACCGCAAGCATTCCTGCCGGCCATGATGAACACCTCGATGATCCGATCCGCCCTCGCCCGCCACCTTGGCGATCCCGCTAACGTTTGGCCGAGAGCCGCGCCAAGCGGGCGCGACGACGTCCATGACGGGTCGGCCCGGCCGGGCGGTTCCAGCGCGAACACGGCGATCCGGCCATGAACGTCGCAGTCAGGGAGAGGGGACAGGGCCCGGCCTCGCCGCTTTCGACGGCGCAAGGGGACGAAGCGCTGTTGCGGCTCGACAATCTGCGCGTCGCGTTCAATGGCGTTCCGACGGTTCATGGCGTCTCGCTCGACATCGCCAAGGGCGAAGCGCTCGGCCTTGTCGGTGAAAGCGGCTCGGGCAAGTCGGTCACATGGCTAGCGACGCTCGGCCTTCTGACCGGGCGTGTCGGCGTGACCGGGCGGGCGCTGCTGAACGGCCAAGACCTGCTGACGCTGCCGGAACGGCGGATGGCGCGAATCCGCGGCGGGCGGATCGCGATGATCTTTCAAGACCCAGCCTCGGCGCTGAACCCGCTGATGACGATCCGCGGCCAGATCGGCGAGGCGCTGGCCTTGCATCAGGGCCTGTCGGGGCGCGCGATCACGGATGAGGCGCGCAGGCTCCTGGATCTGGTGGGCATTCCCGATGCGAAGGCTCGGCTGTCGGCCTATCCGCACGAGTTTTCCGGCGGACAGAGCCAGCGCGTCATGATCGCCATGGCGCTGGCCGGGCGGCCCGACCTGCTGATCGCGGATGAGCCGACAACCGCGCTCGATGTGACGATCCAAGCGCAAATCCTCGATCTGCTGGCCAAGATCCGGATCGAGACCGGCATGGCGATGGTTCTGATCAGTCATGATCTGAGCGTCATCGCCCAGACCTGCGACCGGGTTGCAGTCATGTACGCGGGCCATATCGTCGAGGCGGGCCCGGCAGGCGCGGTTTTCAAAGACCCGGCCCACCCTTACACGAACGCGCTGATATCGGCTGTGCCCCGGGTCGAGGGGCCGCGCCAGAGGCTGACCGAAATTTCCGGCGCGATGCCGGACCCGAAGTCGCCCGAGCCAGGCTGCGCCTTCGCCCCTCGGTGCGCGCTGACCGAGGCCGCCTGCGTCAAGGCCCTGCCGCCGACGACAGCCTTCGCACCGGCGCGCGCATCGGCCTGCCCGGTCCTTTTGGCGGCGCAACGGCAAATGGGGGTCGCCCGATGACGCATCCGGTCTTGGTCGCGCACTCTCTCTCCCGGGTCTACGCCGCCAAGGGGGGCATGTGGGCCAAGCCCCGGCCGGTGCGGGCGGTGGACGACCTCTCGCTGCAAGTCGCTTACGGCGAGACGCTGGGCGTGGTTGGCGAATCGGGCTCGGGCAAGTCGACCATGGGGCGGATGCTGCTGGGGCTGGAGGCGCCTGACAGCGGCTCGGTTCGGTTCGCCGGCGCGCCGTTGCCGCCCCGCGGCGGCCCAGCCTGGCGCGCGCTGCGCGGCCGGATGCAGATGATCTTTCAAGATCCGCTGGCCGCGCTCGACCGCCGCCTGCCGATCATCGCGCAAGTCGCGGAGCCGCTGGCGATCCATGCCATCGGCGATGCCCGCTCGCGAGAGCGCCGCGTGCAAGAGCTGCTCGATGCGGTGGGCTTGAGCCGCGATCTGGCGACCCGGTATCCGCATGAAATCTCAGGCGGGCAGCGACAGCGGGCGGTGCTGGCCCGCGCGCTGGCGACGGAACCTGACCTTCTGGTCTGCGACGAGCCGGTGTCGGCGCTCGATGTTTCGGTTCAGGCGCAGGTTCTGAACCTGCTTGGCGATCTGCAAAAGCGGCTCGGCCTGACGATGGTGTTCATCAGCCATGATCTGCGCGTGGTCCGTCAGGTCAGCCACCGGATCGCGGTGATGTATCTCGGCCGGATCATCGAGGAAGGCGACGCCAACGATCTCTTCGCCCGCCCCGGCCATCCCTATACCCGGGCGCTGGTCTCGGCCGCGCCCGCCGCCGAAAGATCGCCATCCGATCGCATCATCTTGCGGGGCGATCCGCCGAACCCCGCCGATCGCCCCTCCGGCTGCGCCTTCCACCCCCGCTGCCGGGAGGCGATGGACCGCTGCCGCCGCGATGCGCCGACCCTGGTCAAGACCGCGCCGGACCGCAGCATCGCGTGCCACCTGTTTCAACCGCTGGCGAAAGGGGCGTCGGCATGACCCTGCAAAGCTTGATCGCACTCTTCTCTCGCTTTGTGCGCGCTGTCGTCACGCTGCTGTTTTGCGTGACGCTGGTGTTCGTCGTGCTGCGCACCGCGGGCGACCCGGCGGAGCAGCTTTTGCCCCCCGAGACGCCGCCCGATGTGATCGCCGCGTATCGCACCGCCTGGGGCCTCGACGCGCCGATCCCGGTGCAATACGCGATCTGGCTGGGCAATGTCGTGCAAGGCGACTTCGGATACTCGTTCGCCAGCCACCGCCCGGTGATCGATCTGGTGGCCGAGACGCTGCCGCGCACGCTCTTGCTGGGGGGAAGCGCGCTGTTCGTCGCGACGGTTCTGGGCCTGACGCTGGGCGCCGCCGCCGCGCTGCGGCGCGGCAGCTTCACGGACCGGGCGCTGATGGCGGGGGCGGTGCTCGGCTATTCGATGCCGGTCTTCTTCCTAGGCATTCTCTTGATCCTGCTGTTTTCCTTGCAGCTGCGAATTCTGCCGTCGTCAGGCGCCAAATCGCTGACCCATCTCATTCTGCCCACGATGACGCTGGCGCTGCCACTCACCGGGCGGGTCGCACGATTTGCCCGCACCGCCATGCTCGAGGTGATGGGGCGGCCGTTCATCCGCACCGCGCGGGCCAAGGGGGTGCCTCGGCTGGGGGTGGTCTTGCGCCATGCGCTGCCCAATGCCGCCGTGCCGTTGCTGATGTTCTTCGGGATCGAGGTCGGGCTGGTGCTGTCGGGAGCCGTCGTCACCGAGACGATCTTCGCGTGGCCCGGCCTGGGGCGGCTTTTGGTCGATTCCGTCGCGCAGCGCGATCTGCCGGTGGTGCAGGGCGTGATCTTGATGATCACCGGGATCATCGTGCTGTCGAACCTGCTGGTCGATGTGCTGCACGCGCTGATCGACCCCAAAGTCAGCATGGCCCGCAGCTTGGGAGGCGGCGCATGACCTTCGCGCACACCGCCCCGAAGGCCCGGCGCGCCGCGAAAACGCAGCTCGCCATGCCGCTGACGATCAAGCTGTGCCTGATCTGGCTTGCCGCGACGATGGCGGTGGCGCTGTTCGCCGATCTGCTGGCGCCGCAGCACTACACCACCCAGGATCTGACCGCGCGCTTTCGCCCGCCCCTGCTGTGGGGCGGCGACTGGGACCATGTTCTGGGCACTGACAATCTGGGCCGCGACATTCTCAGCCGCATCATCTATGCGCTGCGCACCTCGATCCTGATCGCCATCATCGGCACGCTGATCGGTGCGGTCTGCGGCACGCTGATCGGACTGGCGGCGGGGCGCTTGCGCGGCTTCGTCGATCTCGTCGCGATGATGCTGACCGACATTCAGACCGCGCTGCCGTCGCTGTTCATCGCCATCACGTTCCTCGCGTTCTTTGGCAACAGCCTGTGGATGTTCGTCATTCTGGTCAGTCTGGAGGGCTGGGAGCGGTATGCCCGCCTCGCCCGCGGGTTGGTGATGTCGGAGCAGAACGCCGATTACATCCGCGCGGTCGAAGGGCTGGGCGCCAATTCCGGCCGGGTGGTGTTCCGCCACCTTCTGCCAAACATCATGGCGGCGCTGGTGGTGCAGGCGACCCTGAACTTTCCCGGCACGATTCTGCTGGAAACGTCGCTGTCGTTTCTCGGGCTCGGCATCCAACCGCCCAATGCCTCGCTCGGTCTGATGCTGGGCGAAGGCCGACGGTATCTGTTGAACGCCTGGTGGATCGCGGTCGTGCCGGGGCTGGTGATCTTCGTCACCACGCTGGCGATGAGCCTGTTCGGCGACTGGCTGCGCGACCGGCTGGACCCGACCGTGGAGCGCGACTGATGGCGCGGCGGTCCGATCGCCCCATCGCCCGCCCTCTGATCGGCGCCCACCGCGGCGACAGCGCCCATTGGCCTGAGAACACCCTGGCGGCGTTTCGCGGCGCGATCGCGGCGGGCGCGGATTTCATTGAGACCGATTTGCGCCTGACCCGCGACGGCGTGCCGATCGCTTTTCATGACGCGGATTTCGCCCGCCTCGGCGGCGATGCCAGGCAGGTGGCGGATGCAACGTTGGCCGAGGCGCGGGCGCTGCACCCCAGCCTTGCGACCATCGCCGAGGCCGTAGGCGCGGTCCTGCCGCATGCGTTGCTGCTGCTGGACGTCAAGCTGACGGCGCCGGACGAGCTGATCGCCATGGCGGAGCATCTGGAGCGGCTTGCGGCCGGCGGGCGCGTCGCCCTCGGCCTGCGCGGCCCGGAGGCGGTCGACACCTTGCACGGGCGACTGCGCGGGTGGCCTCGGCTCGGCCTGTTCGCCGATCCAGCCGATTACGCGCGCCTCGCAGCGCAAGGCGGCGCCTGGGCGCGGCTTTGGCAAGCCGACGCCAGCCCGGCCCGGATCGCCGAGATCCGCGCGCTTGGTCTGAATGTCGTCGTCATGACCGGCAACCCAATCACGCAGACGGTCGGCGCGATCGACCCTGCAGCCCTTGCGGCGCTTGTCGCGCGCGCGCCGCAAGCGGTGATGCTGAACGATCCGGGACTGGCGGCGGCGGCCATCGGCGCCGCCATCCTCGTCCCATCTTCCTATCAGGAGCCATGACATGACCATTCTGTCCCGCAGAACCCTTTTGCAAACGGCGGCGGCGTTTCCGCTCGTGTCGCTCGTCCTTCCTGCCTTCGCGCAGAGCGTGCGCCCGGTGTTCACCATCGCCGTGGCCGGCCTTCCCGCCACGCTCGAGCCGGCGCGCGAGCTGTCGAATGTCGGCACCCGCGTGACCTATTCGATCTTCGACACGCTGATCCGGCGCGACTTCCTCGGCTCCCCCGATGGCGGCGGGTCCGAGCTGAAGCCGCATTTGGCGACCAAGTGGGAGCGGGTCAGCCCCTCGGAGCTGATCGTGACCCTGCGCCAAGGCGTGAAGTTCCATAACGGGGATGAGCTGACGTCGGATGATGTGGCCTACACGTTTCGTGACGGCCGCCTTTACGGCGACGAGCCTTCGATCCCCGGCGGCAAGCCCTATTTCGGCATCCTGAAGGCCGTGGAGCCGATCGACCGCTATACCGTGCGCTTCACCACCAAGGCGCCGGATGTCCTGCTGGAGCAGCGGCTCGCATCCTGGTGCGCGTGGATCGTCAACAAGCGCGCCTATGAGGAAATGGGCTTTGACGCCTACTCCTTGGCGCCTGTCGCCACCGGCCCCTACAAGGTGGTGTCGCATAACCAGAGTCAAGCCACGGTTCTGGAGGCGTTCGACGATTATTTCATGGGAACGCCCACCGCCTCCGAGGTGATCTTCCAGGCGGTGCCGGAACTGGCCGCGCGCGTGGCGGGCCTCGTGTCGGGCGAATTCGATCTGATCACCAACATCCCGCCCGATCAGGTCGAGGTGATCGAGAGCTTCGACGACATCGAAATCCGCTCGGTCGTGTTGGCGAACAGCCATGTGCTGGTGTTCGACAACCGCGATGCGCTGCTGTCCGACATCAGGATCCGTCAGGCGCTGTCCTTGGCGATCGATCGCCAGACGCTGGTGGACACGCTGTGGCTGGGCAAGGCCGAGGTGCCGCGCAGCCACAATTATCCCGAATATGGGCCGATGTTCGTCGAGGACCGTGCGCTGCGCTTCGATCCCGAGCAGGCCAAGGCGCTGCTGCGCGACGCAGGCTATGCCGGACAGACCATCACCTATCGCACCCAGCCCGCCTATTACACCAACGCCCTCGAGGCCGCGCAGGTTCTGGTCGAGATGTGGAAGGCCGTCGGCATCAACGCCGAGTTGCAGGTCGTGGAGACCGGCGCCCAGATGCGCGGCGCCGGCGCGCAGATCTTCAACTGGTCGAACTCCACCCGCCTGCCCGATCCGCTGGGCGCCTTGTGGATCGCGTGGGGGCCGGGCGGCGAGGTTCAGGTGAAAGACATCTGGGGCGAGGACGGCCGCGCGGCGTTCAACATCGCGGGCAAAGCGCTCGAGGCCGAAGTCGACCCGGTCAAGCGCAAGGAACTGTTCGTCGACATGCTGGACGAATGGGAGACCGAAACGCCGGGCACGATCCTCTATCAGCCGTTCGAGGCCTATGCGATCCGCAAGCAGATCGGGTGGCGTCCGACCACCTTCTACTTCATGGATCTGCGCCCGGACAATCTGAAGTTCCCGCGGTCCTGATGCCATGACCGGCCAGACCCTGACCCTCGTGCACGTGTCCGACACGCATCTGTCTGAAAGCCACGCGTGGTTCGCGGCGAACTGGCCGGTCTTTCTTGACGCCATGCGCAACGACCCGCCGGAGGTGATCGTCACCTCCGGCGATCTCTCGTTCAACGGCCCCGCGAACGCCGATGATCTGGCGTTCGCCGCCCGCTGCCATGCAGCCTTGCCGACGCCATGGCGGGCCATCGCAGGCAATCACGACACCGGCGAGACGCCGGCGGCGTCGCGCCTTGGCCAGCCGATCGACGACGCCCGCCTTGCGGCTTGGCGCCGCCATGTCGGCCCGTCCTGGTGGGTGCATGACCTTGAAAAGGGCGATGCACGCCTGCGGCTGATCGGACTGGACAGCGCCCTGATGGGGTCGGACCACCGGGATGAGGCCACACAGGCCGCGTTCCTCGAGCAAGCCCTCGCCTCTCGCGATGGCCGGCCGGTCATGGCGTTCACCCACATGCCGCCCTTTCGGGGCGACCCGGACGACCGCGCGATCACATCCCAGTGCTTGCTGCCCGAACCGCGCCGCTGGCTGCTGGACCGCTGCGCGGGCGGCGGCGTGCTGGCCATCGCCTCGGGCCACATCCACCATCACACCGCCGTCATCCATCGCGGCATGCAGATCGTGACGGCGCCATCCACATCGTTCTTCAACGCGGGGCTGTCGCCACCGATCGATCCTGCCGCCGCCCGGACCGGCTATCTGCGCTGGACCTATGACGGCGTCCGTCTGCGCCATGAGGTGATCCGCCCGCGCCTGTTCGTATGCGCCGATATGTCGAATTGGGTCGACGCCGACAAGACGACCACGACCTTGCCGCCGCGGCCCCTCTCTTCCCCCATGTTTTGACCCAGGAACCTTCCAATGCCCCATCCCATCGCCGTGCTTGTGATCTGTGACGGCAACCGCCCCGATTTCGTGACCGAGGAGACGGCGCCGGTCATGGCGGCCTTGCGCAAGGCGGGAACCTGGGCCGAGGCGCACAAGGGCATCTTCCCGTCAGCCACGCGCGCCTCCTCCGCCTCCATCTCCACCGGCTCGCACCCGGTGTCCCATGGCCTGCGCGGCAATGCCGTGGCCCTGCCGATGATGGGTGGGTTCGCGTTCCACGACGCCGGCAAACCCGACTTCTTCGACACCTACCGCCGCCATTTCGGGCGCGGCCTGATGCGGCCCGCGCTGGCCGAGCGGGTCGCGGGGCTTCATGGCGCCATCCTTGGATCGAACGTGTCGCCGGGGGCGGCGTTCTTTCATGACGGCGAAAGCCATGCCCACATGATTCACCGCCATCTGTCCTACGCGCCCGGGCGCAGCCCTGCAGACCCGGTTCAAGCCGGTCCGGGGATCGAGGGCGACGCCGCCGTGACCTCGCGCTTCGTCAACATGCTGCTGGAGCGTCGGCCCTCGACCGCGACGCTATGGCTGTCAGAGCCGGACGTGTCCATGCACGCGGCCCCGTTGGGCAGCCCCGTGCACCTTGCGGCCTTGCGTCAGGCCGACGCGCTGGTCGGCAAGGTGGCCGAGGCGGTGGAGCGGCTGCGCGATGCAGGGCACGACGTTTTGCTGCTGGTGGGGTCGGACCATGGGCACGAATCCATCTCCGACGTCGTCCCGGTGGAACGGCGGCTGTTCGAGGCAGGCTTCAAATCCGCGCTGGACGCCCCGGACCTGATGGTGGTCCCGCAGGGGGGATCCGCGTTCATTCATTTCGCTGGAAAGTCCCTCGCGCGGCGGGCCGAGGCCACGGACTGGCTCGCGCAGCAAATCTGGGTGGAGGAGGTGTTCCAGGGCGAAGCGCTCGCCGACCTCGGCCAGATCCCGGGCGACGATCTGCTCGCCATCGACATGGTGAAATCGACCGAGAGCAACGTCAACGGGGTTCCGGGCTTCTCGGCGCTTGCAACGCGGTTCTCCTCGGACGCCGACGAAAGCCGTCTGCACTGCGGCGTGCATGGCGGGAAGGGGCGGTATGAAAGCGCCCCCGTTCTGATCGCCGTGGGCCGCGGGTTCGCGCCATCGGGGATGATCGCAGGGGCGTCGTCGATCGTCGATCTGGCCCCCACCATGCTGCGCCATCTTGGAGTGAGCGCTGACGGACTGGACGGCCATGCGCTGCAGAACCACGGCTCGGGCCAAGTCTGACAGTGATGTGGTCTTAGGCCGTGTGGACAAAGCGCATCCATCGATGGATTTCGGCTATTTGAACGAAGCTGAGGAAGCTCGCGGAGGTCTTGTCGTAGCGGGTGGCGACGCGTCGAAATTGCTTCAGAAAGCCGATCATGCGCTCGATGCGATTGCGCTTGGCGTAGCGCGCTCGGTCCAGCGTGCCGGGCTGCTTGCGGTTGGATCTCCACGGAATGATCGGGTGGGATCCCTGCAAATAGAGCTCGGCGCGCGGGTCGTCGCTGTCGTAACCCTTGTCGGCCAGCAGCTCGCGTGGGCGCTGCTCAGTGTCGGCCAACAGGGCGGAGGCGGCGGAAATATCGGCCGTCTGACCTGGTGTCAGATGCACTGCGATGGGAAGTCCATGCGCCTCGGTCAACACATGGATTTTGGTGCTGAAGCCACCACGAGACCGGCCTAAGTTGTTAAATTCACTCCCCCTTTTTTGGCTCCGGCACTGTGCTG